>Ga0209721_1001599_pt1 | contig 16354 bp, 14 predicted proteins | sample TshhotsprinmetaG_FD_184139 | JGI IMG/M metagenome (GOLD analysis project Ga0209721, IMG submission 184139) | Hot spring microbial communities from South Africa to study Microbial Dark Matter (Phase II) - Tshipise hot spring metaG (SPAdes)... | ecosystem: Environmental > Aquatic > Thermal springs... | reverse complement strand
TACACATCCCCATCACCCGGTTGCATGTACTGGCGTTTGGCAATGACTCGCGCATGATCGTCGAAAAGTGCGGGGGTGAAGCTATTCATAGCATCCTCCAAATTTGTGCAACTGATCCCCAGTCACCCTTGTGACACAAGATATAGGGGATTCCGCGTTAGATACTACAACCCGTTGTATATGATTGGCAAGAGGTCGAAACCACGGTTAATTTTGGTAAGGACATAATACGGTACCAAATCTTGAAAAAACAAGCCTCGAGGTCAAACATATAGGGGGTCATTTGTCCAATGCCCCAACAAATAGTAGCTCATACAAAGGCTGCTTTTTGTTGTGAACAGAAAACAACCCGCCATCGGGTACGCTGAGCTTAGCGTGACATGCCTGACCAAACTGTAGCCTACTCGCGAGCTTGCCAGACGGCCAGCGAAAAAGGCTCTAGGATGCCGTCCTCGAGGTTACCGCCCACACACTTGCCTTCCTTACCGGATAACAAGTCTACAGCCCGCCCACCCCTGGGCCAGATCCCATGCAGTGGTATGTGGATACGCCAAGCCTCGGGAGAGGCATTGATGGTCACGACCACGCTGCTATGTTCGTGGATGCGCGCAAAAGCCAGGTGGGAATCCTGGCCATAGAGGTACTGGTACCGCCCATGCCGCAGCACCGGTAACGAGTGCCGCAGAGCCGCCATCTGCCGGATGGTACGCATGAGCGGCTTGTGCCAGCGCGTTTCGTCCCAGATCATGCCTCGGCGGTTGTCGGGGTCGTGGCCTCCGGACATACCGATCTCGTCACCGTAGTAGACCGTCGGCACCCCCGGCAACGTGAAGAGCATGGCAAAAGCCAGCTGCACCCGTTCTAGTCTGCCCCGCAAGATGCTGAATATACGAGGCGTGTCGTGCGAGGTCATGATGTTCATCTGAGCCGTCACAATGCCCCAGCTGTAGCGCCGGAACAGATCCTCGAGCCGGTGGTTGCAAGCGATGGCCCCCAGGGTTTCCAGTCGCCCCAGGCCGCTACGGGCAGCGAGATCCTTGTCCAAGGCATCCCCCCCAACAAAACCCAGAATAGCCCGCCCTAGCGGGTAGTTCATCACCGCATCGAACTGGTCGCCCTGAAGCCAGCGGCTGGCATCATCCCATATTTCACCCACGATGTATGCCTCTGGGTTCTGGGCCTTGACGCGGCGGCGAAACTCTCGCCAGAACGCATCGTCGTCGATCTCGTTGGGCACATCCAGGCGCCATCCGTCTATACCATACTGCAACCAATACTCCGCGACCGAAAGCAGATACTCGCGGCACTCCGGGTTGGAGGTGTTGAACTTGGGCAGCTCGGGATTGTTCCACCAGGCCGCATAGTTGGCGCTTTTGGAGTAGGCGTTGAGGGGGAACTTGTAGATGTGGAACCAGTCGCGGTAAGGCGAGGCAGCCTCGTTCTCCATCACATGTTGAAAGGCAAAGTGGGCCCGTCCGCAGTGGTTGAACACCCCATCCAGCACCACCCGCATACCCCTTTGATGGGCCTGCTCTACTAAACTTTGCAGGGCGGCATTGCCCCCCAGCATGGGATCTACCCGAAAGTAGTCGCTGGTATGGTAGCGGTGGTTGGCCGTGGAACTGAAGATTGGGCAAAAGTAGAGCGCATTGAAGCCCTGCTCCTGGATGTAGTCCAGCTTCTCGATCACACCCCAAAGATTGCCGCCCTTGAAGCCGCGCAGGGTGGGTGGGGCATCCCAGCTCTCGAATCCCAGCTGTACGGGTGCTGGGTGGGCCAGGGGGCCGTTTCCGATGCGAAATCGATCAGGAAATATCTGATAAAAAATAGCATTCTTGACCCATTCAGGTGTCATGCAAACTCCTGGAAAACGCCTACCCAAGGCCAGGGGTTAGTCTAAACCCTCAGCAAAAAAACTCAAGCGTAATCAAACCGAAATTCGTTACCTGAAGAGCAAGTGGCATCTGGCCCAATGCTCTGATAGGATGCCCCAGTTATGCCGCGCGGGAATCTGTTTGTTATGACCGGGGCTTCGGGGGTGGGCAAGGGTACCATCCGGGGAAGGCTCCTGGAGTACCACCGTATGTACTACTCCATCTCGATGACCACCCGTCCCCCTAGAGTGGGCGAGCGCCATGGGGTAGATTACTACTTTGTCAGCAAAGCTGAGTTTGAGAGCAAGATCGCCTCGAGTGGATTCTTGGAATGGGCGCAGTACGTAGATGACTATTACGGCACTCCCCGAGAACCCGTTGAGGAAGCCCTGAACAAAGGACTCGATGTGCTGCTGGAAATAGAGGTGCAAGGCGCTTTGCAGGTCAAACAGGCCATGCCAGAGGCGGTTCTGGTTTTTATCATCCCCCCCACGCTTTCGGAACTGCGACGCCGCTTGCTGGTGCGGGGAACCGATAGTCTGGCCAAGGTACACAAGCGACTCAAGCGCGCCGAGGAGGAAATCCGCATGGCCGACCAGTTCAAGTACGTGCTGGTCAACGACCAGCTCGACAAGGCGGTCTCCGATTTTGCGGCCATCATTCAGGCCGAGCGGCTGCTGCAACCCCGCATGGGCGAGGCCCTGGCCCGGGCCCTCTCGAGGGATGCAGCCCTGGAAAGCGAGCTTGAAGCGCTGGAACGCAAACGTCACGAGGCCGGAGAGCAGAGCGGCAAGTAAACATTTCTCAATTTGTGGTGTACAATCGAAGCTTAGGTTGCGTATATGGATGATGCACAAATGGCTTTTCTGATGCATCTGTGCTCTGGGCGCAACGCTCGAGCGATGGCTATCCGACTTCTCCCCGAGATTCATTCGGGAAGCGTTTGGTTGCAGAGGTAAACCCATGGCAGAACCTGGCATCGACACCCTTTTGGCCCTTACCGACTCCAAGTACCGCCTGACGGTGGTCACTGCAAAGCGTGCCCAGCAGCTTTTGCGCTATGACTTCAAAAACACCGTTCTGGAGAGCAGCGAAATACCCCGCATGCGCACCCTTGACGAAGAGAAGCCAGACCCCAACGCGGTCACCTGGGCCATGCAGGAACTCCAGACCCGTCGCCTGCAGGTCGGGGAACACCTCATTGCGGAAGACCGCTTGACCAAGTTCCTCGACCAGCTCTACCCGCGCGAAGTCATTGAAGCCGCGGAATAAGGCAAGTTCTGGAGCAGAACCTCGAGCCCCCAGCGACGGTGGCCTAGCTCTGAACGTAAGCGGCTTGTACTCGAAGCCCGGCGATTTTGGCGACGCTTTCCACAAACCATCAGGACGACAAGCGGTCATACCGGATAATCCAAAAGCGCTCAAAGGCTTGGTTGTGGCACGCACGGCACACCCAGAATTCTGGAGCACTTCCTCAGGTCGGCGAAACCCTCGTCACCCTGTCGGTCGGCGAGGAAAACAACTCCCTTCCAAGAGGTGGCATCGCGTTCCGCTAATGTAGTAAACGGGTATCGTGCTCCAGCAATGCACCAAACCGGTATGACCCTCCGCTGCGCGGAAACCTTCGGTCGGTCACCTCGTATCTTCATGCAAGGCTTGAGCGAGTCGGAAGGGTAAAAAAATCCTTTTGTGCCGATTCTGCCGCTTGGAGCATTGTATATGCACCTTGTATAATCACAAAACGGAACTCGAGGAGAGACCGAGATGGCAAGCAAAGAACAGCGGCATAGAGCCATTCAGGAGATAATCAGCCGGGAAAGCATATCCACACAGGCCGAGCTGGTCGATCGGCTGCGCAAAATGAACTACGAGGTGACCCAGGCCACTGTGAGCCGCGATATCAACGAGCTTCGCCTGGTGCGGGTTCCCCTGGGGCGCGGTAAACATAAATATGCTCTAGCTCAGCTCGATCTTGCCGAGGACGTGATGGACGAGCTGCGGCGCATTTTCCGTACCTTTGTGCGCGATGTGGACCGGGGTGAAAACATTTTGATGCTCAAAGTGTCTGAAGGGCATGCCTCTGGTATTGCGCTTCTGATTGACCGGCTGCGTCGAGACGACATTGTAGGTACGATTGCCGGAGAGGACTCGATTTTGGTAGTAGGGCGCAGCGTACAGGACGCCGAAGCCTTGCAAGAGGAATTCGATTCGCTGTTGTCCTGAGGTCATAGGTTACGAGTGCCTCTGGACAGCAGGTAAGCCCCATCCCCAATACACCTATGGTTGAGTTTGCCCTGAAGGCCTTCCTTACACTGTTTGTACTGATTGACCCCATCGGCCTAATTCCGCTGTTTCTGGCTCTGGTAGGCAGCCGAAGTTACCAGGAACAAAAGCGCATCGCCCTAAAGTCAACCATCGTAGCGGGGCTTCTGGTACTGGCTTTTGCCGCACTGGGCGGGTCGGTTTTACGCTACCTGGGCATCAGCCTCGAGGCCCTCAAGGTAGCGGGGGGACTGCTATTGTTCAAAATCGCCCTGGACATGATCAACGCCCAGCTCCTTCGCGAGACCGACGAGGAACACGCCGAATCCCAGGCCAGGGCCGATATTTCGGTTTTTCCTCTGGCTATTCCGCTCATTGCTGGACCCGGCACTCTAACCGGGGTGTTGATTCTGGCCGGAACGGCCCCCGGCGGCGTATGGGGTTTTGTGTTGGTGCTGGGAATGGCGGCCCTGGTATTGTTTATCACCTACTGGTCGCTCAGGGCTGCCCTCAAGTTTTCGAGCTCGCTGGGCCGAACCGGGATCAACGTAATCACCCGCGTGCTAGGTATCTTGCTGGCGGCTCTGGCGGTGCAGTATGTAGCCGATGGGGTTCGGGTGTTGCTACGGCTCTCGTAACTCTTTTGGCCGACGCTTGTCGGCGTACATGGCGGCATCGGCTTGCTCCAAAACGGTCTGCAGCTCCTTGGAGGGCGCAACATCTACCGCCCCTGCACTGACCGCCACGTGGATGGCCCCCCGTACCCGTCTCACCACCTCGGGAGCCTCGGACGGTTGCAAACCGAGATGCAGGCTCACGAACTCGTCTCCTCCTATGCGAAAAGCCAGATCTTCCTGACGGAATGCGCTCCGCAGTGCCTTGGCCAAAAGCTTGAGAGCCTGATCACCCGCAGCATGGCCGTACTGATCGTTTATGCGTTTTAGACCGTCCATGTCCCAGTAGATGAGGGTCAGTGGGAGATCTAGGCGTTTGGCCTGTGCTTTGATTTTGGTGAAAGCCTCCTCCAAAGCGTGGCGGTTGCCCAGGCCCGTCAGGGCATCATTAAGGGCTATCTCGGACAGGTGACGGCGCGAGAGCAGACCATAAAGCACCGTGGCAGCCTGCAGGGCAAAGGTCTGGGCGATGGCCAGACTCTCGGTGGGGAACGCCTCGGTGGAGGTAAGAGAGTCCAGGTTAAGGGTACCCATAACCTGGCCCTGCAGAACGATGGGCACGGTAACGGTGGCCTTGAGGTCTTCGAGCCGGCCTGCTTGGCTGAACATCTCAAACTCGTGTGCGATGCGCTGCTGGGTACGCTGCTGGATGTGAGGGGCTACCAACAGGCGGGGCTTCCCCACCAGCCAGTCGTCCTCGCCCAGCCCGTACCAGGCCTGTTCGTCCTCGTAGCTAAGGGCGTGCTCGACCAGGGACTCATCGAAGCCTATCTGGGCCACGAACTTGAACTGGCCGTTTTCAAGCAAGGTCAGGCTACCCGCATCGGCCCCTGGCACCACTTCTACGGCTGTTTGCAGAATCCGCAGGAGAATTTTGTCGAGCTTATCCTCTTGGGTCAGCAGGCTCGAGAGCACCTCCAGTGAAGAGGCATAGGCCAGGGCCTGATTGTATTCATTGGTCACGTCGTGCAGAATGCACAGCTGTCCGCTATGGTACGGGGCCAGGGCCACCTGAAACCAGCGCCAGCGCTTGCCAGCAAGACCCAAAAGACCCTTTTGAGCGCGGCCCTGCCACCAGCTCGCATTAATCGCCTCGTGCGTGCGGGTCTCGCGCACCACAGGTTGAAACCAGTTTTCCAGCCGCCTGCCCAGGGGATCGGAATTGGGGATGATGGCGCTGGCTGAGGGATTGCACCAGCGTATTACGCCCCTCTCGTCCAACCACACCGCGGCTGCGGGAAGCTGCTCCAGCCAGTTCAAAGTTTCCGGCTCGAGGGGAGGAGCGGGCACACTCATAATCAACGGGTTGATACCCATAGTGTAAGAGCGTCCTTTATATAGTGCAACGGCAGGTCCTACCGCACGCCCTGCCAGAGCACCAACCTACGAAGCCGCATCCAATAACAGCTCGCGGGCATGCCCCAGAGCTGCTTCGGAGTAGCTCCCCGAGAGCATTCGGGCCAGCTCGCGCACGCGCTCCTCATCCTCAACGCGCTGCACCAGCACGGTCTGGCCCGTTTTGACCACCCGATAATGGGTTTTTGCCCTGGCTGCTATCTGGGGAAGGTGCGTGACCACCAGCACCTGGCGTTGCCCAGCCAGGCGCGCCAGGCGATCGGCCACCTGCCAGGCTGCCTCCCCACCGACACCGGCATCCACCTCGTCAAATACCACCGTATCGGCCTCGGCCCCTGTGAGCAAGGCCAGTGCCAGCATCACCCGCGAGAGTTCGCCGCCAGAAGCTGCCCTCTCCAAGGGAGCCTCGGGCAAGCCCGGGTTAGCCGAAAACAACAACTGAACCTCTTCAAGTCCCTCGGGTCCGGGTTTTTCCAGGGGCAGCAACCCTACCTTGAAACGGGCAGCGGGCATCCCCAGGGCACGAATTTCTTCGCTGGCTTTTTGGGAAAGCCCCTCGGCTGCCCGAGCACGGGCCTCCGAAAGCCGCTCTCCCGCGGCCAGCAAGATCTTCCAGGCACTTTCTCGAAGGGTGTGAAGCTCGCTCAAGCGATCTTCGGCCCCCTCCAGTTCGTTGAGTTCGCGCCGCGAGACTTCGGCAAACTCGAGGATCGCCGGGATACCCTCACCGTATTTGCGTTCCAGCCTCTCGATGAGGGCCAGCCGAGCCTCTACTTCTTCCAGGCGCTGGGGGTCGGCCTCGAGGGCCTCGAGGTAGTCCTCGAGCTCGCGGTTCACTGCCCGTAGGGTATCCAGGGCGGCCTCGAGATCCTGGCCGAGGTGGGTTAGCCCGGCATCAAAACGTCCAGCGGCTCTAATTTCGCGTGCTGCCAGCGTCACCAGGCCCAGGGCATCGCCCTCCCCACTGAGCGCGGCCATCGCAGAGGAAACCCGTTCGCGCAAGGTCTCGAGGTGGCGCAAACGTTCGGCTTCCTGACGGAGCTGTTCGCCCTCCCCCACCGCTAGACGGGCTTGCTCGATTTCCCGGATCTGGAAGCGCAGGATATCCATCTTGCGCTCGCGTTCACGGGCCGCTGCCTCGAGGCGTTCGGTCTCGCTGAGGAGAGCCTGGAAGGCCACATAGGCCTGACGGTACTGCTCGACCAAACCCCGCTCTATCTGCGAATCAAGCAGGCTGCGCTGGGCCTTGCGGCTAAAAAGGGCCAGAGCCGCATGCTGGGCGTGGATGGCCAGGTGCCTCGAGGCCTCGTCGGATAGCTCTTTGAGGCTGACCACCTCGCCCTCGATCCGGGAGGTGCTCCGCCCTGCAGCAACCTTGCGCGAGAGGCTCTTACCGTCAAAAAAAGCTGTAACCAAAAGGGTTTCGGCCCCTGGGCGCAGCATGCCTTCGGCCTTCTCACCCAGCAACAGCGAAAGCGCATCCACCAGGACACTCTTGCCGGCCCCGGTCTCGCCGGTGAGTACCGTCAGGCCGGGGCCAAACTCGAGTACCGCCCGCTCCAACACGGCCAGATTCTGAACCTCGAGGCGTTCCAACATACCCAAAACCAGGGTATCACACCGGTTTTGTTAATAGCAGAATGCACCCGGTCGCATGTCAGGATGTACCCATCCATGCCCAGGTGTTCGGTGGAAGCGGAGGCCCATCGGGTGCTTTGGAGCGATTCTCGGAACAAATCCCGCACTCCTGGTGAGCCGCAGAGCTGTGCAGGTCTCGTTTTTGCACTGAGCCACACCAGGCCAATGCAGCAAACCACAGACCGCCGGAAGTATTTTTGTCTCCCCACAACCCTTATACTGTGGCCACCAAGGAGGTTGACCATGATTCGCACTGTCGCCCTGGTCGGGCACAGCGGCAGCGGCAAAACCACCCTCGGCGAGGCTCTGCTTTACTTCACCGGGGGCAAGGATCGCATGGGTAAGATAGAAGAGGGCAACACCACCTCCGACTACACGCCCGAGGAGAAGGCCCATCGGGTCTCGGTACGTACCGCGGTGTTGCCCCTCACCTATCAAGGGCACCGCATCTACCTGCTCGATGCGCCGGGCTATGCCGATTTTGTAGGGGAAATTCGCGGGGCCATGGAGGCCGCCGATGCAGCGGTGGTGGTGGTATCCGGGGAAATGGGGGTGCAGATTGGAACCGAGCGGGCCTGGACGGTGGCTGAGCGACTGGAACTACCGCGCATGGTGGTCGTCAGCAAGCTTGAAAAAGGCGGCGATTTTTTTGGCCTGCTCGAGGATCTGCGCTCCACGCTGGGGCACATCATCCCCGCCCACCTGCCGCTTTACGAAAACGGCCAGTGGGTTGGCCTGATTGACGTGCTGCACGACCGGGCTTTCCGCTACGAGAGGGGCCGCCCCATCGTGACCAGCGTTCCCGAAGAGCAAAAAGCCACCGTAGAGAAGTACCGCAACGAGGCCCGCGAGGCCATCATCGAAACCGATGAGGGCCTGCTGGAAAAGTACTTGGAGGGCGGAGAGGTTGAAGAAGTAGCCCTGTCCAGGGCCTTCCATGAGGCCGTACGCAAGGGCCAGGTCTTCCCGGTGGCCATTGGCTCCTCAGGGGCTTTGATCGGGCTGGATATACTGCTGGACCTATTTTTGGAAGCCCTGCCCTCGCCTGAAGAGCGTTGGGGGCAGGGTCTCCCTGCGGCCAAAGTGTTCAAGGTGCAGGTAGACCCCTTCATGGGGCAGGTGGCTTTCGCCCGGCTGTATCGCGGCAAGGTGAAGGCGGGGGACAGCCTACAATCCGACAACGGCACGGTGCGGCTCGCCCACATCTATACCGCCAAGGGCAAGGATTTGGTCGAGCTGGAAGAAGCCGAGGCCGGCACCATTCTGGCCTTGCCCAAAGCCGACAACCTGCACAAAGGTATGGAGTTGTGGCAGGGAGAGCGGCTCGAGTTCCCCTCGGCCCGGCTGCCCGAACCCAATGTGATGATTGCCATTTCGCCGGAGTCGCGCAGCGACGAGGCCAAGCTGGGTGACGCCCTGCGCAAACTGCTCGAGGAAGACCCCAGCCTGAAGTTTGAGCGCAACCCAGAGACCGGCGAACAGATTCTCTGGGGCATGGGGGATTTGCACCTCGAGACCGCCAAGGAGCGGCTGGCCGACTACGGGGTCAAGATCACCAGCCGTCCCCCCAAAATTCCCTACCGCGAGACCATTCGCCGTAAAGCCGAAGGCCAGGGTAAGCACAAGAAACAGACCGGTGGCCATGGCCAGTACGGCGATGTATGGTTGCGTCTGGAGCCCCACGAGAACTACGAATTCGTCTGGGAAATTACCGGGGGGGTCATCCCGACCAAATACACCGAGTCGGTGGAGATGGGCATCAAGGAGGCCGCCAAGCAAGGGCCTCTGGCAGGCTATCCGGTCATCGGCTTCAAGGCTGCGGTTTATCATGGCTCCTACCACGATGTGGACAGCTCCGACATGGCCTTCCAACTGGCTGCCCAGCTGGCCTTCAAGAACGTGGTGGCACAGGCCAGCCCTACCCTGCTCGAGCCTATCTATACGCTCAAGATTTTCGTGCCTCAGGAGCGGGTAGGCGATATTCTGTCGGATATGCAGTCGCGCCGAGGGCGCATCCTAGGCATGGATCAGGACGGCGCGCTGGCCGTGGTCAGCACCGAGGCCCCTCTAGCCGAGATTCTGGAATATAGCCGTACGCTCTCGGGGTTGACCCAGGGAACCGGCGCCTACAGCCTGGAATTCTCCCACTACGCCGAGGTGCCCCCCAACCTGGCCCAAAAAATAATCGCTGAACGGCAGAAGGCCGAGGCCTAATCTTTGATTAGGATGCCCATGCCAAGTTGAACCGTCTGGTTTGCCAGCAGCCAGGCCGCCCTTTCTAACTTCAGGTCGGATTCCCAGCGCAGGGTCTGTGCTGCCGCGAGGGTCATACTAACCAGCAGATCGGCCATCAGGGCTACCTCGCTGTGCGAAACCCGGTCCTTTGAGCGGTTCAACACCAGCACCAGGTGGTCGGTCAGGTCCTGGCGCAGGTTCCGCTGGATACGCGCGAGGGTCTGGCCGAGCGGCGTAGGCTCACGAAAGTATCGAATAAACATCTCCACAAACTTCCAGTTGACCTCGAGCTCAAGTAAAACACGCCGAAAGATCTCAGTGATCTTCTCGGGGTCGATGGCCCCCACCTGCCGGAGCTCAGCCAGGCTGTTACTGAGCAAAATACGTATCCGATCTCCTATGGTCTCCGCGGCCACCACCAAGCACTCCTCTACGCTAGCAAAGTGTGCGTAGAAACCGGACTGTACAACCCCAGCAGCCCGAGTCAGACGCGTGGTAGAAACGGCTTCGAGTCCCTCCTGACCCATAATCTCTATGGCTGCTTGAATGATCCGCTCGCGGGTGCGGCCATCCCGTCGTTTTCTTGCCAACGCGGTCACGTGGGTATCATATGCCAATCACATCCCCAAGACTCAGGGCTTGACTGGATTATTTTCGCTTAATGTAACGCTCATACGCTGTTGCAGCCAGTGCTGATAGGTCTATCATAAAGGGGGTGCCTGGTGCACCTGATTGCGAGGAACTATGAACAAAAATACCTCCCTTTTCACACTGGCTCTGGTTAGCCTGGCTGCGCTTTTTGCAGCTTGCAGCGAGCAGCCAACCTCCGATCCAATGAGCAAATCTGAAGCCAGCAGCGTCAAGTCTGCTTTTGCACAGAGCGGTCAGCTCATGATAACCAGTTTGAGTAACCCTGCTGGCTTCCTAAGTTCAACAGGTGTCCAACAACTATCCGGTCTCATCAACGCCTTAGGCAATCCGCTGGGTACTGAGTTACAGACCGCCGCTCTCAACTGCACGGTTAACACTACCGGCAACACGCAGGATCAGGACAACGATAAAATCCCTGTACGAGTCAGCTACTCCGCCGATTGCTCTCAAAACAACAATTTATTCAGGGCCCGCATGAGCCTGACCGATAAGGACGACAACAACCGCAGAAGCGGCTATACCCTCAACACCGATACCTTCCAGCTTATTCTAAACTCTGGTCGTTCGAATGAGTCAGGCTTGATTCTCGATCTCGATATCGACCTCAATCTGCAAAATCCCAACTACAGCCTGCGTCATAACTTCAATCTGACCCTGTACGAGCCATCCAAACGCTCCAGCCTGGCCTATAACTACAACACCACCTATACCCCCGACGACCCCGAGAACCCCTTCAACGCGGGTACATTCAACTTCAACGGAACCTTTGATTTCCGCTACAATAGAAAATGGTTTCAGCTGACCGCTGAAGGCACCGGCCTGAAGTACAGCCGTAACTGCTCGCAAAGCTTTGTGGGCGGCACAGTCGTGATACGCGACAGCCGCAACAATCTGCTGCAAATTACCTACAACGCATGTAACAACGTAACTGCGGTCTACAACGGCGAAACACTGTAAACCCGCCATCTGGCCCGTTCAAATGAATCACAGCTTGGCTCCTTGGGCGAGTACCATGTAACCCATGGCTCGCCCTATTGTTTTTGCAATCCTTTTCCTTAGCACAGCCCTAGCACAAAACCTGCTATCGCTGGCTCCCCCGGGGGCAGTGGCTGGTTTTTACATGAACGACCTGCGGGGCAGCCGCTACCTGAACGGGCTGGCGGCCGATTGGAAGCAAAGCGGCCTGGAAACCTTCCTGGGCCGCGAACTTCGCAAACAAGCCGGCAACGATGCCGACCTGCTGGGTATCGCCGCAGGTGGCGTGGCCGTGGCCCTCTACAGCGATGGGTTTTTTGTCTTGACCCGGCCCAGTGCGGCGGCCATGCAAGCTCTGCGCCGCGATGTCAAGGGACTGCGCCCACAAGGTGGCTGGCTGGTAGGAAGCGATAAAGACACCATAACCGGTTTTAGCCGCGAGCTGGTGTTTATGGCCACCCCCAAGCATGCCCGCTTGTTTTTTCAAAACCGCCGGGGCTTGCAAGCCCCAGTCCGGGGCGACATCGTGCTGTGGGGCTCGCCGCCACAGGAACTGTTGCAAAGCCTGAACCTGCCGCCCCGGGCCCACGGTGCTGCCCGCACCATCCGTCGCTTCAGCTATGCTATTCAGCTAACCGCCGGGGGCTATACCGAAGAGACCCGTCTGGACGTGAACCCAGCACCCGATCCAGCCCTGGCCAGCCTGCTGCTGCCAAAAGAACGCCCCTACAACGCCGCAGACCTTCCTCAGGGTTACTCGGTTTCCACGGGAGTGCTGGATCTAAGCCGACTGGGAGCCTATTTGACTGCTCTGCTGCGCGAGTTCGATGTGCGGCATAACCTGGACTTGCGGGCTTTCGGTTCGCGTTTCGCCACCGTCACGGTTAAGGGGCCCCCTCCCGCCCCCGATGGGCGCAGCGAAGCCATTCTGGGTCACAGCCTGATCTACTGGGAAGTCCGCGACCCTGCTACCGCCGAGGCCAACCTGCTGGCGCTGTTGCAAAGCCTGGCTGCCTTCTCCACACCCGCTGGGCAGGGTGGCTTCAAGGTTCTTGGCAACGAGGGCGACTTTAAAGCGGTGGAAGTGGGGCTAGGTGGAACCCTCTACTACAAGCTCGAGCCCAGCCGACTGGTAATTGCCACCAGTAAAAGCGCCCTTTTGGCAGTTAATAATCCGCCTTGGAGCCAAAACCCCGACTTCCGTCGCTTTCGCGCTCGCATCCCTGCCAATGCCATCGGGTATAGCTTTGGCAACCAGGGCTCGGCCCTACAGGAGCAGCTTGGGCAGATAGGCGCCACCCTCCCGCAAACCATAGGCAGCGAGCTTGATCAGCAAACCTCCCGTGAGCTGGCTAGAGCCCTCACCGACTTTATGGAACGCCTGGCCAAGCGCTTCGGCTCGGGGCTTTCGTATGCCGTGGTGGAGGGCAACAGCCTGATTAGCCGAGGTTTTTACGAGGTACGTTGGTAGGGGTGTTTTGGATAGGGTGGGTTGAATGCAGGCAGCACACGGCCTATTCACTAAGCTCTGAGAATCTTTTGGTCTGCTGGCGCGCATTCACGTCTGGACAAAACCCCTAAGCTGGAGGGGTGCAGTTGGCGCTTGGACTGCCCTGGTTGTTGCCGCTAATTCCACCCGTACTGGGGCTGGTGTGGTGGTGGTATCGGCGCAGGCGGCCCCCTGAGCGCAAGGTGGCTGGGCTGTGGCTGTGGCAAAAAGCCATTCGCAAGGGGCGGGCCCGGCGGCGCTTCGACCTGAGGCTGTTTTTGTTGCTGCTTTCGGCCTTGCTGGGGTTGCTGGCACTGTCAGCGCCCAGGGTCTTGCTGGATCGCCCCGGCGAGCTGGTGGTGGTACTGGACGCCTCGGCCTCGATGGCCGCTACCGATGTGAGCCCCAGTCGCCTCGAGCGCGCCAAGGAAATCGCCCGTGAACACCTAAACGCTGCGCCCAGAGCGGCGCTGGTGGTGGCGGGGGCGCAGCTTCAAACCTTCGGGCCTACAGCAGGACGCAGTCTGGCCGGGAACCTCGAAAGCGTCCGGCCGGCTTCTTCCGGCTCCAGTGCCGAGCTGCAAACCGCCATCGCCAGGGGCAAAGCCTTACTGCCAGGTGCCCGCATTCTGACCATTGCCGACCAGGCGGCCCCGCCTGGGAGCGACGGCTACATCAATGTGGCGGGCAATGGGGCCAACGTTGGAATTACCGCCATTGGGCCTGGTTTTGTGGCGGTGGCTAATGCGGGGCCGGGACTGTGGCGGGGCGAACTTGCGGTGGATGGCAGACGCTATCCGCTCGAGGTTCCCGCCAGGGGCTTTAGCAGCCTGGAAGTGCCCTCGAGCACACCCACCGCCCGTATCGTGGGCAGCGATGCCCTGGCGTTGGACAACGAGGCCCGTTTCTCCCGGCGCTTGGTACGGGTAGAGGTATCGGGAAGTTCACCGGTCCTCGAGCGTTTGCTGGCCCTGCTGGGGACCCGCCGGGGCAGCCCCAGCGAGGTGGTTTTCGAGATCGGTACCCCACGCCGCGAGCCCAGCCGTTTCACGGTTTTTTTTGCCGAGCAGGCCAGCGACCAGGCCACCGTTTTTGATGTAGAGCGCACCCTCCCCTATGTGCGCGGAGCCGAGCTGGTGGGCTACAGCCTACAAGTTCCACCCCGCCCCTCCGCCCCCAACTGGCAGCCCCTGGCGGTCAGCGAAACAGGCCAGGCCCTGGCCTGGTATCACCCCAACGGGGTCTACCTTCCCCCGGCCGAAAGCCTGCAAAACTTACCGGCCTTTCCAGTGCTGCTCTACAACCTGGTAGCGCCGAGGGGCGAGCTCCGCAGCGGCCTGCTGACCCCCGCCGAAACCCTCTTGCCGCGCCCCACCCCCAACCAACCCCTGCCGCCAACCCTTACCCTGTTTCTGACCCCCTGGCTGGCCTTACTGGCCGCCTTGTTGCTGCTGCTGGAGTTCTATCTGTTTCAGTATCGCCCTCTACGAACCCGCCTCGAGGTTTTGCCACCGGCTAGTCAGTAGCCCGCAGTAGCAAGGTACTCAACAGAACCCGTAAAATCAGGCGAGTATGAACCGGGTCTTGCTGGGTGTTCGGGGTATGGAGCGCCCCGAGCAGATTGAAAAGGTCTCCAGTGCGATCAGAAAACTCGAGGGTGTCCAGGGCGTGCAACCCACCGAGATAGGGCAGCTCGAGGTCGAATACGATCCCCACCGGCTCACCGTGATGGATTTGATCCGGGTCGTGCGGGAGCAGGGTTTCCTGGCGGGCATGCTGTAGGGTGGGTTCAGGCCAGAGTCAGCTTGAGGTACTCTTTCGGCAGCGGTTTACTCCACATCTCACCCACACAACCCTGCCGGGTGCCGCCCACTACCTTCCAGAGCAAGAGTATCCGCTCCGATTCCCACTCGGCGAAAGAACGCAGCTGTCCTTCGGTGCCGTCGTACTCAAGGCTGGGCGCCCCCAGCAAGCGCTCCAGATGGGTCTTGATCCCTGCAAAAAGGTGCTCGGTAGGCTGGGTGCTATGTACCCTGAACTCGAGGAGGCGCAAAGTGCGCTCCTGGGGTGCATCGTCGCTGGGTAAGAACCGGGCATACAGCGTACAGCTCAAACCACCCAGGCACTGCACCCGCTCCCAGACCAGGGTATCGGCGGAGGGGTGCCGATCCTCGAAGCCCGGTTTGCCTCGAGCCTGCCGATGGGTAATGCGCCACTCCAGCATCACATCCAGGTGCTGATAAAGCCCCTGACCCAAATCTTTCCACCGTTGCGCTTGTGAATCGGTCACGCTCACAAATACACGCAGCGATGCAGCCCGCACTCGCTCGACTCGAACGTTCGGGGCCTGCGCTTTGGGTAGTTCGGGCCAGCGGCTGGCTACATTTGCAGCCCCCATTGATGTACACTAAACCTGTCTGAGGCAGGGCGCACCCGCCCAGGCATCGAAACCAGCCCCACAATCCGAGCGGCAAGTCCGTTTATGCAGGTCTTTTTACACCAGAATCCACTGGAGTAGACTGTAGGTAGACCGCTGCCAATTGCCCATAGCCAGTTGCCTTAGCCGATGCGGCATTGGCGGAATCTACTGCCGCAAACGGCTGCTCTGTAAAGGTTTCATGCCTGAAAACAGCCAAAGGAGAAGATATGGCCCACACAGATGAGTTCAATACCCGCAAGAGCCTCTCCACCCGCATGGGTGAGGTGGCCTACTACGACATCATGGAACTGGAAAGGCAAGGTATCGGACCGGTATCCCGGCTGCCCTTTTCGATCCGGGTCATGCTGGAGAGCCTGCTGCGCAACCACGACGAGTACAAAGTAACCCGCGACGACGTGGTGGCCCTGGCCAACTGGCAGCCCGACCCAGGCGAGGTCAACGTGCCCCTGATGCTGGCCCGGGTCATCCTGCAAGACTTCACCGGGGTGCCTGCGGTGGTCGACTTGGCCGCCATGCGCGATGCCGTGGCCAAACTGGGGGGCGACCCCGAGATGATCAATCCCACCGTGCCGGTCGACCTGGTCATCGATCACTCAGTGCAGGTCGATTTTTTCGGCACCACCTATGCCTTTACCCAGAATGTAGAACTCGAGTACCAGCGCAACGCCGAACGCTATCTGCTCCTGAAGTGGGGCCAGCAAGCCCTCAAGGGCTTCAGGGCGGTACCGCCGGGCACCGGGATTGTGCACCAGGTCAACCT
>Ga0209721_1001597_pt1 | contig 16364 bp, 17 predicted proteins | sample TshhotsprinmetaG_FD_184139 | JGI IMG/M metagenome (GOLD analysis project Ga0209721, IMG submission 184139) | Hot spring microbial communities from South Africa to study Microbial Dark Matter (Phase II) - Tshipise hot spring metaG (SPAdes)... | ecosystem: Environmental > Aquatic > Thermal springs... | reverse complement strand
AAGTTATTAGGACTTGATGTGAAGGCATTTAGTAGTTATGAGAATGCCCAGAAGGCTGTAGACTAATTTAAAAAGTATGTCTCATTGATTTATAAGGGATTTTTTAGTTTTTGTGATGAAGTTGGGTCTTAACTTTACCCTAACTTTTATACACTACATAACAAAGAATAAGTTTTTCCTAATTTGTCAATATGTTGTCCTGTAGTGTATATTTTTTAGCCCGACTTCATCAATTTAGAGCATATTTTATTCAAAAAACTAAATATTTCAGGGACTCATATTTTCCTTTCCCACCTAATGTAGTCTGATGACTTTTACGCTTTTCAAAGCCAATTTCTCTCTTTCTTTGTTTACTAATATCAAAAATCTTTACCTGTAAAACTTGAATCAATAGATGAATATTATCTCTGTTGATTTCTGGTTTTAATCCATTGTATTCTACACATAATCTTTATGCTATGAGGGTATCACGATTAACAAAATACATGGTTCTATTAAGATTGGTAAAGGATAGATTGACCTATGAGGGAGAGAATAAAGGCAGGAAAGGGATCTTTGAGAACATAGCGTATGCATTTTGTCTCTGCGAGCCTCTCGATGAGGCGAAGCAGTCTCTAAGTAAGGCGAGCGGTTTGGAGATTGCTTCGTCGCTTGCGCTCCTCGCAATGACAGAAAAGGGTGTCACTGCGAGGCCACGAAGTGGCCGTGGCAGTCTCTGGGACTTCCGTGTCGTCACTGCGAGAATCCGTAGGGCCCGAAGCAGTCTCTAAGTAAAGTTTACGAAGAAGCAACGACGAGATCCCTTCGGAGCTAAAGCTTCTCGCAATGACATAAGAGGGGAGAGGTTCTAATTGCAAGAATAGAGCGGAAAGAAGAGAGATGATCAGATTCGCAAATGAGATAACACGGGAGGAGGAAAATATCGACAGCTAGAGGAAAATCGGATGGTTTAAAAATAGCTTAGAGGGCATTTAGACTAATCTGTAAATGATAAATTATTGATTTACAAAGGTTTTTGAGTTTTTTATGATGAAGTCGGTCGTCACTTCGAGATCCTTCATTTGACAAAGAATTCTCTTAGATGTTTCCATGTCTTTAATCTCAACAGCAGTTGTTATTGGATTGGACTCTTTCAAATATTCTCCAACTAAAAGCTATTTTAGATCTTAAAATTTGGCATTTTCTTTATTAAAATTTTCCTCTCCCTCTCTTCAATTAAACCCTCTTTTTTAAGTCGACTCATGACTCTTATAGCTGTCTCAACAGTCGTACCTGCAAGTTCAGCAATATCCTCACGGGTTAATTTAAGTTCAATAAGTAGTCCTTCTTCACTCTTTTTTCCATATCTTTTTGCAAGTCTCATAAGTTGAGATATAACCCTTTTTGTCACATCATCTAATAATATTGATTTCAGAACATCCATACCTGCCTTAAGCCTCATAGTTACATGGTCAAGTATTTCTTTTTCCAAATCTGGATACTTCTTTACCACAGAAAAAAATGAGGACGCAGGAATTTTGCCTATTAAACTATTTTCCATTGCTCTTGATGTTGCAGGATAGGGAATATTTTTTAAAATTGCAAGAGCTCCGAAAAAATCAGGTGCATCAACAATTTCAAGGGTTATCTCTTTACCATCTGGATATGTTTTAGAAATCTTAACTCTTCCTTCAAATAAAACATGAAACCAATCCGCCTTGCTGTTTTCGTAGAAAATAGCCTCTCCCTTTTTATATTTTTCAGTTTTCATCTCCATTTCAAGAAATTTGAGATCTTCTGGTTTGAGATTTTTTAAAACTCCGATTTTTTCGAGCATGAAAGATTTTAGCAAATTATTAATATGATAAGCCACAAGGGTATAAAATATTCCTCTCTTCTGAAAATAAAAGAAGAAAACTTTGAAAGATGAACAAAAGTACTCACTCCATGGCCCTGTGCTATAACCTTTGAATTATGCCAAATTCCCTTTTTGTAACCTTGAATGTTTTAAAACTTCCCCTTACTTTATCCTGCGACTACTAAAGATTAAATGCTACCACTAACCTTTTGGAACATTAAGACAAATTGGTTTAAACTGCTTTTTGAAATCCACATGGGGATGGCACTCATTCTCTTTGGTCCTTGGCACACCCTCTTTGTAAACAGCCAAAGATGCATAAATCTCAAAATCCCTGCATTGTAACGGCTCTTTTGTTGCCCAACCCCAAACTTCTTTTTTTCCTCTCTTAAAGTCAGCCTCAGTAACGATTACTCCAATAACTGGAAAACCTGAATAATCATAGGGAGGAAAGGCAGGAGTAGGACCATAATACTCAAGAAGATTAGTCTCAGTAGGGCTATACTTTACTCCAATAAGTCTAAGTGAAACAGTGCCATAAGGTCCTTTTATTGGGCAGTTGCACTTTATTGAACTAGGACCAGGCGATCCAACAATGCGAACCTGAGATGTAAATTTCAAAACAACGCCTACAGTGAATTTTGAACCTTGCATTGGAGACTGTGGTGATATAATATCTTCTACTTTTACGCACCAATAGGTTGGAAGAGTGGGTATTTTATCCTGAGCAAGTGTTGTGCTTGTCGATGTTAAAGCAAAAAAGAACATCACAAAGATAATAAATGACTTTCGACACTTATTAATTTGTTTGTTTAGTTTAAACATCTTAGACCTCCTAATGATTAATTGGCTAATTAAGTATATTAAATTAATTTCAGGACGTCAATGGTCATCATTAAGCTTTTAATTGTAAATTCGCAAATGAGCTTCCCACTTGTTCATTAATATGATTAACTGTGGAAATACCGATTCAAAAATATGTCATCTAATAACGCCAAAAGGTTTAAAATTTTTGAAGAAAAAACCTTATCATAAACTATTCATCGATCAGACAGACCTAACAGCATTCTTAATGATCAAACACCTTCGGAGGTCTTTAAGGTTGATAGATTTTAAGGTTTAATTTGATCGTAGTTAAAAGTTCTCTTTAGTCAATCAAGAGTATTAAATACATTTTGAAGTAATTATCTGCAAGGAATGCCAAGGCATTGACAGAAAAATTATAATAGTGATATAGATGAGGTAGTGCTAATGGGAATTTGTAAATTATGTAACAGTGCCTCAAAATTTATTTCAAAGGAAATAGCTGTATGCCTTAAATGTATTCGTGAAAAAGCTGATGATGCTCTTCAAATTGCAATGAAAGCTCATGTAAAAAGCAGAAAATTCTTTGAATTACCTGAACAACCTCCAAAAGATCCCGATGGCATTTCCTGTAAAATATGCGTAAATGAATGTAGAATTCCGCCCCAAGCAGTTGGATACTGCGGAATAAGAAGAAATGAAGAAGGTAAACTTATTGGTGGATCATCAGAAAAGGGAAATCTTTCATGGTATTATGATCCATTGCCAACAAATTGTGTTGCAGATTGGGTATGTGCTGCAGGTACAGGAGCAGGTTATCCAGAATTTGCCTATACTCAAGGAGCTGAATACGGATATAAAAATCTTGCTGTATTCTTTCATGCTTGCTCATTCAACTGTCTTTACTGTCAAAATTGGCATTTTCGAAAAAAAACATTCCATCCTGAAGAGATCACAACTTATGAATTCTCTCAAATAGTAGATGAGACAACTTCCTGCATATGCTATTTTGGCGGTGATCCATCAACACAGTTACCCTTTGCTATTAAATCATCCAAAATTGCTCTCAAAAATAAGAAGGGTCGAATACTTCGGATATGCTGGGAGACAAATGGTACTATGAATAAAAATTTGCTAGATGAAATAATAACACTCTCTACGGATTCAGGAGGTTGCATTAAGTTTGATTTAAAAGCATGGGATGAAAATTTACACAAAGTTTTAACAGGTGTAACAAACAAAAGAACATTAGAAAATTTTGCAAGAGTTGCAGAAAATTTTAATAAAAGAAGACAGCCTCCTCTTTTAGTTGCAAGCACTCTCCTTGTGTCAGGATACATTGATGAAGATGAAGTAAGAAACATTTCAAAGTTTATTGCCTCTTTAAATCCCTAAATACCTTTTACTCTACTTGCATTTTATCCGCACTTTTTTATGTCAGATATACCTCTTACAAATAGAACTTTAGCAGAAAAATGTCTCCAAGTTGCCCATGAAGAGGGGCTTAAAAAAGTAAAGATAGGAAATGTTCATCTTTTGCAATAGAATATTGGATTCACTGAATTATCCCGACTTGAGCATATCGTGGAAAGAATTGAAACAATGAGAAAAATACTTCCATCACCCATCTGGGCTCATAGGTTCGATCCTGCCATATTCTTGTAGAAAAAAAAGGCTATCTTCTTTGTCGTTCACATTATTTTCAATTTATCTGATCCACTCTTTTTTGGGCTTTGCTTATAATAAAGGGGGATGAAATCTGCCTGAGTACTTAATCTATTGTGAAGTCTATTCAAAATTAAAAAAAATTAAAGGACAGATGGATTAGAATATCTATATGATGTTAAAATTTCAAGAAATAGGGGTAAGGTTATGGTCAGGAAATTTTTAATTATCTTGATTTTACTTTTTCTCTCAGCATGCACAACTGAAAAATACGGTAAAGAAGTAGACAGAAATCTCAAGAAGATATCCATCAGGGATGCCATTGTTGATCCATCTTATGTGGGTAAAAAGTTGAATTTGGAAGGTGTTATAGTAACTCAATGTCAGGCAGCAGGCTGTTGGTTTTTCCTAAAAGATGATACGGGAATAATTTACATCGACCTTTCAAAAGAAGGTTTTACCATTCCTCCCAAAACAGGTAAAAAAGCTCTTGTGACTGGTACTGTAGTAAAAAGGGAGGAAAACATAATTATTGAAGCCTCTGGTGTGGAGATAAGGTAATGAATTTTTTTACACTCGCTTTCCAGAACCTTAAACGACACCGTACAAGGGCACTCCTTACAGTTATAGCTGTGGCAATTTCAGTCTCCGTGTTTTTTTCCATATTTTCCTTCAACATAGGATTTGAAAGATCACTTAAAAAAGAAATTGAAGGAGCTGGCATTCACTTCATGGTTGTTCCAACGGGATGTCCCCATGAAGTGGCATCTCTTATTCTTCATGGAGGAATTGTGCCAAAGTATCTCAAAGAATCTTTGGTAGAAGAAGTAAAGGATAATCCCAAAATTGATATATCAATCCCAATAATAGTTTTTCAGCATCCAATTTCAGAGAAAAAAAACATTAGACTAATATATGGTATCGACCTTTCACAGCTAAAGAGCATAAAACCAAACTGGAAATACAAGGGCTCTTTTCCAAGAAATGAAAATGAAATCGCCGTTGGATATGATATCGCAAAACATGATGGAGTAAATCTTGGTGATAAGATTAAATTTGAAGGGAGAGATGATTCCTTCAGGGTTACAGCAATCCTTGATAAAACTGGAACTCAGGAAGATGCATTTATATACATGTCAATTCAGAGTGCTAAGAGGATACTTAAAAAGCAGGATGAGATAACAGCCATTGCTGTAAAAGTTAAAGATGCAAGGAATATAAACAGTACTGTAGATGAACTGTCAGAAAGAATTCCTGGTATCCAGATTGTTACAATGAATCAGGTCCTTGTGAGTATATCAAATGTGGGGAGATCTGCTCAGATAGTTGGAATATCAATATCTATAATAGCACTGATTGTAAGCATAATGGGAATCGTTAATGCAGTCCTTATGTCCGTTTTAGAGAGAATTAAGGAATTTGGCATGATGAGGGCAGTTGGAGCTTCAAGATTTGATATTTTCAGAATTGTTGTTTACGAGGCTGTTCTTGTTCTTACCTCAGGAGCCTTTATTGGCGTTTTTATCTCAAGTATTGGAGGAAATTTTATCGAGGAGGTTCTCAAGAGTATTTTTCCTTACACCCCTTCTAGCAGAATAATAGAGTTCGATCCAGTCCTCGCTATAGCATGCGTAATGGCATCGTTATTTATAGGAATTTTGACAGGATTCTATCCAGCATATCTGGCATCGAAAATTACTCCTGTTGAAGCCATAAAGTCCTGATGATTCTTCTTAAAAAAATAAACAAATACTACACAAGAGGCTCAGAGATCGTTCATGCTCTAAGGGAGATAAATCTTGAAATTAGTAGGGGAGAATTTATAGCTATTACCGGAAAATCTGGTTCTGGAAAGACAACCCTTCTTCAAATTCTCGGACTTGTGGATAAAGCCTCTGGCGGTAATTTATATTTTAATGGTATTGATGTCTCAAGTCTTGGAGATTCAAATCTTTCAAAAATAAGAAGAGAAAAGATAGGTTTCATCTTTCAGCAGTTCCATCTCATACCAAAGCTTTCAGTTTTCGAAAATATTGCTCTTCCTCAGTTTTTCCATAGAAGAAAAATAGATAAGGAAAGGATATTTCAACTTCTGAAATTTGTCCATCTTTCTGAAAAGTGGAAAAACTCTCCTGAACAGCTAAGCGGAGGAGAGATGCAAAGGGTAGCCATTGCAAGAGCTCTTGCAAATAATCCAGAACTCGTCCTTGCTGATGAGCCTACAGGAAACCTCGACAGTGAAAACACAGAGAGGGTTCTTGAGTTATTGCTTAAGATAAACTATGAAGGTGTAACAGTAATAGTTGTTACTCATGACATGGAAGTTGCATCAAGGGCTCAAAGAATAATAAGAATCTCCGATGGCAGAATTATATTATAAATATTTTATTTTCTTAAAAACCTTTCTGCTCCTCTTTAAAATATGATCGCCGTCATACTTTTTAAGCCAAAAAACTCCATACAATAAATAAAAATATAAAATCCAGAAGAGGTGTAGTTATGAGACGAAGAATAATAAAAATCAACGAAGAAAAATGCACAGGCTGTGGGATCTGTGTAGAGGCATGCCATGAAAGAGCAATTGAAATTGTGGATGGCAAAGCAAGACTTGTAAGTGATGAATACTGTGATGGACTCGGAGCCTGTCTTCCTGCATGTCCTGAAAAAGCTATTGAGATTGTTGAGGTTGAAGCAAAACCATTCAACGAAGAGGCAGTAAAGGAAAGACTCAGTCGATTAAAAAGTGTTTGCAACTGTCCTGGTGCTAAGGAATTAGAGATTAAAAGACCTCTTTCCATGAAAGCAATCTCCAGGGATGAAAGTGAGCTTAAAAACTGGCCAATTCAGATGAAGCTCATGAATCCAGGAGCAAAATTCTTCTCCAATTCAGACCTTTTAGTGGCTGCAGACTGCACTGCCTTTGCTTATGCATCGATTCATCCAGAGTTTATGAGAGGTAGAGTTACTCTTATTGGATGTCCAAAACTTGATGATGCGGAACTCTATTATGAGAAGCTTTTACAAATATTCAAAACTCATCGAATAAATTCTGTAACCGTATTGAGGATGGAAGTTCCGTGTTGTAGTGGAATTGTCCACATTGTGAGAAAGGCCATGGAGGATGCTGATGCATTGGTTCCTCTAAGGGAGGAAGTAATAACAATTCAGGGAAAAATAAAACAAAAGGAGGTATGTCATGTATTGTAGACAATGTGAACAAACAGCAAATCACTCAGCATGCACCAAGATTGGTGTATGTGGAAAGGAGGAAACTACTGCAAGAGCTCAGGACTGTCTTACCTGGTCGTTAATGGGACTTGCACCCTATGCAAAAAAAGCTCTTTTGGAAGGCACCATTCAGGAAAAGGTTAATAGATTTGTTGTTGAAGCTCTGTTTTCTACTCTAACAAATGTTAATTTTGACAGTGATGCAATAAAAGCTTTCATCGATGAATCGGTAAGCATTAGGGAAGAACTTAAAAAGAGATTAACTGTAGATGAAAATGAAGCATCAACGTTTTTTCCCTCTAAGGATGAAGAGGATTTTAAGGAACAAGGAGATAATATAAGTAAGAAGCTATTTCAAGGTAGTTCAGACCCTGATGTTCAATCACTTAAAGAGATAACCCTTTATGCAATTCGTGGTATTGCTGCATACACCGATCATGCTGCGATTCTTGGGAGAAAAGACAACTCTATATACTCTTTCATATACGATACTCTGGATGCATATCCCAGAGAAAATGATTTGAGTTTCTGGTTAGACAAAGTTCTAAAGGCTGGTGAGGCAAATCTCAGAGCTATGGAGATACTTGATGAAGCTCACACTAATAAATATGGCCATCCTGTTCCTACTGAGGTTCCCCTTGGACATAAGAAAGGCAAAGCAATATTAGTGTCAGGACATGATCTTCGGGATCTTGAGCTTCTTCTCATTCAGACAGAGGGTAAGGGAATTTACATATACACCCATGGAGAGATGCTTCCCTGCCATGGTTATCCAGAACTCAAAAAATACAAACACTTCTATGGACACTATGGCACTGCCTGGCAAAATCAACAAAGGGAATTTGCCCAGTTTCCAGGCTCCATTTTGATGACCACAAACTGCCTTATGAGACCGAGTGAGGCCTACAGAGAAAGAATCTTTACTACAGGAGTTGTTGGGTATTCAGGGCTTAAACACATTAGAGATAAAGATTTTACTCCTGTGATTGAGAAAGCCTTGGACCTTCCAGGTTTTCAGGAAGACTACGAGGGGAAAAAGGTTCTTGTCGGATTTGCAAGAAATACGGTACTTTCCGTAGCAGACAAGGTGATTGAACTCGTAAAAAGCGGTAAAATCAAGCACTTTTTTCTCGTAGGAGGTTGTGATGGTGCAAGGCCTGGTAGATCCTATTATACAGAATTCGTTGAAAAGGCACCCAAGGATACATTAATTCTTACCCTTGCCTGCGGAAAATTTAGATTCTTTGACAAAGACCTTGGCAGTATTGAAGGAATACCAAGACTGCTTGATGTAGGACAGTGTAATGATGCTTATTCAGCAATTCAGATAGCCCTTGCCCTAAGCAAAGCATTCAATGTAAATGTTAATGAACTTCCTCTATCTCTTATTCTCTCTTGGTATGAACAGAAGGCTGTAGCAATTCTAACTACCCTGCTATACCTCGGGATTAAAAACATTCGACTTGGACCAACCCTTCCAGCCTTTGTCTCACCTGGTGTCATCAAAGTGCTTGTGGAAAATTTCAATGTAATGCCAATAAAGTCTGTGGATGAGGACTTAAGGACTATCTTGGGATAGATTAAAAAAAGGGGAGTGGCCCCTCACTCCCCAAATCTGTATCCAACTGCTGGTAATGTGAATATATATCTGGGATTGGAAGGATCATCTTCAATCTTTTTCCGAAGATGCATCAAATGAACATCAATAGCTCGGCTCCATGAATAAAGTTTTTCTTCATCCCACAATGCCTTTTTAAGCTCCTTTTTTGTGATCACTTCACCCCTGCGAGATATCAGATAGCAGAGCAAATCAAATTCCTTTGGTGTAAGGTTTATATTTTTTTCTCCCTTCTTCACCACCCTCTTTTTAAAATCCACAAAGAGCTCTCCTATAGTCACCTGTCCACTGCATGAGTTCTTACCTCTCCTGAGACATGCTTTAATTCTTGCGATTAATTCCAGTGTTTCAAAGGGCTTCACCACATAGTCATCGGCACCTATCTCAAATCCTTTTATCTTGTCATAAACTTTATCCTTTGCTGTGAGAAAAATTACAGGTATCTCTGGCATTTTGTCTCTGATTTCTCTTAGGATTTCATAACCATCCTTCTCAGGTAGCATAATATCAAGAACTACAATGTCCATATCTTTGAGAAATTTCTCTCCCTCCTGCCAGTTAAGAGCCGTAAAAATCTGAAAACCATAAAGTTCGAGATTTACTCGAAGAATTTCCAGTATATCTGGGTCATCATCAATTATTAAAACCTTTGGCTTAGACATGTTTTTTCAGTGTAAAATAAAATGTGCTTCCTTTTCCAATCTCGCTTCTCACACTAATTCTGCCTCCATGGGCTTCCACTATTGCACGGGCAATGGTAAGCCCTAAGCCTGCGCCAGTAGAGAGTTTTCCCTTATAAAATTTCTCAAATAACCGTGTCTGTTCTTCCTCTGGAATACCCGGACCCTTATCCGTTATCTCCACTAACACTTCATCCTCTGAGTCTCTAGCAGTTACTGTAATTTTTTCTCCAGTTGGGCTGAATTTGTATGCATTGTACAGGAGATTGTCAATTACCTGCTTTATTTTTTCAGAATCGCAAATAGTTCTTAATTCTTCAGATACCTGAACTTCAAAAACTAAGTTCTTTTCATTGTTCTGAATAATGTCTTGTATACTGTCTTCAATAATATCCCTCAGATATACTTCTTCCATTGTAAAATCAACCATTCCTGCTTCAATCCTTTCAATGTCAAGCAGATCATTAATCATTCTAGTAATCTTTTTCAAATTTCTCTGAATGATAGAGAAGACCTGATTTAATCTTTCATCATTAACTCCACTCTCAACATTTTTCATTACCTGACTTAAAAAATCAACAGCACCTCTTATGGATGTGAGCGGAGTTCTAAGTTCATGGGCAATGGATGCTACAAATTCTGACTTTCTTTTATTAAGTTCTTCAAGTTTTCTGTTGGTTTCATACAGCTCACGGGTTGCAGATTCTATTTTTTCTCTTAGTGAGGCATGATAATTATGGAGTGTCTCTGCCATACTTCTAAATTGAAGCCATATCTCACCGAATTCATCTTTTGTTTCAATAAGGGCTACCTGAGGAACTCTTCCTTTTTGAAAATCCTGTATAGAATTTTTCATTTTTTTTAAAGGGTTAAGAACCGTAGATTTCATAAATATAAAACTAACAAGCACTGTCGTGGCAATTGTAATAAACATTATGAGATTGAGCCTTTTTTTGTTAGCTTCAATAGCTTTTAGAGTGGTCTCAACAGGGATGAAAATACTAATAGCACCTCTCAAATCACCTTCTCTGTATCCCTGTTTCTTATGACACTGAAGGCAGGAACTCTCAATATAAAGGGGTATGCAATATCTAAAAAATACTCTGTTTTCTGTATTCCAAAGTCCGAAAAATTCATTTACACTCCCATTTTCAAAGAGTTTAATAGCTTCTTTTTCAAACTCATCCGGCGCATTATGAGGATTTAAGTATCGAATACTTGTTACCTTGAATATGTAATTACTCTCCCTTTCAGCCAGAGCTGAAAATTCTCGAGTTGCAAGGGCAGGATTTTTAAGAACATAAAACTCACCTTTACTATCCTTTATCTCATTTTTTATCCCCAACTCCGTTAAATAAGGATTGGACTGACCTGCTATTTTCTTTGGAACATAAACACCTCCGTAATCAGATATCCACTTTCTCATGAGAAAAACCTGTTTAGCTATGACTCTCCCTTCATTTTCCAACTGATTCATTATAAGATTTTCCTGATTTTTCTGAACTATGTGAAAGGATACAAATAGTAGAATTCCTAAGGTAATTACTATAAAAATTGCGAATTTTGTGAATAGATTGAAATTCATAAATTTCATCGAAACACCCTTTTTTTATTGTAAATCATTCATCCAAAAGCTTTCACTGAAACTATAAAAATTTACAAAAAATTTACACATTTTTTACTACTCATTTACTTTTAAAAATATTAAACTCAAACAAATAAAAGGAGGAGGGCAATATGGCATTGAAAAGAAAATACGGCTTGTATGTTGTAGGAGTTGTGATTGCCCTTTTTATAATCTCCATCTCAGTGGGTCTTTTTGCATACACAGATGCTCCATCCTTCTGCGTAAGATGTCATGTGATGGAAGAGCAGTTTATAAGTCTAATGAAAGGAGGACTTCACAGCACTCTCAACTGCGGAGACTGTCATCTACCAAAAGACAACAAATTCAGATACTACTACACTAAAGGTACAGACGGAGTAAGGCACCTGTTAGTTTATCATTCAGGAAAAGTACCCGATAACATTACTGCTCGACATGGTTCTAAGGAGATTATAAGGGAAAACTGCATTCGCTGTCACAGCTCAATGGCTCCTATGCTGTCAGGGCAAACAAACTGCTGGGACTGTCACAAAAGAACAACCCATCGTTTAACAGGTACGAGAGAAACAATTTAAATCAAAAAGGAGGGAGTTAAAATGATTTATTTGAGAGTTTTTGCCATTCTTTCAATCTGTTTCCTCCTGCTCATCGGATGTAAGCCACAGAAGGCTGAGCAGTACAAGGTTACTCAAATTGGGGAGAAAGAGTACGAACCTGCTGTATGGGGACAGAATTTCCCGGTGCACTATGATATGTACAAGGCTTCAGCAGAGCCAACACCAGCAGGAAAAAGTAAGTATAAGAAAGGGTGGGACACGGACAATGTTATGTATGACAAGCTATCTGAGTTTCCATTCCTTGCTTACATCTATCAAGGTCTTGGATTCAGTATATACTACTTTGAACCTCGTTCTCATTATTACAGAGTAATTGATGTTCTTGATGCTGACCCTTCAAGATACAAACCTGGGGGAGTTTGTCTAACCTGCAAAACTCCGTATGCTCCAGAGCTTGAGGCAAAGCATGGACTTGCCTATTATCAAACACCTTTCAGGGAAGCACTGAACTGGATTCCAGAAAAACACCAAAAACTTGGTGACTCCTGCACTGATTGCCACAATCCAAAGGATGCCTCTTTAAAAATTAGCAGAGAATTCACTCTTGGAAAGGCCCTTCAGACCCTTGGAGTTGACCGTAATAAGCTAACTGTAAGGGATATGCGCTCTCTCGTATGCGCGCAGTGTCATGTTACATATGTGATTCCAAGAGACAAAGACATGAAACCGACCGGAATCTTCTTCCCTTGGCAAGGAAGTAAAGTTGGTGAAATTTCTATTGAAAACATAATTAAAGTTTTAAAAAGTGATCCTTCATATGGTGAGTGGAAACAGGCACCAACCGGATTTAAGCTGGCATTCATAAGACATCCCGAGTACGAGCTTTTTACATATAACTCGGTTCACTATAATGCTGGTCTTTCATGTTCAGACTGTCACATGAATTTTATTAAGAAGGGTTCATATAAAGTCTCGCAGCATCACATAATGAGTCCGCTAAAGGCTGATATGAAGGCATGCTTGCAATGTCACAGTCAGACTCCTGAATGGCTAAAAAATCAGGTTATTGCTATACAAGATAGAACCATTTCACTAATTAATCGTGCTGGCTGGCAGGTGGCAGTTACAACTAAGCTCTTTGAAATAGCCAACAAAGCTGCTGAAGAGGGTAAGAAGATTGATCAGAAAATCTACGAAAAGGCTAAGGATTTTTATCTTGAGGCAATTTACAGGTTAATCTTTGTAGTAGCTGAAAACTCCGTTGGCTTCCACAATCCAACTGAAGCTATGAGAATTCTTGCAGACTCCTCTGCTTTTGCATCCAAAGCTGAAGCACTTCTAAGAACAGCCCTTCAGCAGGCAGGTGTAACAGTGCCTGTTAATGTGGAGGAAGAGATTAAAAAAGAACTTCCTAAATATCAGAATAATCGCGGACAAAAGAAGCTAATGGCAAAACCCGAACAGGAATTTAAAGATCCCTTCGGAGTCCAGGCCTATATATCCAAATAAGAAAAAAAGCGGCTTCCAAATCTGGAAGCCGCTCAAACTCACTAATCACCGTAATGGCTCAACACCGGTCCTATGAAAAAGCAAGATCTGGAAGAGGCTATTTCAAATGTGATAGTGTATTTCGGAGTGAAGTGATTTTGCAAGAAGGATAGCATGGGTTACAAAATTCAGGATTCAGACATCGAAATCTCAAGGAACGCAGGTGTCTCTGAAGATGATATAAAACACTGCGTAAAAGTAGCAAAAAAACTTTCGAAATTGCTGAGCGAATCAAATCTGACATTGATATGGATTTAGATCTAAAATTGATTGGTAGAGGCGCATTGTTTCATGACCTTGGTAAGGCAAAGACCCATGAAATAGAGCATGGAAAGATTGATGCTGAAATGGGCAAAGCACTTGGGCTACCAGAGGAGATCACTGCTATAATGGAAAAACATATAAGAGGCGGACTAACAGAAGAGGAGGCAAGGGAATTGGGTCTGCCTGTGAAGGATTATACTTTAAAAACACTGGATGAAAAAATAGTGATTTATGCTGACTGACTTGTGGACATAATCACTGATGGACTTAGCTACAAGATTGTGTATCTTGTATGAGGTATAACAGGCATAATTTCTCTCGTTATTACATTTAAATTGCCATCTAATCCTGATAAAGAAACAGAAAAGCAAGATTGGAAAAAGACATTTGCATCTTTTAAATCAGTGTTATCAAACAGGCTTATCCTTATAACCGCAGGGGTGGAGGCATCAATTCTTTTTGCCTACGGAACTTTTGAGACATTCCTTCCACTGTATTCAATCAAAATCGGGCTTAGCGCATAGGAGGTCGGAGTTTTTCTCTCTGCGCAGATAATCACATTGGCGCTTACAAAACCTGTAATGGGAAGATTCTCAGACAAACATGGTAGGCAACCACAAATTATCTGGGGTGCTATAATCGGTGCAATATGCATTGGAGGCTTTTCGCTTTTTAAATCATTCTTGCCACTGCTTGCACTCAGTATATTTTTTGGACTAAGCCTCTCAATCGTTACATCTGCTACATCAGCATTCATTGCTGATCTAAGTAAGAAAGAAACTCACGGCTCTGCAATGGGAATTTTGGGGTCTGTAATGGATATAGGACATACCTTAGGTCCGCTAATCTCAGGGATTATAGCATCTTATCTTGGCTTGGGTAGAGCATTCTTAGGCGCAGGATTTGTGCTCCTAATTACAGGTTTAATATTCAAAATAAGCACTAAGGCTTCAGATTCTGCAAATTAGAATCAATATGCTACGGTTTTTTTTCCAAAGAATAGGATATCGACTGCTTAAAAAGAGACTCTTCCCCAACATGGGAAGTTAAAATTAGAAAGGACAGGGTATCTACTCCAATTATAGCTCGAAACAATGGTGATCCATGACATCATTAGAATATCTCACAATTTACATGAGAAGATTAGTGGCCAGCGAGCTGATCGAGTAAGAAGCTAACATCCGACTTCATCAATTTAGGGCATATTTTATTTAAAAAAACTAAATATTTAAAAGACTTATACATTTCTCACCCATCTAATATAATCTAATAACTTTTAAACTTTTTAAAGCCGACTCTTGTCTTAATTTTTTTACTAATATCAAAAAGCTCTCTGACAAAACTTGAATCAAAAAATGAATCCTCTCTCCTTTGATTTCTACTTTTATTCCATTATATTCTGAACATAATTTTTCTGCTGTGACAGCATCACGATAAACAAATGACATGGATATATGCAGATTGGTAAAGGATAGAGCGACCTATGAGAGAGCAGAAAATCGCAGATAGGGGATCTCTTAGAGGTTAGCGTATGCATTTTGTCACTGCGAGGCCACGAAGTAGCCGTAGCAGTCACTTTAGTCACTGCGAGGGACTCGATGTCCCGAAGCAGTCTCTGTGAAAAAGCTGCGATTAGGAGATTGCTTCGTCGCTTACGCTCCTCGCAATGACGTTTAGAAGAAAATGTCACTGCGAGGCCACGAAGTAGCCGTAGCAGTCTCTTTCAGTCACTGCGAGGGACTCGATGTCCCGAAGCAGTCTCTGTGAAAAAACTGCGGTTAGGAGATTGCTTCGTCGCTTACGCTCCTCGCAATGACAGAATAGAAAATCCTCGCAATGACACCCATACACTGTCATTCCGAGCGAAGCGAGGAATCTAATTGGGAGTCGTATTGAAATTGCAGAGCCTGTTCCGAGTGTAGCGAGGAACCACACTCGCAATGACAAATAAGAAAATAACTGCGATGTCACATCGAGGGAAAAGGAAAAAAGAGACAGTTAGAAGGAAATCGGATAGTTTAAATATAGCTTAGAGGGCATGTAAACTAATCTGCAAATGATAACTCATTAATTCAAAGAATTTTTTAAGTTTATGGTGGTGAAGTGGGATTTCATTCATACTTTAAAAGATGACGAAAAGGAGCAACCTCCATCTCGTCAGCTTTACCTAAAACCTACTTTTAAGTCCAGGTGACTAAAAAGAATCCCTATACCCTAAACCTTCCAATGGCTGTATTAAGTTCTCCTCCCAATCTCGCTATATCTGATGCTGTCTGGGCTGACTGGTCCACTGCAAGCGATATCTCCTTTGAACCCTCTGCTATACTACCTATATCCTGCGTTATGTGGTCTGTTACTGAACTCATCTCCTCTGTGGCACTTGCTATCTGTTGTATCATGCTCTGTAACTCCTGCGCCTTCTTCAGTATCGGGAGTTAGAATAATATTGTGTCTAATATAGAACAGATAAAGGAGGAGGAATTAAAATGGATCAGCAGACATTTGAAAGGATCAAAGACAAAGCAATTGAATCGATGCTGAAAAAATACTTCAATGA
>Ga0209721_1001596_pt1 | contig 16370 bp, 9 predicted proteins | sample TshhotsprinmetaG_FD_184139 | JGI IMG/M metagenome (GOLD analysis project Ga0209721, IMG submission 184139) | Hot spring microbial communities from South Africa to study Microbial Dark Matter (Phase II) - Tshipise hot spring metaG (SPAdes)... | ecosystem: Environmental > Aquatic > Thermal springs... | reverse complement strand
CATCACCGGATAGAGCGCACCGCCGATGCCGCAGGCCAGAAGCAATCCGCGATGGCCGATCCGATTCGTCAGGCGTCCCCAAAGCCAATAGCCTAACACCAACGCCGCATATCCGGCTGTACCGCGCAACCCAATCCAGCTATCGTTTGCCTGCAATTCCTGCACCCAGTAGATGCTATACAATCCGACGGGCATCATCAGGGCCACGCGAAAACTGAAACTGGCGATATTGAAACGCACGAACAGGGGATGCGCGACAAAATCGCGCAGGAAGTGATGCAATCGCGCCAGACGCCCATGGGCCTGCCGGGCCGCGTCGGCCGCGGCCTGTTCGCCGCGTGCGACCGGAGCCACCTCCACCTTGCCGAAGTAGTGCATGTTCATCAGGGCCGCGGCGAAAGAGGCCATGAAGACGAGCTGATAGCCGAGGGGAAAAGCCAGGCGGTCGAGCATGAAGCCGAACAGGGCGATGCTGCTGCCGGAAACGAGCGACATCAGCCCCCAGCGCGTGCCGTTGAAGCGGGCGCGACGCTCGACCGGAATCGCCCGCTGCATCATGGCAGCGAAGGCCGGAATGTGGATCGCCGAGGGCAGCGCGGCCAGCGTCCACAGCAGCACGATGACCGACGGCTGGAGCTGGCCGGGCACGACCAGTGGCACCAGGGCAATCAGAGGATAGAACAGCCGCGACACGAAAACGGCCCGCACCAGGACGCGGACCAGATCGCGCTGGCGCTCGACATAGGCACCGCCCGGCAGGTAGGTCAAGATGCCCAGGAATGACGGCGCCGAGGTGAGCAGGCTGATGAGCGACGCTGAAGCGCCCAGGCGGGCCAGGAAAACCGGCAGGAAGTTGAAGATGCCACCATCCACCGGGCCGAACCACAGGCCGCTCAGCATCAGATTGCGGTAATTGCGATCCTCGACGGTTTGACTGCCGTGGCCGAGGAGCAACCGACCTGCTGCCGTACTCGCCGTACTCGCCATGCGCCCCATGGGCGCGCTGCGGAATGTTGACAGATTCATGGGTGTGATTGTACCCTGGGAGCCAGGAAGGGCAAAAACCGGAACGACGCGATTGTGGCGCAGACACCCGGCTGTCTCGCTGCCCGGCCGCGTTCAGATGATCTCGATGCCGGCGCCCGTCGTCACATCGCCGATGGCCCAGGCCGACAGGCCATGCGCCGCGCAGAAGGCCCAGAACAGATCCAGCCCCGCGGCCGGCACCGCCAGCAGCAGGCCGCCGGAGGTCTGCGGGTCGTGCAACAGGGTCTCCTGCCAATCGCGCACCGGCCGCGTGTAGCGCACCAGAGAATTGTAGAAGGCCTGATTGTTGTGCGCGCCGCCGGGGAAGACCCAGTTTTCGGCATAGCTCAGCGCGCCCGGAAGCCAGGGCAGCGCGTCGAAACGGATGCGCAGGCAGGCCTGGCTGGCGCCGGCCATCTCCGACGCATGGCCGATCAGCCCGAAGCCGGTGATATCGGTCGCCGCGCGCACACCGGCCGCCTGACCGGCGCGCGCCGCAGTGCGATTCAGGCGCATCATGCTGGCCACCGCGGCGTCCAGGTGGGCGGGCTCGACCACGCCCCGTTTAACCGCGGTGGTGATGGCACCGGTCCCCAGAGGTTTCGTCAGCACCAGCGTATCGCCGGGCCGCGCGCCGCCTTTGGTGAAGATGCGGGCCGGATGGACGATGCCGGTGACGGCCAGGCCATATTTCGGCTCCTTGTCCTGGATGGTATGTCCGCCGGCGATGGCCGCGCCGGCCGAGCGGACGATCTCGGCGCCGCCGCGCAGGATCTCGGCCAGGAGATCGGCCGGCAGGTTCGGGGGAAAAGCCGCCAGGTTGAGGGCGAAAAGCACCTCGCCGCCCATGGCATAGACATCGCTCAGCGCGTTGGCCGCCGCGATGGCGCCGAACTCGTAGGGCGTGTCCACAATCGGGGTGAAAAAATCCACAGTCTGGATCAGGGCCAGCTCGTCGCTCAGCCGATACACGGCGGCATCATCGGGCGCGCCGAGCCCGACCAGCAGATCGGGATACATCTCGGCCGGAAACAGATGCTCCAAGCTGCGCAGGACCTGCGCAAGCTGCTCGGGCGGCAGCTTCGATGCTCAGCCTGCACACGAGCTGAGAGAAGTCAATTTGATGATCTGTTCACGAGTCATTTGCGTTGCTCCTTACTCCCTATTCTACCCTAATCCTGGGAATCCTTTGAATCGTGTCCCAAAACCGCGGCGGTCAATTGTAGGCAAACTGCCATCCACCCATGGACAAAGCCTGTATAATCCTTCTGGGATTGGCGAATAAGCGCCTCGAAAACAGCAAAGTACGGAGAGATGATCATGGCCAAGAAACAAACCGAGCTGCCGGCACACGTGCCCGTAGTGGGCAGCGCTGCGCCCGATTTCGCCTTGCCGGCCGACGATGGCTCGATCGTGCGGCTGAGCGACCTGCGCGGCCAGCGCGTGGTACTCTATTTCTATCCGAAAGACGACACGCCGGGCTGCACGACGCAGGCGTGTGGTTTCCGTGATAATTACGTCGAGATCACAGAACAGAATGCCGTGGTGTTCGGCATCAGCCCCGATGGCGTGAACAGCCATGTCAAATTCCGCACGAAGTTCAATCTGCCGTTCCGCCTGCTGGCAGACGAGGATCACAAAGTGGCGGAGATGTACGGCGTGTGGGGCGAGAAGAGCATGTACGGCAAGAAATATTTCGGCATCATCCGCTCGCATTTCGTGATAGACGCTGACGGCAAGATCGCCGATGTCCAGTACGGCGTCAGCCCCGAGGACAGCGTGGCGAACGCGCTGGCGGCGCTGCGGCTGCGATAGAAATCTCACGACGTGCCAGGCACCCGCGAGGATGCCTTGTGCGTCAACGGAGCACGCCACGTGCCAGGCACCCTCACAGGTGCCTGGCACGTTAATAGTGAATTTTTCATCCTGTTGATTCCCCATGTATAATCTCCCGGTTGGGAGATCTCTGTGAATTTGCTAAAACGTCATTGGCTCGCCGCGTCCATCCTGGCGCTTTTTCTTGTCTTGGGCGTCACCTATAGCGTCGTCGTGCCGATTTTCGAGGCGCCCGATGAGCTCAGCCATTATCCGTTCGTCGCACATCTAGCACAAGGCGGCGAACTTCCCGTTCAGCGCGCCGGCCAGAAAAGCCTGTGGCAGCAGGAGGGCAGCCAGCCGCCCCTCTACTACGCCCTCGCCGCGGCCCTGACGAGCTGGCTGAATGTGGACGACCTGCCCGCGATCCATCGCCTGAATCCCCACGCGCGAGTCGGCATCCCATTGGCCTATGACAACAAAAACATCATCATCCACACCGATCGCGAGGCGTTTCCCTGGCGCGGCGCCGTCCTGGGCGTCCATCTGACCCGATTCTTTTCGCTGGCCCTGGCCATCGGCACACTGCTCTGCACCTATGCGCTGGCGCGGGCTGTTGTTCCCCGGCACCGCGTCGTCGCGATCGCCGCCCTGGCCATCAACGCGTTCATCCCGATGTTTATCTTCATCAGCGCGTCGGTCAACAACGACAATCTGGTCATCTTTCTGTCCTCGTTGACCCTGGTCATGTTGGTGCGGCTGATTCAACGCGGGGCCACATGGCGCTATCTGGTGTTGATCGGTGTCATCATCGGGCTGGCCTGTCTGTCCAAGCTGAGCGCGCTGGGCCTGATTCCGTTGGCTGGCCTGGCGCTGCTGATTCGCCAGTTCACCGGGATGTCCATTGACCGCGCGAGCCCACAGAGCATGCCGCAGTCGTTCACGCGCGTGGCGCTGCATGACATCGGCCCGCGTCTGTGGCGTTGGGCGGCAGATTATGCGATCATGCTGGTGCCGGTCGCGCTGATCGCCGGCTGGTGGTATCTGCGCAACTGGCAGCTCTACGGCGATCCCACCGGCCTCAGCGCCATGTTGGACATCGTCGGCCGCCGGCCCAACCGGCCGACGCTGTCTGACCTGCTGGCAGAGTTCGAGGGGCTGCGCATCAATTTCTGGGGGCTGTTCGGGGTGGTCAACGTGCTGCTCCGGCCCCCATGGATCTACCGCGTTTTCGATGCGTTGACGATCATCGCCGTGATCGGCGTTCCGGTTTGGGCCTGGCGTCAATGGCGGGCGGGCCGGCCGCTCCCCTGGCGCGAATTCGGCCTGCTCACGGCCTGGATGGGCATCGAATTCGTCGCGTTGATCCGCTGGACCACGGAGACCTTCGCCTCGCAGGGACGTCTCTTCTTTCCCGCGCTGGCGCCGATCAGCCTGTTTCTGGCGCTTGGCCTGCTCATCTGGTTCCCCGCGGCCTGGCGCAGTCGCGCGGCCGTCATCCTGGCGCTATTCTTCTTCACGATCTCGGCTACGGCGCCGTTCACCTCGATCCTGCCCGTCTACGCGCGGCCGACCCCGCTGACGCCGGCAGACATCCCGGCCTCGGCCCGGCCATTCGACGTCACCTATGGCGACGTGGCACGACTGGTCGCATTCGAGGTGGAGCGAAACGCGGCCCGGCCGGGGGAGATGGTGCCGGTGACCCTCTACTGGCACGCGCTGGCGCCGATCGCCGAAGACCTGAGCATCTTCGTCCAGCTCGTTGCCCCTCAGGATCAGATCCTGGGCCAGGTGGATAGCTACCCGGGCGGCGGCGCGTATCCGACTAGCATATGGTCGCCGGGGGAGGTGATCCGTGATCGGTTCATGGTGCCGGTGCAGCGCGCGGCCGATGCGCCTGTGGCGGCCTATCTGATTGCCGGACTGTATCGCTATGAGACGCAGGAGCGCCTGCCGGCGCGCGATCCGGCCGGGCAGGCCGTGTTGATGCCGATCTTGACCCGGGTCAAAATCGCCGCGCCGACGCGCAGCCAGACGCCACAACACGCGCTCGACGCCAATTTCGACCATCGCGTGCGCCTTGTGGGCTACGACTTGTCCGCCGGCCGTGTCCGACCCGGCGCGACGCTCACGCTGACGCTCCACTGGCAAGTCCAGCAAAAACTCGACCGCGACTACACGGTCTTCATTCATCTGCTGGACACAAACGACAACGCCATCAGTTACGGCGATGGCCCGCCGCTGGAAAATGCCTATCCGACTTCGTTCTGGGAGCCAGGAGAGAGCCTGGCCGACCGCCATCTCTTGCCGATTCCGACCGACGCGGCACCCGGCCGCTATCGCATCGCCGTCGGGCTGTACGAGCCGGTCAGCGGGCAAAGGCTGCCGATCGTCGGTCCTGACGGCCAGCCGACGGCCAACCGCGTCCTGTTGGAGACGCCGGTGATCGAGCCGAAATAGGGAAAGCGCGCTCAGGGGGCGGGGAGCAGGATCACGGTGAAGGGATCATCGCCTGCCGCTGCGCCGACCAGACGTTGCACCGGCAGCTTCTCCAGCGTCTCGGCGTCATACACTTGCAAAATCAAGCGCGACTGGCGCAGATCGGCGGCAGCCGGCATGGGAAGGCCGGTCTGTTCGACCACGGTGGCACCTGGCGGCCACAGCGTGGTCGGCAGGAAGCCGTTGTAGGGCTCCGTCTCGGCGATGCTCAACGGCCGCAGCGCGCCATCGTCGGCCGCGGCGTCCAGGCGCAAGATGTATTTGTAGCGTCGCGACAGCGGATTGACTGCCTGCCAGTAGAATGTGACGGGCAACGCGCCGCCCGACGGCAGCGGACGGCCGATGTCGGCGCCGATCAGCCGTATCTGGTCGCCGAAGACAATCTCGACCGGTCGGGCGATCCCGGCCGGGGGCTGTTCACGCACCGGCAGTTGAGTCAGAAAGAGATCCATCCGCAGCGCAGCCAGAGGGCTGGCAAACTCCCGGCCGTCCGCGTGAAACCAGCGTGTCCGCAACCAGTCGCTGACGGCATCATCCGGGTCGGCGCGCACCAGCCAGATGCGACGATAGCGGCCGGCCAGCGCGTCGAGCTCCTGAAGCAATTCGGCGCGAGACATGGCCAGCAACGGCCGGGGAGCCGGTGTGGCACGACCGGGCACAGGCGGTGCCGGCAATGAACACTCGTACAAGCCCTGCGCGCCGTAGATGCGCAGCACGATCTGATTGAGCCTGCTCTGGATGGTGCTTGGCGTCGCGCCATGCGGTTGAGGGGTATCCTGGGGGAAAAAATCCGGCAGAACGCGCCAGGAAACGGCCTGACCCGCCAGCTCGCCCTGCTCGATCGCCGCCATCGGCGCATAGTAACGAAACAGTCGGCCCCACGAAATCGGCCTGAACAGGATCAGATCGCCCTCCTGCACCCGCTCGGCCAGATACCGGCCCATCCCCGCATGGTCGCCCTTGTCGTAGAGCGGCAGCGTGAAATACCTGACCGTGCTGTAGCCTGCGCCGAAGAGCAGCACAATGGCTGCCAGCGCGGCGGCCCAGCGCCGTGTCTGCCACAGCCAGGCCAGTCCACCCGCCACCAGCGCCAGAAAGAAGCCGCTGACCAGGCTCATGTGCCGCGCGGTCATGTAGGCCGGCCGGACGGCATTGATCAGGAGCAGCAGGCCCGGCGGCACGATCGCCAGCGCCGGCAACAACCAGCCGCGTGCGCCGGCCGTCCGCTGCCGGCGCATCAGCCCATAGCCTGCACCGGCCAGCGCCAACGCGGCGTAAACCACGTCCAACGGCCACACCTGGGCCAGGTCCACGCTGAGCCCCAAGCTGAAAGCATTGACCAGGTCAGGGATCAGAATGCGGAGAGAGATTTGCGCCCAATTGGTGCCCGCGGCCAGATCGCGCGCCAGCAGCCAGAGCGCGATGCTGCCCGGCAGCAATGCCAAGATCAGAAGTGCGATCGCAGCCAGCCATGCCCATCGCCAGCTTCTGCGGCGGAACTCCTGCAAGATGAGCACCGCGTGAGGAGGCACGATCAGCAGCGAGAAATAGTGCGAAGTGAGCAGCCCGCCGAGCGCAATTCCATAGCCGGCCAGCCAGAGACGACGCCGACCGGCGGTCCCGGCATCGGCCCAGCGCAACAACAGATAGGTGCTGAAAAGCGCCAGGAGCCCCACCTGCGCGTACATGCGTACTTCCTGGCCGAACCAGAGATAAAATGGATTGACGGCCATGAGCAGCGCGGCCCAAAGGGGTGCCGTAGCCGGCAGGTCGCGCAGGCGACCGCGCGCCAGACGCCTGGCCAGAGCCCAAATAACCGGCACGGCCAGGGTCGCCGCCAGCGCCGAAGGAAAACGCAGCGCGAACTCGCTCTGGCCCAGCGTCCTCACCGCCAGGCCCAGGAGGATGAAATAGGCAAACGGGTGCTGATCAATCGTCTTGACCCAGGTCACGCCGTCGGTGAGCGGCAGACACCCGGCAAGAAGCTCTGGCCAGGACGCTTCGGCGCGCTGCAAGCTAAACGTCTCATCGAGCCAAAGGGCTTTGGCGCCCAGGCCCCACAGCAGCCGCGCAAAGGCGAACAGAATCAGGGCCAGGAGCAGAAAACGAACGCCGTGTCGCCGGATGAAGCGGCGCAAATGGGCAGCCATCTCTGTCATGCTCGCTGGATTATGCGCCAGGATGCGAAGAAACGCAAATGTCCGACCGGCCCTCGGCGGCATTCTGGACAACGCCCGCCGATCCGAATATACTGATGCACCATTTACCAATTCACCATTCAGCGGAGGTCATTCATGAATCCGACCATGTGGGCGCAGGCGCTGCGCATCATCCCGCGGCTGAACAAAGCCGAGTGGGATCACCTGGACTTCATTGCCAAATGGCTCATTGCCACGCGAGCCGCCGTTCTCATCATGACCTTCATCTCGGCGGCGATTGCCGGCATCTTCGCGTTGCGCGACGGCATGTTCCATCTGGGTCGCTGGCTGCTGGTGGCGGTGGGGTTGGTGCTGGCGCATGCCACCAATAACCTGCTCAACGACCTGACCGACTACCGGCGGGGCGTGGACAAGGACAACTACTTCCGCACGCAGTACGGCGCGCAGCCGCTGGAGCAGGGGCTATGGACCGAGTGCGATCTGTTGATCTACGCCGGGGTGACCGGGCTGATCGCGCTGGCGTGCGGCATCTACTTCGTCGTCCTGCGCGGGTGGCCAGCCGTGGTGCTGCTGGCAGCCGGCGCGTTCTTCGTCTTGTTCTACACCTGGCCGCTGAAGTACATCGGCCTGGGCGAGCTCGCGGTGATCCTGGTGTGGGGGCCGCTGATGGTCGGCGGCGGCTACTACGTCATCACGGGCCAGTGGAGCTGGCCGGCGGCACTCGCCAGCCTGGCCTACGCGCTGGGGCCGACCACGGTGATCTTCGGCAAACACATTGACAAACACGATCCGGACAAGGCGAAGGGCATTCACACTTTGCCGGTCATCATCGGCGAAAAGGCTGCTCGGGTGGCTGCCCGCGGCATGATGGCGCTGATGTACCTGATCGTGATCGCGTTGGTCGTCACCGGCTTTTTCACGCCTGCCATGCTGGTGGTGCTGCTGGGGTTGATCAACCTGCCGCGAGTCTGGCAGATGTACGGCCAGCCCTATCCGAAGGAACGGCCGGCCGATTTTCCGCCCGAAGCCTGGCCCACCTATTTCGCTGCGGCTGCCTTCTTTCACAATCGCGGCTATGGCATCTGGTTCATGCTCGGTCTGCTGGCCGATGCCGCACTGCGCGGCCTGGGGGTGATGTAGGCGTTCGATGGCCTGAACGCCATAGCCGGACGGCGACGGCGCACAAACCGCAATCGCTCGGATAGGCTACGGCGCTCAGGCCGCAGTGGTTCCCCGCAGCAACCGCGGGGGGCAATTCGTTTCCCGTTCCGCTAGCCGGCCCCCGGCCCCTGGCGTCTCGCCTGTGGCCCCCCGTTCATCAACTCCTGCCGTCGCCGCCGATACGCGATGATCGGCCCATCCCCCTGGATCAGCTTTTCGCCCATGCGCAGCTCCGTGCGTTTCGGCTGCTGGGTCTCCACCACCCGCCGGTCTTGATGCGCGACGAACACGTTGAACGGCATGGCGAGCGCATTGATGAGCGTGCGCAGCCCCGGCGTGCGCATGAACTTCTGATAAAAACGCAGGTAGAGCACCGTGTGCTCATCGTCCACCGGCGCGAACGCGGCCACGATCCGCACCTTGTCGGAGATGTAGTTCTGCCACAGGTTGGGGAAGATGAAGTCCAGGTGGAACGGCTTGTCCGGCGGCGGCGCCTCGTCGGGCTTGACCGGCGGCCGGCCGTCGTCAGCGCGGGTGACCGGGACGATCCAGAAGCGATCGGGGTCCTTCCAGATCACCCACGGCCCATCCACCACCGGGCCGGAGCCGCGGCCGATGGTGTTGTGGTGGACGAAGGGCACATGCGGCGTGTCGAGCTGGTTCTCGATCACACGCGAATAGTGGGTGCGCCACGGATCGCGCGCCGAGCCGTAGGAAAAATTCTCGTCAATGTCGTCGAAGAAGCGGGGCGGCGGCAGCTCGTCCTGCGGCTCGCCCCACCAGATGAAGATGAAGCCGTGGGCCTCATGGGTGGGATAGGCCTGCACCTGGAACGCCTTGGGCACGGCTGCGCTCCGGCTGTTGGCCGGGATGGCCGTACAACGGCCGCTGGGGTCGTACTCGAAGGCGTGAAAAGGGCACACGATGCGACCGCCCTGCACCCGCCCGACGCTGAGCGCCGCGCCGCGATGCGGGCACAGATCGCGCATCACCGTCACCCGGCCCTGGCTGTCGCGCCAGGCCACCAGCTTCTCGCCCATGCGCGTCACGCCCACGGGCCGGTCGCGCCGGACTTCGGACGACTCGAGGATGGCGTACCATTGGTTGGGGATCATACAGGCCTCCGGGATGATGGATCTCTCTGCCGATCTCGTCTGCCATGCGAGATCGCCTCCTGATAGATAGCCGAAAGATGTTCCACGTGATGCGCCAGGCGCAACGGCGGTCGCACACCGTTGCGCAACCGCTCAAGATAAATCGGATCATCCACCAATTGCTGCAATGCGCTGCGCCACGCGTGTGCATCCCCTGGCGGAAGCAGCAACCCATCCTCACCATGATGCACGCGATCGGCCAGCGGCCCCAACCGCGAAGCGATCACCGGAACGCCAGCCGTAAACGCCTCGGAGACGATGAACGAGAAGGTCTCGTACCACAGGGTGGGCACGGCGACGACATCCACCTGCGCCAGCGTCGCCCAGACTTGATCCCGATCCAAACGGCCCAAGAAACGCACTCCCGGCCCGGCGGCCGCCCGCAGCCGGCCGACATAGGCGGGATCGGCATTCTCATCGCCTGCGATCCAGAGCTCGGCGCGGCCGACGAGCCCGCCGAACGCCTCCACCAGGACATGCACGCCCTTTTGCCAGGCCAGCCCGCCGATGTAGGCGATACGCAGCGGCCTGTCCGACGCCGTGATGGCCGGCATGGCCGGACGTTCCTCCAGTCCTGGCGGCAGGACGATAAGTTTGTCGGCGTCCACGCCGTGCTGCCGATACCAGCACCGCACGAACTCGGTGGGGGCGATCAGCCGGTGGGCCGCGGCCATGACCCGCCGAAGCAAGTGGTTGCGCCAGGCCAGCAGCCCGGCCAGCGGCAGCCATGCCGGCCAAAGATGTGCTTGGCCGGCGCGCGCCGCCGCGCAACGGGCACAATTCAGATAGGCGTGTGGACCGTCGCAGATCTGCTGGCTATAGTTCGTCAGCAGCTGGGCGTTGGCGCAGACCCACCAGAAATCCCAGAAGGTGACGACGAACGGCATCTTGCGCCGGTGCAGTGCGTTCACCAGCGCGATCGGCAGCCCCATGAGGTGCTCGACGTGGACAAGATCGGGGTGCACCTCGTCGAGGACACGCTCGAAGGCCGCTTCGATGACGCGGTCGCCGAAAGCGGCCAGGAAACGCCGGGTTGGATCGGCCAGGCCGTGCCATGCAGCCCAGATTTGCACGCCGGCGGCATCGCGCCGCGCCTCCAGGCCCTTGCCGACCGCGCTGCGGCGATAGAAGACGGCAACCTCGTGCCCGCGACGGGCGAGCGCCTGGCTCACCCAGTAGGTATAAAGCTCGGTGCCGCCGACATTGTCCGGCAGGTATTGATGAACCAGGTGCAGGATACGCATCGGAATCAAACCCGTGCAGCAATGAGCCGATCGTAGAGATCGCGCACCAGCGAATACTTGACATCCCAGGCATGCGCCCGATACACCTTCGCCTCGCCGGCAGCGCCCATCGTGGCCCGGAGCGCGCCATCGGCAAGCAGCCGGCTGATCGCCTCGGCCAGGGCCGAGACATCGCCGAAGGGGACGAGCAGCCCATCGCGGCCGTCATCAACCACATCCATCACGCCCCAGGTGCGCGCGGCGATCACGGGCTTGCGATAGAGCCAGGCCTCCAGGTAGACGATCCCGAAGGAGTCCGTGCGCGAAGGCATGGCAAAAATGTCGGCAGCCGCCAGCAGGTCGCGCTTTTCGTCCTCATCAACCTGACCCAGGACGTGCAACCGCGGCCGGTCGTGGGCCGGCAGCTGCGCCAGAAACTCGCGGAACTGCGCGGTGAGCGCGCCGGCAAGCGCCAGCTCGACCGGCACGTCGGCCTGCCACAGCCGGCGCACCGCCTCTACCAGGTGCAGCGTGCCTTTATCGTAGGACATGGATGACAACGAGACAACCAGCGGCCCTGCGATTCTATGCCGCTGTCGGAAACGTTCGCCGGAGCCGCCCAGTACATTCGTGGGCGTGACGCCCGGCCCGGCCACCGGCAGGCGATCGGCAGGGACGCCGCGGCCGGCATAAAAAGCTTGCTCGGCCGGCGTCTGCATGACGGCGGCGCTGCTGGCGCGCACGATGGCGACCTGATGGCGCATGGTGTAGAAACGGCTGAGCGCATCGGCCCCTGGCCGCGGCCCTGCGCCGAGGTGGGTGAGGGGATAGGCGACGAACGGAATGCCGCGTTGACGGGCGAACCGCAGGCCGGCCTCCAGAAACGACTCGAAACAGATGACCATCCCGGCGACCAGATCGAACGACTCGGTGGTGGTCGCCAGCCAGTGCCACAGAGCGGGAGTCCACGGCGTGAGGCGCGCCAGGCGCGCCAACAGACCGATCGGCGCGACATGGCTCAGCGACAGCAGCCACAGCAAACGGCGGACGCCTGCATAGGCCAACGGCCCGGCCGGCAAATGATGGATAGGAAACCGACGGATGCGCACGCCCGCATGGTCGGATACGGCCTCAGCGATCCGCTGTCGCTGCCGATCCCAGAAGTATTCGAAGTCCAGCGCGTCAGTCGTGGCAACCGTCACCTGATGGCCTTCGGCGGCCAGGCGTGCAGAGATTTCACCCAAATAGATCTCCGCGCCGCCGACAGCCGGCCAATAGCGGGGAGAGAGATGGAGGATGCGCATGATGAAAGCGAGTCTGAAGTTACCTCAAAGACAAAGGCAAGTAAAGACGTGGCGGAAGTCGCGCTACAGAGTATGCGCCGGTGCGCACCGCATTCCGCCGAAACATCGGCCAGTCGGCCAGCGTGTTGGTCGAACCGGGCAAATCCCAGACGAACAGTTTACTGTTGCTGGCGACCAGCTCCAGCTTGCCATCGCCATCAATATCGCCCACGGCCGGATTGTTGCGGAGCGTGCCGTTCGTGATGTAGATAGGTTTTGTGCTGGGCGAACTGGACGCCGTGATCCGTTGCCATCTACTATGGCGACCCCCCATCCTTCGCTCAGAAAGATCTCCATGTCCCGATTGCCATCGTAATCTGCCAGCACGAAGCTGGCAGGGACTTCGAAACTGGTCAGGGCCTGGCCTTGCTCGGTCACCGGCCTCATGGGAAAACCGGAAACCGGTTGCCCATTGCCGCGCCAGGCGTACAACTTGCGCTCCGGATCGTAGGTGGCAACGACGACTTCGGGCTGGCCGTCGCCGTTCAGATCACCGATCGCTGGCGAGGAGGGTGTTGTTCCGCCCACCGCCTTGCCGCCTTCCCAGCCCGGCAGATCGTTGCCGTTGCGATCCCACGCGTACAGCCGAAAGCCCGCTGTCGGGTGATCGGGGCTGTTTGTGTAGTAGAACGTGCCCGTACCCACGATGATATCCAGCCAGCCATCGCCGTTGATGTCTGCAACCGCTGGCGAGGAACTGATGATCTCGTGGATATATTTGGGGAATCCAGGTCTGAGCCGGCCATTTCGGTCGAAGACATACAGCGAGCCGCCGCAGTAACCTGCGGTCCAGCCCGCCGGCAATCTATAAGGACAGGTCCAACCATCCCCCATGTTGCCTTCATCGGAGCCGATGATGATCTCGGGATAGCCGTCCCGGTCCAGGTCGGCCAACGCCGGCGATGACCAGATGGTGTCGCCCAGACGGCCTCTGAGGGTCGACCATCCAAGACGCGGATAGAGGGCGCTGTCGGGCGGGAAACCGGACACCAATGTGCCGTCGGCATGCCACGCGTACAACCGCATGTCCCACCCGCCGACGACGATCTCCAGGCGGCCATCGCCATCGAGATCGCCCAGCGCCGGCGTCCCGAAGACCGTGTCGCGGCACCCGACAGGCGGAATGGTATGATCCTCGGCCAGTTTCGGCCAGCCCGACTTTGCCTGGCCATTACGATCCAGGACGATCACGCCGCCCTGCGTGCACACATTCGAGTAGATCGTGCCCGCCCCGACCACAACCTCTGCCCAACCATCACCGTCAATATCAGCCACAGCGGGCGACGAAGCGATTTCTTGCGCGCCGCCGCTCATCCCGAAAAGCGGCCCCAGGTCCACATCCCAAAGGAGGACGCCATTGTTACGGACAGCGACTACATGCCCATTGTTGGTCACGGCGACGATATCGAGCAGGCCGTCTTTGTTCAGGTCCGCCAGTACAGGTGAGCCGATGTGGCAGTCCGTATCGCTGGCGGACCACGGGCACGCCTTCTTGGGCAGGTTGTAGGTCCATTTCGGAGCGACAACGCCAGTCGTTCCCTGCGGATCAACCGTTGCCTGCTGAGGAGAGAATCCTAACAAAGACAGCGCCAGAACTATCACGGCAAATAGGATCCAAGACAGAAATGTCATATCGTCGCCTCAAACACTATTTCATCGGCGCACCGAGATCACGGCTTTAGCGTCAGCGGCAGGTAGACGGGATAAATCTTCTCGGCAATGACGAGCGTTACTGGGGTATCCGATACCGGAACGGGCGCGCCGTGCATGTCAGTTGCGGTGAATCGCAACGTCGAACGATATGTGCCCTGCGCGAGATTAGCCGGCCAGGACAGCACAATCGTCGCCGGCGTCGTGCCGGCAGCCGGCGTGAGGGTGGCGAAACTCCAGGGCGGGTCGAGCCTCGCGGCCCACTGCAGGGGGTCTTCGGTGCCCAGATTGGTTACAGCGATCTCCACAGACGTCCGGGGGACATTCGGCGCGGTCATCACCGATACGCCGTCGGTTTGCGGCGCCAGATGCGGCGACATCTTGCTGTCGGCGAACTGCAAACGGGATGCCGTCCCATCGGGCCAGTTGAAACCGATGTTGGCCGGCAAAGACGGCGCAATGCCGCCGGTGTGCAGGCCGCCGAACTTGTCCAGGAGGAAATAGCCGCGCTCATCCTCCGTCAGCACGAAGTCGCGCGCCCAGTCTTCGCCGATATGCGGCGTATAGTTCGGCGCCAAAGGAGGCGCAGCTCCGCCGGCGTGCACCCGACCGTAGCGATCCAGCACGTAGTAGCCGTCCCCGCTCCTGGTCAACTTGATGCGCAGCGCCAGATCGCTGCCGAAGACCGGCGTGGCCAGGCTGAGAGGCACGGCCGTTCCGCCGGTGTGGACGACGCCGAATTTGTCGAGGACGTACACACCCCGATAATCCGGCGTCACGTCAAGGCTGCGCATCCGGCCATCGCCGAAGGTCGGCGGCAGGGGTGTGATGGGCAGGGCCGCGCCGCTGGCCCAAAGCTGCCCCTTGTCGTTGATGACGTAATACTCCTCGCCATCCGGCCCCAGGGCCAGGTCAATAGCTGGCGCTGAAGCCGAGACGCTGCCGACATCCGCGGCGGTCCCGGCCCACATGACAAACCCGGTGCGATCCAACAAGAAATAGCCGCGCCTGTCAGGCGTCAACTTAAACGCGGTCGCGCGCTCCCAATAGATGTAGCCCGGCGGCGGTGCGATCGGCGTCGCAGCTCCGCCGGCGTAGATGCCGCCGCCCTGCGCCTGCGTGGTCGCGCGCAGCACATAAAAGGCCAGCGCGCTGCCGACCTTGAGCCTGCGACTGATCTTCTGGCCGAATTGCCCGCTGCCGTCGCGGGCCATCCGCCAACCGGACTCGATGTAGCCCGCTGTATCCGGCGCCGTGATGGTGAAGGTAAACGTCGCCGTCTGCTGCGGCGCGACCGTGGCGCCGGCCGGCAGATTCACCCGGCTGGGGAAATGGGCGGTCGAGCCGCTGCTGCTGAGATACGTCGAGCTGCCGCTCCAGGCCGTCGTGCCGGTGTTGCGCACCACGACGCGCACTTCCTGCCGGCGTCCCAGGAGCAACTGATTGGGAATTGTGTGCGAAACGATCTCGGCATCGTAGGCCTGACTGACCGACAGGTTACCGCTCCGCTTCGAATCATGTTTGATCATCGGCCAGTCTGTGCGCCTGGCCGAGGCATTGGAGTCGCCAAGCTGCCACATGTAGATCGAGGCATTCCCGCCCTGTGTATTCGTGCCATCGCCGCCGGCAGCGATCAATTCCAGCTTCCCGTCGCCATCCACGTCGGCGACCGCCGGAGTGGCATTGATCGTCCATTCGGTGAAATAGGTGTATTTGTTCTGCGGGTTGTTGCCCGAGCCATCCCAGGTCACCTGCTGCCCCTGGGCATTGACAATGATGATCTCCCAACCACTGTTGATGAAGATCTCCAGGTGGCCGTTGGCGTTCGCGGCCGCGTCCATGTCGGCCATGATGCCAGACATGGCGAGCGCCGTGTAGTTGACGCCGGTGTAGACGCGAGGGCGCATGGGCCAGCCGGAGACGAGCGTGCCGTTGCTGCGCCACGCGTAGAGCTGGCCGCTCCAATCGCCCACGACCACCTCCAACCCGCCATCATTGTTGATATCGGCGATGCCCGGAGAGCCGGTGACATGGCCGGCGGTCGAGACCGGCCACCCCGGCAGGTAGTGGCCGAACCGATCGAAGGCGTGAACCTTGTAGGCCGCGCTGCCGTGGTTGTAATACGAGCCGCCGCCGATCACGATATCCAGATAGCCGTCTCCGTTCAGGTCGGCCAGGGCAGGATAGGATTCGAAGTTGGCAGCGACGTAGACGGGGAAGCCCGGGAACAGGGAGCCATCGCCCCGAAAGACATAGAGCGCGCCGCCGTCAATCGAGCCGAAGTAGGAGCTGTAGTGAGCATCCACACCGACGACCACCTCTGGCAGGCCGTCGCGATCC
>Ga0209721_1001595_pt1 | contig 16380 bp, 13 predicted proteins | sample TshhotsprinmetaG_FD_184139 | JGI IMG/M metagenome (GOLD analysis project Ga0209721, IMG submission 184139) | Hot spring microbial communities from South Africa to study Microbial Dark Matter (Phase II) - Tshipise hot spring metaG (SPAdes)... | ecosystem: Environmental > Aquatic > Thermal springs... | reverse complement strand
GAGGCTGCGCTGCTTAGTGTGAACCGAACCTATAGCCACAATCGCGTTAGCGAGCCCAAAACTTACTCAAGCCGTCGCACCGTCCCCATCCCGAACGCAACCTTAGAGCGCGTGCGCGCATACCGGGCCTGGTACGCCGAGACCTTCGGCGAACCCCACCACGAGGCGTGGGTTTTCCCCGGCAGCGCGGATGGAAGGCCCCTGGGATATCAAACCCCATGGAAAGCCTTGAAGCGGATCACCGCACGCCTCAACCTACCGCCGCTGCGGGTTCACGATTTGCGCCACAGCTATGGTTCCCACCTGCTAGCGAACGGTGCGCCTTTGGAACTGGTAGCCGAGCGCCTGGGCCATTCGAACGCCAACATCACCCTGGGGGTTTACCGGCACCTGCTGGAGCACGAACGGCAGGGCTGGATACTTGACCCTGAAGACCTGCTCAAGCCTCGTCCCAAAGCCTGACTCATAAACCGCTCATACTTTATTGGGGTCAAAATGTGGGGTCAAAACGCAAACCCGAGGATTCGCACCCTCGGGTTTTTTGCGTCCTGGATTGGTGGACCGCACAGGACTCGAACCTGTGACCAACCGATTAAAAGTCGGTTGCTCTACCAACTGAGCTAGCGGTCCAGTTTTTGAGCCTTGGGAGCAAAAAACTCCCAGCAGCCTTAGAGATTATAGGCAAACGGCCCAAAGTTGTCTATAGCGTGAATGGCTGGAAAAAAGCCGGGGGCCAGAACCCTGCTGGCCCCCAGGCCCAGGCAAACCTACCAGATATAGAAGATGGTCACGATAAAGAGCCAGACCGCGTCCACTAGGTGCCAGTACATCGAGGAGCCCTCGAGGGTACCCTGCTCGTGGCTGTCGATCTTGCCCGCCAGGCCCTGGGCATAGGCCAGGGTGAGGCCTGTTCCACCGATAACCACGTGTGCCCCGTGCAGGCCCACAATCAGGAAGAAAGCAGTGAACCACAGGGCCGCCTTCTGGGCCGCCTCCGACTGGCCCGCGGCGTTCAGGGCTTCTACATAGTGCCCAGAGGCTATGGCAAACTCCCAGATCTGGAAGAGGAAGAACACCACCCCCAGCAGGATGCTAATCAGCATACCCAGCTTAAAGGGCGAGAACTTGTTGTTACGCAGGTCGTGGTGGGCATAATGCACGGTGAAGGAGCTGGCCACCAGGAAGAAGGTGTTCAAGAGGGCCAGCCACAAGGCCGGGCGGTGCTCCTCGGGCGGCACCGCAGCCCCGGTAAGGCGCAGGTAAAGGTAGCCTGCAATCAGGATGCCAAAGAGGGCGATTTCCGAAACAATGAACCAGGCCATGCCCACCCAGGCGTTGGACTTGCCAGTAACCGTGTGGTGCACCACCGGGTGGTCGTACTCTTTACGCAAAGCCCACTGGAAAAGGCTGTAAAAGAACAGCACCAACCCCGCTGCCAGCCAGCCACCCCAACCCGCAACCCCACCCACCGGGGCATTGCCCAGGTCGGGGGCTAGCGAAACCCCGATGCTGGCGATCAGAAGCCCCACCGCAGTCATGAAAGGCCATACTGTAGGAGCCGGCAGGTGGATGGTGGCGGGGTCTACCGGAGTCGGCTTCAGACCTTCTTTTTCCCAGTCGTACAGGGGCCGCTCAGACTTGAACACCGTGGGGAATTGCACAGCAAAGTTGTACGACGGCGGGGGCGAGGAAGTGGCCCACTCGAGCGTGTACCCACCCCAGGGGTTGTCCGGGGCTTTCACGTTCTGGCGGAAGCTCTGGATCATTGCAATCAACCAGGCAATGCCGCCCAGGGCCAGGATGATGGCCCCAACAGTGGAAGCAAAGTTCAGCTCATTCCACAGGTAGGTTCCATCGGGGTAGGTGTAGTAGCGGCGGGGCATTCCCAGGAAGCCCAGCACATACTGGGGCAAAAAGGTGAGCAGGTAACCCACCAAAAAGAGCCAGAAGTGCACCTTGCCCCAGAACTCGGGGTACATGCGCCCGGTGATCTTGGGCCACCAGTAGTAAAGGCCCGCAAAGGCCAGGAAGCCCGAGCCCGCCATCAAGACGTTGTGGAAGTGGGCCACCACAAAGTAGCTGTCCTGCACCTGGTAGTCGAAGGGCACCACCGCCAGCATGACCCCCGTAATCCCCCCCAAGAGGAAGTTGAACATAAAGCCCATCACGAAGAGCAGGGGGGTCTTGAAGTCGAGCTGGCCGCCCCACAAGGTTCCCAGCAGGTTGAAGATCTTCACCCCGGTCGGCACCGCCACCAGCACGGTGAAGAAGACAAACACCAGCTGGAACAACAGGCTCTCGCCCACCGTGAACATGTGGTGCGCCCAGACCAAAAAGCCCACCACCGCAATGCCCACCAGGGCGAACACCATAAAGCGATAGCCAAACACCGGTTTGCGCGAGAAGGTCGAGGCAATTTCGGCAGCGATGCCCAGGTAGGGCAGCAGCATGATGTAGACCGCCGGGTGCGAGTAGAACCAGAAGAACTGCTGGTACAGGACGGGGTCGCCGCCAATAAGGGGGTCGTAGAGGCTCAGGCCCAGCTTACGCGAGAGCAGGACGGTCAGGCTGGCCGCAGTAATGCCAGCCAGGGCAAACAGCGAGAGCATGGAGGTGGCAAAGATGCCCCACACGAAGATGGGCATCTTCCACAGGCCCATGCCCTTGGTCCGCAGGTTGTACACCGTGGCGGCAAAGTTGGCCGAACCCAGCAGGCTCGACAAGCCCACCAGCAACACCCCCATCATGAAGAAGTCGGTGCCGAGGCCGGTGGTGCGCGAGAAGGGGTAGTAGAAGGTCCAGCCCACGTCTGGTGCCCCACCGAAGAAAAGCGAGGTGTAGATGAGCACCGCCGAAAACACGAAAAGCCAGGCCGCAAAGGCGTTGATACGCGGCAGGGCCACGTCTCGCTCACCCAGCATCAGGGGCAGGATGAAGTTGCCAAACCCTGCCAGGCCCGCCGGAATGATGAAGAAAAAGAGCATGGTAGCGCCGTGCAGGGTAAGCACCTGGTTGTAGGCATCCCCTACCAGGAACTGCTGCTCGGGGCCAGCCAGCTGCCAGCGAATGGCCACCGCCATCAGGCCCGAAAGTCCGAAGGCCACAAAGGAAGTGACCAGGTAAATCATCCCGACTTTTTTGTGGTCGCTGGTGGTCAGCAGATCCCAGACCGAAGCCCAGAAACCCATACGGGAAGCGCTTTGTGGGGTTGCGACAGCCATAATTTGTTCAATCCTCCCGTTAGAACTTTTCCAGCTTGCCAAAGTCGAGGCCATCCACTTTATGGCTCATCAGATAAGCCGCGATGGCCTTCACATCTTCGTCGGACAGGTTGGTGAAGGCTGGCATTTTGACGCCAGGCTTCATGCCAGGAGAGTTTTTGATCCAGGGCTCGAGGTACTCCGGCACGTTGGGCCACATCCCAGCCCCTACGGTGGTGCGGTTGCCAAAGAAGGTCAGGTCGGGGTTGTTGGGCAGCCCCTGGGAAACGCCCTTGATGGCGTGGCAGGCTGCACATTGCTGCTTGTACAGCTCCTCCCCGCGTACCAGGGTGGGTTCTTTGGGGGTGGCCGCCTGGTAGGCTTTGGCCCCCGCAATAAAGCGGTCAAACTCCTCCTGCGGCACCACCATAACCCGGAAGCGCATGTTGGCGTGGGAGGCCCCACACAGCTCCACGCACTGGCCGTAGTATTCGCCAATTTTCTCTGGGGTCACCTCGATGTGGGTAACCACCCCCGGAATGGCATCCCGTGCACCCACCAGGCTGGCAATGCGGAACGAGTGAATAACATCGTAGCTCTTGCCATCGCCGCCGGTAATTTCGAAGCGCACCGGCCTGCCAACAGGCAGAATAAGCTGGTTGGAGTCGCGCACCCCGTAATCTTTGTAGTGGAAATCCCACCAGAACTGCCAGCCGCGCACTTCCACCACCATAGCCCCTGGGGTGGGGCGATCCAGCTTGAACATGCTCTGGGCCGTCAGGCCAAAGATGATCAGCACAATCACCGTGGGGATTACCGTCCAGGCCACCTCGAGGCGATCGTTGCCGTGCATTTGCTCGGGTTCCGCGGTCTCTTTGCCGGTTCGGCGAAACTTGATGGTTACATAAGTCAGCGCGCCCGTAACCACCACAAACACCAGGGCCGCAAAACCCATCACCCAGGCCAACAACCCCCCAACTTCTCGGTTAAAGGCCGAGGCATCCCGATCCAGGATGTTAAGGGTGTGGCCTCCGGCCTGGCCCGGTTCAGCAGCCAGCACCAAACCCAGCATCAGCAGGACTATCAAACCTAGACTTCGTTGCAGCATTCCTACATCCTCCCTTGGTCTTGGGGTATTCTAACGTATATTAGTTGGAGCCATTTTAGGGTATGCGGCTCAAGGCCTAAAATACCCTATCCAGATAAGGTATTCTAGCTACATCCACATCGCTCGGTCTATGGCCATGGCAACAAAAAGCAATGCCAGGTATAACATGGAGTATTTGTACAATGACAGCGTCCAGGAGGGGTTTAAGGTTTGGTAAAGCCGCACGCTGCGCACCAGCAATACCCCCCCCAGCAAAACCGCTGCAATCAGGTAAAACCAGCGCAGCTCGCCCATCAGCACCGGAATCAGTGAAATGACAACGGTAAGAATGGCATACAGCACCACCTGATAGGCGGTCTGGCGTTCGCCCCGCACCACTGGCAGCATGGGGATGCCCACCGCCGCGTAGTCGTCTTTGATCATCAGGGCCAGGGCCCAAAAGTGTACCGGCGTCCAGAAAAATATGATCAGGAAGAGGTACCAGGCGAACAGGCTCAACTCCCCCGTTACCGCGGCCCAGCCCACCAGTGGTGGGAAGGCCCCCGCCGCCCCCCCAATCACAATGTTGCTCCAGAAGCGGCGCTTCATGTAGAGGGTGTAGATCAGCACATACCAGCCTAACCCAGCCATAGCCAGGAGGGCGGTGGTCAGGTTGGCGCCCCACCACAGCAGCAGAAAGGAACAAACCATTAAGGCTGTTGCAAAAATGCTTGCATCGCGGGTGCTGATCCTGTCGGTGACGGTTGGCCGCTGTGCAGTACGCTTCATGCGGCCATCAATGTCGCGGTCGATGATCATATTGAAGGCGTTGGCCGAACCAGCGGCCATGTAACCGCCCACAAATACCACCACAAACAAGCCCAGGCCAGGCCATCCGCCTGCTGCGATGAACATAGCCATAAGGGTGGTAAAAAGCAGCAAGCTAATGACGCGGGGCTTGGTCAACCAGAAATAGTCGCGCCAGGTTGCGCGCTCGGGATTGGCAACAGGAACCACCATAGCAGTTTACCTCGCCCTGGCCACTTCAGGCACCACCGACCCCGCACGGTAGGCCTGGCTGAGGGCCGAGACCACGAGCAACAACCAGGTAACCCAAATCAGGTCGGAAAGCAAGAGATGGGGAAGCTGCGTGTAAAGCGGGGCTGCCTGCAGCACATTAAGATAGCCCACCCCAAGCTGCACAATAAACAAAGCCCCGGCCATGCGGGCAAACAGCCGGGTGTAGCGGCTGGGGCGCAGCAGCGCAATCATGCTGGCTACCAGAACCACATATACGCTTACCAAAACAGCGATAAAGGGGTGATAGATGCGAAGCTGTACCAAAAAATGCTCGCCCGGCGTCAGGGCCCGGCCCACTGCTTCAGCCGTATTGCGAACTGGAAACAAGGCATCACCCAGCGAGGTCAGGGCCCCCGCAGCCGCAACCAGCAAAATCCCCCCCAGGCCAAGGCCCAAGGCCCAGCCCACCAGGCCCTGGCCTTTCCAGACCGGGCGATGTTCGGGGTGGCTCGACCACCACGCGGTAAGGGTCAGCGAGCCAATCAGGAAAAGGGTGTTAATCAGGTGAATAGGGGCCACAATAGCCCTGGCGATGCTGGCATCCTCCCCTACCAGGCGAAAAAGCACCAGGCCGGCCCCCACCAGGCTTTCAGTAATCATGAAGAACATGGAAAGACCGGCCCCCAGCCGGGCAAGGTGGCCTTTGGGGAAGATCCGGCGCGACCAGACCAAAAGCCCAACGGTCAGGAGCAGCGAAAGCCCGCTGGTGATGCGGTGGAAGAACTCTATGAAGGTCTCGAGGCCCCTGAACAGGGGCAACACCTCGCCGTTGCAGGTAGGCCAGTGGGCGCCACAGCCATCGCCAGAACCGGTGGCCTGCACCACGTCCCCCCATAAAATGACCATGAGGGTAAAAACCACCACCCCCCAAGCGTAGAAGGTAAACCGTCGGCTCGACATAAGAAAAAGACCCCCCCTGGGGTAACCGTACCCATTTTGCCAGAAGCGCCGGGAATGCACCATTAGGACAAATGTCCCAGTGGGAATTGCCATATTTGGCTACCCGCCAGCGCCATCCTGTTTAGAGCGCTCTAACCCGGCGCCACACCCATCGAAGAGCCCGCCCTGTGCAACCCTTTTGCTGAGCACGGCGCCCAGATCGGTATTAGTGCCCATGTTTCAGCTTGGCCCCATCGAAAGGGAGCTTCTGGCCCCCGCGTTCGGCCAACCAGCGTTCCATGGTCTGAATTTCACTGGTCTGGCTCCAGTTCATGGCTTCGATGAGGCGGCGCGGGAGGCCCGAGGTTTTTATCTCGGCCAGCCCCTGCTCAATCATGGGCAAAGCGCCCTGGTGGTGGCGAATCATGAGCTGCAAAAATCTGGTTTCGGCTGCACGGCCCTGGAGGGCCAGCAGTTCGGCTATTTCTTCCTGTGAGGCCATGCCCATAGCCGCCGCGGCCTGAGCATCAGGGCGCTCGAGGCCCACCGTAAGTTGCCGCCACCACGGTAGCCAGCTGCGCATCTGGGCAATCTGGGCGGCCTGGGTCTGGGCCACATCCTGGGCAAAGTAGCGCAGGTTTTCGTCGTCGGTTCGGGGCTGCAAAATACGGGCCAGCTCGACCGCCTGGGCATGGTGAGGAATCATCTTCAAAGCAAAGCGGCCCTCGGGTGTAAGGGGCTGGGTTAGCAGCAGGCCCACCACCAGCACCAGCACGGCCCCATAGAACCAGCGCCAAAACAGGGTGCGGTTTTGCTTCTGCATGGGTTCAGATTGTAGCGGCTATACCAACGGTGCAAAGGTAATCAGCATACCGGTGGCCTCGAGCCGTGCCAGCCCAGCGTGGGGGGTGCAATTGACACCCGCTTCAAAAGTTGTTATTTTTAGTCGAGAAATAAATAGCGAAGAACCCCCCGGAGCACACAGGATGCCCAAACCCCTCGAGAGCACCCCTTTAGGCGGTACCCGCCAGCTAAGGCGCTGGCACCGCGCCCGTATCCTGCAGGCCATCCGGGCCGAAGCAGGCATCTCCCGGCTCAAGCTGGCCCGCAAGCTGGGCCTATCGCCCTCCGCCGTGACCGAGGTGGTGGCCGAGCTGCTGAGCGAAGGCCTTTTGATCGAGCGTCCCCTGCCCCCCAGCGGCCAGGGGCGGCCCTCGGTGGCGCTCGAGGTCGAGGGGGAGCGCCACCTGGTGCTGGCCTGGGAGATTGACGTCGACCGGATGGCGGTGGCCCTCCTGAACCTGCAGGGCCAGGTACGGGCCAGGGTGGTGCTGCCCCCGGCCCCCGCCCGTTTGGAGGAGGCCCTGGCGCAGCTCCAGCAAAGCAGCGCCCCCCTTCTGAGAGGGGTGCGGGTGCTCTCGGCGGGCCTCTCGGTTCCGGGGCTGCTCGAGCCCGCCCAGGGCCACCTCACCCTGGCCCCCAACCTGGGCTGGGCCGACCTGCCCCTGCTGGAACGCTTCCAGGAGGCCCTGAAGGGGCTGGGCCTGGAAGGGCTTCCTGCCGTGGTGGAAAACGAGGCCAACGCCGCAGCCTATGGCCTGTATGCCCTGGGGGGGCTGGCCCTCGAGCACTGCGTCTACCTGAGCCTGGGGGTGGGCGTGGGGGGCGGGGTGGTGGTGGGGCGAACGGTCTATCATGGAGCCCGCTTTCACGCGGGTGAGGTGGGGCACATCCCGCTCGACCCGGAAGGCCCCCCCTGCCGCTGCGGCAAGCGCGGCTGCGCCGAGGCTTTCCTGAGCTACCGCCGCTGGTTGGAAGAACCCACCCCGGCCCGTCTGGCCGAGATGGCCGAGCGGCTGGCCCAGCTTTCGGCCATGGTGCTGGCCGTACTCGACCCCGAGCGCATCGTGCTGGGTGGGCCGCTGGTCGAGGCCACCGGCGAGGCCCTGCTGGAGGCGGTGCGGGCGCGGCTCCCCCGCTACGCCCTGACGGTACACGAGCCCGAGCAGCTCACCCGCTCACCCCTGGGCCGCGAGGCCGCCTTGCTCGGGGTAGGTGCGCTGGCTGCCAGGGTTTTTCTAGAGCAGATGAGCTACGAGGAGGCATAATGTACGAACCCAGACCCGAACACAAGTTCACTTTTGGCCTTTGGACGGTGGGAAACATAGGGCGCGACCCCTTTGGCGAGGCCGTGCGAGAACGGCTCGAGCCCGACTACGTGGTGTACAGGCTGGCCGAGCTGGGGGCCTACGGGGTCAACCTGCACGACGAGGATCTGATTCCCCGCGGCACCCCCCCGGCCGAGCGCGAAGCCATCCTGCGCCGCTTCAAAAAAGCCCTGCAGGAGACCGGCCTCAAGGTGCCAATGGTCACCGCCAACCTCTTCTCCGACCCGGCCTTCAAAGACGGGGCCCTCACCAGCCCCGACCCCTGGGTGCGGGCCTACGCCCTGAAGAAAAGCCTCGAGACCCTCGACCTGGGCGCCCTGCTGGGGGCCCAGATTTACGTGGTCTGGCCCGGACGGGAAGGGGCCGAAGTAGACGCCACCGGCAAGGCAACGCGGGTGTGGGCCTGGTTCCGCGAGGCCCTCGACTTCATGGCCGATTATGCCCAAGACCAGGGCTACAGCTTCCGTTTTGCCCTGGAGCCCAAGCCCAACGAGCCCAGGGGCGACATCTACCTGCCCACCGTGGGCAGCATGCTGGCCCTGATCGGCAGCCTTAAGCACCCCCACCTCTTCGGCCTCAACCCCGAGTTCGCCCACGAGACCATGGCCGGGCTCAACTTCGTGCATGCGGTGGCCCAGGCCCTCGAGGCGGGCAAGCTGTTCCATATCGATCTGAACGACCAGCGCATGAACCGCTTCGATCAGGACCTGCGCTTTGGTGCGGAAAACCTCAAGGCCGCGTTCTTTCTGGTGGACCTGCTCGAGGCCAGCGGCTACGACGGCCCCCGGCACTTCGACGCCCACGCCCTGCGCACCGAGGATGAGGCCGGGGTCTGGGCCTTTGCCAGGGGTTGTATGCGCACCTACCTGATTCTGAAGGAAAAAGCCCAGGCCTTCCGGGCCGACCCCGAGGTGAGGGCGATGCTCGAGGCCTACTACCAGGCCGACCCCCAGCCCCTGGCCCTCCTGGGCAGCTACAGCCGGGAAAAGGCCCAGGGCCTCAAGCAGCTCCAACTTCCCGAGGCCCGCCGCAGCCGCGGCTTTGCCCTGGAACAGCTCGACCAGCTCGTGGTGGAGCACCTGCTGGGGGTTCGGGGATGAGCCTGGTGCTGGGCCTCGACCTGGGCACCAGCGGCCTTAAGGCGGTGGCCCTGGACGCAAAGGGTCAGAAGGTGGCCGAGGCCCGGGTGGGCTACCCCCTCCACACCCCCCGCCCCGGCTGGACCGAACAGGACCCCCTGGACTGGGCCCGTGCTGCCCGCCAAGCCCTGAAGGCCTTGCGCGAACAGCTGGGAGCAGCCGAGGTGGTGGGCCTTGGGCTCTCGGGCCAGATGCATGGGGCGGTGTTTCTGGACAAAGCCGGGAACCCCCTGGGCCGCGCGCCGCTCTGGAACGACCAGCGCACGGCCCTCGAGGTCGAGCAGATTGAAAGGGCCATCCCACGCCGCGAACTGATTCGGCGCACCGGCAACCCCGCCGTCACCGGCTTCCAGCTTCCCAAGCTGCTCTGGCTCAAAAACCAGCACCCCGAGCTGTACCGAGCGCTCTACAAAGTCTTGCTGCCCAAGGACTACCTGGCCTTTGTGTTGAGCGGCGCACTGGCGAGCGAGTACTCCGATGCCTCCGGGGTAGGGGCCCTGAACCTGGCCGAAAAAGGCTGGGACACCGAGGTTCTACAAGCCCTGGCGCTTTCGTCCGACCTCTTCCCCGAGGTAGGCCCGAGCGAGCGGGTGGTGGGGTATCTGAGCCCGGCCTGGGCCCAGGAAACCGGCCTCAAGGCCGGCATTCCGGTGGTGGCGGGGGCGGGCGACAACGCCGCAGCGGCCCTGGGTCTGGGGGTTTCGCGCCACCGCGCGGGGGTGGGCAGCGTCTCGCTCGGCACCAGCGGGGTAATTTTTATCCCCACCGAGCACCCCACCCCCGAGCCTGAGGGCCGCATCCACCTGTTTGCCCATGCCGACGGGGGGTATCACCTGCTGGGGGTCACGCTGAGCGCAGCCGGCAGCCTGGAGTGGCTGCGGGGCCTTTTCCCCGAGGTGGGCTTGGAAACCCTGCTCGAGGAGGCCGCACAAGCCCCCCTGGGCAGCGAAGGCCTGTGCTTTTTGCCTTTTCTGGCCGGGGAACGCAGCCCCTACCTGGCCCCCCACCTGCGCGGGGCTTTCCTGGGGCTCTCCCTGGCCCACCGGCGAGGCCATATGGTGCGCGCCGTGCTGGAAGGGGTCGCGCTGAGTCTGGCCGAGGTTTACCAGGTGATGCGCCCCCTGGGCGAGGCCCAGCGGCTCTTAGCCACCGGGGGGGGTTCGGCCTCCGATTTGTGGCTGGGGCTGCTGGGCGGGGCTTTGGGGGTGCCCATCTTTCGGGTCGTCGGCGACGAGGGCGCGGCGCGGGGGGCTGGCCTTCTGGCCCTGGTGGGGGCAGGGGTGTACCCAGGGCTGCGCGAGGCGCTGCAAGCCACCGCCCCTCCCGAGCAGCCCGCTCCCTCCCCCCAAGGTGGCCTCGAGCCCCTGCGCAAGGGGTATGTCCAGGCGGTGGAGAAGGTACTCGAGCTCTCCAGAGGCAAGAACCAATAAGAGGTTTCATCGCACCCTTCACCGCCAAATTCGAGGGCTCCAGGACTCATACCGGGTTTGGGCGGACTGTCGCCGCTGTAGAAAGCCGGTATTACCCTCATCCGCCACAAGCAAAAACCGGCAGGGTCAGGCCCGCCCTGCCGATGGATAATCCGGCGCGGAGGTTCTAAGTTGCGCCAGGGTAGATTGGCAAAACCCGCGGAATGAGTCTATGCGTACCTGGCGCAATTCCTAAAGCGATCTTTCGGAACAGCATCTTGCATTTCAGCTAGAGACACTTAGGCGGTTTTGGGTTTTTGTACGAAGCGCAGTACAAAATAGACCACCGCAGCCACAATCAGTACCGGAACCAGCACGCGCAACAGTGCCCAGATAAGGCCGGCCAGCCCCTTGAGAAGGGCACCCAGGAACGTAAAGAGCCAGCCCCCCACCCACAGCACCACCAGTACCGCTACGGCAATCAAGAGGCCCAACACCACCCACTCGAGGATGTCCTGCAGCGAACGCTCGTTCATAAAATTCAGGATAGCACAACGCCCCCGGGATTCATCCCCCTTTCGGATGAATCCGCAGCGGACATTTACCGGCTGCCAAAACCCTGGGCAAAGCAGGTAGTCCTCGTTGCGGCGAAACTGGGCTTGTCCAAATCGGCGCCATGCTCGCGTACCATGAGGGTAGTGGAACGTTATCGGCTAAGCGAAGGACTGGTGGTGGGGCGCAAATCGCTCCCGGCAGGCGACGTGATCCTCTCGTTCGTGGGGCCACAAGGGGCGGCCCAGGCCATCGCCCGCAAGGCCCTGCGACCCACCGGGCGCAGCGGCAGGCTCTCGCTTTTTCATCACCTCCGGTACCAGGTCTACCAGAAACCCGGCAGCGACCTGCCCACCCTCACCCAGGTCGAGCTGGTGGGGCGGCTCGAGGGTCTGGAAGCCCCCGGCCGCTTTCCCTATGCCAGCTACCTGGCCGAGCTGGCCTTTCGCCTTGCCTCGCCCGAGGTTGCAGGTAGAATCTGGCCTTTGCTCACCTCGGGCCTGAAGGGAGTTGCCAAGCATCCAAACCCCCAGATCGCTTTTCTGTGGGCCAGCTGGCGGGTGCTGAAGGCCGCTGGCCTGGCCCCCAACCTGGGCGGCGCGGGGGTCTACCTCTTGGATGGTGAGCGGGTGGAGCAAGGCGGGGTTTATCTGGGGCCAGAGGGGATGGAAACCCTGGCTGCCATCCTGCAGCTACCCGGCAGCGAGGCCATTGCACGGCTGGAAGCAGGCACACCCCTGGATGGCTTACAAAAAGCCCTGCTGGCGCATGTGCGCTATGCCGTAGGGGAGCCTGGCTCAGCCCAGCTCCTGGCACCTTCTCATGCCAGGAGGTAAAAATGACCCAGATGCAATGGGCCTTGGTGCTGGTATCTACCCTGGGCGTGGGTCTGCTCGCGACTTCCCGGCTGCAAAACCCTCCCCAGCCTGCACAACCCAGCCAGCAGCACATCCGGGTACTGCTGTCCTACCGGCAAGGCGCAGGGACATTCGAGGGGCAGTATCTTTTCCCGGAGCTGTCGCTTTTGCCCCAGGGGGGCAGTGTGCAGATTCTTAGCGGAGAGCGCGGCGAAAACCTTCGACCCGTGGTGAGCCTATTTGCCGGGAAGCCCCTGGCCTTCAAGCTGCAAAATGGCAGCCTGGTGGCTGGTTTCGAGGGCCTGACGTTTGCCCTGGGCAGCTTGGTTTTGCTCAAGCCAGCCGACCCAGCCCAGCCTGTGCGCTACCGCCTGCTCAACACCCCCCGACAAAGCCCCCCCGAGTACCCCGGCGAGCTATGGCTGGAAAACCGCGGCAACGGGCTTTTGCTCATCAATAGGGTCGATTTTCAGGACTACCTCAAGCGGGTACTGCCCAGCGAGATGCCCGCCAGCTTCCACCCCGAGGCCCTAAAAGCCCAGGCCGTAGCGGCCCGCACCTATGCCTTTGCCAGGCAACAGGCCGAGACTTTCTGGAAACAGTTGGGGGCCGACGTGGACGACTCGGTAAACGAGCAGGCCTATAACCACACCCGCACCCATCCCGCCACCGACGCCGCAGTAGAGGCCACCCAAAACCAGATTCTGACCTTTGCGGGCGCCCCCATTCAGAGCTTTTTCTTTTCCACCAGTCCCGGCGCAACCGCCAGCATCGAGGAAGTCTGGATGGATCGGCCTGCGGCACCCTACCTGAAAGCGCGGGCTCTGAGCAATCCCATCAGCGTTTCGATCCGTAGTGAGGCCGAAGCGCTGGCCTTTTTTCAAAGCCGGAACCCCCAGGGCTTTTACGAGGCCGAATCGCCCTTCTGGCGGTGGAAGCTGAGCCTTAGCCGCGAGGAGCTCGAGGCCCTCCTCAGCCGCACCCTCCCCCAGAGGGCCCAGAGCGCCCCCGCCTTCGTGCAAACCCCTGAAGGCCCCCTTTCGCCGGACGCACCGGGGTTTTTGCTGGGCACCTTGCAGCAGCTGCGGGTCATCACCCGAACCAGCAGCGGCTATGTCAGCGAGCTGGAAATCCAGAGCTCCACCGGACGCTACCGGGTTCGGCGCGAGTCCAACATCCGCAGCCTGCTGCGCCCGGACAAGGCCTTCACCGGAGGTGGCGATGTGGTGCTGGAGCTCTGGCGAGGTGAGCCCCGTCTGAACTTCCCCAGCCTGCCCAGCGCAGCTTTTGCCCTGCAAGAGGAGCGCGATGCCCTGGGCAATCTGAAGCGCCTCACGTTCTGGGGCGGGGGCTTTGGGCACGGGGTGGGGATGAGTCAGTATGGCGCGCTGGGCCTGGCCCGGCGGGGGTACCGCTACCGCGAGATCCTCGAGCACTTTTACCCCGGCACCCTGCTGAGCCCGGCGCGGCCCTGAATCTAACGGAATGACAATCCACTGCCACAAATGCGTTATATAATTGCGCCATGTCACAGCCCAGACCCAAGCACGCCTGGATGCGCGAAACCTACCAAAAGTCGCTGGCCAAGATGCCCGAGCGTACGGTCGCCCACAAGACCCTCTCGGACATTGCCCCCGAGCCGCTGTATACCCCCGAAGACCTGAGGGACTTCAACTACGCGGAAAAGCTGGGGTATCCCGGTGAGTACCCCTACACCCGCGGGGTGTACGGCTCAATGTACCGCAGCCGCCTGTGGACGATGCGGATGTTTGCTGGGTTTGGCACCGCCGAACAGACCAACGAGCGCTTCAAAAAGCTGCTGGCCGCTGGGCAGAACGGACTTTCCACCGCCTTCGACCTGCCCACCCTGATGGGCTACGACTCCGACCACCCGCTTTCCAGGGGCGAGGTGGGCAAGTGCGGGGTAGCGGTGAGCAGCCTGGCCGACATGGAGCTTCTCTTCGAAGGCATCAACCTCGAGCAGGTCACCACCTCCATGACCATCAACTCCCCGGCCAACGCCATCTGGGCCATGTACCTGGCCGCCGCCAAGAAAAAGGGCTACGACTGGAATAAGCTGGGCGGCACCATACAGAACGACATCCTGAAGGAATTTATCGCCCAAAAAGAGTTTATCTTCCCCCCCGAGCCCTCCACCAAGCTGGTCATAGACACCTTCGAGTGGGGGCCCAAAAACGTGCCCAGGTGGAACTTCATCTCGGTATCGGGGTATCACATCCGCGAGGCGGGCTCCACCGCTGTACAGGAGCTGGCCTACACCCTGGCCGACGGCTTCGAGTACGTGGAGTGGGCCTTAAAGCGGGGTCTGGATGTGGACGAGTTCGCCCCCCGCATATCCTTTTTCTTCAACGCCCACAACGACTTCTTCGAGGAGGTCTGCAAGTTTCGGGCCGCCCGGCGCATCTGGGCTAAAGAGATGCGGCACCGCTACGGGGCCAAAAACCCCCAGAGCTGGATGCTTCGCACCCATGCCCAGACCGCTGGGGTCTCGCTCACCGCGCAGCAACCCCTCATCAATATCGCTCGAGTGGCTATTCAGGCCCTGGCCGCGGTGCTGGGCGGCACCAACAGCCTGCACACCGACGCCTACGACGAGGCCCTGGCCCTGCCCACCGAGGAATCGGCCAAGATTGCCTTGCGTACCCAGCAGATTATCGCCTACGAGTCGGGCGTAACCCACACCGCCGACCCCCTGGGGGGCAGCTACTACGTGGAGTGGCTCACCGATCAGATGGAAACCCAGGCCATGCAGATCATCGAGGAAATACGCCGCATGGGCGGGGTGGTACGGGCCATCGAAGAAGGCTACTTCCTGCGCGAAATTGCCGATGCCAGCTACCGCTTCCAGCAAGAGGTGGAGCGGGGTGAGCGGATTATCGTGGGGGTAAACGCCTTCCAGGACGAAGGGCTCAACGTGCCCATCCAGCTCATCGACCCCGCGGTGGAGCGCGTACAGGCCGAGCGGTTGGCCCAGGTGCGGCGCGAACGCAACCCCGAGGCCGTACAGCGGGCTTTAGCGGCCCTGCGGCAGGCCGCCAGGGAGGGGCGCAACACCATGCCCTACTTCGTCGAGTGCGCCCTGGCCTACTGCACCCTGGGCGAGATGATGGACGAGCTGAGGGCCGTCTACGGGGTCTACGAGGAACCAGTGCTGGTGTGATACCAGGCCTGGGTGAACAGTCTCCTACAGCGGGGACTGTTCACCCCGACCAATGGGACGATCCTCAAGCCGTCTGCAGGATAGGGATCTCCGAAAGGAAGGTGATGGGCAGTTTGCTGTTGCCCTGGTGGAAAGCGGCCAGGCGGGCTACCACGTTGGCCCCGGCCTTTTTGGCCACCTTCTCAAGCGCGTTCATGGTGCCACCCGAGGAGACCACATCGAAGACCAGGGCCACATTCTGGCCCATCAGCTTTTCGGCCATGCGGCTGTCCAGCCAGAGGGTCTCGGTGACGCCCAAAGTAAGCGACTCCACCTCCTGGATGATGGGGTCTTGCATATAGGGGCGGCGCTTGCGGCGCACCACCACATAGGGTTTGCCGCAAATGGCGCTCATGGCGTGGGCCAGCACAATGGGGGAGGTCTCGAGGGTCAGCAGGGCATCGGTCTCGGGGGGCAGGTGCTTGACCAGCCCCTCAGCAGCTGCCTGCACCAGTTCCACATCGCCCATAATTTCGATCAAGGGGATGTGCACCCCGGGCAGGGTCTCGACCACCGGTACATGGCGGGTAATTTTACCTATCGTGATGGGGTAAGTTTCCATATCGGGCTCTCTTTCTTACACCAAGGGCATAGCCATGGGCTTAGGTGTGAACTGAGCATAGCAAAGGTTATCTGTGCCTCGATGAACAAGGCCGTTTTTCGGCAAGTATCAAGCTGGCTTGAACAGCGGTAGGTGCCCCAGGGCGATGACGTCATCACGGGGGGAACCCTCAGTGAAGACGGCCATTACCGCGGCCACATGTCCTCCCACATCGGTAATCAGGTCGG
>Ga0209721_1001593_pt1 | contig 16393 bp, 12 predicted proteins | sample TshhotsprinmetaG_FD_184139 | JGI IMG/M metagenome (GOLD analysis project Ga0209721, IMG submission 184139) | Hot spring microbial communities from South Africa to study Microbial Dark Matter (Phase II) - Tshipise hot spring metaG (SPAdes)... | ecosystem: Environmental > Aquatic > Thermal springs... | reverse complement strand
TACTACTATATGCCATATACCAGTTGATAATCCCGGCGCCGTCCGACAGAGTCACCATCACGGCCGGGATCTGGGTGGCCTCCAGCCCGCCCATTGCGATGGGGAAGCCACTCGCATTATTGACCACCACCACTCCGATTGCCCCGGCATTGTAGGCATTGGTGACTTTGGTGGCGAAGGTACAAATCCCCCGGCGAATCACAGCAATTTGGTTGGTGAAGGTCCCCGTGGGGTAAGAGGTGCAACCGAGTGCGTTCGTGGGGACGAACTTGAATTCTGCGGATAGCGTCTGGGTGATGGCCGGGCCGCTCCCCGGCACTGCGGGGACGTTGGTCAGCGTGATCGGGACTGTGACGGTTGGGGGATCATTCGGTCCGGTGACATTCAGGACCTGGGGGAAAATCCGGTTTGTGGTGGAGGCTCCCACGCTGATGAACTTGTGGCCAACGGCAGGCGAACCGATGGTGTATTCCCCCGGGCCGCTGTTACCGGCAGAGAAGACCACGATGATCCCCGCATCCACGGCAGCTTCATAGGCCTGAACCAGGGGATCATCCTCAATGGGGGTCAGCGGCATGCCGCCCCAGGAGTTGTGGATCTGGTCGGCGCCGTCGGCAACGGCATCTTCCAGAGCGGCGATCAATTCCGGGTCCCAGGCCGATCTGCTACCACTGGTGCTGTAGTAAAAGACCCTGTAGTTCATCAACCAGGCCCTGGGGGCGATGCCGCTGATGGTCTGGGTGATCGCTCCGGCACCGGTGCCGATGGTGGCTACTGTGCCGTAATTACAGGCGATTGTCCCCGCTACGTGTGAGCCGTGAGTGACCCCCGGGTGCTCCAGTGGGTTGGGAGCATCGTAATTGGGGTGCGGCGGGTCGTGCGGGCGGAAGTACGCGCGAGCCACGATGACTTTTTTGTTGGTGTAACGGGTATCGCCTTTCGGGAACCCTGCTGGATACCTGTATCCGGAGTCATCAAAGCAGGGATTGGAAATGTAAATCCCCGAGTCAATCACCGCGATCTTGAGCCCCTCGCCCGCTGCCCCAGGCCCGCCAACCATTTGCCACAGTCCGGTGGCCTCATCGTCGGTATCCAGACCGTCATTTTCGGCATCATTGACCAGCCCGATCAGTGGGATGCTGGCATCCATATGCAGGTGATACTCCCGCTCAACGGTTACCGAGGCCACTTCGGGCATCCGGCGGAGTTCGTCAACTTTGTCGCGGGGAACCTTAATAGCAAACCCGTTGAGGGTGATCCGGTACTGACGCTGAACTTCGGCCCGAGGGATGGCATTAGAGAGGGTGTGGATAAACTGCTCCTGAACTGCCGCTAGGTAGTTCAAGTAAGCCTGGCTTTCAGGAGCGTTTACGTTCAGCCGTCGGTCACCGGTGGCCCTGGGAGAGGTGGCTTTCAGTCCGGCAATTCCCCCCTCATATTGGGCTAAAGGCGGGTCCTTCAGCCGCACAATAACCCGAACCATCGGGGAGGCTGCCAGGTCTGATTTGGAAGGTAGAACTGGCGGTGCATCAGTGATCTGAACCGGTCCACCGTAAATAGATTGAGAAGGTGGAGATGCGGAGAGTTCTACAGCAGGGTCTGGCCTGGCACTCACAGTGGTAGCGAAGGTGCTCAGCACCAGCGTCAGCACCACCAGCAGGCTGGACCAGCGCCAGGTCGTTCTGGTAGTCATAGTACTTCCTCCTTGCTTGGGCAGTGGTGATCATTTAAGAGGGTTGTTGCGTTGGCAGCCCCAGGCCGAGCAGGGTCAGGGCCCGCACCGGCATGGTGGCTCCGAGGTTGGGAATCTGCATAGATTGTTTCGCCGATACCCTCACCTCCTTTCTTCGCCTGGCAACAGGGGAGGGACGAAAAACAAAGAGAGTCGCAGAGGGGGAATCCCCTGCGGCTCTCACGCGCAAGGTAACTGTCCAGCGGTATAATTCGCTGAACCGGTTCCCGTTCCCCGAAATGCCCCGTTGACAGACGATGCTTCATAGGCTGGGTGATTAGAAGAGGGGAAGATTAGAAGCGTTTAAATTTTAGCACATCTCTTCCGAAAAGTCAATAGGGAAAAAATCTGAAAAACCGCCCTTTTCCGATTCTCTGGAGCGGGTTTTATTTCCCAGACCGGATAACCGGAACAGGCGGGCGGCGTTTGCGGTGGTGGCCCGGGCAACCTCCGCCGCGGTGATCCCGCGCGCTCGGGCTACCGCCCCCGCCACGTACCAGACGTAGGCCGGTTCGTTGCGCCGCCCCCGGTACGGCTCCGGCGTCAGGTAGGGGCAGTCCGTCTCCACCAGCAGCCGGTCCAGGGGGACAGCCGCCGCCACCGCCTGCAGGCGGGGGGCCTGGGCATAGGTGACCGGACCGGAGAGGCCGATATGGAAACCCATCGCCAGCACTTCCTCCAAGTGCTCCGGCCCGCCGGAGTAGGAATGCAGGACCCCGCTCCCTTTCCAGTCCCGCAGGATTGCCAGGGTGTCCCCCCAGGCATCCCGGCAGTGGATGATGACGGGCAACCCCACTTCGGCCGCCAGTACCAGCAGGTCGGCAAAGACCTGCCGCTGGACCGGTCGGGGGGAGAGGTCGCGGTAGTAGTCCAGTCCGATCTCGCCAATCGCAATAACTTTAGGATGACGGGCCAGCGCGCACAGTTCCTCCCGAACGGCCGGGGTGAGGGTTTTGGCGTCGTGGGGATGGACGCCCACGGCCGCGTAAATGAAATCGTATTTCTCCGCCAGCGCCACCGAATCGCGGCTGGATTCCAGGTCGGTCCCGACGTTGATGATCGCCACTACCCCTACCGCGCGCGCCCGCAGGATGACCGTCTCCCGGTCGGGGTCGTAGGGTTCAAAGTCCAGATGGGCATGGGAGTCTACAATCATAGCAGGAAGCAGGGAGCAGGAAGCAGGTAGCAGGAAGCAGGAAGCAGGGAGCAGGAAGCAGGTAGCAGGGAGCAGGAAGCAGGAAGCAGGAAGCGGGTAGCAGGGAGCAGGAAGCAGGTAGCGGGGCGCAAGCGGAATACGCATCACGCAACAGGCACCACGCAACACCACTACGCAATACGCACCACGCAACACCACTACGCAATACACACCAAGCAACAGGTACCACACAATACGGCACTACGTCCCTGCCCTCTTCCCGCCTCTTTTGCGTCCTCCACGGGAAAACCGTCACAGGCCAGCGAGTTTTCGGCCTTCCTCCAGCAGGGGCTGGACGCGGGATTCGTCGGTGGTCTCGCAGTAGATGCGGATGAGCGGCTCGGTGCCGGAGAAGCGCAGAAGCAGCCAGCCGCCGTCCTCCAGATAGTACTTGTAGCCGTCGTAGGTCAGGATGTCCGTCACCCGCAGGCCGAGGATGTGCTCCGGACGGGCCCTGTCCAACCGGGCTTTGATTTCCTCCCGCCGCGCCACCGGAAAGGTGACGTCCAGACGGCTGTAGTGGTACGATGCGCCCAGTTTGCCGTAGAGTTCGGCCAGCAGTTCGGAGGGGCGCTTCCCCTTCCGCACCATCAGGTCCAGGAAGTAGAGGTTGCCCAGGATGCCGTCCCGCTCCGGGATGTTGCCCCGGAAGGCGTAGCCGCCGCTCTCCTCACCGCCGATTATGGCGTCCGTCTCCAGCATCTTCGGCGCGACGTACTTGAAGCCCACCCCGACCTGGTGGACGGGTACGCCGTACATCTCCCCCAGTTTCTCCAGCATGGAGGTGGTGGAGAGGGTCTTGACGACGGCCCCCCGCTCGCCGCGCACCTCCAGCAGGTAGTAAGCCAGCAGGGCGTAGACCTGCAACTGGTTGATGAAGCGCCCGTTCTCATCCCCGATGCCCATCCGGTCGGCGTCGCCATCGGTGATGACGCAGACGTCGGCTCCCAGTTCCACGGTCTTCGCCAGCGCCACATCCACGTTGGGCGGGATGGGCTCCGGACGGGTCATCTCCGGGAAGAGGGGATTGGGGACGTTGTGGATTTCCACCACGCGCGTCCGTCCGCCGGAGAGCAGGCGCGGGAACCAGCCGATGCCGTTGCCCCACATCGGCTCCACCAGGATGAAGAGCCCCGCCTCCTTGATGCGCTCAATGTCCACCAGATGGGAGATATGGGCGATGTAGGCCGGGGCGGGGTCCCAGACGACGATGCGGCCCTCGGCCTGGGCGGTGGCAAAGTCGGTCCGGCGCACCCCCTCTATCGGCGGGATGGCGGCCTCTATCTCCAGGAGTCCCTCGGGGGCGATCGCCGCACCGTGCTCGTCCCGCACCTTGAAGCCGTTGTCGGTGGGCGGGTTGTGGCTGGCGGTGATGTTGATGGCCCCCGCGGCCTTTCGCTCCACGACGGAGAAGGAGATGACCGGCGTGGGGGTGGGGCCCTCCGTCAGCCAGACGCGGAAGTCATTGGCTGCCATCACTTCGGCGGCCGCGATGGCGAAGTCGCGGGACGCAAAGCGCCGGTCATGGCCGATAACGATGTCGCCGCCCCTTTTCCCGCGGGCTGTCAGGTAGTTGGCGAAGCCCTGCGCGCAGCGGCGGACGTTGTCAAAGGTGAAGTCTTCGGCGATTTTCCCTCGCCAGCCGTCGGTTCCGAATTTGATGATGGTCATATGCACCTCCGGAGTGTGGAGTAGGGAGTAAGGAGTAGGGAGTAAGGAGTAGGGAGTAGGGAGTAGGGAGTAGGGGCTAACTAACCCCTAACCCCTAACCCCTATCCCCTATCCCCTACCCCCTATCCCCTATCCCCTACCCCCTATCCCCTATCCCCTGTTCCCTAACCCCTGTTCCTAACTACTTCTTTTGCAATTCGTCGCCCCAGTTCTATGGCGTAGTTGGTGCCCCGGTCCCAGGGGTAGACCTGGCTCATGTTCGCCATCCAGAGGCCAGGGAGCGGGGTCGCCAGCGGCGGGATGTTGCGGGAGTGGTGCAGGGTCGGCACCGGCTGGGCATACGGTTCGGCGAACATCCAGACGGCCCGAATCCAGTCGGGGCGGAAGTCGGGCCGAATGCGCACCAGTCCCGGCCAGTAGTGCTCCAGCAGTTCCTCCTTGTCCATTCCGAAAATCGGGTGATCGGGCGGGAGGTAGTCCCCGCAGTAGATGATGTGGTCCCCCCCGTAGTGCTCTGGGGAGATGTAGTTGGTGTGTTCTACCAGTCCCATAAAGGGGAATTCGTCCCCTTTGGGCAGGTTGATCCAGTAATGGCCGCGGGTCAGCGGGTGGTGCAGGGCCAGGACCAGGGTGACGGCGCCCAGCGCCTTCAGCGCGCGCAGGCGGGCGACGTAGTCGGCGGGGAGGTCGGGGGCTAGGTCCGCCAGCAACGAGGGCGCGCAGGTGGCGATGACGGCCTCGTGGGTCGCCCAGCCCCCGGCAAATTCCACCGTCCAGCGGCCCTCCTGGAAGCGGAGGCGGCGGACGGGGGCGTTCAGGAGGACGCGCCCACCCTGCCGGCGAATGCGGTCGGTCAGGATGTCCACGAATCCCTGGAACCCGCCCACGAAATACCCCAGCCGCGGGGTACGTTTATGGAGGCGGGCCCAGAACCAGGCCATGTTAACGTTGCGGTACTCCTCCTCACCGAACTTGCTGATGAGCAGGGGTTTCCAGAGGATTTCGTACGCCCGCGGGCCGACGGCGCGCCGGGTCCATTCCTCTGCCGTGACTGCCTCCAGCGGTTCCCAGCGGCGCAGCAAGCGCAGGTACAGGGTGACCAGCCCCACGCGCAGCCGGTCGGGAAACGGCAGAGGGGTGAACCGCAACACCCGGATGGGGCTGTCAAAGGGATAGATTCGCCCTTTGTGGTAGATGGACGTGGTCGGGCGAGGAAAGAAGAGACGGTCAGCCACGCCCAGTTCCCGAATGAGCGCGATGGCGTCCCGGTCGGAGGCGAACCAGTGATGGTAAAACCGCTCCAGGGACCATTCCCAGCGCTCATCCCGGAAGCCCGCGGCCAGTCCTCCGGCATACGGTCGGGCTTCGTAGACGGTCACCCCGTGACCGGCGCGGGTCAGGTCGTATGCGGCGGTCAGGCCGGTGATGCCGGCGCCGATGATGGCGAGGTCCATAGCGTGTTCCGTATTTCGTAAAGCGTGTTTCAGCGGGTTTCGGCGCCGAATTCGCCGTCCCGCACCCGGATGCGCAGTTCGTCCCCCGGTGCGACCTGGGCGGGGGAGCGGACGATGAGGCCGTCGGCGACGCGCCGGACGATGGCATAGCCCCGCTCCAGGGTAGCCAGCGGGCTGACCCCCTCCAGCCGGCCCATCAGCCCCGCCAGCCGTTCCCGATGGACGGCGACGCGATGCCGAATGGCGCGGTCCATCCGCTCCATCCGTTCGTCCAGTTGTTGACGGGCCTGGGCCAGACGGAGCGCCGGGGAGAGCCGCCGCAAGACCCGTATCTGTTCTTGAAGACGCACGCGCCGGCGGGCCAGTTCCGCCTCCAGCGCGCGGTTCAGGCGGCCTGTCAGGCCCCGTACCTGTTGCCGGAGTTCTGCCCGGTCGGGAGTGGCGATCTCTGCTGCGGCCGACGGGGTGGGCGCGCGCCGGTCGGCGGCGAAATCGGCCAGGCTGAAGTCCGTCTCATGCCCCACCCCGCAGACGACGGGGATGCGGGAGGCCGCGACCGCCCGCGCCACCCGCTCGTCGTTGAAGGCCCACAGTTCCTCCAGCGATCCGCCGCCGCGGGCCAGCAGGATGACGTCTATATCGTCGCGGGCATTGAGGGCGCGCAGCGCCGCGACGATCTGCGGCGGTGCATCCTCTCCCTGCACCAGCGTCGGGGCCAGGATGACTTCCGCCAGCGGGTAGCGGCGGGAGAGGATGTGCAGGATGTCCCGCAGCGCCGCTGCGTCGGGGGAGGTGACCACACCGATGCGGCGGGGGTAGCGGGGGAGAGGGCGTTTCCGTTCGGGGGCAAACAGCCCCTCCGCCTCCAGCCGGCCCTTCAGCCGTTCGTATTCCTGGTACAGCCACCCCAGCCCTATCGGCTCCAGGGAATCCACGTAGAGTTGCAGGTCGCCCCGCTGCTCGTAGACCCCCACTTTGCCGTGGGTCAGGACGGAGTCGCCATCCCTGGGGAGAGCGCGGAGGCCGCGCGCCCGGTCCCGCCACATCACGCAGCGAAGTTCCGCCCCGGCGTCCTTCAGGGTGAAGTAGCAATGGCCCGAAGCGACCTGGCGGAAGTTGGAGATTTCCCCCTCCACCCACACGTCCGCTAGATTGCGGTCCATCTCCACGGTGGCGCGGATGCGGGCCATCAACTGGCTGACGGTGTACGGCGTTCGTTCGGCAATGGTAAAAAGCGAAAGTTGTTCCATGGGGTAAGGACGCAAGGATACAAGGATGCAAGGTACTACAAGGGTACAAGGGCAAGATAAGGGTTTCCTGTTAGTGTACATCAGCAGCGAATAAATGGCAAGCGAAGCCCCAGTCGGGCTTGTGTAGCAAATCCCTTTTGGGGAGCAAAGCGCCCACGAAAAAAAGGGAGATGTGGGGTTGTGGGGGCGGCGAAGCCGCCCCCACAACCCCACACCCCACCCCTTTCCCACACAGGGCAAATTACTGCGCCAGCCAGGGCACACCGCACTTGACAAAATGGCCATTCCGGATATCATGTAGACTAAGTATGGCCGGGATCGTTCGCTACTTTGCCTGGTATTACTTTGGTTGCCCGCCTCCGGGCGCGGTTGCTTCGCGCCGGGCGGAGAGCCAGTAGTAACCAGGCTCGGCCCGAGAAATCTCAAGAACGTGGAGCAACCGCTCCACGTTCTTTTTTTATCCCGCAAAGGAGGACCGGTGAGAGGGTTGCTTCGCCACCAGAGAGAAAGCGCCTGCCGGGGGATTCGCGGCGCCACCTGTGCCGAGTCCAACACCGCCGAGGCCATCCTCAATGCCACGCGCGAACTCCTGGAACGGATCATCGCGGCCAACGATGTGCATACCGGGGATGTGGCGGCCGTCATTTTTACAGCATCTCCCGATCTGGATGCCGCCTATCCTGCGCAAGCTGCCCGCGAGATGGGATGGACTCAGGTTCCCATGCTGTGCGTTCAGGAAATGGCCGTTGCGGGAAGCCTGCCCCGCTGTATCCGGGTGCTCATCCTGTGGAACACCGACCGACCCGCCGAGCGCATCCGTCACGTCTATCTGCGGGAGGCCCGGCAACTGCGCCCGGATTGGGGCCTGTAGAAACAAACCCTGGTGCAGGAAAGGAGGGGAAGATGACGCGAGTCGCATTTCAGGGAGTATCTGGTGCTTATTCGGAAGAGGCCATCCGGCAGTTCTTCGGCCCGGAAGTGCAGAGCGTTCCCCGGGATACCCTGGATGAGGTCTTCGCGGCGGTGGAGCACGGCGAGGCCGACTACGGGGTGGTGCCGGTGGAGAACGCCGTGAGCGGTTCCGTCACCCGCACGTATGAACTGTTAATGGAGCGGGACCTGCGGATTTATGCCGAGACGATTCTGCGGGTTCGCCATATGTTGCTGGCGCTTCCCGGCACCCGTCCGGCGGACCTGCAGCGCGTCCGCTCCCATCCTCAGGCTCTGGCGCAGTGTCAGCGGTATCTCAGCCGCTACGGGCTGAAGCCGGAGCCCGCCTTTGATACCGCTGGCAGCGCCCGCGACCTGGCGGCAAACCCGGAGCGGGATGTGGGGGTCATCGCCAGCGCGCTGGCGGCCGAATTGTACGGTCTGGAGGTTATCGCCACCGACATCGAGGATTTCCCCTTCAACTACACCCGCTTCTTCGTCCTTTCTTTAGACGACCCCCCTCGGGCGCCCCATTCCAAAACTTCCCTCATCTTTTCCGTCCGCCACCGCCCCGGGGCGCTGTACGAGTGTCTGGGCGAATTCGCCGTCCGGGGCATCAATCTGACCAAAATTGAGTCCCGCCCGCGCCTCAATCGCCCCTGGGAGTACATCTTCTACCTGGACTTTGAAGGGCACTGGCAGGACCCCGTCTGCGAGGCGGCGATTATGGGGCTGTTGCGCCGCGCTTCGTTTGTCAAATCGCTCGGTTCCTACCCGGCGGCGACGATGTCGCTGGTTAAGGACCAATAATCCAGGAGGAGAGGAATGATTGTCGTGATGAAGAGAGAAGCAACTCCAGAACAAATTGCAAATGTTGTCGCACGGGTGGAGGCATGGGGGTACCGTACCCATCTTTCCCAGGGGGAAGAACGCACCATTATCGGCATCATCGGCGACGAACGCCCCATTGACCGGGAGCAGATAGAGCGGATGGCCGGAGTGGAGCGGACGGTACCCGTCCTCCGACCGTTCAAACTGGCCAGCCGCGAGTTCCATCCCGCGGAGACGGTGGTCTCGGTCAGCGGAGTCCTCATCGGCGGGCAGACGCTGGTCGTGATGGCTGGACCGTGCGCCGTGGAGAGCCGCGAGCAGCTGCTGGAGACAGCCTGGGCCGTCAAAGAGGCCGGTGCCCATATCCTGCGCGGCGGCGCCTTTAAGCCCCGCACGTCCCCGTACAGTTTCCAGGGGCTGGGCGAGGAGGGCCTGAAACTGCTGGCTGAGGCGCGCGAGGCGACCGGCCTCCCGGTGGTCACCGAAGTGATGGACGTCCAGACGGTCCCTCTGGTGGCCGCCTATGCCGACATCCTCCAGATCGGGGCGCGCAACACGCAGAACTTCCCCCTCCTGCAGGCCGTAGGTCAGACCCAGAAGCCCGTGCTCCTCAAACGGGGGATGATGTCCACCGTAGAGGAATGGCTGATGGCGGCCGAGTACATCCTCGCCCAGGGCAACGATCGCGTCATCCTCTGCGAGCGGGGCATCCGCACCTTTGAGCCCTACACCCGTAACACCCTGGACATCAGCGCGGTCCCGCTGGTGAAGCAACTCAGCCACCTGCCGGTGGTGGTGGACCCCAGCCACAGCACCGGGAAATGGGAACTGGTGGAACCGGTCTCCCGGGCTGCGGTGGCGGCCGGCGCCGACGGGCTCATCATTGAGGTGCATCCCCATCCAGAGAAAGCGCTCTCCGACGGCGCCCAATCGCTGACGCCTGCTCGCTTCGCCGCCTTGATGGCCAGTTTATGGCCGGTCGCCGGGGCTGTGGGGCGGACGCTGAACGGCAATCCCCCGGGGAGAGGCGGATGAAGGTCTTGAGCGAAGCCCGGATCGCCGTGGTGGGGCTGGGGCTGATGGGAGGGTCTCTGGCGGGAGCTCTCCGGGGCCGTTGTCGGCAGGTCGTCGGCGTGGCGCGGCGGCGCCAGACCCTGGAGGTGGCCCTGGCGGCCGGCCTCATCGGAGAGGGAACCACTTCCCTCGCCGACGGCGTTCGGAACGCCGATGTGGTGATCCTGGCGACACCCGTCCGCACCATTCTCCAGCAGATAGACGAGATGGCCCCTTTCCTGCCCTCCGATTGCCTGGTGATGGACCTGGGCAGCACCAAGCGGGCCGTCCTCGCCGCGATGGAACGCCTCCCCCCCCACGTCCAGCCCCTCGGCGGCCATCCGATGTGCGGCAAGGAGAAGTCCGGCCTGGAGGCCGCCGACCCCGATCTCTATTGGAACTGCACCTTCATCCTGGTTCCCCTCCCGCGCACATCGCCGGAAGCGCTCGCCCTGGGCCGGGAAATCGTCCGGGCCGTCGGCGCACGCCCTCTGGTGCTGGACGCCGAACGCCACGACCGGTGGGTCGCCTTCCTGAGCCATCTCCCCTACGCCCTCTCCTGGGCGCTGGTCGCCGCCGCGGAGGAGGTCCTGACCGCCGACCCGACCGCGCGGGAGGTCGCCGCCGCAGGGTTTCGCGACACCTCCCGCCTGGCGGCCAGCGACGTGACGATGATGGTGGACATCCTGCTGACCAACCGGGAGATGGTGCTCCATGCGCTTCGGGCCTGCCGAAACCACCTGGACCGCCTGGCTGAGTGGCTGGAGCAGGGGGATGAGGGGGCCTTGCGGATTGCCCTGACTTCCGTCCGTCGGCAGCGGCTGGAGATGTTCTGAGAGATTCGCGCTTGGAAAACCGCGTTTTCCGCGTCCGTCTGCCTCTCATTTCCTGAATACGGAGGTGTCTCGTGAACCGGACCGTCGTCCATCCGGCGGGGCCTCTGCGCGGCCGCGCCAGGGTCCCCGGCGATAAGTCCATCTCCCATCGCGCCCTGCTTCTGGGCGCGCTGGCCGAAGGGGAGAGCCGGATTGAGGGCCCGCTCCTCACCGGCGACGGCCAGGCGACTCTCCACTGCCTGCAAGCCCTGGGGGTGGAGACCGCCCTCTCGGTCAAAGACGATAGCACGCCCGTATTGACCGTCGTCGGCCGGGGCCTGCGCGGTTTCCGGGAACCCGCAGTCCCGCTGGACTGCGTCCGTTCCGCTACAACGATGCGCCTGCTGGCGGGAGTCCTATCCGGTCAGCCCTTCTCAAGTGTCCTGACCGGCGATCCCCAACTGCTGCGCCGCCCGATGCGCCGGGTCGTGGAGCCGTTGCGGCGCATGGGGGCCGACATCACCGACACCGACGGCCACGCCCCGCTGACCATTCGGGGACGTCCGCTGCAGGGCTGCGAACACCGTCTGGAAGTCGCCAGTGCCCAGGTCAAGAGCGCCCTCCTGCTGGCTGGCCTTCTGGCTGACGGCCCCACCGTCGTCCAGGAACCGGCCCCCACCCGCGACCACACTGAGCGGATGCTGGCGGCGATGGGGGTGGACGTTCGGAAAGAGGGAGAGGGTATCATCCTTCACCCACCCGCACAATCGCTACGCCCGCTCTCCCCGACCGTCCCCGGCGACTTCTCCTCGGCGGCGTTTCTCATCGTCGCCTCCGTCCTGGTACCGGATTCCGAAGTCACCATTTGCGATGTGGGGCTCAACCCCACCCGCACCGGCCTGCTGGACGTGCTGCGGGCGATGGGGGCCTCCATCACGGTGACAGACGAGCATCTGCTGGGGGGCGAACCGGTGGGGAATATCACCGTCCGCTCCTCGGCGCTGTGGGGTACGGAGGTGAGCGGTGACCTGGTCGTGCGGATGATAGACGAGTTTCCCATTCTGGCCGTCGCCGCCACACAGGCCCGCGGCCGAACGGTCGTGCGGGACGCCGCCGAACTGCGGGTCAAGGAGACCGACCGCATCGCCACCGTGGTGGAGGAGTTGGGCAAGATGGGCGCCCGGATAGAGCCTCTGCCGGACGGTTTCGTCGTCGCCGGGCCGACCCCTCTGCGCGGCGCTCCCGTCTCCAGCCACGGCGACCACCGGCTGGCGATGGCCCTCTTCGTCGCCGGACTGGTTGCCTCCGGGCCAACCGTCGTGGAGAACATGGAGTGCGCCGCCGACTCCTTCCCGGATTTCGTCCCGACGATGGAGCGCCTGATGGGAGGTCCGCGATGATAGACGGCCGCACGCAACTGGTGGGGCTGATCGGCTGGCCTGTGGCGCACAGTCTCTCGCCGGTGATGCACAACGCGGCCTTCCGGGTGCTGGGACTTCCCTGGTGCTACGTCCCCCTTCCCGTCCCGCCGGGGCAGGTGGAGGCCGCCGTTCGGGGGATCGTCGCCCTGGGGTTCCGGGGCGTCAACGTCACCATCCCGCACAAGCGGGCGGTCATCCCGGTGCTGGACCATCTGGCATCCGTCGCGGACGCCCTGGGCGCCGTGAACACCATCGCTGTGGCGCGGGAGGGGGACGATCGGGCAACCCTCATTGGCCACAACACCGACGTGGAGGGATTTATCCGACCGCTGCGCCGCGCCGGATTTGATCCGGCCGGGGCGCGCGTGGTGATTCTGGGAGCGGGGGGCGCCGCCCGCGCCGCGGTCTTTGCCCTGTTGCAGGCCGGCGCGGCGGAGGTCACGGTGCTGAATCGCACCCGCGCGGCGGCCCAATCCCTCATCGCCGAAGGGGGGGCCGGTTTCCCCCAAACGCGCGGCTTCGCCCTCCCCCTTGCCCCGGAGACGCTGGTGGAATCCGCCCGCGCGGCTGACCTCCTGGTGAACGCCACGCCCCTGGGGATGTGGCCCGACGTCCACACCAGCCCCTGGCCCGATGGGGTCCCCATCCCCCGTCACCTCACCATCTACGACCTGGTCTACAACCCGCTGCGGACGCGGCTTCTGGAGCAGGCGCGCCGTTCGGGCGCGCAGACCATCGGCGGGCTGGAGATGCTGGTGGAGCAGGGGGCGCGGGCGCTGGAGATATGGACAGGGATGCCCGCGCCGGTGGAGGTGATGGCGAAAGTTTGCCGACGAGCGCTGAGGAGGTACCGATGCTCCGATTCCTGACGGCAGGAGAATCGCACGGCCCGTGCCTGGTGGCGATTGTGGAGGGGCTGCCGGCCGGGCTTCCGGTGGACGTGGAGGCCATTCACCGGGACCTGGCCCGCCGACAGGGGGGCTACGGCCGGGGGGCGCGGATGCAGATAGAGCAGGACCGGGTGGAAATCCTGAGCGGCGTCATCAGCGGGCGGACGACCGGCGCGCCGGTGGCGTTGCGGATAGAGAACCGGGACTGGGCCAACTGGCGTCCCCGGTGGGAGGCGGGCGACCTGCCTCCGTTGACCGTCCCCCGCCCCGGCCATGCCGACTACGCCGGGATGACCAAGTACGGCCTGGACGACGCCCGTCCCGTCCTGGAGCGGGCCAGCGCCCGCGAGACGGCGGCGCGCGTGGCGGTGGGCGCGCTGGCGAAACTCCTGCTGGCTGAGTTCGGCGTCGCCGTCGGGAGTTACGTGGAGGCCATCGGGGAAATCGTTGCCGAAATTCCACCCCTGCCGCCGGAGGAGTTGTGGAGGCGGGCTGAGGCCAGCGATGTCCGTTGCCCCGACGAAGCGGCCGCGGCCCGTATGCGGGCAGCGATAGATGCTGCTGCAGAGGCGGGGGACACGCTGGGCGGCGTCTTCGTCGTCATCGCGACGGGGGTTCCGGTGGGGTTGGGCAGCCACGTCCACTGGGATCGCCGTCTGGACGCGCGCCTGGCCGCGGCGGTGATGTCCATCCCGGCAGTGAAGGGGGTAGAGGTCGGCCCGGCCTTTGAGAACGCCCGTTTGCCGGGCACGCGCGTCCACGACGAATTCGTGCCCGGAGAGGACGGGGCCATCGGGCGGGGGTCCAACCGGGCCGGTGGGGTGGAGGGCGGCATCAGCAACGGTCAGCCCATCGTCGTGCGGGCGGCGATGAAGCCCATCCCGACAACGAAGCGGCCCCTGCGGTCGGTGGACCTGGCGACGGGCCAACCCGCCGATGCCCCGTATCAGCGGGCCGACATCTGTGCCGCCCCGGCGGCAGCCGTCGTCGGCGAGGCGATGGTGGCCTGGGTGCTGGCGGAAGCGCTGACGGAGAAGATCGGCGGGGATAGTCTGGAGGAGATGCGGCGATGAAAAACATCGTCCTCACCGGCTTTATGGGCACCGGTAAGACGACCATCGGGCGGGAGGTGGCGCGCCGTCTGGGACGCCTGTTCGTGGATATGGACGGGGTGATAGAGCAGCGCGTTGGGAAACCGATCGCCCGGATATTTGCCGAAGAGGGGGAGGAGACCTTCCGCCGGATGGAGGCGGAGTTGTGCCGGGAACTCTGTGCCGGAGACGGCCTGGTCATCGCCACCGGCGGTGGGACGCTGGTTAATCCCGAAAACCGGGCGCGGATGGCCGAACGGGGCGTCGTCATCTGCCTGGAGGCCGACCCGGAGGAAATCCTGCGGCGGGTCGGCAACGATTCGGGACGGCCGCTCCTGCAGGTCTCTGACCGGCGGGCGCGGATCGCCGAACTGCTGGCGGCGCGGCGGTCGGCCTACGCCGCCATCCCCTGGCACGTGGACACAACCGGCCGTTCGGTGGAGGAGGCGGTGGAAGAGGTGCTGCGTATTGCCGGTTTCGTCGCGCTGACCGTCCGGTATCCGGGCGGGGAGTACCCGATCCACGTGGGGGAAGGGGCACTGGCCCATGTGGGGGATGCCCTGCGGGCCGTCGGGGCGCCGGAAGGGAGCGCGGTCGCCATTGTCTCCAACCCCGTCGTCGCGCCGCTGTACGGCCCGCGCGTGGAGGCGTCTCTGCGCGCGGCAGGGTTTTCCCCCTTCCTCTGCCTCATTCCCGATGGGGAGCAACATAAGAACCTCTCCACTGTCGCCGACCTCTACGGGCAGTTTCTGACCGGCGGCCTGGACCGGAGCGGGACGGTGCTGGCCCTGGGCGGAGGCGTGGTGGGGGATGTGGCAGGGTTTGCCGCGGCCACTTTTCTGCGCGGCGTCCGCTTCGCCCAGGTCCCCACTTCCCTGCTGGCGATGGTGGATTCCAGCATCGGCGGGAAGACGGGGGTGGACCTCCCCCAGGGCAAGAACCTGGTTGGAGCGTTCTGGCAACCGGCGGTCGTGGTGATAGACCCGACCGTCCTGGAGACCCTGCCCCCTGAGGAGTTGCGGTCCGGGATGGCGGAACTGATCAAGCACGGCATCATCGGGGACGCGTCGCTCTTTGCCGAGATGGAGGCCATTGTGCCGCAGGCCGCGGAGTTGCCCGTTGCCCGCCCCTGGGAGGCGATCACTCCGTCCCTGCTCCTGCGCTCCTTACGGGTCAAGGCGGCGATTGTGGAGGAAGACCCGTACGAACGGGGGCGCCGCGCGGTCCTGAACCTGGGGCACACGACGGGGCATGCGCTGGAGACGCTGAGCGGGTATACGATGCGCCACGGGGAGGCGGTCAGTATCGGAATGGTCGTGGCGGCCTGGATCGCTGCCGACCTGGGGATTGCCGACGGGGCGCTGCCGGAGCGGATCGCCGCGGTGCTGGCGGGATGGGGGCTACCGGTGCGCTGTCCGCCTTTCCGGGCCGATGCGATCTGGGCGGCGATGGCTCACGACAAGAAGCGGCGGGGCCGGACTTTGCGCTGGGTACTGCCCCGCGCGATCGGCTATGTGGACATTTTCCCGGATGTGCCGCCAGAAGTGGTTCTTGCGGCCCTGCAAAGGGCCGGTGCGGTGGCGTGATGGCACTTCAATCCCGTGCGGGGGAAAAGGGGTTGGGGCGCGGGCGGCCAAAGGCCGCCCGCTTCTTTTGGTGCGCTACGGCCTCGTTTGTAGGGCGCTACGGAGCGAAGCGGAGTAGCGCGATGGGGCGCCACTCCGCTGCGCTTCGTGGCTGACTACAAGCGGCGCCACTCCGCTGCGCTTCGTGGCTGACTACAAGCGACGCCACTCCGCTATGCTTCGTGGCTCACTACGAGCGACGCCAGGGTTTGTAGTGCGCTGCGGCCTCGTTTGTAGTGCGCTACGGAGCGAAGCGGAGTAGCGCAATGGACGCCACTCCGCTACGCTTCGTGGCTAACTACAAGCGACGCCACTTCGCTGCGCTTCGTGGCTGACTACAAGCGGCGCCACTCCGCTATGCTTCGTGGCTCACTACGAGCGACGCCAGGGTTTGTAGTGCGCTGCGGCCTCGTTTGTAGTGCGCTACGGAGCGAA
>Ga0209721_1001591_pt1 | contig 16407 bp, 14 predicted proteins | sample TshhotsprinmetaG_FD_184139 | JGI IMG/M metagenome (GOLD analysis project Ga0209721, IMG submission 184139) | Hot spring microbial communities from South Africa to study Microbial Dark Matter (Phase II) - Tshipise hot spring metaG (SPAdes)... | ecosystem: Environmental > Aquatic > Thermal springs... | reverse complement strand
CCTAACGCTACTCCGACGGCGATATCGGCCAGCGTCAGGTGGATGCCGTGGTAATGCGCCCGGTCGCCCAGCCCCAAGCTCATGGCTTTGAGTGCCCGCAGTACCGTCTGCAGCTGACGTTCGACCCACGCCGCCGAGCGTTCGTGCGCGGCGCGCCCGGCCCAGGCCTGTTCCAGCCGCGCCGCCACCGCTGCGTCCAGCAGCCCGTCGGCCAGCGCTTCCCAGGTTTTTACTTCCAGCCGCTCGCGGCCGCTAGCCGGAATCAGCTTGCCCACCGGCGACAGCGTGTCCAGGTACTCGACGATGACGCGCGAGTCGAAGACTGCCTCGCCGCCTTCCATCACCAAGCAGGGGACTTTGCCGAGCGGATTGCTGTCCGTCACTGGAGAGTCGGGCGACCAGGGGTCGGCCAGCACGAACTGGCAGTCGAGCTTCTTCTCCGCCAGCACCACGCGCACTTTGCGCACGTAGGGGCTGGTCAGCGATCCGATCAGTTTGAGCTTCATGGTCGAGTCCGCATGTCCCGGGGGGCTGCCGATTGTAGGGATTCTGCGCCATCGCCGCCCGGCGTCGCGGACCCGGAGGGCGCACCTACAATCGGGGCACTATGCATGCCCACGCTGACGCCCCTCTTGCACCCGATGCCGCCGTCACCGCCCTGTCGCCGCTGGATGGGCGCTACGCCGCCAAGCTGGCGGCGCTGCGGCCCATTTTTAGCGAGTACGGCTTCATGCAGCGGCGCGTGCAGGTGGAGTTGACGTGGTTCGAGCGCCTCAGCGACCTGGGCCTGCCGCAGTTTCCGCCACTGTCACTGGCGGCGCGTGCCCATCTGCGGCGCGTGGTGCGCGAGTTCTCACCTGCGGATGCGGCCGCCATCAAAGCGATTGAGCGCACCACCAACCACGACGTCAAGGCGGTGGAGTACTGGATCCGTGGCAACGCCGAGCTGGGCGTGCCAGGCGTGTTTGCCGGCTGGCCCGAGCTGCAGCGCGCCGGCGAGTTTGTGCACTTTGCCTGCACCAGCGAGGACATCAACAACACCAGCCACGCGCTGCAGCTGCAGGCCGGCCGCGCCGTGCTGCTACAGGGGCTGGATGCCATCATCGCGCGGCTGCGCGAGGCCGCCCACGCCTGGGCCGCGCAGCCCATGCTCAGCCGCACCCACGGACAGACCGCCAGCCCCACCACCGTGGGCAAGGAGCTGGCCAACGTGGTGGCGCGGCTGCAGGCAGCGCGCGAGCGCATTGCGACGGTACGGCTGCTGGCCAAGATGAACGGCGCGGTGGGCAACTACAACGCGCACGTCGTCGCCTGTCCCGAGGTGGACTGGGAGGCTTTTAGCCGCAGCGTGGTGGAGACGCCGGCGCCGGGCCCCGCCACACCCGCCGATGCGCCCATCGGCCTGGGGTTGACGTTCCAGCCCTACAGCATCCAGATCGAGCCGCACGACTATATGGCCGAGCTGTTCGACGCCGTGGCGCGCAGCAACACCATCCTGATCGACTGGGCGCGCGACGTCTGGGGCTACATCAGCCTGGGCTACTTCCGGCAAAAGCTCAAGGCCGGCGAGGTGGGCTCTTCCACCATGCCGCACAAGGTCAACCCGATCGACTTCGAAAACGCCGAAGGCAACCTGGGGCTGGCCAATGCGCTGCTGCGCCACCTGTCCGAGAAGCTGCCCATCAGCCGCTGGCAGCGTGACCTGACCGACTCGACCGTGCTGCGCAACATGGGCGTGGCGCTGGGCTACGCGGTGCTGGCGCACCAGTCGCTGCTCACCGGCCTGGGCAAGCTGGAGCTCGACCCGGCGGCGCTGGCGGCGGATCTGGACGCTGCGTGGGAGGTGCTGGCCGAACCCATCCAGACCGTGATGCGCCGCCATGGCGTGCCCGGCGCCTACGAAACACTCAAGGCCGCCACGCGCGGCCAGGCGGTGACGGCCGAGGCGCTACACGCGCTGATCGCGTCGCTGGACATTCCCGCTGAGGATAAGGCGCGGCTGCTGGCGCTGACGCCCGCCGACTATACGGGCTTGGCGTCGGCACTGGCGCGCCGGGTCTGAGCCTGGTTCTCGACGGCGCGCTCGGCGTAGAGGTTGTAGCGCCAAGCCCTGCCGTCGAGTGTGATGCGGCGCCAGACGGCGCGTTTTTCGCCGGGTGTCATCGTGGGCCAGCGGGTGACTTCGTCGTGCGTGCGCCCACAGCCCTTGCACACCGCGTCGCCCTGGTTGGTGGAGCAAATGGCGATGCAGGGGGTGTCGGGCGTGGTGTCGTACCACGCTTTCCACGCGGCCCAGGCCGCGCGCGGCATGGTGCGCTCGTCCACTTCGTCTTCGCGGTAGTAGGCCATCAGCGCATAGACCTCGGCCAGCGCACGCAGTTCGGGACCGAGGGTGACGCCATCGGGTGACGGCGCGCGCGCGCGCCAATAGTTGATGGCGGCTTCGATATCGGTGATGTGGATGCCTGCCATGGGGCGCGATTGTGCCGCATGGGCCGCGCCGTCAGCGGCGACGGGCGGCCTCGGCGGCCTGGTCCTGCAGCAGGGCTTGCGCGTGGCGCGCCCGTGCGTCCAACACCGACAGCTCCAGCAGGTCGCGCTCGCCGCGCTCCTGCGCCAGCCGCTGCGCGGCGCGAAAGCGGTCCAGCGCGCCCTGAGGGTCGAGGCGGGCCAGCTGCGCCTCGCCTTCGGCGCGCGCCGCCGCCACCGGGCGGCTCATGGCGTGCAGCAGGCCGGCCAGCGTCAGCCAGGCGCTGCCGTCGTCCGGGTGTTGCACGCACCAGGCCTGCAGACGCGGCTGCACGCGGGCCGGCCACGGGGCTGCCGCCAGCGGCGCCACACGTGCCGCCAGCAGCAGACTGGCGCGGCTGCCGTCGGCCAGGGCTTGCTCCAGTGCGTCGGTCAAGCCGGTGCGCCCGTCGCCGGGCAGGACGGTGTCCGCGCCCGTCTGAAGCGACCCACCCGGGCGCGCCACCGCGGGGCTCGTTGGGGCCAGCATCAGCGCCAGTTCCAGTTCCAGCTGACGCGCGGCGCGCTGCGCGTCAGCGTCACCGGCGGCGGCATCCTTCACGGTGGTCAGCGCGCGCCAGGCGGCATCACCCTCGCGCAGCAGGGCCGCCGCCAGCGCCTGCGCATAGGGGCGAGCGGCACCGCTGCCGGTGCCGCTGGCGTGGGCGCGCAGGCGGTCGGGGGTGGGGTCGGCCAGCACGGCGGCGCGCGCCGCCATGAACGCGTGCAGGCGCGGCGAGACGGCCGCGGCACGTGACGGCGCAACGGCGGCCAAGGGCAGCCGCGCGCGCATGTCGGCTATGCGTTCGGTGGTCAACGGGTGGCTGCGCAGGTAGGGAAAGCTGCCGTCGTCGTTCAGACGGGCGGCCTGCTGCAACCGCTCAAACATACCGATGAATCCGTACCCATCGAAGCCCGCGCCCACCAGCAGCCCCAGGCCGATGCGGTCGGCCTCGCGCTCCATGTCGCGCGAAAAATTGAGCTGGTTTTGCAGCGCCACCGCCTGTCCGCCGGCGATGGCGGCGCTGGCGATGTCGGCGTTGCGCGAGGCGCTGGCCGCCAGCGCCCCCAGAATCATGGCTGCCAATACCAGCGGCGCCTGCTGGCTTTGCCGGCTGAGCAGCCGGGCGATGTGGCGCTGCGTGACGTGGCTGAGTTCGTGTGCCAGCACCGAGGCCAGTTCGTCGGCACTGCCGGTGACGGCGATCAGTCCCAGGTGCACGCCGAAATAGCCCCCGGGCAGGGCGAACGCGTTGACGGTGCGGTCGCGTCCGAGCAGCAGCCGCCAGGCGTAGCGCTCGGCCTGATCGTCGGGTAGGTCGCCGCGCTGGCGCGCCGCCTGCCACAGCGGCTGCCACAGGGCGGATAGGTAATCGTCCAGCGCCGGGTCGTCCAGATAAGCGGGGTCGCGGTAGAGACTGCGCGCGATCTGGTCACCGAGCCACCGCTCCTCGGTCACGGTCATGTCCGAGCCGTCACCCAGCGCAGGCAGTGGGTTGGCCCGGCTGGCCGATACCGCCAGCCCGCTACCCGCGCCCAGCGCGGGGGCCAGCCAAGGCAGCAGCGCGCGTGCCAGCGGCGCCGCAAACGCGCTGCGCAGTGCGCCGGCCAACCAGTGGCGGCGCGTGCAGGCGACGGGGCGCCAGCGTACGGCACCGGCCGCATCGGCCTGGGTGGCTGCGTCGGGTTGCGGTGCCGGTGGGGTGCCATGGGGCGTGTGCATAGCCGCTATGATCCCACGGTTGCGTCAAGATTCGCGCCGGTGCCGAGCCGGTCGTCCGTCAGCCGTCTGACGGCGTCGGCATTGCGCTGCCGTGCAACCGACTGTCAACCGTTTCGGATGAGGGGCCATGACCGCTGACCGTTGCCGCGCTGTGTCCGCACCCACCACGGATGAGGTGTCCCGGCCGGGTGTGGCCGACGTCTCTGCGGCGCCGGGCTCCGCAGGGGCCGGCGGCGGTGGCGCTGCCGGTGAGCCCGTTTCCGGGGCGCTGGCCGCGGATCCGGCGCAGGGGTCGCCGCTGACGCATTTCGACGCGCAGGGGCAGGCGCACATGGTGGACGTCGGCGCCAAGGCCGCCACGCACCGGGTGGCGGTGGCGCAGGGCCGCATCACGATGCAGCCGGCGACGCTGGCATTGATCGAGCAGGGGTCGGCCCAGAAAGGCGACGTGCTGGGGGTGGCGCGCATTGCGGGCATCCTGGCCGCCAAGCGCACCAGCGAGCTGATTCCGCTGTGTCACCCGGTGGCGTTGACGCGCGTGGCACTGGACTTTGTCATCGAGCCCGAGCGGGGTGCCGTGCGGGTGCAGGCCACTGCCGAAACGGTGGGGCCGACCGGTGTGGAGATGGAAGCGCTGACCGCGGTGCAGGTGGCCCTGCTGACGATTTATGACATGTGCAAGGCGGTCGATCGTGGCATGGTGATGGGCGACGTGCGCCTGTTGGAAAAGCGCGGCGGCAAGTCGGGCCATTTTGTGGCGTGCTGAGTGGCGTCAGCCGCTGCTTGCGCTCGCGCCGGCGGGCGTTGGAATCAGTCCCCGCCGGTCGGGTGCCGCCGACTGCGGCGGCGTCCATGACGTTGCCCGGATGACGCTGCCCTGGGCGTCGGCGGTGCTGGTTTTTTAGCGGGACGCCACCGGGGCAGCGCTTGGCAGGGGCGATCCGGATCAATAGGTATAGACGCCGCGTCCGGTCTTGCGGCCGAGCCGTCCGGCCGCCACCAGTTCTTTCAGCAGCGGGCAGGGGCGGTACTTGCTGTCGTTGAACTCGGCGAAGTACACGTTCATCACCGCCAGGCACACGTCCAGCCCGATCATGTCGGCCAGCGCCAGCGGGCCGATCGGGTGGTTGCAGCCCAGCTTCATGCCGGCGTCGATGTCCTCGGGCGTGGCCAGCCCCTCGGCCAACACGAAGAAGGCTTCGTTGATCATCGGCACCAGGATGCGGTTGACCACGAAGCCCGGCGAGTTCTTGACCGTGATGGGTGTCTTGCCCAGGCGCAACGCGAGCGCGCGTACCGCATCGTGCGTGGCGTCGCTGGTTTGCAGGCCGCGGATGATCTCCACCAGCGCCATCATCGGCACCGGGTTGAAGAAGTGCATGCCAATGAAGCGGTCGGCACGGCCGGTGACGGCGCCCAGCTGCGTAATGCTGATGGAGCTGGTGTTGGTGGCCACCAGCGTCTCGGGCGCTAGCAGCGCGTCGAGCTGGCGCAGGATTTTGATTTTGAGTTCGAGGTTTTCGGTGGCGGCCTCGATGATGAGTTGCGCGCTTTTGAGATCGTCGTAGACGGTGGAGGTGCGGATGCGCGCCAGCGCGGCGTCCTTGTCGGCGGTGGAGATTTTTTCTTTTTTGATGAGCCGATCCAGGCTGGTGCCGATGGTGGACAGCCCTTTGGCGAGTGCGGCGTCGCTGATATCCACCATGACGACGTTGAGCCCGGTGGTGGCGCAGACCTGGGCGATGCCGTTGCCCATGGTGCCGGCGCCGACAATGCCGACGGTGTCGATGTGCATGTGTCTGACTCCTGTTGGGGTAGGGTGCGGAAACCCGATTATGCGGCGCTGCAAAAAGAACCCCCCACAGCGGGTGCTGTAGGGGGGCGGGTGGACTACGTCAGGCCAAGCAGGCCTGGCCTGCAGCGCCTGTCTACGGCACCGCTAGGGGCGAGGCTTAGGCGCCAGCCTTGGTGGCGCGCGGCGCCTTGGTGACGGTGCTGGCGGTGCTGACCATGGCCTTCAGGTTGGCTTCGGCCAGCTCGCTGGCCTGTTTGACCGCCTTCTGCACCGACTCCATAGCGGCGGCAGCGGTGGAGACCGCCTGCTTGACGGCGGCCACGGCCGGCTCGGTGCCTTGGGGCGCGTTCTTGACGGCGCTGTCGAGCGCGGCGAGAAATTGTTTGTGCGATTCGGCCGCCTGCGCCTCGGCCACCTTGGTGAATTCGGCGCTGACGCCGGTGGCGATGTCGTACAGATGGCGGTTGTAGGCGGCCACCTTCTCACCCAGCGGCTGCAGCATCGCGTTGTGCAGCGCCACCAAATCCTGCATATCCTTGACGGACAGCATGGCCTGCGTGTGCTCGGCCGTTTCGGCCAGCAGCGTCTTGGCGGTTTGCAGGTTCAGCTCGGCGAGCTTTTCCACGCCGGCCAGCGCCTTGTCGGCGAGGTCGAACGCGGTGGCGGCGTTTTTCTTGTGCACGGACATCATTTGTTCGATGGTCATCATGGCAGGACTCCTTGAGGTGGGTGGTGGACAGCAGTGTGTCGAGCGCTGGCTGGCCCGAGGGCCGCACGCGTTCCGCACTGGGAGTGCGCATGCTGCGCTGCAACATAAGTCTTAGTATAGGGGGACGCCGCCGGATTGCAAGGGATATTGTTGCGCTGCAACAAAAAACCGACGAACGGTCGTGGTGCTGGCGGGCAACCGAGGCGGCGGGTGTGCCAGGCCCCAGGGGTATCGCGGCGTCAGACGGGTGCTGGCTGCAGCGGCAGCTCCACCCAACGCAACTCCGGATCGTCGGGGTGGGGGCGGATCGAAAAGCCCAGCCGCTGCACCAGCGCCAGCATAGGCTGGTTTTCGCGCAGCACGGCGCCGACGATGCGCCGCGTGCCGTGATCGCGCAGGTAGTCGATGAGGCGCTGCATCAGCAGCCGTCCCAGGCCGCGGCCTTTGAGATCCGAGCGCACCAAAATGCCGTACTCGGCGGTGTCGTTGTCGGGGTCACAGATGCCGCGTACCTCGCCGATCGTCTCGGGCCGACCGTCGGGGCCGGTGCGCGTGGCGATGAAGGCCATCTCGCGGTCGTAGTCGATCTGGGTCAGGCGCGCCAGTTCGCTGTGCTCGAAGCTGCGCCGGCTGTAGAAGATGCGCAGCCGGATGTCCTGCGGGTCCATCTGCTCCAGAAAGGCCAGATGCTGCGCTTCGTCCTCGGGGCGGATCGGGCGCACGGTCAGCCGCTGGCCGTGCCAGTCCAGCGTCTGCACCAGTTCCTGCGGGTAGGGGCGGATGGCAAAGCGCGCTGCACCCGCTGGCCTGTCGGGGCTCAGGCGCACACGCGCGTCCAGCGCCACGGCCCCGTCGGCATCGACGACTAGCGGGTTGATGTCGATTTCGGCGATCTCGGGCACGTCGGCCAGCAGCTGCGACACGGCCAGCAGCGTGCGGTGAATGCTGGGCCGGTGCGCAGGCGGCACGTCGCGGTAGCCGCGCAGCAGGCGAGCCACGCGCGTGCGCTCGATGAGCGACTCGGCCAGCGTGACGTTGAGCGGCGGCAGCGCCAGCGCCCGGTCGGCCACCACCTCGACTGCCGTGCCGCCCTGGCCAAACAGGATGACGGGGCCGAACAGCGGGTCGATGCTGGCGCCAACGATGAGCTCGTGCGCGTGGCGCCGCCGCACCATGGGTTGCACGGTAAAGCCCTCGACGCGCGCGTCGGGGCGACGCCAGGCCACGCACTCGAGCATGGCGCGCGCGGCCTCGCGCACTTCCTGCGCGTCGTGCAGATCAAGCCGCACGCCGCCGACATCGGACTTGTGCGTGATGTCGTCGGAGAGGATCTTCAGCACCACCGGGTAGCCTAGCGCATCTGCGGCGTCGGCCGCGGCCTGCGGGTCGGGGGCTGTGGTGCGCATGGGGGTGACGGGGATGCCCGCGCAGGCCAGAAGGGCCTTGGCCTGCGGCTCGGTCAGCCAGCTGCGGCCGGCCTGCAGCGCCGCCTCGACGATGCGCCGGATGCCGGACACATCAGGGGTCAGGCCCTCGGGTAGCGCGGGCGGCGTCTCCAGCAGCTCGGCCTGGTGGCGGTGGTACTGGCGCAGGAAGGAGAACGCGCGCACCGCCTCCTCGGGGGTGGGAAAGTCGGGGATGCCCGCGGCGCGAAAGCGCGCCCGTGCCGGTTCCACTGCACCGTGCCCCAGCCAGCAGCCCAGCACCCGCGGCGGGTGCTCGGCGGCCAGCGGCAGCAGCGCCTCGGCGATGGTGTCGCTGGGCACGATGGCGGTGGGCGCCTGGATGAACAAGATGGCGCTATCGCGGTCTTCGCGCAGCACGCGCAGCGCGTCCACGTAACGTTGCGCGGGCGCGTCGCCGATGATGTCCACCGGATTGGCGCGCGACCAGTTGCTGGGCAGCACGGCATCCAGCCGGGCCACCAGCTCGGGGGCCAGCGGCGTCAGCTCCACCCCCATGTGGGCTGCGGCGTCGGCGGCCATCACACCGGCGCCGCCGCCGTTGGTCAACACCAGCAGCCGTTCGCTGCGGTTGTCGCGAAAGCGCGCCAGCAGCTCTGCTGCCAGGAACAGCTGGTGCAGGGTATGGACGCGCAGCATACCCGCGCGCGAGATGGCGGCGTCGAATACGTCGTCCGACCCAGCCAGCGCCCCGGTGTGCGAAGCCGCGGCCCGACTGCCCTGCGCCGAGCGGCCCGACTTGACGAGGATGACGGGCTTGTTGCGCGCCGCCGCCCGTGCTGCCGACATGAACTTGCGCGGCGCGCTCACCGACTCGACGTACATCAGGATGGCGCGGGTGCGCGCATCGCTGCCCAGATAGTCCAGCAGGTCGCCAAAGTCGACGTCCGCCCCGTCACCCAGCGAGACGAAATGCGAAAAGCCGATGCCGCGGTGATTGGCCCAGTCGAGCACCGCGGTGACCAACGCGCCGGACTGCGACAGGAACGCGATCGGGCCGGGCTGCGCGTCGGCGTGGGCGAAGCTGGCGTTGAGCCCCAGGTGCGGCACCAGCATGCCAATGCAGTTCGGCCCCAGGATGCGCAGCGTGTGGCGCCGGGCGGCGTCCAGCATGGTCTGTTTCTGGCTGGCGCTCAATCCCGCGGTGACCACCACTGCGGCGCGCGTGCCGCGGTCGCCCAGTCGGGCGATCAGATCTGGCACGGTGGGCGGGGGTGTGCAGATCACGGCCAGGTCGGGGGCGGCGGGTAGGTCGTCCAGGTCGCGTGCCACCGGCACGCCCAGGTCGGGCCGACGCGGGTTGACGGCGAACAGCTCGCCGCGAAAGCCGCGCGCGAGGTTGTGCCAGACGGTGGCGCCGACGCTGCCGGGTCGGTCGGAGGCACCGAACACCGCCACGCGGCGCGGCGCGAACAGGTATTCGAGGTTGCGGATACTCATGGGCGGTGGTCGCAGCGGGAGGCGGACGCGGCAGCCGTGCCGGCGGTGGACGGCACTGGGGTGGAGCCGGGCGCGGCGGTGTCAGCGGGCGCGGCCGCACGTGCATGCGCCGCTGGCGTGTCCGCAGCGGTGGGCGCGGCCGTCGCGGTGTCGGGCATGATGCGCCCGGACGACGCCATCCAGGCGATCAGCGACGAGCGCATGGCTTCTTCCACCGACAGGTCGATGGGCGTGATCCAGCTGCGGGGCACGAACAGGGTGTAGCCGCCGATCATGTAGCCCATGGGTAGATACACGGCCACGCGGTCGCCGCGCAGGAAGCCTGCCGGCAGGTCGTGTGCCGACTGGCGCGTCACCAGCCCCACAGCCTCCCACTCGCTGCCGGGCGGCCGCAGCACCACCACTTGCTGCGACGGCGCATCTTTGGTATGCGGCGCGAAGTAGTCGGCAAAGCTCTTGAGCGAGTTGTAGATGCTCTTGACCACCGGCAGGTTGGTAAAGGGCAGTTCGATCCACTGCAGCAAGCGCGCGGTGGCCGCCGTGGAGACCAGGAAACCGGCCAGCAACACCAGCGCCGCCGTCAGCAGCAGCCCCAGGCCCGGCACGTAGAAGTCACCGATGAGCGGCCGCAGCAGCTTCAGCGCCACCTGTTCCGACCAGACCACCAGGGCGTAGAGTACGTACAGCGTGATGCCGATGGGCAGCACAGTCAGCAGGCCTCGCAGGAAGTACTGGGACAGGCGCTTCATAGCCGCAGATGTAGCACATTTTGATGGCATACCCGTGGCGGCCCGCCTCATGCGCCGTGCGCGCCCCAGGGCTGCACGGCCGCCCATCGGGTCAGGCGGCCGGGTCGTGGCCGTCGCGGCGCAGCGCCAGGGCGGCGCGATAGAGCGCATCACGCGGGGCGCCGGTGATGGCGCTGGTCAGGCGGGCGGCGCTGGCGGCGGGCAGTTCCTGCAGCAGCAGCTGCAGCACGTGCTGCGCGTGGGGCGACAGGGCCTCGTGCGCGGCGTCGTGATCGGCCGTTGCGAGCGGGTGGATCAGGAGCGTAAACTCGCCGCGACGGCGTTGGGGGGCGGCGTTCAGCCACGCCGCGAAATCGGCGCAGGGCAGCGTCACCACCTCTTCGAACTGTTTGGTCAGTTCACGGCCCACGGTCAGCCGGCGCGCACCGAATGTGCGCAGTTCCTCGGCCAGGGTGTCGATGCGGTGCGGTGCCTCAAGTAGCAGCAGCCCGCTGTTGAGCCCGCGCCAGCGCTGCCAGGCGCGCTGGCGCGCCGCGCCACGCGCCGGCAGGAAGCCGACGACGGTCACCGCTCCTTCGGCAACGCCAGCGACGCTAAGCAGCGCCGTGACGCTGCTGGCACCGGGAACGGGCACGGTGCGCAACCCGGCAGCCTGCACCGCGGCACACAGGCGCGCGCCCGGGTCGCTGACACCGGGGGTGCCGGCGTCGCTGACATAGGCAATGCGCTGGCCGGCACGCAGCCGCGCCAGCACCACCTCGGCCATGCGCGCCTCGTTGTGTTCGTGCACCGCCAGTAACTCGGCTTGCACACCGCAGGCCTGCAGCAGGCGCGCGGTGTGGCGCGTGTCCTCACATGCCACCGCATCGGCCAGGTGCAGCACCTGCAGCGCACGCACGGTGATGTCGGCCACATTACCGATTGGCGTGGCCACCACGTACAGCGCTGAGGGCGGATAATGCTGCTGCCGCGCCAGTGCGAACAAGGCGGACAGGGAGCCGCTGGCGGGGTCGGCGCTATCGGGCGAAGCGGGGGGATTCACGATGCGAGGACAGCGAAGGACGACGGCAAACGACCCGGCGCAGCGCGTGCCGCCGCGCCGCACCGACCCCACCCGCGTGCGCGGCGACCGCGCCGAAACGCTGGCCCTGCAGTATCTGCAGGCGCGCGGCTTGCGGCTGGTGGCGCGCAACGTGCGCAGCCCCGGACGGGGCGGCGGCGAGGTGGACCTCATTATGGCCGAGCCGGACGGCACGCTGGTCTTCGTGGAAGTTCGCCAGCGCAGCAGCGACGCGCACGGGGGCGCTGCCGCCAGCATTGGCTGGGCCAAGCAGCGCCGCATCGTGTTTGCGGCGCGGCACTTTCTGGCCCGGCTGCACAGCGTGCCGCCGTGCCGCTTCGATGCGGTGCTGGTGGACGGGGAACTCGAGCGCGCGCAGGCGCCTCGCATCGAGTGGATTCGGGCGGCGTTCGAGGCCGGTGCCTGGGACTGACCCGATAAGATAGCGGCGTATGCTTTTGCACCGTATTCAACAGCACTTCGTCGACGGTGCCGATCTGCAGTTCCAGTGTGCGCAGGCGGTGGGGCCAGCACTGGAGGCGGCCGTGGGGGTTGTGCTGGCCGGGTTGACTGGCGGCGGCAAGGTGCTGGCCTGGGGCAGCGGGGTATCGGCGGCCTTGGCGCAGTCCTTCGTGGCGCAGCTGGTGGGGCGCTTCGAGCGTGACCGGCCCGAGCTGGCCGCCCTGGCGCTGGGGGCCAACGCGGCCATCGTCACCAGCGCGCTGGGCACCGAAGCCGCCGCAGAGCCGATGGTGCGCCAGTTGCGCGCGCTGGGTATGCCGGGTGACGTGCTGGTGCTGATTTGCGCCGGCGTGCCGGGGCCGGATGCGTTGGCCGCTGTGGCGGCGGCGCACGAGCGCGAAATGACCGTCGTGGCCCTGACGGGTACCCGCGCCGGAGAACTGCTGGCGCTGTTGCGGGAGAGCGATGTGCTGGTGTCGGTGCCGACGGAGCGCGCCGCCCGCGTGCACGAGGCGCAACTGGTGGCGCTGCACGCGCTGTGCGACGCGCTGGATGTGCAACTGCTCGGCGACGAGCTGGAAACGGAGAACCTCGAACCATGAATGCTTCGTCTGCCCTGCTGGCCCGCCGTGGCCTGCTGTTGCTGACCGCCGGTGCGCTCGGCGCCTCGCTGCTGGGGGCGCTGAGTGGCTGCGCGCCGCTGGTGGCCGGCGCCGCCGTGGGGGGCGCCGTGCTGGTGGCTACCGACCGGCGCACCACCGCCACCCAGCTCGAGGATCAGACGATCGAGATGAAGGCGTCCCACCGGCTGCGCGAGCAGCTGGGCGAGCGCGCGCGCATCAACGTCACCAGCTACAACCGGCGCGTGCTGTTGACCGGGGAGGTGGCCTCGGAGGCCGACCGACAGACGGCGCTGCGGGTGGTGCGCGGGGTGGAGAACGTGCTGGGCCTGATCGACGAGTTGGCCGTGATGGGGTCGCCCTCGCTGACCGCACGGTCGGCCGATGCGCTGGTGACCGCGCGGGTGAAGGCCGCACTGGTGGATGCCAAGGATTTGTCGGCCAATGCCTTCAAGGTGACGACCGAGCGCGGCACCGTGTATCTGATGGGGCTGGTGACGCCGCGCGAAGCCGACCGTGCCACTGAGATTGCGCGCTCGATCTCCGGCGTGCAGCGCGTGGTGCGCGTCTTCGAGTTCATCACCGAAGCCGATCTGGCGCGCATGCAGGCGGCCCGGCCGAGCGCCGCCGACCATTCTCCGGGCCGCTGAGCTGGGGTGCCAGCGGGCGGGCGGTCTGCGCGTCGGCCCGCACGTGCGGCTTCAGCGGCGCAGGCGCCGGATCAGGCTTGACGTATCCCAGCGGCCGCCGCCCATGGCCTGCACGTCGGCGTAGAACTGATCCACCAAAGCGGTGACGGGCAGCGTGCTGCCATTGCGCCTGGCTTCCTCCAGCACCAGCCCCAGATCCTTGCGCATCCAGTCGACCGCGAAGCCAAAGTCGAAGCGGTCTTCCACCATCGTCTTGCCGCGGTTGTCCATTTGCCAGCTCTGCGCGGCGCCCTTGCCGATGACGTCCAGCACCAGCGGCATATCGAGCCCGGCGCGCAGCCCAAACGCAATGGCCTCCGACAGTCCCTGCAGCAGCCCGGCGATCGCAATCTGGTTGACCATTTTGGCCAGCTGGCCAGAGCCGCTGTTGCCGATGCGGGTGACGGCGCGCGCGTAAGCGGCGATGACGGGGCGGGCGCGCTCGAACGGTTCGGGGTCTGCGCCGCACATGACGGTGAGCACGCCGCCCTGCGCGCCGGCCTGACCGCCTGACACCGGAGCGTCGATGAAATGCAGGCCGCGCTGGCGGGCTGCAGCGTACAGCTCGCGCGCCACGTTAGCCGAGGCGGTGGTGTGATCGACGAAGATGGCCTCCGGCGCCATGCCGGCAAATGCGCCCGCCTCGCCCCACACGACGCTGCGCAGATCGTCGTCGTTGCCAACGCAGGCGAACACGAATTCGGCGCCCTGCACCGCAGCGCGCGGTGTTGGGGCCGCGTCGACGCCCAGATGCGCAAACGTCTGCACGAAAGTCTGCGCCTTGACCGGGGTGCGGTTGTAGACGGTGACACGGTGTCCGGCCAGGGCCAGATGGGCGGCCATGGGGTAGCCCATGACGCCCAGTCCCAGAAAAGCGACACGGCGCGGGGCCGTGACCTCGTAGTGGGCTTTGGGTTGGATGGCGGTGGTGCTCACGACGATCAAACGATTCGCAGGTGTTCGGTGCCGGCGGCCAGATCGCTGGTGCGCGCGCGCTGGCTCTCCAGCTTGATGCGCAGCTTGATGTCGTTTTGCGAGTCAGCGTGGCGCACCGCGTCCTCGTAGGATATCTGGTGGGCCTCGAAAGCGTTAAACAGTGCCTGGTCGAAGGTCTGCATGCCCACTTCGGTGCTGCGCTTCATCACTTCCTTGATCTCCTGTACTTCTCCCTTCATGATCAGGTCGGCGATCAGCGCGCTGTTGAGCAGCACCTCGACGATGGCCACTCGCCCCTTGCCATCCTCGCGTGGCAGCAGGCGCTGTGCCACCATGCCGCGCAGGTTGAGCGACACGTCCTTGAGCAGCTGCTGGTGGCGGTCTTGCGGGAAGAAGTTGATGATACGCTCCATGGCCTGATTGGCGCTGTTGGCGTGCAGCGTGGCCAGACAGAGGTGGCCGGTCTCGGAAAACGCGATCGCGTGCTCCATGGTCTCGCGATCGCGAATTTCCCCCATCAGGATTACGTTGGGGGCCTGCCGCAGCGAATTCTTCAGCGCCACCTCCCAGCTGTCGGTGTCGAGGCCGACCTCGCGCTGCGTGATGATGCAGTTCTTGTGCGTGTGCACGAATTCGATCGGGTCTTCGATGGTGACGATGTGATCGTGCGTGTGCTCATTGCGCCAGTCCACCATCGCGGCCAGCGTGGTCGATTTGCCGGTGCCGGTGCCCCCCACCACGATGCAGATGCCGCGCTTGGACAGTGCCAGCTGCTTGAGGATCTGCGGCAGACCGAGCTCGTCGATGGTCGGAATCTTGGACGGGATGGTGCGCAGCACCAAGCCCACTTTGCCCATCTGCACGAAGGCGTTGACGCGGAAGCGCCCGATGCCGGCCGGCGCGATGGCGAAGTTACACTCCTTGGTGCGCTCGAACTCCGCCGCCTGCTTGTCGTTCATGATGGCGCGTGCCAGCGCCAGCGTGTGCTGTCCGGTGAGCGGTTGCGGCGACACCTTGGTGATGACGCCATCGACCTTGATGGCGGGCGGAAAGTCCGCGGTCAAAAACAGGTCGCTGCCGTTGCGGCTGACCAGCAGCCGCAGCAGTTCGTGGATGAAGTGACTGGCTTGGTCGCGTTCCATGGTGTGCACGTACGCGCAGGTCGGTCGCAGGGGTGGGTTGATGCAGGACCTACAGCGGGAAGTTTTCCGGGTTCTTTGCCCTGGTGCGCGCCTCGGCCGCAGTGATGACATTGCGCCGCACCAGGTCGATCAGGGCCTGGTCGAGCGTCTGCATGCCGTGCTGCTGACCGGTCTGGATGGCGGAGTACATCTGCGCCACCTTGTTTTCGCGAATCAGGTTGCGGATCGCCGGTGTGCCGATCATGATCTCGTGTGCGGCCACGCGGCCCTTGCCGTCGGCGGTCTTGAGCAGCGTCTGCGAGATCACCGCTACCAGCGACTCGGACAGCATGGCGCGAATCATGTCCTTTTCCTCGGCCGGGAAAACATCGACGATACGGTCGACGGTTTTGGCAGCACTGGAGGTGTGCAGCGTACCAAACACCAGGTGCCCAGTCTCGGCGGCGGTCATCGCCAGCCGGATGGTTTCCAGGTCGCGCATCTCACCGACCAGGATCACGTCCGGGTCTTCACGCAGCGCCGAACGCAGCGCCGCCGCGAACGAGTGCGTCATCGGCCCGACCTCGCGTTGGTTGACCAGGCTTTTCTTCGATTCGTGTACGAACTCGATTGGGTCCTCGATGGTGAGGATGTGACCCGGGTCGTGCTCGTTGCGGTGATCGACCATCGCCGCCAGTGTGGTCGATTTGCCCGAGCCGGTGGGGCCGGTGACCAGCACCAGCCCGCGCGGCTTCATGGCCAGGTCGGCAAAGATGCGCGGGGCATTGAGGTCCTGCAGCGTCAGCACCTTGGACGGAATGGTGCGAAATACCGCGGCGGCACCGCGGTGCTGGTTGAAGGCGTTGACCCGAAAGCGCGACAGACCGGCGATCTCGAACGAGAAGTCGCACTCCAGGAACTCCTCGTACGCCTTGCGCTGGGCATCGGTCATGATGTCGTACACCATGCCGTGCACCCGTTTGTGGTCCAGCGGCTCGACATTGATGCGACGCACGTCGCCATGCACCCGTATCATCGGCGGCAGCCCGGCCGACAGGTGCAGGTCCGATGCCTTGTTCTTGACGGCAAAAGCCAGCAGTTGGGTGACATCCATCGAAGAGCGCTTTCGCGA
>Ga0209721_1001590_pt1 | contig 16412 bp, 13 predicted proteins | sample TshhotsprinmetaG_FD_184139 | JGI IMG/M metagenome (GOLD analysis project Ga0209721, IMG submission 184139) | Hot spring microbial communities from South Africa to study Microbial Dark Matter (Phase II) - Tshipise hot spring metaG (SPAdes)... | ecosystem: Environmental > Aquatic > Thermal springs... | reverse complement strand
GGGCGAAGAATTTCGCGGTCTTCAGGCGCTGACGGTCAGCGACACGGGGAATGACCTGTTCATCGCCGCCGGGGGGAGAATATACAAAGTTCCCATCCCCTCACTGCCCTGCCGGTAGGATTAGTACTCTGGCGGAAGGCGTTGCGGGGCAGGCACCCAAACGCCTGCCCCGCAATCGTTAGTGATACACTGGCACTTCTGCGAAAACCGCTTCCGCGTCCAGGAACTTATTGACCATTTTCAAAAAGAAGAGGGTTCGCGATGGCCTCGCCATCGCAAACCCTCATCTCTTACCAGGCACCCGATGATTCTTCCACCATCAAGTTGGAACCCCTATGGAAGATTCGGAGTACACCCACCCATTCCAGAAACCATCGTCCTACAGCACCGGCTCCGGCATCCGGAGCACCGACTCACCGGTATCCACCCGTGCAAAGACCAGACCGGCCTCCCCGACATCTACCCGCACCTTATCCCCGCGGCGGAACTCGCCGCGCAGGAGATAGACGCTGAGCGGGCTTTCCACATGTCGCTGCAGGGCCCGGCGCAGCGGACGGGCGCCAAACTGGGGGTCATAGCCCTCGCGCGCCAGCCATTTGCGAGCGGCATCGGTTAACTCCACCTGAAGCCCCTGCTCAGCCAACCGCTCGGAGATCTCCCGCATCTGGAGGTCCACGATCTGTTCCATATGCTCCAGCGTCAGCCGGTTGAAGATGATAATCTCGTCTACCCGATTGATGAACTCCGGCCGGAAGGTCTCTTTCAATGCCCGATCAATCCGGCGTCGGCTCTCTTCCTCCTCGCGCCGGTCCTCCCCCTCGCGCAGAAACCCCAGCGCACCGCCGCTACGGGCAAACTCCGTCCCCACGTTGGAGGTCATAATGATCACCGTGTTGCGGAAGTCCACCGTGCGGCCCTGCCCATCGGTCAGACGACCGTCGTCTAAAATCTGGAGCAACGAGTGCAGCACCTCCGGATGCGCCTTCTCTATCTCGTCAAAGAGGACGACCTGATACGGACGCCGCCGGACGGCCTCGGTGAGTTGTCCGCCCTCCTCGTAGCCGATGTAGCCCGGTGGGGCACCGAAGAGCCGGCTGACGGTGTGATGCTCATGGTACTCGCTCATGTCAATCCGGAGGAGGGCATCCTCATCATCAAAGAGGAACCAGGCCAGCGCTTTCGCCATCTCGGTTTTGCCCACACCGGAAGCACCCAGGAAGATGAACGACCCGATCGGCCGACGGGGGTCTTTCAGGCCGGAGCGCCCACGGCGGATGGCATCTGCGACCGCCGCGATCGCCTCATCCTGCCCGACAATGCGCTGACGGAGCGCTTCCTCCATCCGCAGAAGTTTCTCCGCTTCGGTCTCCATCATCTGAGCGACGGGAATGCCGGTCCAGGATGCCACCACCTGGGCGATATCCTCTTCGTCCACCGTATCATCCACCCGGTGCTCCCGTTGCCAGGCCTCCCGCTTCTGCCGGAAGGTCTCCTCCAGACGCAGTCGCCGGACCTTGATTTCGGCCGCCCGCTCGTAGTCCCGGCCGTTGCTGGCGGCCTCCTCCTCCATTTGGAGGCGGGAGATTTCAGCCTCCAGTTTCTTCAGTTCCGGCGGGAGGGTGTGGAGCGCTACCCGCACCTTCGCTGCCGCCTCGTCCACCAGGTCTATCGCCTTATCCGGGAGGCGACGATCGGTGACGTAGCGGTGGGAGAGACGCGCCGCGGCGATCAGGGCCTCGTCGGAGATGCGCACCTGATGGTGAGCCTCATAGCGGTCCCGCAGGCCGCGCAGCATCTCTATCGTTTCCTCCACCGTCGGTTCATCCACGAAGACGGGGGCGAAACGCCGCTCCAGTGCCCCATCCTTTTCAATGTACTGACGGTACTCGTCCAGTGTGGTCGCCCCAATGCACTGGAGTTCGCCCCGGGCCAGGGCGGGTTTCATCATACTGGAGGCATCCAGCGCCCCCGTCCCGGCCCCCGCGCCGACGACGGTGTGCAATTCGTCAATGAACAGGATAATCTCCCCCTGGGCGCGCTGGATTTCCTCAATGGCGGCCTTCAGCCGCTCCTCAAACTCTCCCCGGAAGCGGGTACCCGCCACCATCGCGGCCAGGTCCAGTTGCATAACTCGCTTGCCCTTGAGGATTTCGGGGACATCGTCGGAGGCGATTTTCTGGGCCAGACCCTCCACGATAGCGGTCTTCCCCACGCCTGGCTCACCGATGAGGACGGGATTGTTTTTGGTCCGGCGACAGAGCACCTGGATGACCCGCAGAATCTCCGCATCCCGACCGATGACCGGGTCCAGTTTCCCCTCCCGCGCCATGCGGGTCAGGTCACGGCTGTATTTCTCCAGCGTGCGGTAGCGGGCCTCGGGGCGGGCATCGGCGAAGGACTGCCCGCTGCGGATGGCGCGAATGGCGGCGTAGACCCGTTCCCGGGTGATACCCGCCTCGGCCATAATGCGGGCCACCTGGGTACCCCGCTCGGTAATGATCGCCAGAAAAATATGCTCCGTAGAGACGTAGTCATCGCTGAGGCGCTGGGCCTCGGTGTTGGCCTCGTCCAGAATCCGTTTGACCCGCGGGGTAATGAAAACCTGCCCTACCATTCCCCGGCCGTAGATGCCCGCTTTCGGGCTGCGACGCAGAATTTCATCCACCTGATTGGCGATCCAATCCGGGTCCACCCCCAACTGGGCCAGAATCTGGGAAACAACCCCATCCGGCTGTTCCAGCAACGCCAGGAGCACATGCTCCGTATCCACCTGAGTATGTCCGTAGCGGGTCATAATCTCCACCGCCCGCTGGGCGGCGTCCTGGGCCCGCTCCGTGAAACGGTCCATTCGCATCATGCTGTTTCCTCCTGAAATCTTCCATCCTGCCCGCGACAGAGCACAGGCTCGCCGCATTTGATACCCGAAGCACCCCAAATCCGGATTTGCCCGGAATCTACTTTATCGCACATTATCCGCCACCCTGCTGCACAAAACGGCCGAACTTTCCGCTTCGCCCCATTATACCGGGCATTCATCAGATTTGCGATAGAAAAATGTTAACACCGCATTAGAAGAATCGCTGGTTACTATTATACCACAATCTGCCCAGGCGGGGAGAGCGGTTTTGACAGGCATCGCTTTCGCGGTATATTTACAGTAGCGATTTTCTGGAGGTGCCCGATGGACGACCTCTCCCGCGCCCGTGATGAATGGGAAAACCGAACGCTGCGCCCGACGCTCCAGCGGTTTCCCGAACGGCAGGAACGATTTGAGACCCTCTCCGGCATCCCGCTGGACTGCATCTACACGCCGTCCGATGTGCCGCTGGACTACCTGCAGGACCTGAGTTTCCCTGGGGAGTACCCGTTCACCCGGGGCGTGCAGCCCACGATGTACCGGGGGCGGCTCTGGACGATGCGCCAGTACGCCGGATATGCCACCGCCGAAGAGTCCAACGCCCGTTACAAATACCTGCTCTCCCAGGGACAGACCGGCCTCTCCGTGGCCTTTGACCTGCCCACCCAGTTGGGATACGATGCCGATGACCCCCTGTCCTCTGGCGAGGTAGGTAAAGTGGGCGTCTCCATCAGCAGCCTGGACGATATGCGCGTCCTCTTCAACGGTATCCCGCTGGACCGGATCAGCACTTCAATGACCATCAACGCCCCTGCGGCGATCCTGCTGGCGATGTACATCGCCGTCGCCAAAGAGCAGGGGGTAGACCCCAGGCGACTGCGCGGCACGGTCCAGAACGACATTCTCAAGGAGTACATCGCCCGCGGCACCTATATCTTCCCGCCCCGCCCCTCCATGCGCCTGGTGACCGACCTCATCCGGTACTGCGCGAAAGAGGTGCCGGAATGGAACACCATCAGTATCAGCGGCTACCACATCCGCGAGGCCGGCTCCACCGCCGTACAGGAGGTCGCCTTCACCCTCGCCAACGGCATTGCCTACGTCCAGGCCTCCATAGATGCCGGGCTGGATGTGGACTCCTTCGGCCCGCGCCTCTCGTTCTTCTTCAACGCCCACAACGACTTTCTGGAGGAAATCGCCAAGTTCCGCGCCGCCCGCCGCCTGTGGGCCCGCATTATGCGGGAACGGTTCGGGGCGAAGGACCCCCGTTCCTGGATGCTCCGCTTCCACACCCAGACGGCTGGCTGTACCCTCACCGCGCAGCAGCCGGAACTGAACGTCATCCGGGTCGCCCTGCAGGCCCTGGCTGCGGTGCTGGGGGGAACGCAATCTCTCCACACCAACTCCCTGGACGAGGCTCTCTGGCTTCCCACCGAGGAATCCGTCCGCATCGCCCTGCGCACCCAACAGATTATTGCCCACGAGTCGGGTGTCGCCAACACGGTGGACCCCCTGGGCGGCTCCTACGTCATAGAGTATCTGACCAACGAGATAGAGCGCCAGGCGCAGGCGTACATTGAGAAGATAGACGCGATGGGCGGCGTACTGGTCGCCATTGAGCGGGGCTACATCCAGCAGGAGATCGCCGACGCCGCCTACCGCTACCAGCAATCCGTGGAGCGCGGGGAGCGGATCGTGGTGGGAGTCAATGCCTATCAGATTGAGGAGGAGACCCGTCGGCTAAAGCGGCTGGTGGTAGACCCTGCTGTAGAAGCCCGCCAGCGGGAACGACTATCTGCGCTGCGGGCCCGCCGGGACGCCGAGCGCGCTTCGGCGATGCTCTCCCGCATTGAGGCCGCCGCTCGCGCCGCCGACGAACCGCTGATGCCCCTATTTATCGCAGCGGTGGAGGCCGATTGCACTCTGGGCGAAATTTGCGGCGTCCTGCGGCGGGTTTGGGGAGAGTATCGCCCGCCGACCAGTCTGTGAGAGAGAAAGGGCTGGGGGAAGATGTTTCCCCTGGTGGCCTTGGCGTCTTTGTTCCCTACAAGCGACGTTCTCAGCACCCTTCGCATAGAGATGGAGTGCATAAAGCGAGATAGAAAGACAGGGTATGGTCCGGAACCATCACTCGCATTCTGGTCACATCTGGACGAGGATTTGAAACTTGGGCCGTTGGGATCTAACCAGCCTGATATATGAGCCACACTACCTGACGACGCAGAGCAGCGGCGGTTGGGATACGCTGGTCCTGCTTACGATGGTATGGGCTACGTTTGTGCTGGTGATCGGCACGTATCTCGCCCGCCGTTCGCCTCAATGGTTGGCAGTTCGTGCCGGTTATTGGATTTTTGTTGTGATTCTGGCAGTATGCCGCTCAACAGGTAGCGCGCCGCTGGCCAGCCCATTATGGATGTGGGTCTCTGTACTGAGCGGCATCTATGTTCTGGGCGGTGATTTGCTCCGCCTGGACTCCCGTTTTGAATACGGAAAACCGTTTTCTGACATCTGGCTGCATCGGGGAGCCATTGCCCTGATGGTTGTTACCCTGGTCTGGTCAGCGAGCGAGTATCTCCGCCATCGCACGGCTGGGGTTATCGGATCCGATCCATTTTGCTACGTGCAGATGGCCATGGACTTCGCCCACCACGGGACGTTTGCCCACCGCTTTCCGCTGACAACACAGGTTGCAGCCTGGGGGTTGCCGCCCGGACCGGCGCTGCCGGTTTGTTACTGGTTGCCGGGGGGACCAGATGCGGCAATTACCAGTTACCCCTTCGGTTTTCCGCTCCTTCTGGCTACAGGATACCTTGTGGGCGGCGAGAGGGCCCTGTGGCTGACCACTCCCTTGCTGGCCTTGGCCGCAGTGGGGGCAACCTGGGTGCTGGCTCAAGTGCTCTTCAGCGAAGAACCGTATAGCCGACGCTGGGTCATCGGCGCCGTGGCTGCCTGGGTCGTGGCGACATCCTACACGCAGATGCGGCTGTCCATCGTGCCGATGTCCGATGTGCCCGCTCAACTTTTTTCCACGCTCACGCTGGCCCTTGTCCTGGCAGCTGAGCGCAGGCGACAACCGCTGTTCTCAGCCCTCGGTGGAACCGCGTTAGGCATGGCTTACTTGATCCGCCACACCGCATTGGCGCTGTGCGCCCCTCTGGCTGTGATCCTGGTCCAATCGCGGTCTGCAAGAAATGGCTGGTGGCGGCGACAACTCGTTCTCGTTTTGTCCGCCATATTTGTCGCTCTGCCAGATGTTCTTTATCATCAAAAATGGTTGGGGGCTTTCTGGCGGAGCGAGAATCCAGAGATCACTCGGCAAGCGGAACTGGCGCATGTGGGATTTAGCCTGTCCGCCTTTGTGGAGTATCTGGCGTATCCCGGCGAATTCGGCTGGCTTTTGCCCCTGCTGTTCGTGGGAGTATATATGCTTTGGCGAAAACAACGGGCTGCGCTCGCTGTACTCACCGCGTGGATACTGGCCCTGGCGGCTGTATATGCGCCAGTGCACACTACAGCGCTTTTCCAGAATGGAGCGCGCTACCTGTTGCCGGCTTTTCCGGCCCTAGCTCTGACCGTTGGCGCAGGGGTAATGTACATCCTGGAAACCTTGCGTCATCGCGGATGGATTACGCTCGTCATTATTTTGGCTCTGGCATTACCGTTTGTCCTGCGCACACCGTTGCACAAACCACTACTGGCCCAGTATCCGACTTTCGGTTACCTTTCGTCATCCCAGCGCGCAGAATTTGCCGCCCTGCGGGCCGCAATCCCGGACGGGGCAATCGTCCTCTGCGGAGATGCAGATAGCGGGCCGCTTTTTTGGCACACCGGGCATGCTGTGATTCGCCCTTCGGGATGGACACGGGACGAGTTTATCCGTTTCATAGAGAGAGCGGCTGACGAAGGCATCCCGGTCTATCTTCTGGATGATGGTTCGTTAGAAGACTTTGTACGGAACCACCCTTTTCGGCTTGTGGACCGGTTTACCATCGGCGAGCCCACACGCCCCGTGGAAAATTTGTACCTGTGGACATCTGGGCATCAGGAGAACGATAATTAGACGCATAACGTCGTCAATCTTGTCGGCATTTTGCTCATCTGGGGCTCATCCAGCAAATCCGTCCTGGAGAGCAAAGCGCTCTCAAGATAAGGGAGATGCAGGGTTTGTAAGGCAGCAAAGCCGACCTGCGAACCCTACCCCTGCCGTGTTCCCGTGCGGAACGATCTACTGCGCATATCACCCGGTCTTTAACAAAGTCTCACAAAGTCGTATCCCACACCTTGCCCTGGTGGGAGTCTGACTGTTCGCTCCGAGTTTTCTTTGTTGCCTGAGATTCCCTTTATCCCCCTCACCCCCCTTGCCCCCCTCTCCCCCTTGCCCTGACGGGCGGGGGAGAGGGGGGGAAGAGAGGGTTTTGGGGGCGGCGGCTTCGCCGCCGCCCCCCAAACCCCATTTCCATCCCCCCTCCCCGTGCGGCGGTAGGGGCAGACGATCCGTCCGCCCTCAATGGGGAGGGGGGTAGGGGGGAGAGGAAATCTCAACCCTCCAGAGGATCGCACCCTTCTGGAATTATAAGCCGATTCAACCCATAGAGGTGGTATCACCTTTTGAGACCTACCTGCTCCCTGCTGCCTGCTACCTGCTCCCGGCTGCCTGCTACCTGCTACCGGCTGCCTGCTACCTGCTACCTGTAGATTCAACCCATAGGAGTGGTATGACTCTTTGAGACTTTGCCAGAAGGCGGTGATACGACTTTACGAGGTTCAACACTCTTTTGACTTTTGGAAAGACTGTGATAAGATAAATTCGTGAATCATTCACGGCGCGGTCGGTCCAAACCGTAATTCATTCGTTTGTTATCTTTTCAATCCATCACTATAACCGACGGCGGATTAGCGAGGAAGGCTACGCTCTCATTTCTGTAATTTGCTTTTTAAACTTCTATCCCTTGCAGCCTCTGCTTGCCTCCCGCCGATGGAAATGGTCCGACTCGAGGCCCGATTCGCGCCGGTTTACCCACATAGGGGAGGCACGCGATGAGTCCTGATTTCATTTCCCGAATTATCGGCATGCTGGTCGTTGCCGTTGGGGGGCTGATCCTGGGAGTACAATTCGCCGCGGTCAGCCAGGCCGACCCCATTTTTTACGGCATCACGTTTATGCTGGTCGGTGCGCTGGCCGGCTTGATCCTCACCCCCTATTTAACGGTACGGCCCGTGCGCTTTCTGCGGCAAACGGTCCAGCGTATGCCCGTTCAGCAACTCCTGGCTGCCACCCTCGGGCTGATCATCGGGTTAATTATCGCTTCCCTGAGCACGTTCCCTCTATCTATGTTACCCCGTCCGCTGAACCAGATTCTGCCCTTTCTGAGCGCGCTGCTCTTCGGGTATATCGGGGTACTGGTGATGACGGCCCGGCAGCAGGAGATTTTCGCCTTTCTTCGCGGGCGCCTTCCAGAGCGCCCAGGGGACTGGGGGGAAATCCCGCCAGTCCTCCTGGACACCAGCGTCATTATTGACGGCCGCATCGCCGATATCAGCCGCACCGGCTTCATTCGGAGCGAAATGCTGGTGCCGCGCTTCATCCTCAACGAACTGCAACACATCGCCGACTCCCCCGACCCCCTGCGGCGCAACCGGGGACGGCGTGGGCTGGATATGCTCCGACGATTGCAGGAGGAGTCCGGCAGCCAGGTTCGGATCGTAGATATGGACATTCCGGAGGCCCGCTCCGCCGATGACAAACTGGTCCTTCTGGCCCGCCGACTCCGCTGTCCCGTCCTCACCAACGATTACAACCTGAATCGGGTCGCCGAACTCCAGGGAGTGACCGTCCTGAACATCAACGAACTGGCCAACGCGGTGCGTGTCGTCTACCTGCCCGGAGAAAATCTGCGAGTGCACATCATCCAGGAAGGGAAAGAAGCAGATCAAGGGGTGGGCTACCTGGACGACGGGACGATGGTCGTGGTGGAAAACGGCCGTCCGTTTATCGGGATGGAAATAGAAACTACTGTCACCAAAGTGCTACAAACCGCTGCCGGGCGAATGATCTTCGCTCGCCCGATGGAGCAGGCAGAAAGATAGTCTGGAGGAGGAGAAGAATGGCCCTACAGGTTTATAACTATCTGACCCGTCAGAAAGAAGTTTTCAAACCTCTGGAGCGTGGTCGCGTCCATATGTATGTCTGCGGTCCCACCGTCTACGACCATGCCCACATCGGCCATGCCAAACTCTACGTGGCGATGGATGTGATCGTCCGCTACCTTCGCTTCCTGGGATACAAAGTCCGCTACGTCCAGAACATCACCGATGTCGGCCATCTTCTGGACACCGGGGAGGACCGCATCCTTAAAGGAGCGCGACGGGAACGCGTGGAGCCAATGGAACTGGTGGAAATCTACACCCGTTCCTATTTTGAGGACATGGACGCCCTGGGCGTCATCCGCCCGAATATCTCGCCCCGCGCCAGTGCCCACATCCCGGAACAGGTTGAATGGATCAAGACCCTGATAGAGAAGGGCTACGCGTATGAAGTGGACGGCAATGTCTACTTCTCCGTGGAGAAGTTCCCCGAATACGGCAAACTCTCCGGACGGAAACTGGAGGAACTGGAACCGGGAGCGCGCGTGGAGGTGCGGGAGGAGAAACGCCATCCGGCGGACTTTGCCCTCTGGAAGCGGGCCGAACCGGAACATATCCTGCGCTGGCCGTCGCCATGGGGACAGGGCTACCCCGGCTGGCACATTGAGTGCTCCGTGATGGCCGTCAAGTATCTGGGGGAGACCTTTGACATCCACGGCGGCGGGATAGATAACCTCTTCCCCCACAACGAATGCGAGATCGCCCAGGCGGAAGCGGTGACCGGTAAACCCTTTGCCCGCTACTGGATTCTCGCTGGTTCCCTGACAGTGAATGGGGTCAAGATGAGCAAAAGCCTGGGCAACTACCTGACCATCAAGGATGCGTTGAAACTCTACCGTCCGGAAGTGCTTCGGGCTTTCATCCTCTCCGCCCACTACCGCGGGCCGCTGGACTACTCCCGCGAGGCGATCCAGGCCGCTGAACAGGGTATTCGCCGCCTGCACAACACCGTGCGCGCCGTGCGGGCGCGGATGAAGGAAAGCCCGATGCCTGAAGGCACCGCCGACCTCTCCTATATGGCCGACCTGGACCCGTATCGGGAGGCGTTCTTAGAGGCAATGAACGATGATTTCAACACGCCAAAAGCCTTGGCAACACTCCATGAACTGGCGCGGGCCGTCAACAAGATGCTGGATTCCGGGCACCCCATTAACCACGGGACTCTGGCAGCCATTGACCAGATGTTCAGCGAACTGGGCGGTCAGATCCTCGGGATTATCCCTGACCAGTTAGAACCACCAGAGATGCGCAGCGAACTGGTGGACGGTCTGATGCAAATCATCTTAGACCTGCGACAGGAGTATCGGGCAGCAAAAGAGTGGGCCCGCGCAGACGCCATCCGTCAGCGTCTGTTGGAGTTGGGCATCATTGTAGAAGATAGACAGGAGGGACCGACATGGCGAGTGGAAAGATAACGACATCCCGCATCGCAGCCGTTCTTTTAGGTCTGACCGGCCTGGGAACGCTCCTTTTCTGGATTTCCTTTGGCCTGGGGAATCCCCAGGAGTCGTTCCTGGCCCAGCAATGCGCGGCCTGGTACCCCTGGGAGCGCTCTTTTATCCTTCCGGATAGTTGGATGATCCTGGCCTGCCTGGTCGGTGCAGTGGGCCTTTTCCGCGGGCGACCCTGGGGCCGCCACTGGGCCGCGATGGCCGGCAGCGCAATGCTCTTCCTGGCCCTGATGGACATCCTCTTCTTTCTGCAGAACGGCCTCTATCGCCATATCTATCCGGAGGTTCTCACCGAGGCCCTGATCCATGCCTGGCTGCTGGGATTTAGCGTGTTTCTGGTGGTATACACCAGTAAGATGGCTTCTGCTCCCGGCAATCCCGCAACCGCCCAAGGCTGACCGCAGACCGGCCTTAAGCAAAAGTGGTGGTTCGCATATTTCTCCTCCCTCTGCCCGTCAGGGCATAGGCGGGTGCTGAATATGAGAGAAACTCTCTACGGCCGTAACGCAGTCTACGAATCCCTGCGCGCCCGGCGGCGGGAATTCTACCGTCTTCTGATCGCCGATACCGTCCGCCCGACCGACATCGTCGCCGACATCCTGGCCCTGGCGGAAGGAACAGGCCTGCCGGTGGAATGGGTCCCCCGTCGCCACCTGGACTGGCTGGGGGAAACTAACCATCAGGGCATCGCGCTGGAAGCCAGCGAGTACCCGTACGCGGACCCGGATGACATCCTGGCCGAAGGCCGCAGGCGCGGAGAGCCTGCCTTTCTGCTCCTGCTGGACCTCCTCCAGGACCCGCAGAACGTGGGCAACCTGTTGCGGACAGCGGAGGCCGTTGGCGTCCACGGCGTGGTGCTCCAGCAACGTCGGGCGGTGGGCATCACCCCAGCCGTAGTGCATACATCCGCTGGGGCGGTGGAACACCTCCTGATAACTCAGATCCCCAACCTGCCGGAGACCATAGAGCGGCTGAAGGCCCAGGATATCTGGGTGATCGGTCTGGAAGCCGCGCGCGGTGCCCGAAGATACGACCAGTCCGAATATACCGGCCCCGTTGCGCTGGTGGTCGGGAGCGAGGGAGAAGGGCTACGCCGCCTGGTGGCGGAACGGTGCGATTGGATCGTGGAATTACCGATGAGGGGAAAAGTCTCCTCCCTCAATGCAGCCGTTGCAGGGTCCGTCGTCCTCTACGAAGTCTGGCGGCAGCGGAGTGCTGCAAAAATTTAGCACATATGGACAACTGGGGCATCATCGGTCACGAATGGGCCGTTCACCTGCTCCGTCACGCACTGGAAGCGGGCGAACTTTCCCATGCCTACCTCTTCACCGGCCCACCGAACGTCGGCAAAGGAACGCTGGCCCGTGCCCTCGCCGCCGCATTGTTCTGCTCCGAAGATGAACGCCCCTGTGGGAATTGCCGGTCCTGCCGCCTGGTCGCCAGCGGCAATCATCCGGACCTCTTCTGGGTACAGCCCGAATCGGAGGCAGGACGCCTGAAAGTGGAGCAGGTGCGGGAACTCCAGCACCATCTCGCGCTGACACCCAATATGGCTGCCCACCGACTGGCGGTGCTGGATCGTTTTGACCAGGCCACCCCATCGGCCGCCAACGCTCTGCTCAAGACTCTGGAAGAGCCCCCGGAGTTTGTCATCCTCATTCTGCTGGCACCGGATACCGATTCGCTCCTGCCGACCATTGTCTCCCGCTGCCAAGTCATCCCACTGCGTCCCATCCCGATACCGGAGATCGCCCGTGCGCTGCACACGCGCTGGAACGTGGAACCTGAAAAGGCGCGCCTGCTGGCCCATCTCAGCGGGGGACGGTTGGGGTGGGCCGTGCGGGCCGCTACCGAGCCCGATCTTCTCCGGCGAAGGCAGCAACGGATAGAGGAAATGGTCGCTCTGCTCCGCGCTCCGCTCACGGATCGTTTCCGCTACGCGGCGGAACTGGCGCGCGATCCAGAGGCGACTCAAGAGGCGTTAGAACTCTGGACGGGATGGTGGCGGGATGTTCTCATCCTGGCCACAGGAGCAGAAGGTAGCCAGAAAGAGGGGGAGAGTTTGTTGACCCATCTGGACCAGCGGTCACAATTGGAGGTATTTGCCGCGCGGTGCTCCCCGGCCCAGGTGGCTGCCTGTCTTCGGGCAATCCGCGCCGCGCAGGACCATCTTCGCCGCAACGCCAACGTCCAGCTGACGCTGGAGGTCCTCCTGGGGTTTGACCTTCCTGCGAAAGCAGACGCGGGTGGCGAAATACCACCCGCGCCCACCTCAATTTCACCTAAGTGACCTGCCGGACAACTCCGGCCGCGCGCTGGAGCCCGCGGAGCAACCGGACCGGTACGTCCAGTGATCCCAACGGTGCCCCTTCGTACGGGCCGAAGCCATGGAAGTCGCTCCCCCCCGTCACCAGCAAACGGTAGCGGCGCGCCAGGTCCAGCAGCACCTTGACATCTTCCGGGGAATGATCCGGGTAGTAGACCTCCACGCCCTGCAATCCCAATTCGACCAGCGCGGGGATATGCTGAACGACTCCGGAGGCAGCGGGATGCGCCAGCACCGCTATTCCGCCCGCCTGACGGATTTGACGGATGGTCTCCTGGGGGGTTATCCGGAACCGCGGGACGTAGGCCGGCCCGTTCCAGCCAATGTACTGCTGAAAAGCCTCTTGCGCGCTATGGACGTATCCCTGCTGGACCATCGCCCGGGCAATGTGGAGGCGACCGACCACGCCTCCGGTCGCAAGGTCCACCACATCTGCCCACTCCAGCGGCATTCCCAGGGCAGATAACCGCTTCAGCATCGCCCGCGCCCGGCGCAGCCGCGCCTTCCGCAGAACATCCAGACAGGCGCAGAGCGCTTCATCGTGGATGTCCACATACAGGCCCAGGATATGGGAGTCGCCCCAGGGCCCCTCCGCACTGATCTCTACCCCTGGGACGACCTCCAGCCCGGTACCCGCAGCGGCATCCAGGGCCTCGGGAATACCTGCTAAGGTGTCATGGTCAACCAGGGCAATCGCCGTCAGTTGCCGCTCCAGTGCCAGATGGACCACTTCGGCAGGAGATAGAACTCCGTCCGAAGCGGTGCTGTGAATATGGAGGTCTACGCGGTCTTGCCGGCGAAACATCGGGTTTCTACAGTGAGGTGAACCGCGGTCCGCTCCTGGCCATCAATCATCACTTCGGAAAAGGAGGGAACACAGACAATGTCAATCCCCTCCGGCATCAGATAACTGCGAGCAATCGCGACGGCCTTGATCGCCTGGTTCACCGCGCTGGCTCCGATGGCTCGCACATCCACCTTCCCCCGTTCCCGAATCACGCCAGCGATGGCGCCGGCCACGGCGGTGGAGCGAGAATCTGCAGCAACCTTGATCATTTCCATTGTGACCTCCTCGTAAGTTCATTGTAGCGTCTCCTCACCATCCGGGAATACCCGCTGGTGAGTTCGGTTCTGCTCGTATCATACCCGAAGATTCTATAAAAAGGGGTTTCTGGTATGTTACAATTTGGTAAATGCAAGTGGGCAAGTATGCAAGTAAAGGAGTAAAGAAGATGAGTCCAGTTCAATTCCAGCGCGGGTTGGAAAATATTCGGCCGTATGTTCCCGGCAAACCGATTGAGGAAGTGCAACGGGAATACGGCCTCACCCACATCATCAAACTGGCTTCCAACGAGAACCCCCTGGGACCGTCCCCACGGGCAATGCGGGCACTGGGGGAAGAGGTCTCCCGTATTCACCTCTACCCCGACGGCGATAGTTACGAACTCCGCCACGCCCTGGCCCGCCATCTGAATGTACATCCGGACCAGGTAACTGTGGGCAACGGCGCCGACGGCATCATCGTCCAGACCTGCCTGGCCTACCTGGATGACGGGGACGAAGTCATCGTCGGCAAGCCGTCCTTCCCCCTCTACGATATCTATACCCACGTGATGCGCGCCCATCTGATCTCCATCCCCCTCCGGGACTACCGGCTGGACCTGGAAGGAATGGCCGCAGCCATTACTCCTCGCACCAAAATCATCTTCGTCTGCAACCCCAATAACCCAACGGGGACCATCGTTCACGCCGACGAGGTGACCACCTTTATGGCGCGCGTCCCCGACCACGTGCTGGTGGTCTTTGACGAAGCGTACTATGAGTTCGTGGACGCCGAAGATTTCCCGGATACTCTGACCTACGTCCGGGAAGGGCGGCAAAACGTGCTGGTCATCCGCACGTTCTCCAAAATCTACGGCCTGGCAGGGGTGCGATTGGGCTACGGTGTAGCCGTCCCGGAAGTCCTGGCGCCCCTGCTGAAGGTGAAGGAGCCTTTCGCCGTCAATCGGCTGGCCCAGGCGGCAGGCATCGCCGCACTGGAGGACGATTCGTTCGTGGAGGGGACGCTGGCCGCAACCGCCAACGGGCGGCAGTTCATCTACCGCGGGATACAGCGCCTGGGACTCTCCTGTATTCCCAGCCATACCAATTTCGTCCTGGTGCGGGTTGGCCCACGGGCAAGTGAGGTGGTCCAGCGCTTGCTGACGCGCGGGATCATCGTCCGCCCCTGCGATATCTACGACCTGCCCGACTTCCTGCGCGTTACCATCGGCACCCCAACCCAGAACGTGCAATTCATCGCCGCGCTGGAGGAGGTGCTGAAGGAGTTGGAAATCAGGGGGTAGGGAAAAGTGAGCGGTGGAGAGTTGTCGGTTTCGCTCCGATCGCAAAGCAAGCCGGAGATACGGATGTTGACCGGCCTGCGGGTTCTGGACCTTTCCCGGCTCCTGCCTGGCCCCTACTGTTCCCTCATCCTGGCCGATTTCGGGGCGGAGGTCATCCGGGTGGAGCCGCCGGGCGGCGGCGACTGGACCCGCTATGTCCCTCCGCTGGCCCCCGATGGTCAGAGTATCCTCTTCCACGCCATCAACCGGGGGAAGAAAAGTCTCACGCTGAACCTCAAGGCCGATGAAGGGCGCGCCGTCTTCCTGCGTCTGGTGGAGACCGCCGATGTGCTGCTGGAGAGTTTCCGCCCCGGCGTGATGGACCGGCTGAGCCTGGGGTACGAGCGTCTGGCCGAGAGCAACCCGCGGCTGGTCTACTGCGCGCTCAGCGGGTACGGGCCCGACGGCTCCTACCGGGATCGCGCCGGCCATGACCTGAACTACATCGGCCTGGCAGGACTGCTGGACCTGACGGGGCCGCGCGAAGGGCCGCCCGTCGTCCCCGGCGCGCCGGTGGCGGACCTGGCGGGCGCGTTATGGGCCGCGCTGGGCATCCTGCTGGCGCTCTGGGATCGGGAGCGGACCGATCGGGGGCAGCGGGTGGACGCGTCGCTTCTGGGAGGGGCGCTTTCCCTGCTCCCCATCGCCGTCTCCCGCCTGCAGGGGGGCCAGCCCATGGCCCGCGGCGCCAGCGACCTGACCGGCGGCGTCGTCTGCTACAACGTCTACGAGACCGCCGACGGTGAATACATCACTCTCTCGGCGCTGGAACCGGAGTTCTGGGCCGCGTTCTGCCGCGCCGCGGGACGGGAGGATTGGCTGGGAGAGCAGTTCGCCCCCGCCGTCCCGGGCAACTGCATCTATGAGGAAATGCGCACCCTGTTTCGCTCCCACACCCGGGCGGAATGGGCCGAGGCGCTGGGCGGCATGGACGCCTGCCTTGAGCCCGTCTACTCGCTGGTCGAGGCACTGGACTCATTCCCGGTGCAGGCCCTGGGGATGGTCCCGCCGTCGGGTTCAGCGGGGCTGCTCCCACCCCTCCGTTTCTCCCAGGCCCCTTCCCCTACCCCGCGCCCGGCCCCGACCCCCGGCGAACACACCACGGCCATTCTGACCGAACTGGGGTACGACGCCGCAACTATCGCCCGCTGGCGGGGAGTGGGGGTTGTGTAAAGGAGCAGGTGAGCAGGAGAGCGGAGGAGCGGAGGAGCGGAGGAGCGGAGGGGCGGAGGAGCGGAGGAGCAGGGGAG
>Ga0209721_1001588_pt1 | contig 16456 bp, 13 predicted proteins | sample TshhotsprinmetaG_FD_184139 | JGI IMG/M metagenome (GOLD analysis project Ga0209721, IMG submission 184139) | Hot spring microbial communities from South Africa to study Microbial Dark Matter (Phase II) - Tshipise hot spring metaG (SPAdes)... | ecosystem: Environmental > Aquatic > Thermal springs... | reverse complement strand
ATGGCCGGGATGGCAACCGGCGTCGCTCGCTCAACAACCAGTACTGCACCGACACTCGCCACCAGATAACACCCTGCCAGATCACCAGCACCAGCAGGGTGATGCTCAGCAGTCGGTAAGTGACCATATGCCCTCCACATCAGAGATGCACATGGTATGCTGCAACCTGCTGAATTTGTCAAATTATCCGCAATGTTAAGGTACACTACCACTGGACAAAATGGGCCACTATCTTTGCACTTTGTGACTATCACCACCATTGCAGTGCTCACCATCGCGGTCGGCTGTCCGCTGCTGCTGCTGGGCCGCGATCTGCTGAGCCTGGCCCTCTACGGCAGCGTGCTCGGCGCCGGCATGGGCCTCTTCCTGACGGCCAACTGGGCCCAGGCCAATCGGCTGGCCCCGGCTGCCGAGGCGGGCAAATACCTGGGCTTCACCAACCTGGCCACGGCCGGCGCGGGCGCGCTCGCCCGCCTGGAAGGGCCGTTCATAGATGCGCTCAACAATGCTCAGCCCGGTGCCTGGCTCGGCTACACGGCCCTCTTCCTCTTCGGTGCCCTCTGTGCCCTGGCCAGCCTGCCGCTGTTGCGCAAAATTGACGGCTGAGGCCCTGCGGACTTGCCCAAACCCGTATGGCCCGATGCTCACATGGCCGCGGCAGTTTGACACGCCCCCTGCGGGTGTGATATCCTGTTCCGCGTTGTGCTCGCATCACCCTAAATCTCACCTGGACAGACCCATGAAGAAAACCTCACTGACCTATCAACTTGCCGACGGCTTCGTGCACGACTGGCTGATCCTCGGCCCCTGCGACATGCCGCGCACCGATCGGCCGATGGCCGGCGAAACCGAGCTCGCCTTCCGCCGCAGGCTGCTGGCAGCCGGCGATCGCACGCAGCCCGACTTCGACGCGATCACCGAACTCGATCGTTTCACCTGCCCAGGCAACGGTGAAGCGCGCTACTGGGAAGCGGCCCACTGCGAGGCCGATCATCTGCTCGACTTCAGCGGCACCTTCAGCACCTATACGGTTCGCCGCGTCTGGGCCCATACCATCCTAAACTCGTCTGCGCGGCAGGAGGTCACGCTGCATCTCTATGCCACCTGCCCGGTCACCCTCTGGCTGAACGACAAACCGATCCGTCTGGCCGCCGACCAGCCCGATCAGTCCGACCTGGCCGATCTCGCCGACCAGACTCTGCGCACCTTCACGCAAAGCGTCACCCTCCGCCAGCGCGACAACCGCCTGCTGATCCGCCTCGAGCAAATCGCCATCGGCGACGCGGCCCTCGCTTTCGGGCTGCGCATCGCCGGCACCCAGGCTGCGCCCGTCCGGAGCAAACTGACCACCCTGACCCTCAGGCCCCAAGAACGGCTGGCGGTCGAACACGCCTACCAGTTCCCCTACCTTGATCGGGCCGTCCTGACCCCCGACGACACGCCGCACATGGTCAGCCCAGACGACACGCCGGGTGCGTTCGAGTCCATGGTGCGGATGGAGACACCCGAAGGCTGGATCTATGGCGAATCCTACGGTTCCGTGCGGCCGGCCGCGCAGATCCCCGGCGTCCATGCCATTCAGCTGCCCTCCGGCCCCATGCGGGCCGTCCTGATGCCGCCGGCCACCCTCTACTATGAGGCCAACCTGCGCGCCCGCCGCGTCCATCACTTCTGGGTCGCCAACCGCCCCTTCTCGCAAGCAGCCGACACCGACTATTCCAAAGCCATGGGCGATGTGCTGCGCGAGGCTGCTCGCGCCGGCAACGTTTTCGGCGAACTGGGCCAGATGGCCGCGGACTGGTGGGCGACCGTGGACGCGAAAAACATCCGGGCCGGCATTGAGCGGGTGAAACGACGGGAAGTCGGCTGCCTGATCGAACTGCTCGGCCTGCTCAGCATGAAGCAGCGCATGGCCAGCCACAGCAAATTCCCGGCCGATGTGCTCGACGAACTTGACGCCGCCGTGCTCGGCTTCGACTATCGCGGCGCCGACCTGCCCGGCCCGGCCCTGTCCGCAGCCGAACAGATCGTGCTCTACACCTGCCAGGTGCTCGCCGGGCAGATCTATCCCCGCCACAAATTCGCCTGCTCCGAACGCACCGGCCGACAGGAACGCGAAGAAGGCGAAGGCCGCGCGGCGGCCTGGCTGGCCACGCACGGCCGCACCACCTTCGGCGACTGGAATACCCAGACCGACCTGATTGTTGCCGCGCTCGTGCACCTGGTGGACCTGGCCAAGCACGACGCGCTCCTAGATCATGCCGCAGTCATGCTCGACAAAATCCTGTTCAACATCGCCGTCCACTCTTTCCGCGGCAGCTTCGGCGGCAGCCGCGACCGCGCCGACGTGGCCACCCTGCGCAGCGCCCGTTTCGCAGCCGAAGCCGCCATCGGCCGCATGCTCTGGGGCATGGGCGGCCCGCAAGGCGGCCTCATCGCCGGCATCAGCCTCATCCTGGCCGGCCGCAGCTACGAGCTCCCTGCCATCATCCACGCCATCGCCACCGACACCGAGACCGAAGTGTGGGCGCGCAGCCGCCAGGCAGCCGCCGGCACCGAGGTCAACACTGTCGTCTACCGCACCGCCGACTTCATGCTCAGCTCGGCGCAGGATTATCGGCCGGGCGCGCGCGGCGCGCGCGAGCACATCTGGCAGGCCACCATGAGCCCAGAGGCGCTGGTGTTCACGACGCACCCCGGCAGCTTCGCGCAGGCCGACGGCCGCGACGCCGGCTGGTGGCGCGGCAACGCCTCTCTGCCGCGCGTCGCGCAGTGGAAAGATGCCCTGATCGCCCTCTACGACCTGCCGGCGGGCGACTGGCTGGGCTTCACCCATGCTTACTTCCCGACCTACGCCTTCGACGAATACCTGTTCGACGACGGCTGGGCTTTCGCGCGCACCGGCGACGCCTACCTGGCGCTCTACGCCAGCGCCGGCTTCACCTTCATGCGTCGCGGGCCGGACGCCTGGCGCGAATTGCGCGCCGAAGGGCCACGCCATGTATGGTTATGTCAATTAGGGGCCCGTGACACCGACAGCAGCTTCGAGAACTTCCGACAGCATGTGCTGGCGCAAAAGCCACAGATCGAGGGCCTGCATGTCATCTGGCGCACCATCCGCGGCGAGGAACTGGAATTCGACTGGCAAGGTCCGCTACGCCGCAACGGCAAAGAGGAGCCGATCACCGGGTTCAAGCATTACGAGGGCGATTTCGGCCTGGCCGAATATCCGGCCGAAACGATGGATATCAGCTACGGCGCCGAGATCATGCGGTTGCATGTGGCATGAAGCACACCCGGACGTGCCAGGCATCCTCTCAGGTGCCTGGCACGTGAGGGCGGACGTGCCAGGCATCCTCTCAGGTGCCTGGCACGTGAGGGCGGACGTGCCAGGCATCCTCCCAGATGCCTGGCACGTGAGAGTTCCACCCAGACACATGGACATCATTGACGCGCACAATCATCCAGACTGGCACGGCCACGACCTGCCGCGCTTTCTGCAGAACATGGCCCGTTACGGCATCGCGTGCACCTGGCTCCTCTCGTGGGAATGCCCGGCCGACGAATACGATCCGCAGTACAACAACGTCATGCCCGGCGACTATCGCGGCTACCCGATCTCTTTCGAGCGTTGTCTGGCCTACAAACAGGCCGCGGCCGACAAATTCGTGCTGGGGTATGCGCCCGATCCGCGGCGGCCCGATGCCGTAGATCGGCTCGAAGCTGCAATCGCCATCTACGGCGTCCAGGTGTACGGCGAGCTCAAGCTGCGCATGATGTACGACAATCCCGATGCACTGCGCATCTTCCGCTACTGCGGACAGCAGGGCCTGCCGGTCATCGTGCACATTGACTACGAGTTCGACACCGGCCACAAATATCCGCGGCCCAGCTGGTGGTACGGCGGCGGCATCGAAGCGTTCGAGCGCGCGGTGCGCGCCTGCCCGGAGACCAACTTCATCGGCCACGCGCCCGGCTTCTGGGCGCACATCTCCGGCGACGACCAATACGACAAGGTGCTCTATCCCACCGGTCCTGTGCTGCCCGGCGGCAAGGTGCCGCAGATGCTGCGCCAATACCCGAACCTCTATGCCGACCTATCGGCCGGCTCTGCCTGGACTGCGCTCACGCGCGACCCCGGCTTCGGCCGGGAATTTCTGCTCGAATTCCAGGACCGGCTTCTCTTCGGCCGCGATGCGTTCGACGGCCGTATGCAGGAATTTCTTGATTCGCTGGCGCTGGACGAGGCGGTCTACCGCAAGCTCTATGCCGACAACGCACGACGGCTGGTGCCTGTCCCGTCCTGAAAATATCCCTGCACCCGCTGCTTGCGGCGGCCTTCTGACCGCCGGGGGGTCGGCTCGGTCAGGAGACCTCGCCCAAGCGAGGAGGCTCTGAGGAGATACTCCCATGAAGATCACCGATATCGAGGCATTTCCGGTCTGGGGTGGTGCACGTAACTTCCTGTTCGTCGTCGTGGACACCGACGAGGGGCTCTCCGGCGTCGGCGAGGCCGGTCTGACCGGCCGCGAGCTGGCCGTGATCGGCGCGCTCGAACATTTCAAGCCGCTGCTGATCGGCCAAAATCCCTTGCAGACGGAGCACATCTGGCAGCTCCTCTTCCGCGGCGGCTTCTTCCCGGCCGAACGCATCCTCTCGGCCGCCATCTCGGCCATAGACATCGCCCTGTGGGACATCAAGGGCAAGGCGCTGGGCGTGCCGGTCTACGACCTGCTGGGCGGCAAGGTGCGCGACAAAGTGGTAATCTACCCGCACAACCGGGACACGGCCACGACCTCTCAGCTGGTCGAGTCATGCCTGCGGGCCAAAGAAGTGGGCTGGAAATTCGTCCGCTGGGGCCTGCCCCAGGCCGGCGACATCCTGGAGCCGCGGCGCGCGGTGCGCCTGGCCGTAGAGCAGGTGCAAGCCGTGCGCGCTGCGCTCGGCGATGAGATGGAGATCATCCTCGACGTGCACACGCGGCTCGACCTGCCCGATGCCGTCACGCTTTGCCGCGAGCTGGAACCGCTGCGACCCTTCTTCGTCGAAGATCCGCTGCGCTCGGAGAATCCCGATTCGTTCAAGACGCTGCGGCTGCGCACCGCCGTGCCGCTGGCGGCCGGCGAACAGTTCAGCTCGAAGTGGGAGTTCCGGCAGCTGATCGAAGAAGAATGGATTGATTACGCGCGCATTGACCTGTGCATCGTCGGCGGCTTCACCGAGGCGCGCAAGATCGCCGGCTGGTGCGAGACGCATTACATCAAACTGGCCACGCACAATCCGCTCGGCCCGGTCTCCACAGCAGCTTGCCTACACCTCAACCTGGCCACGCCCAACTTCGGCGTCCAGGAATGGGGCGTGGACGCCGCGCTGCCGCCTGCGCCCGTGCTGGCCGACCTCTTCTCGCCGCCGTTCGCATGGGCAGACGGCTATCTGCTGCCGCCGACCGGACCTGGCCTGGGCATCGCGTTCGATCGTGAAGCCGCGCGACAGCGGCCCTTCCAAATGCGCGAACTGCCGCATTTGCGTCGCGAAGATGGCTCATTGACCAATTGGTGAGCACACGCAGAACAGAGGAAATGCACATGAATGATCTCTTGCGAGCGTTGATGGGCGGTTCAGGCGGGCCGCAGGACGCCAAAGAAGACCCGCTGAGCAATCTGCTGGCCGGGCTCATGGGCAACTTGGCCGGACAGCAACCGACGGCCGACAACAATCCTCTGGCCGCGCTGCTCGGCGCCGACGCCCGGCAGCCGGCCGACGACGCGGTGAGCGGCCTGGCCGCCGAGGCGCAGGTGAGCCCGGCCGTGGTTCAGGCCATCATCGCGCTGCTGATCGGCCGGCTCGTCGGCCAGGAGCAGACGAAAACCGGCGATGTTGACCTGAGCGCACTGTTGACGGAGGCCGGCAGCAGCGGCGAAGTGGATGAAGTCGCGCTGCGCTCCAGCGGCCTGCCCCAGGCGCTGGTCGGCACGACCGGCCTCGACTTACCCTCGGCGATCCGCGTGCTCCAGAAGCTCCTGCCCGCGCTGGCCGGTCTGCTTAAGCTGCCCGGCGTAAAACCGACGGCCAAACCGAAGCCCGCCGCCTCGACTGCCAAACCGAAGCCGGCATCCGGCACGGCCAAACCGAAGCCCGCTGCCTCGACCGCCAAGCCGAAGCCGGCATCCGGCACGGCCAAACCGAAGCCCGCCGCCTCGACCGCCAAGCCGAAGCCGGCATCCGGCACGGCCAAACCGAAGCCCGCCGCCTCGACCGCCAAACCGCGCCCGCGCAAGAGCGAGGGCATCGAGAGCATTGACCTGGGAGAGGTGACAGGCGACGAATGACGGATAACAAATGAGCCGCCCAGAAGCTCATTCGGCCCCGGTCTCCCGTCGCGTGCACTCCCTCACCTGTCCCACCGCCGATCCGGCTGCCAGAAGCCCAGCTTCGGCGTGTTCCACTCGTCGGTCGGCTCGAAGAGGCCTGGGAAGCGGAGGTTGGCCGCGATCCCATCGTAGTCCAGCTCCACGCCCAGGCCGGGGCGCTCCGGCACCGCCACATAGCCGCCCTCCATCAACGGCTCCGGCAACCCTTTGACCAGCCCGTTCCAGAACGGCAGGTCGAGGCCGTGGTGCTCCAGGCCGACGAAGCTGGGGATGGCGGCCGCGGTGTGCAGATTGGCCATGAACGCGATCGGCGAGCCGGCGAAGTGCAATGCGGTGGGCAGGCCGTAGCGCTCGCCGTAATCGGCGATCTTCTTCGTCTCCAGCATGCCGCCGGCCGTCAGCAGATCGGGATGGAGGATGTCCACCGCGCGCGTCTCGATCATCTCGCGGAAGCCATCCCACAGATAGAGCTCCTCGCCCGCAGCGGTCGGCGTCCCGATCGCATCGGTGACCTCCTTGTGCCCGGCCACATCCCACCACGGCATCGGATCCTCCATCCACGCCAGGCCGTAGGGCTCCAGCGCGCGGCCCAGCCGGATCACCTCTTTGGCAGTCATATAGCCGTGGCCGAAATGATCAATGCACAGAGACGTCTCCCAGCCGACCGCCTGGCGCACGGCCGCCACGATCTCGACCATGCGTGCGATGCCGGCGTCCGTCACCCGGCTGCCGAAACCGGCGCCCGGCGCGCGCCAGCGTCGGCCCAGCGCATACTCTCCCTGCGGCGGCGAGCCGATCAGGCTGCCCGGATTCGCCTCCCACACTGCCGGCCCGATGTCGAACTTGATGAAGGTCAGGCCGAGCGCCTTGCGACCGAGCACGCGCGCCACATACGCCTCCGGCGTCGGCTCCTCCGGCGTCGGTGTGTCCGCGTAGATGCGCACCCGATCGCGATACTTCCCACCCAAAAACTGGTAGCACGGCACGCCATAGGCTTTGCCGGCCAGGTCCCACAGCGCGATCTCGATGCCCGAGACACCGCCCCCCTCGCGGCCCCAGTTGCCGAAGCGCTTCATGGCGCGAAAGATCATGTCCACGTTGCACGGATTCTGCCCCAGCAACATGCTCTTGAACTGGAGCGCGTTCTCCTTGTGCCCGGCATCACGCACCTCGCCGATCCCGCAGATTCCCTGATCGGTGTCAATGCGGATAATCGGATAGTCGTAGTTCGAACAGACCACCGCCATCCGCATGTCCGTGATCTTCAGATCGGACGGCCTGGAATAGGTGTTCACCTTGTCGAGCGCCCGCTCGAATGCTTCGTCCTGTGTGTGGGTCATAGATGCCTCCTGTGAAAAAAGTAGAGTCTGCCTGCATGAGTTTGCCTGATTCGGAGCTCCGTCGGCTTGATCTGCGCCGTATCCACCCCCCGCTCACCCTGTCTCTCCTGCCTCTCGCATCACGCGCGCGGCGATAAAAGTCAGCAGGCCGCCCAGGCCGTACAGCGCGATGTTCAGCACGAACGGCAAGATGCGGTTCACCTCCGACATCTGGCCGGCGATCCAGCCGAACGGCGAGGTGAACAGGATCATAATGACATAGACGATCGCCATAATGCGCGCCCGCTCCTTCGCGTCTATCACCAGCACCACCAGCTTGTCGAGCAGCGCCGTGGCGACGGGCAGCGTGCACGCCTCGACAATCGTGGCCAGCGCCAGCAGCCCGAAATTGCCGGCCGGGATCGTGATCAGGATGACCTGGCTGAGCAGCACGCCCACGAAGCCGAAGAGCATCGGCATGTACACATTGGCCATGCGCAGTCGCGGCATGACCAGGAAGAAGATCAGCAGCTTGATGACCGAGCTGGCAGAGAAATAGAGCGCCAGATAATGATCGGGCAACAGCAGCTTCTCGGTGGCCAGGATCGCCCAGAAAGTGCCGCTGACCATGCGCGAGATGCTCAGGATGATGAGCAGCGCCGTCGTGAGCAGCAACGCCGGCGACGCCAGGACCTGCTTCAGCACGCCGGGATACTCGGCGAGCACAGCCAGCAGCGGCTGATTACGTGTCTCCTGCATGCGCACCAACCCCTGCCGGGTCTCCGTCGTCATCGCGTTCGTCGCGATAAACTTGGCCGACATCATCACGAACGAAAAGATGAAGAGGCCCCGCATCGTCGGCACGAGCGAAAAACGCTCGATCAGCAGGCCGCCCAACGGCGCGATAAACGCGACGATCAGATTGGCGATGTAGATCCAGGCATAGATGTCCACCAACAGCTTCGGGTCGGTGTCCTCCACCATCAGACAGGTCCACGACGTATGCGAGACGCGCCAGACGCTGTTGAAAATGGCCGCGATCAGGAAATGGGCGAGATTCTGCGACACCGCCCAGATCAGGCACGGGATGCTCCATGAGACGAAGTCGGAGACGAGGGTTGCGCGGCGCCGGCCCAGCTTGTCGGTGATCGCGCCGCCCATCATGGCCCAGAAGATCTGAAAGACGAGGCCGATACTGGTGATCATGCCGATCTGGGCGTCGGTCAGGCCGATCGCCAGCATGTAGACAGAGAAGTATGGCGCGTAAAGATTATACGGAATGCCCCACAACGGTTCGGTGTAAACGCATCCGCGCGCGTTGCCGCGCAGATCGCGCAGTGTACGAAAAAGAGAATGGCTCATGGCGATGCGTAGATGGTGTGAACGAGAAGATGTGCACGGAAGCCGAAGTGGTATCAACGTGCATGACCGGCAAAATTTTATCACAGTCTGCGGTGGATGCCAACGCAGCGGGCAGATATCCGCCGACGGCGCGCCTCACGACGCCCTGCGATGGGCGTGCCAGCCACGCTGCGGCCGCACCACCCACCAGAGAAACGCCAGTCCGCCCAGCAGCCGGCCGGCCGCGCTGACGCCGAAGGCGGCCGGATACCCGTAATGATCGGCCAACGCGCCGCCGAGCAGCGGGCCGAGCACAGCCGCGCCGACGACCATGAATTGATAGAACGCGGTCGCGTCCGCGCGGGCCTCGGCCGGCGCCAGCTCCAGGAGCAGATTGAAAACAGCCAGATTGAAGCCGGTCCAGAAAACGCCGGCCGGCAGATTGATCAGGATCACCTGCCACGGCTGCGTCACGAGCATCCACATCAACGGAAAGAGCGGGATCGGCAGGACGCACATCGCCAGCACCCACGCGTTGCCGCGGCGATCAATCAACTGCCCCAGCCAGCGCTGCGAGATCAACGCGGCGAAGGGCATCGCTGCGTTCACGATTCCCACCATCGTCGTGCTGGCGCCGAGCGGCCCCGCCAGATAAACGTTGAAGAACGGCAGCGAAATCTGAAAGCCGAGCTGAAAGATGAGCGTGGCCGCCAGAAACCCGATAAAGATCGGCGAGCGACGCAGCGCGGCCCGCAGTTCGGCCGGCGAGGGCGCAGCCACGGCCTGCCCCACCGCCACCGGCTCGTCAATACGCGCGTAGCACCAGGTGGCGACCGCGCCGATCACAAATGCCAACCCAAAAGCCAGCTGATAGCCGAGAAAAGGCTGGCCGGCCAGATCGTTCGTCGTGCGGATCAGCCAGCCCGCAAAAGGCACGACGGTCAGCGTCACCAGGTTGATGGCCTGGCCGCGGTGGGCGAAGAAGCGGCCGCGCACGTGGTCGGGCACGATGTCCGCGGCCAACGCGGTCCAGGCCGGCGCACAGAAATTGTTGGCGAAGCTGATCAGCCCATTCAGGGCGATGATCGCCAGAATGGCCTGTGCTGGCGCCTGCACCAGCCATGGCAGAAACACCAGCGGCAGAAACGCGAGACGCGCCAGCCCGCCGCCGAAAAGCAGCACGATCAGCTTGCGACGGCCGAACAGGGGGATGGCTCGCGCGCCCGGGAAAAGCGCCAACGCGGCGAGCAGGCTGGACACCGCGGTCAGCTGGCCGACCTGGGCATTGGTCGCGCCGTAGGTCAGCGCAAACAGCGGCAGATAGGTGGTGAAGAAAGCGACACTGATGTTGGCGAAAAGTGAATCGAGCCAGAACCAGCGCATGCGTTCGAGCGTGATCTGCTCGAACGGCGCGCTGCTCAACCGGGCCAGGCTGCGATCCAGGCTGGCCAGCGCCAGGCGCGCGCCGATTCGCGACGCGAAAGGAGCTGATGTCATGAACGGGCGAGCTATCCTTGGGGTGAATTGATCATCCGGGCTGCTGTCGGTGCCGCATACAGCACCGCGACGTCAGAGCGATACACGTCCCGGGCGGCCAGGGCGAGGATCACGCGTCACGGCCATGTTGCAACAGCGCCGTGGCTTCCTGCAGCACCCGCCATGCTACCTCGCGTTTGTCCATCAGCGGCAGCGCCTCCTGGCGTCCATCGGCGAAGAGCAGCGTCACCCGATTGTCGTCCGCGCCGAAGCCGCTGCCCGGCTCGGTCACGTCGTTGGCGACGATCAGATCGAGCCGTTTGGCCGTCAACTTGGCCGCCGCGTTCGCCAACAGGTCCTGCGTCTCGGCCGCAAAACCGATGACCACCGCCGGCCGGCCGGTCTCCGCGCGGCGGCCGGCGACCTCGGCCAGGATGTCCGGATTGCGCACCAGGCGCAGGGTCAGCTCCTCCTCGCTGGACACCTTCTTGATCTTCTGGGTCGCGGCCGCGGCCGGCCGGAAATCGGCCACAGCCGCCGCGCCGATGAGGATGTCGGTCTGCGCCAGGCGTTCGAGCACGGCATCGCACATCTGCTGCGCGGTGCGCACGCGCACGCAGGCGACGCCGTAGGGCGCAGCCACCGCCAGCGGCGCGTGGATCAGCGTGACGTCGGCCCCCAGGTCGGTCGCGGCCGCAGCCAGGGCGACGCCCATCTTGCCCGATGACGCATTGGTGATGTAGCGCACCGGATCGAGCGGCTCCTGCGTGCCGCCGGCCGTCACCACGACCCGCCGGCCGGCCAACGGCCCGTCGCGCGCCAGCACGCGCCGCGCAGCCGCCAGGATCTCGACCGGCTCGGCCATGCGGCCCACGCCCACCGCGCCCGACGCCAGCCGCCCTTCGGCCGGCCCCACCTGCACCGCGCCGCGGCTGCGCAGAGTGGCCGCGTGCGCCTGCGTCGCCGGATTCGCCCACATGTGCGATTCCATGGCCGGCGCCAATACCCAGGGCACATGCGTGGCCAGCAACGTCGCAGTGAGCAGGTTGTCGGCCAGGCCCAGCGCCAGCTTGGCCTGCGTGTTGGCGCTCAGCGGCGCGACGATGACCAGGTCGGCGGCCGCGGCCATCTGCACGTGCGGGATCGGCTGGCCGCTCCCCTCGCTCCACATGTCGACGCGCGCGGGCCGGCCGCTGAGCGCGCTGAAAGTGATGGGCGAAACGAATTTCGTCGCCGCCTCGGTCAGGATCACATCCACCTGCGCGCCGGCCTGCACCAGCTTGCTGCACAGATCAGCGGCCTTGTACACGGCGATCCCGCCGGTGACGCCGAGCAGGATCTTTTTGCCGCTCAGGAGCGGATCGTTCATTTTCTTCTGACCATCCTCAGCGCAGCCGCGCCGGCCGCAGGCTCCAGCTCTGCAGTCGGGTGTGGTACGCCAACAGATCCAGCCGCAGGTCGGGCCGATGCGGCGGCCAGTGCGGAAGCTTGTCGTAAATGCCCGTCTGCGCCAGCTCGGCCGCGATATTCGGCTCGCCAGGAGCGGGCGCGATCTCCACCAGCGCGCCGTCGTGCGTGCGCTCCCAGTCCAGGAAAGCCGCTGCGCACGCACGAAGCAACGGGCCGGGGCCCAGGGGCACTTTGTCCAGCATCACGGCCGTGGGCAGCTGGCCCGTCGCGCCGATCTCTTGGGCCAGATCGTCGCACAGCGCCACGAAGGCCCGACGGCTCATCAGGAAACTCTTGGGCAGCTCCGGCGCCAGATCGGCCGGGCCCAGCACGGGCCGCGCCAGCAGATAGGCTGGCGGAGCGCCGGCCGCCAGCCGCACGAGCGCGCGGGCCAGCAGGTCGAGCGCGGTGGCCGCCGAGACCCACTCCAGGCTGGCGACAAGATAGCCGGCCGCGATACCTTCGCTGCCGCGCACGGCCTCGGCCAGCCCCGCCAGCGCGCTCCAGGCCACGGGGCCGTCCTCTGCCGCAAACAGGGCGTTCAGCCGCCGGGTGGTGATGATCGTCACATCGGGCAGGGCCTGCACGGCCGCGATCATACGGCGCAGGTTGCGCAGGCCGGTGGCGTATTCCTCATCGCTGCGTCGCGGTGCGAAGCGATATTCGCTTTCCGGCGTGTTCTCGCCCCGAAAGAAATTCAGCGCATCCCAGAAGGCCGTGTAGCGCAGCCGCGTCGGATGGGCGCAGAAGAGGCCCAGGCAGGTCTGTCCCCGGCCGGCGGCCTCGGCGACGCGCGCCAGCAGGTCGGGCAATGCTGCCTCGAATGCAGCATCATCGCAGCAGGTGCCCTCGCCCCCGCGGATGCCGATATAGTCGCCATAGCACAGCTGACCGGCATACCAGCAAACGCCGTGGTGATCGGCCCGCACGTGCGCGTAGACATTCGCCGGAATGCCTAGCCGCCGTGTGGCAGCCGGGATCTGCGGCGCCCAGCTCGAGCCGCTGGTGGCCCACGCGGAAGGATACTGGCCGAACAGGCGCGCCAGGTCGGCGACGCCCGGCCCCTCCTGGCACAACGCCGCGGCCAAGCCGTCGTCCCAGCCTTTGTCGGCCAGGTACTCCGAGACGGTCGGATGCACGGAATGATGATCGGTGTGCAGGCCGACATCGTGCTGCGCGACCGCCGCGATCACATCCCAACGACCGCGGCGCTCCCACAGCCGGGCCTTCTCGCCCACAACATACATCGAGGCAACCACGCCGTCGTCGGCCAACATGTGGGCGATGTCGCGCGAGATGTCGTCGGAATCCGGATGGACGAGGTCTTCGACGTCAAAGCAGAGATAGACGTACATGCGCATTTACTCCACGGAGATCTCGGCCGGGCTCTGGATGTGGATCTCCGCCACGCCGCGGTATAGCCGGATGCGGCCGATGACGCAGACCGTCTTGCCGCGGTAGGCCTGTTCCGGCGGCGGATCGAAGTTCGGCCGATGCTCGCCCCAGATCACTACCGTGAAACGCGCGTTGTCCGTCACCCGGCCGCCCAGGTTCAAAAAGGTCGGCGTGCCGTTGCTCTGGGCAGCATAGGTCGCCTGGACGACCAGGCCGCAGACGCAGCGCGTCTGCCCCTCGTAGGCCCTGGCCTCATCCCAGCGCAGACAGTCAGCTTGCGTCCCGATGGACGGAGCAGTCGGTGCGGGCGTGGCGGGCGGCACTGTGGCCGGGACAGTCAGCCGTCGGGCCGGCGCGGTTGGCGCCGGCGTAGCCGCGGGCAGGGTCGGTCGCGGGGCCAGGGTCGGCTGCGCTACGGCGATCGCGGTGAGCGTCACCGCGGGCCGGGCCGTCAATGTGCCGGCGACCGCGGTCTCGATGGCGCGCTGCTGGCCGGCCTGGCCACAGCCTGCCGCGAGGAGGACAACAACCCATGTCACGATGACGAGCCGGCGCCCCACAGTACCCCCCGTTCGACTCAACGCCGGCGGTACACCGCCTCGCGCAACCCTTTGATGTAGCCTATGGCAAAGAGCCGGCCGATGGATGAATAGGCCGGATTGTCGTTCGAATCGCCTTCCATCGTCGGCACGTGATCGGGCCGCAACACGCCCTCGTAGCCGATGTCGCGGTAGGCCTCCATGCACGCCACCATATCGGTCTGGCCGTCGTCATGAAACGTCTCGACGAATTTCTCCGGCGTGCCGCGAATATCGCGAAAATGCACGAAAAAGATCTTGCCTTGTTTGCCGAAGTGCCGGATCACGGTCGGCAGGTCGGGGCCGGTCGGATCGCAGCACATGAGCGCGAAGTTGCCCTGGCACAGCGCGATGCCGTTGACCGGGCTGGGCACGAGGTCGAGCAGGCGCTGATAGTTGGCCACGCTGCGCATGATGCGGGCGAGCCCGCGCACGCCGGAAAGCGGCGGATCGTCGGGGTGCATGGCCAGCTTCACGCCTGCCTGCTCGGCCACCGGCACGACCGCCTTGAGGAAGTACTCCAGGTTGGCCCAGAGCTGCTCCTCGGTGACGATGCCGTACTCGGTCAGCGGCGCGTCGCGCAGCAGGTCGAGGTCAAACGAGGTCGCCAGCGCGCCGCCGCGCGCGGGCGTGGTCATGGACGTGCGCAGCCAGTTGAAGACGGGCATCCACTCGTAGCACCAGACCGAGATGCCCAACCGGCCCATATTGCAGATCAGGTCGCACACGGCCTCGATCTGCTCGTCGCGGCCGGGCAGGCCCAGCTTGATCTTTTCCATGGGCGGCCGGCTCTCCAGCACGTCGAACCGAAAGCCGCCGTCCTCATAGGCAGACTTCAGCCGCACGAGCGCCATGTAACTCCAGGGCAGCTCTTCTTTGGGCACGTTGAGTCCGCGGCTGAAATCCATCACACCGACGACGTGATCCACGCCGCATTGCTTCACCAGCCGCCAGAGCGGGGTGGGCTTGGGCGGCAACACCTCGGCAATTTTAATCATCGCACATCACCTTCTCTGCTCTTCTTCCCTTCCCCACCTGTCCACCTGCTACTTGTCTACTATCTATGCCTCACCGATACGCCGGCAACCAATCGCCATGCGCCTCGATCAGATCATCCACCAGATTCCAGATCTGATCCAGATCGAGCTCGGCGGCAGTGTGCGGATCGAGCATGGCCGCGTGATAGATGTACTCGCGCTTGCCGGTGAGCGCGGCCTCCACCGTCAGCGCCTGGACGTTGATGTTGGTCTGGCAGAGTGCAGCCAGCTGCGGCGGCAGCGGCCCGACGTGGATCGGCTGCAGGCCGTTCTTGTCCACCAGCACAGGCACTTCGACGCAGCAACTGTAGGGCAGGTTGTCAATCAGGCCGTGGTTGGGCACATTGCCGTAGATGACGCGCGGGATGCCGGTCTCCATGCTGTGGATAATGCCCGAACCGTACTCGTGGCTGCGGTGCACGATGCCGGCATCCAGCTCGGCAGCTTCATGCAGCACGTGCTCGATGAAGCGTGGGGTCAGATAGGGGTTTTCGCCGGCCTTCGCCTCCATCATGTGACGCAGTTCATCGAGGCTGGCTTCCGGGTGGTCAATCTTGTACTGGATGAACTCCCAGCCGGCCAGCTGGATCTCGCAGCGGCGGATGTACTCGTCGAGCGGCACGTTGAACTTCTCGATCAGGTCGGGCCGGTCGCGCTTGATGAACCAGGGGGTATATTCGGCGAAGTGTTCCGACGATTCGGTCACGAAGTAGCCGACGCGCTTCAGCATCTCATAGCGCACTCGATTCCAGTCGGGCACGCGGCCCTCGGCCACCACCTGGTGCAGTCGCGGGTAGAGGTCTTCCACGCCGGTGGCCGTCTTGCGCTCGAAGCGCAGGTAGAACGCCATGTGATTGATACCCGCCGCGACATAGTTGATCTCCTCAATGGGGACGCCGATGTCACGCGCGAGTTGCTCGGCCGTGCCCTGGACGCTGTGACACAGGCCGACCGTCCTGATCTTCGTCGCCCGGTTGATGGCCCAGGTGTTCATCGCCATCGGATTGACGTAGTTAAGCAGGGTGACGTCCGGGCAGAGCTCGGCCATGTCCCGACACATATCCAGGAAGACCGGGATGGTGCGCAGCGCCCGCATGATGCCGCCGATGCCGAGGGTGTCGGCGATGGTCTGGCGCAGGCCGTATTTCTTGGGAATCTCGAAATCAATGACCGTGCCGGGCTTGTAGCCGGCGATCTGGAACATGGCGATGGCGTAATCTGCACCGTCGAGCGCCGCGCGGCGGTCCAGCGTCGCCTCGATCGTCGGATGGGCGCCCAGCGCGGCGGCGATGCGCTGCGCCACGACCTGCGTGGTGCGCAGCCGCTCCGGGTCAATATCGTACAAGGCAATGGTTGCATTCGCCAGTTCGGGATAGCTCAGGATGTCGCCGAGCAGGTTTTTCGCGAAAACCGTGCTGCCGGCGCCGATGAATGTGATCTTGGGCATGGACATACTCCCAAAAAGATGTTGTGGGTTGTCAGGCTACCGG
>Ga0209721_1001586_pt1 | contig 16462 bp, 19 predicted proteins | sample TshhotsprinmetaG_FD_184139 | JGI IMG/M metagenome (GOLD analysis project Ga0209721, IMG submission 184139) | Hot spring microbial communities from South Africa to study Microbial Dark Matter (Phase II) - Tshipise hot spring metaG (SPAdes)... | ecosystem: Environmental > Aquatic > Thermal springs... | reverse complement strand
ATCGTAAAATTCACTCGATGTGAATTTTTACGATCTTTATATCCCACATGGTTCAGATGAAAGGTAGAAATATTACCAGACCTTGCTTCTGCAGCCACCTTTATATCCCACATGGTTCAGATGAAAGGAAGCACCCCAAAAACGACCGACACATAAAAAGCTGGCCTTTATATCCCACATGGTTCAGATGAAAGAGTTTAGGCCTAATAATTCTTCTGTTTCAGGTTCTTCCTTTATATCCCACATGGTTCAGATGAAAGTCTTTGAATCAACATAATTAACTTCAGAGACTTCTATACTTTATATCCCACATGGTTCAGATGAAAGAAACATTAGAAGCAACAGAAGAAATATCGTTTATAAACTTTATATCCCACATGGTTCAGATGAAAGCAAGCTTGTCAAGTAACTCTTTTTCACCCCAGTCATCTTTATATCCCACATGGTTCAGATGAAAGGTCAAAAAAGGAAAAAACAGTAATGAAAAAATCTCTCTTTATATCCCACATGGTTCAGATGAAAGAGATAATTTAGCAAAAGCAATTAAAGATGCGCTGAACTTTATATCCCACATGGTTCAGATGAAAGTACGAGAAGCACCCCAAAAACGACCAACGCCTGAAAAACCTTTATATCCCACATGGTTCAGATGAAAGATATCTACTGCTATATCTGGTGTGCTTGTTGCTTTCGTCTTTATATCCCACATGGTTCAGATGAAAGAACCTATAACCATTTTTATTTAATTTATTAAAAGTTCTTTATATCCCACATGGTTCAGATGAAAGCCGGTCGTGGTGTTCATTCTTCAGGTAGATATTATCGCTTTATATCCCACATGGTTCAGATGAAAGCTATTAAGAAAATTGTTAAGAAGATTAGTCTTAAAAACCTTTATATCCCACATGGTTCAGATGAAAGTCGTCAGAAAGTAGTTCCAGCTAGCTTTTTATGTGTCTTTATATCCCACATGGTTCAGATGAAAGATCTTTCTTTTTACTTTTCTTTCTTATTGGTTTTATTCTTTATATCCCACATGGTTCAGATGAAAGTATCAATGCGAGTATAACCCTCTTGCGCATCTCTATACTTTATATCCCACATGGTTCAGATGAAAGAGCAGAGTTCCCGTGACGAGAGACTAAAATCCCTCCTTTATATCCCACATGGTTCAGATGAAAGGTTGTATCCACTATTTCACCTTGTTTTGCTCCTTTCTTTATATCCCACATGGTTCAGATGAAAGTATCGTGTTCCTTTTGTTTTTCGTTATCCCGGTCACTTTATATCCCACATGGTTCAGATGAAAGTTCTTATGTTCCACTTGAAGACATTGTTAATAATCCCTTTATATCCCACATGGTTCAGATGAAAGCCCTATTTTCCTACCTAATTCTCTACCTGCTTGACACTTTATATCCCACATGGTTCAGATGAAAGTGCCGATGCCATAGATGACGATGACTTGTCAAATACTTTATATCCCACATGGTTCAGATGAAAGGACATTCTGCATAACATTGGTAATGTAGTGTGATGCAGCTTTATATCCCACATGGTTCAGATGAAAGTCTGATTACATTAATAAAAATGATTTGTCTAAAGAGCTTTATATCCCACATGGTTCAGATGAAAGCTGGAACCACTTTAGCTCCTACTGCATTAAAGATAAGCTTTATATCCCACATGGTTCAGATGAAAGACATGGTCCACCACATGCATTACTCATATTTTTAGTCTTTATATCCCACATGGTTCAGATGAAAGAGATGGGCTATCCCCAGAGCAGAGAGAATGCCTGAACTTTATATCCCACATGGTTCAGATGAAAGGATTTTTAATGTTTTTTCCTTTTTTGACTGTGACGCCTTTATATCCCACATGGTTCAGATGAAAGGAAGCACCCCAGAAACGACCAACGCTCTGATATAGAATCTTTATATCCCACATGGTTCAGATGAAAGCTTCATCGGCTGAAACTCAGAGGATAGCAAGCCAGACCTTTATATCCCACATGGTTCAGATGAAAGATGCGTTATGCCAGTGAAGTTCCCGTCGTCGATGATCTTTATATCCCACATGGTTCAGATGAAAGCTAACTATATTCATAAAGATGAGTTATCGAGGGAGCTTTATATCCCACATGGTTCAGATGAAAGAATTAAATATCTCTGGGTTCTCGAATTTCAGCAACGCTTTATATCCCACATGGTTCAGATGAAAGGTCGGTCTTGCACTCTTGGGCGTTGCTGCAGCAATCACCTTTATATCCCACATGGTTCAGATGAAAGTTTCTGTTACTCGATGTTAAATCATCTGAAAAAAGACTTTATATCCCACATGGTTCAGATGAAAGCTGTTCCGATTGCGTTAGGAAAACTTTCGACGAGGTTCTTTATATCCCACATGGTTCAGATGAAAGTGCTTCTGCTTTGTCTCTTTCTCGCGCACTTATTGCCTTTATATCCCACATGGTTCAGATGAAAGGTCAAGTCTCATCTCAATGCTTTTTTACAGTATTTACTTTATATCCCACATGGTTCAGATGAAAGTTATAATCTTTCTCGCACTATCAGGCTTTTTCGGCGTCTTTATATCCCACATGGTTCAGATGAAAGACTGAAAAGTGAGAGTCAGTGCAATTGGTTCTCTCGTCTTTATATCCCACATGGTTCAGATGAAAGCTTCTATGCGATATGCTAGTGAAGTCCCAGACGACCTTTATATCCCACATGGTTCAGATGAAAGTTGATTATTCAACTCATCAATTCTGTCAAAAATTTGTCTTTATATCCCACATGGTTCAGATGAAAGTTGATTATTCAACTCATCAATTCTGTCAAAAATTTGTCTTTATATCCCACATGGTTCAGATGAAAGGCATGCTGTCTTGCCTGTTCCACATTGTTTAGATATCTTTATATCCCACATGGTTCAGATGAAAGAAGGTGTCCATTAAACTCGATTTAATACCTGTTGGTCTTTATATCCCACATGGTTCAGATGAAAGTAATTATAATCCTAATCATCCGATCTAAGAACATGAGACTTTATATCCCACATGGTTCAGATGAAAGCAAAACATAAATACAAGTGTTTTAAAAAATACCCCTGCTTTATATCCCACATGGTTCAGATGAAAGTAGTGCCAGCCGAATTTTTAAATGTCGGTCGTTTCCTTTATATCCCACATGGTTCAGATGAAAGTAGTACAGAGAGTGAAAGACTCAAATGCTATTATAAGCTTTATATCCCACATGGTTCAGATGAAAGGTTTTATCTAAAATTAACAATAATAATTAGTTAGTTAGTTCTTTATATCCCACATGGTTCAGATGAAAGCCAAAATCCCCGATAGGAATTGCCTTTGATCTTACACTTTATATCCCACATGGTTCAGATGAAAGACATCAGACACCTAAAGAAAGAGGACAGTATGTGAACTTTATATCCCACATGGTTCAGATGAAAGGTTCCTGTCAGACAAGGCGTAGATTATCAGATTGACTTTATATCCCACATGGTTCAGATGAAAGTTTTCAATGACTTAAGCTATTGTTGCTTTTTTTCACTTTATATCCCACATGGTTCAGATGAAAGTAAGCAACCTCACTATATTTTTTAAAACGCTCTAACCTTTATATCCCACATGGTTCAGATGAAAGATATCAAAAGTCAGTGCCATCTGGTTTTGAAGATGTCTTTATATCCCACATGGTTCAGATGAAAGAGTATAAAAGACAGGAGAATCTACTGAAAACATTAACTTTATATCCCACATGGTTCAGATGAAAGTGAGTGGTTTCAGAATAAAGGCTACAGACAAAAAGCTTTATATCCCACATGGTTCAGATGAAAGGATAATTTGCCTTATCTTCATAGTTAGTAGGACTAAATTCTTTATATCCCACATGGTTCAGATGAAAGTTTAGAGAAGATGAAACCTAAACCAGAGGATATAGAGCTTTATATCCCACATGGTTCAGATGAAAGTCGTCAAGTCTCATTTGAACAGCTTTTTACAATTCTTACTTTATATCCCACATGGTTCAGATGAAAGTAAGAATATGAGAACTCAAAGAACGCTTCGAGATAACCTTTATATCCCACATGGTTCAGATGAAAGCAATAATAATTAAATAATAATTAATTGTCTCTCATCACTTTATATCCCACATGGTTCAGATGAAAGGTCAAGTTATATTCACAAGTCAGAGTTGTCGAAGGAGCTTTATATCCCACATGGTTCAGATGAAAGGTTGAAATAGGTTTCATAAGTAACAAAGATGATTTGCTTTATATCCCACATGGTTCAGATGAAAGCAGAAAGAATAAGTCTTTTAAATCCATCTCTGTCAACTTTATATCCCACATGGTTCAGATGAAAGGGTATAAAGCACATCTCCGCAAATTCAAAATCCGACTTTATATCCCACATGGTTCAGATGAAAGGTGCTATTAACAGAGGTTAATGGCTATTTAGATTAGACTTTATATCCCACATGGTTCAGATGAAAGATCTCGGCTATTAGGGATTTACAAATAGTATCTAACCTTTATATCCCACATGGTTCAGATGAAAGACGCGTTTTTTTGTCTTTTTATACATTTAATATATATACTTTATATCCCACATGGTTCAGATGAAAGACGGTTAAGGCATCTTGTTAGAAATTCTGCTAATATTCTTTATATCCCACATGGTTCAGATGAAAGCATGCTTAAATAAAGCCCTTAAAAGCCAGAAGTCCTCCTTTATATCCCACATGGTTCAGATGAAAGGTCTGTGAGCAGAGTTCCCGTGACGAGAGACTAAACTTTATATCCCACATGGTTCAGATGAAAGGAGACTTGACGAGACGGCCATCAGGAACGAAAGCTTCCTTTATATCCCACATGGTTCAGATGAAAGAAAATTGCGAAATTCACTAAATGTGAATTTCGCAATCTTTATATCCCACATGGTTCAGATGAAAGTGGTATAGAGCGCGTTTGAGGAAATTTAGAATCAAGCTTTATATCCCACATGGTTCAGATGAAAGTTTTCAATGACTTAAGCTATTGTTGCTTTTTTTCACTTTATATCCCACATGGTTCAGATGAAAGTACTTCTATGCGTTATGCTAATGAAGTCCCGGGCGATCTTTATATCCCACATGGTTCAGATGAAAGTAATTTAATAATTTATAATTTAAGTTTTAGTGACTGTCTTTATATCCCACATGGTTCAGATGAAAGCAGAATGGCTGGGTCTCCACTGGCAAGTAATCTATCACTTTATATCCCACATGGTTCAGATGAAAGTATTGATTATTGAGTTATAGGCTATTGAGTTATAGGTCTTTATATCCCACATGGTTCAGATGAAAGAAAAAATCAATCACTTAACCTTTAAGCGTTGAGATACTTTATATCCCACATGGTTCAGATGAAAGGGTAGTAGGGGAAAACGATGAAGTGCGGAAGTGAAATACTTTATATCCCACATGGTTCAGATGAAAGACAGGAGAAATCTTATAACAACGAATATAATCATTACTTTATATCCCACATGGTTCAGATGAAAGTCTTCTTGGTGTTATTTGTGCACTTGCGTTTATTGCCTTTATATCCCACATGGTTCAGATGAAAGTCTATGCGTTATGCTAATGAAGTCCCAGATGGCGATCTTTATATCCCACATGGTTCAGATGAAAGCTCTTTGCTTCTTTTTCTCTAAAGCCACAACCAGTCTTTATATCCCACATGGTTCAGATGAAAGTTCCATCCTAAATTCTGTCAAAAATTTGTTTTGGTCTTTATATCCCACATGGTTCAGATGAAAGTCTAATATGAGTATCCCAAAGTAGTACGAGTGCGACTAACTTTATATCCCACATGGTTCAGATGAAAGTGATGTGTTACCTTTAAGGTTACTGGGAGAGTTTAAGAGCTTTATATCCCACATGGTTCAGATGAAAGTTAAATCACATCTCATAATTTAAGATAATAATTAAAACTTTATATCCCACATGGTTCAGATGAAAGTATCGTTAGCTCTGGAGATGAGCGTCACTTGCGTGCCTTTATATCCCACATGGTTCAGATGAAAGTGATTTTGACTCTCAAATTTTGGTTTTGAGTCTTCATCCTTTATATCCCACATGGTTCAGATGAAAGACAAGTCAGAGTTATCAAAAGTTTGGTATGATATAGTCTTTATATCCCACATGGTTCAGATGAAAGTAGGCAATAGCTTACAATAGAACTAAAAAAGAAAAACTTTATATCCCACATGGTTCAGATGAAAGTCCGCAGGCACTTTTATTACCATAACCCCCATCGCTCCTTTATATCCCACATGGTTCAGATGAAAGATTGCTGTTCGTTTGTCTTTAGCGTTTAAGGGATTACCTTTATATCCCACATGGTTCAGATGAAAGACGAAAAATGAATTGTCGGAGAGATGGTATAAAATAGTCTTTATATCCCACATGGTTCAGATGAAAGGAGGTTGCTGAAATGATTTACCTTTATTATGGTAAAATCTTTATATCCCACATGGTTCAGATGAAAGAATCGGATGTTCAACGACCCAGCCACAGGTAGTAAAGACTTTATATCCCACATGGTTCAGATGAAAGTCATTATTACAATCTTTCGCGCGTTATTAGACTTTTGCTTTATATCCCACATGGTTCAGATGAAAGGTAACAATGAAGTTTTGTATAAAAACAATTCTGGCGTTCTTTATATCCCACATGGTTCAGATGAAAGATAGAAAGCACAGAAAAAGAGACACAGAAAGCCAAACTTTATATCCCACATGGTTCAGATGAAAGGACTTAAGCTATTGTTGCTTTTTTCGTGGACGAAAAACTTTATATCCCACATGGTTCAGATGAAAGTTCTGTCACTCGATGTTAAATCATCTGAAAGATTCGAACTTTATATCCCACATGGTTCAGATGAAAGAGCTTCTGAGCTGCCTTGTCCTTTGTGCTGCCTCTTCTTTATATCCCACATGGTTCAGATGAAAGAGAATTACAAATATTTCCATCCTAAATTTGTTTTGGTCTTTATATCCCACATGGTTCAGATGAAAGTGATACTTTGCCTGTTTCTGTTAAATAAATGAGTTTTACTTTATATCCCACATGGTTCAGATGAAAGTTAACTCTTTCATCACTCATAGATAATAATTAAAACTTTATATCCCACATGGTTCAGATGAAAGGCCATGATGTCTTACATAAAATCTCGGTCTTGCTTGCTTTATATCCCACATGGTTCAGATGAAAGTGTGCATTGCAATGCTTCATCTAATCCATCTGCTTCCTTTATATCCCACATGGTTCAGATGAAAGTTACAGCAAGAAGAAATAAGTCAATCATATTCATCATCTTTATATCCCACATGGTTCAGATGAAAGGCGTCTAAAACACTTAATCAGAAATTCTTCAAGTATTCTTTATATCCCACATGGTTCAGATGAAAGTCGTGCTTTTTTGATAATTTCAAGAAGACCTTCTACATACTTTATATCCCACATGGTTCAGATGAAAGTTAAGGATGTGGTTCCTCCGATTCCTAATAATAAAGATACTTTATATCCCACATGGTTCAGATGAAAGGATGTCTTCGTTTTAAAAAAGCAGATGTTTTGAAGCTTTATATCCCACATGGTTCAGATGAAAGTGTCAAGGTTAGATTATGATTGATGCAAGAATAAAACTTTATATCCCACATGGTTCAGATGAAAGAAAGTTTTAATAGACTTATAAGAATTACAAATTGGTCTTTATATCCCACATGGTTCAGATGAAAGGCACGAAGAATAAACTCCCTATCACGCATAGAATCACTTTATATCCCACATGGTTCAGATGAAAGGAAGCACCCCAGAAACGACCAACGCTTAAGAAATTGACCTTTATATCCCACATGGTTCAGATGAAAGCGATGACATCTTGCGTTTACAGCGTTATTGGAAGTACTTTATATCCCACATGGTTCAGATGAAAGTGCCAAGAGGAAATCCCAATATAGCGCTGTATGCAAGCTTTATATCCCACATGGTTCAGATGAAAGAAGCACAAAAAGATTCTGATACAGAAAAACAATCAACTTTATATCCCACATGGTTCAGATGAAAGCTGAACAAAAAAAAATCTCTCTCCCCAGCAGCGATAATCTTTATATCCCACATGGTTCAGATGAAAGCTTTAGTTGAAAGTAATCATAACAACAACGCAATTAATCTTTATATCCCACATGGTTCAGATGAAAGCCCACATGGTTCAGATGAAAGACAATCGATTTTTTCTTTATATCCCACATGGTTCAGATGAAAGCTTCCTAATTACTAATTACAAACCTTTGTAATTAGCGCTTTATATCCCACATGGTTCAGATGAAAGCGAAAAAGCCTAATAACTCTTGAAAGTTTGTAATAACTTTATATCCCACATGGTTCAGATGAAAGCATTTGACAAACGAACAATCGAGCTTTCGAGTCGCTTCTTTATATCCCACATGGTTCAGATGAAAGATGATATGTTTTACCATCGCCTATTTTACCGTAGTAACTTTATATCCCACATGGTTCAGATGAAAGCGTCTAAAACACTTAATCAGGAATTCTGCGAACATTCTTTATATCCCACATGGTTCAGATGAAAGATATGCTATGGACGAGTATAGGTTATGGATGAGTATCTTTATATCCCACATGGTTCAGATGAAAGCTTTCGAGGGTTATTAGACTGTTAAGGCGTTGGTATACTTTATATCCCACATGGTTCAGATGAAAGTGAGACTTGACAAGACGACCATCCAAACTAAAATCAGACTTTATATCCCACATGGTTCAGATGAAAGTATAGGGAGATTGTCACTGCTTTTCGTTTCTTTGTTTCTTTATATCCCACATGGTTCAGATGAAAGTCTGTCAAAGTCGAAATTTGTCATAAGAGATAACTCTCCTTTATATCCCACATGGTTCAGATGAAAGAACATTGTAGCAAACGCAATGCTTGGACTTAGGCATCTTTATATCCCACATGGTTCAGATGAAAGTGCTTACAGGATGTAGAGCCGTGTGGGACTGTTCACTCTTTATATCCCACATGGTTCAGATGAAAGCCTCCATTCTGGATACTTCATCCATGCCTCTGTAATCTTTATATCCCACATGGTTCAGATGAAAGGATGTATGGATAGGCGTTGTGTTTGGCCATCTTTGCACTTTATATCCCACATGGTTCAGATGAAAGGCAGATTTAAGTGCATATACAATCGGCGAAGGATTACCTTTATATCCCACATGGTTCAGATGAAAGTTTTTTGTCGTTACTCGAGCGGGAGGCTGAAAGACGGCTTTATATCCCACATGGTTCAGATGAAAGGTGTGGGTGTGTATGGTGTGTTGTGTGTGTTGTGTGTGTCTTTATATCCCACATGGTTCAGATGAAAGCTATGTGTCATCTTTCTTGAAAACATTTCCACTAAATCCTTTATATCCCACATGGTTCAGATGAAAGGGAGAAGAATAAAAAAAGTATAGAAAGTATTAAGGTCTTTATATCCCACATGGTTCAGATGAAAGTTCTATGCGTTATGCTAATGAAGTGCCAAACGATGATCTTTATATCCCACATGGTTCAGATGAAAGTGAAAGATATTTTCTATCCCCTTCATTTTCTCAATACTTTATATCCCACATGGTTCAGATGAAAGTTTTTATCGATGTAATCAGACACCAGCACGTGAAAATGCTTTATATCCCACATGGTTCAGATGAAAGAAGAATTACAAATATTTCCATCCTAAATTTATTTAGTCTTTATATCCCACATGGTTCAGATGAAAGTTCTCTTTGCTTCTTTTTCTCTAAATCTACATGAATGCTTTATATCCCACATGGTTCAGATGAAAGCTGTAACACGATCATCTACTGTCTGAAGCTTTATGGTTCTTTATATCCCACATGGTTCAGATGAAAGAATCTTCTTAATAATTTTCTTAATAGCCTCCGTCGTCTTTATATCCCACATGGTTCAGATGAAAGTTAATACGATTGTTAGTTATAGCTTACAATATTTTCTTTATATCCCACATGGTTCAGATGAAAGTTGGGTTTCTGGTACAACACATATCATTTATTCAGTCTTTATATCCCACATGGTTCAGATGAAAGAGCTTATTTGATTCGCTTAGATTCAGTAACCGATGTCTTTATATCCCACATGGTTCAGATGAAAGTTATCAAAAAGTAGTGCCAGCCAGTTTTTCAAATGTCTTTATATCCCACATGGTTCAGATGAAAGACAGTCAAAAAAGGAAAAAAACTTTTATTTGTGTTCTCTTTATATCCCACATGGTTCAGATGAAAGTGCTATTGCATTTGTTGTAGGTTCTTCCATATATAAGCTTTATATCCCACATGGTTCAGATGAAAGAGAAACAAGAATATGAAAATGCGCTGCCCCTCGTTGCCTTTATATCCCACATGGTTCAGATGAAAGAGGTTTGTGCTAAAAGGCTGAAAATCAATGACCGTACTTTATATCCCACATGGTTCAGATGAAAGAGCACTGGCACAATCACATACAGTGAAGTCGCAAACTTTATATCCCACATGGTTCAGATGAAAGTTAAGAGAGGTTATCCATAAAAAAGAAAAACCTCAACTTTATATCCCACATGGTTCAGATGAAAGCGTAGTGCCGTGTATAAAATCTCGGCCTTGCTTGCCTTTATATCCCACATGGTTCAGATGAAAGACTCTTTCCAAAAGCACTTGTAGTAGTAATGAATAAGCTTTATATCCCACATGGTTCAGATGAAAGTCTGTGTCTATCATCGCAACTCTACCGCCGATGCCTTCTTTATATCCCACATGGTTCAGATGAAAGCTTTTCTGTCACTCGATGTTAAATCATCTAAAAGAACTTTATATCCCACATGGTTCAGATGAAAGTGTGCATTCATTGATTTATTAACCCACATGTCTAATTCATCTTTATATCCCACATGGTTCAGATGAAAGAACCATGTGGCGTCTATCCTTTTTATCTGAACCATGCTTTATATCCCACATGGTTCAGATGAAAGTGCTGCAAATATGGAACGAAAGATACGAAGGGGGCACTTTATATCCCACATGGTTCAGATGAAAGGGACAAGCCTTGGAGGAGCGAAGGCATGAAGCTTGCTTCCTTTATATCCCACATGGTTCAGATGAAAGATAGCTTACAATAGAAATAAAAAAGAAAGAATTAAGGCTTTATATCCCACATGGTTCAGATGAAAGAAGGTAAGGGATGTCTCAAACTTCCAACGATGAAATACTTTATATCCCACATGGTTCAGATGAAAGCCTGAAGGGTTTTCCTGCACACTCTTAATAGGTGGAAGCTTTATATCCCACATGGTTCAGATGAAAGAAATTTTAAATTTAGTCTCTCTCTCCCAGCGGCTTAACTTTATATCCCACATGGTTCAGATGAAAGAGATATTAAAAATACTTGTCCTTCAGATCCTACCCAAAACTTTATATCCCACATGGTTCAGATGAAAGTTTTAGTTCTGTAGAGCAACTATTAGTAGTTTCTGTCTTTATATCCCACATGGTTCAGATGAAAGCTTATCAATGTAATCAGACACCAGCACGTGAAAATGCTTTATATCCCACATGGTTCAGATGAAAGCCATTAGGAGTAACATTAAAAATAATAGAACCAATACTTTATATCCCACATGGTTCAGATGAAAGAAATATCTTATAACTACGAAAGGAGGTGAGAGAAACTTTATATCCCACATGGTTCAGATGAAAGCACAAATAAAAGTTTTTCCTTTTTTGACTGTGACGCCTTTATATCCCACATGGTTCAGATGAAAGCATTTTATACATTTGTCCTTCAATCAAAACATCTATCTTTATATCCCACATGGTTCAGATGAAAGTGGTTAACTGGCCGTGCTCGTGCAGATGCTATAGCCTTTATATCCCACATGGTTCAGATGAAAGACAGATGAAAAAAATTCCAGCAAATACTACAATACCAACTTTATATCCCACATGGTTCAGATGAAAGCTTGAATGATTCGTTCTCGGAGTTCTCTTTGAGATCTTTATATCCCACATGGTTCAGATGAAAGGTTATCAGATGATTTGTTATCAGATGATTTCAACTCTTTATATCCCACATGGTTCAGATGAAAGGGTGAGGCCATAGCCGAATGTTTAGGTTATACACACTTTATATCCCACATGGTTCAGATGAAAGTTGAGATATAAGCAATGCGTATATCCGTAACCCCAAACTTTATATCCCACATGGTTCAGATGAAAGAAGTCAACAATCTCAAAATAGAGCTTGTCAAGCTTTGCTTTATATCCCACATGGTTCAGATGAAAGTTGGGTTTCTGGTACAACACATATCATTTATTCAGTCTTTATATCCCACATGGTTCAGATGAAAGAAGATAAGAAGTGCCCCAAATCTCCCGGACGAGTCATCTTTATATCCCACATGGTTCAGATGAAAGATGAGGTGAAACATCACCTTACTCATGCAAGAAGTGACTTTATATCCCACATGGTTCAGATGAAAGAATAAAACTCTCTTTTAATGCCATGATATTCAAACTTCTTTATATCCCACATGGTTCAGATGAAAGTCTTGTAGCAAGTAAATGTTCAAAAAGGCTAAATCTCTTTATATCCCACATGGTTCAGATGAAAGAAGCGGTTTTTCACCGCTACTTCCATCCAGAATTTCCTTTATATCCCACATGGTTCAGATGAAAGATGTCTGTGTGTGTTGTGTGTCTGTGTGTGTTGTGTGTGCTTTATATCCCACATGGTTCAGATGAAAGAGATTGCAGCATCGCATTCACAAGCGCGTTATGCTGCTTTATATCCCACATGGTTCAGATGAAAGAGAGACGCTAAATATTTCAAGATACGATTAATAGGCTTTATATCCCACATGGTTCAGATGAAAGTGATTTTTCTTTAAAGAATCCTTTTTCTTCTTCTCTCTTTATATCCCACATGGTTCAGATGAAAGAAGACAACTGCTGAAGGCGGTTCCGGTTCCGGTTACTTTATATCCCACATGGTTCAGATGAAAGATCGAATGGGCTGAAAGGTTGCTACAAAGAGAAAAACTTTATATCCCACATGGTTCAGATGAAAGCGCATCTTTAATTGCTTTTGCAAGATTATCTAAGTCCTTTATATCCCACATGGTTCAGATGAAAGTGATATCGAGCTTCGGAGGCACTTCTATGTTTGCACTTTATATCCCACATGGTTCAGATGAAAGAAAGGTTGAAAAACAAAACAAATCAGACAAGATTCTCTTTATATCCCACATGGTTCAGATGAAAGCGGGAATTGGCACTTGTTAAAAACATGACAAAACCCTTTATATCCCACATGGTTCAGATGAAAGGACGATGGGGTTATTAACCCAAAGACAATCACTATCTTTATATCCCACATGGTTCAGATGAAAGCTTACAGGATGTAGAGCTGTGTGGGACTGTTCACTCTTTATATCCCACATGGTTCAGATGAAAGGTAGTCTTTTGCTTTACTATACCGTTCGTTTACATCCTTTATATCCCACATGGTTCAGATGAAAGTAGGTTCGAGGCGGCTCTTGCTTTAACGATGCAAAGCTTTATATCCCACATGGTTCAGATGAAAGATCATCCATAAAAACTCCTAATTTAGTCTCTCGTCACTTTATATCCCACATGGTTCAGATGAAAGGCGCCTATTTCTGCCATACTATCTATATATTCGGTTTTCTTTATATCCCACATGGTTCAGATGAAAGAGTATAATGAAGTTGCCTTTCATTGGCACCTTATTGTCTTTATATCCCACATGGTTCAGATGAAAGTATTTAGTGTTATATTTTTATCGCCTATAACTTGTCCCTTTATATCCCACATGGTTCAGATGAAAGATACAAACAAAAACAAACATGTCATTCTTTTAATTTTCTTTATATCCCACATGGTTCAGATGAAAGGCGAAAAGATGCTACTTAACATCTTTAAGTACCTGCTCTTTATATCCCACATGGTTCAGATGAAAGCGATGTTTGTATCGTGTTTGGGTAAAAAAACTCATTCCTTTATATCCCACATGGTTCAGATGAAAGAACTTCAAAAAGGCGAGACAGTAGACCAGACAATTATCTTTATATCCCACATGGTTCAGATGAAAGATGATATTGACTCTGCAAGGGCTATGGCTCTTAGCACTTTATATCCCACATGGTTCAGATGAAAGCTGGCAGTGAAAGTATTATAGAAATGCCTGTTAAAATCTTTATATCCCACATGGTTCAGATGAAAGGTGTTCAATGATGAGCATTCTTGCATATCCAACTACCTTTATATCCCACATGGTTCAGATGAAAGGCCCATTCGATGTATATTCCTTTGTCGTTTAGAAGTGCTTTATATCCCACATGGTTCAGATGAAAGATAAAACATCCTTACTCAGAGATGGTAACCAAAAACATTCTTTATATCCCACATGGTTCAGATGAAAGTTTATAACCACCCTTGTGAGGAGGTTTAGACCCCATGCTTTATATCCCACATGGTTCAGATGAAAGCTGTTCGTCTTTAATATCATCTTGAATGTTGCTTGACTTTATATCCCACATGGTTCAGATGAAAGTTTTTGCTGACTTATTGGCCCGTGTGTCATATCTGGCTTTATATCCCACATGGTTCAGATGAAAGGCTCCCCTTTCGGGAGCTTTAAGGCAAGACGCGGTGGACTTTATATCCCACATGGTTCAGATGAAAGAAAGGCTTGAGGATGTAGCAGCAATGGATAGGTTCGCTTTATATCCCACATGGTTCAGATGAAAGATATGAAGAAGATGAAGAGGGAGAAGAAGAAGGAGACTTTATATCCCACATGGTTCAGATGAAAGTGGAGAGAGATAACGCCGAAACATAATGCATTCGTGGCTTTATATCCCACATGGTTCAGATGAAAGCTTTCTTTTACTGTCATAATACTCCACAAAGAAATGCTTTATATCCCACATGGTTCAGATGAAAGATAGTATTAAGCTTAATGTCAAGTAGTCTAATAATTAACTTTATATCCCACATGGTTCAGATGAAAGTTTCTTTATAGTTTTCTTTAGCTTCTCGTAAATCGTCTTTATATCCCACATGGTTCAGATGAAAGTCCTCCTCGGGAAAAGGAGGAAAAGCATTGAATACCTTTATATCCCACATGGTTCAGATGAAAGGGCACACCCATTTTTGTTAAAGCATCCATACAGAGACTTTATATCCCACATGGTTCAGATGAAAGTTCGGTTCCAGAAAAGTTTAGGGTTACAAAAGAAGACTTTATATCCCACATGGTTCAGATGAAAGGGTGTTAGGGTTAAACTATGACTGATGCAAGAATAAAACTTTATATCCCACATGGTTCAGATGAAAGCAAGCCCGGAGGAGCGAAGGCATGAAGCTTGCCTTCCTTTATATCCCACATGGTTCAGATGAAAGAATAAAAAAAAGTATAGAAAAATTATAGAAAAATTACTTTATATCCCACATGGTTCAGATGAAAGGTATAGAAGCTCGCATAAGAGAGTTTTAAATGCCACCTTTATATCCCACATGGTTCAGATGAAAGAACAAAAAAGAAGGACAGGGTATCAAGTCCTGTCCAACTTTATATCCCACATGGTTCAGATGAAAGCCTAGTTAGCCTCTCCTGGGGCTTCCTGTGAGTTCATCTTTATATCCCACATGGTTCAGATGAAAGAATCCGCACTCTTGATAAATTCCGTGTCTCTGACGCCTTTATATCCCACATGGTTCAGATGAAAGACAAATCGTTAAGAAAGAAGACTTTGCAGTAATTCACTTTATATCCCACATGGTTCAGATGAAAGTGGAAAAGAACAGAAAACGAGGAAGGTAGGGCCCAGCTTTATATCCCACATGGTTCAGATGAAAGAAACAAGGGCATTTAAGCGGGCTCTTGAGGCCTGTGTCTTTATATCCCACATGGTTCAGATGAAAGTCTCTGACGCTGGAAGATGCCACCTAATGCGCTACCTTTATATCCCACATGGTTCAGATGAAAGAGATCAAAGGCAATTCCTATAGGGGATTTTGGACTTAAACTTTATATCCCACATGGTTCAGATGAAAGTGAACTTGAAAAGGATACAATCCCATCAAAATATTTTCTTTATATCCCACATGGTTCAGATGAAAGTAACACTTACCCTTGAATATAAAATATCTCTCTCCCAGCTTTATATCCCACATGGTTCAGATGAAAGATACTATCTCCTTTTTCTTTTTTTCCCTCCTCCTTCTTTATATCCCACATGGTTCAGATGAAAGATGAAGGAGTAATCGATGAAAATGTATGATTTAATTCTTTATATCCCACATGGTTCAGATGAAAG
>Ga0209721_1001584_pt1 | contig 16466 bp, 19 predicted proteins | sample TshhotsprinmetaG_FD_184139 | JGI IMG/M metagenome (GOLD analysis project Ga0209721, IMG submission 184139) | Hot spring microbial communities from South Africa to study Microbial Dark Matter (Phase II) - Tshipise hot spring metaG (SPAdes)... | ecosystem: Environmental > Aquatic > Thermal springs... | reverse complement strand
TCTCCAACCCTCGAGTTTGGGAAGCCGGGGCAGCACCAGGGCCATTCCGAGCACGGCCAGGTAGGAAAGCTGGGCCGAAAGGCTGAAGATGGCATAGGGTTCAAACAGCAGGTGAATGAATAGTGCCAGAGAAAGAGCTGGCAGCACCGCTACTTTACCCTTGCCCAAAAACAACCCCAGCAGCAGTAGACCGCCCATGATGACAGCCCGTACCAAGGAGGGCTGTGGCCCTACCAGCAACAAATAAAACAGCAAGATTCCCAGGGTAACCAGATAGCGCCAGTGTCCCAGCCGGTACAACACCAACACAAAGAATCCTGCCAGAATCGCCACGTTGAGGCCCGAAAGGGCCAGCGCATGGGCCAACCCGGCCCGCTGGAACTCGCCATAGGTCTCGCCCAGATCGCGCCGCTCCCCCAGGGTTATGGCCGTGATCAGCGCTGCTGCTGGCGGTGAAAGGCCGGCCACCAACTGCTTTTGAAACCAGCCACGCGCATCCGACGGCAGGGGCTCGAACCGCACCACCGCTCGAGCCTGTAAAACCGCGGTCACACCCAGACCGCGCAGCCAGCCTTGTGGGTCAAAACCCCCGGGGTTGCGCGGGCCCGCCGGGCGCAGAAGGTGCCCTTCCAGGACGTATTTTCCATCTTGCAGACGCGGAAAATAGCGTACATAAACCCGGCCCTGGGGGGTCTGCAAGAAGCCCTCCCGCAAGGTACCCTCGAGCCGCACCCACTGACCGATCTGCGAAGCCCAGGGGTCTTTCGCTAGTCCCAGATGAAGCACCACCAAGACATAGGCTGCCAATCCCAGCCAGCGAGCACCCTGGGGAAGCCAGAGGCCTGCCAGCAAGCCCAGAAAAGCAAAGGGGGTGAGCTGGGTTAGGGCTCCCAGCAAGGCACCCATCCCCAGGGCGTAAGGAATCATGGGCTAACCAGCGGCCGCAAACGCTCCAACAGTTTCGGGCCAATCCCCTTGACCCGGTCGAGATCCTCGAGCGAACGATAGGGACGGCCTTCAATAATGCGTTGGGCCAGTGCGGGGCCGATACCGGGTAGGCTTTCAATTTCGGCTTGGCTGGCGGTGTTGAGGTTGACAAGGTCAACCTTGGGCGTAACCGGGCCAGCTCGCAGGGCAGTTGAGGCCGTCTCCGACGACGACATCAAACCCTGCACCGTAGACGCTTTGACCTGGGTTGGTGCAAACTGAACTGTCAACCGGGGCCATATGCTCAGCAATCCAAGCCCCAAAACCACTGCCATGTAAGCAATGCTCAACCAGCGTTCCATGAAACCTCATCAGTATAAGTGCAGAAAAAGCCAATACAGGGTCATTTGACGACCAGCCCCAGATCTGACTTGCAAACGAAAATGGATCGTACTGCTTTGCAAAAAGTTGCGGTAAACATGATTTTTAGTAGGGTTCGGACAGCCGCCACTGGATTAACGAGAGCGAAAGGCCAATCGCGATGACACCCAGGGGAACCCATATGTCATCCGTGGTGCCCATGTTGACCACCAGATAACCAACTGTGACCACAGCGGAAATGAGTGCTGAGACCTTGAGTAAGACTGAAATGACGCGCTGAGTTGAGCTGAGGGTTCTGGGGGCGGGGGCTACCGGCGCTGCGGGCGGAAGGGTTGCGTCACCCTGCGAGGCAGGGACCGATGGGACGGGTGTGGGCATGGGTTCTGCTTCAGCATGTGCGGCGCTTGGTTTGGGCGAGCCATCGTAAGCCCAGATAGAGTCGTTGGGTTCGTCGGGCAGGGTTTTGGGGGGCTCGGCGATGTTGATCTGCCCTGAGGAGGACAGGGCAGCAGCCTCTGTGCTGGGGGCTGCTGCCGGCTCCTCGAGTTTGGAGGACGGGGGAGAGGCAGGTGTTTCTGGGGGCGGTTCTGCTGTCCTGGGGCGCTCAATAACCTGGGTGGGCTCGGATTTGGCCTTGAGTACATGGCCTTTGAGAGATTCTAAGAAGAGCTTCAACTCGTCTTTCTGAAAGGCGATAGGAGCGATGGTCATCAGGGTGCCCTGCTCACCGACCACATCCACATTGCCGGTCTGCTTGTTGACACCGATGCGCTTGATCTGGGAAAGACGAGCGCTTTGCTGGGTCTGATCGTCGAGAAAGAAGAGTTCCCGGCTGGTCAGGGCGAGAAGGCCGCCAGGACCTTCCAGCCGAGCAATGATGTCGGCTTGGGTTAAGCTCCAGATGCGTTCGTCATATTTGCCCATGTTTATGAGTTTACTATATACCCGGAACAGTTCGCTTGCATCCGTCACGTAAAATTAAGCAGATGGAGAAACAAACATGGCTCCCAGACATAAAAGAGGCCCAGCTGACCAAAAAAAATTCGCACGGCAGGGAGAAACCAAATGACATTCACAAAACCGTTCCTGCTAGGCCACCGGGGGGCTCCCCACCAGGCTAGAGAAAACACCCTCGAGTCGTTTCGCCAGGCCCTCGAGGCCGGCCTGGATGGCCTCGAGCTCGACCTGCAGCGCACCCGGGACGGGGTGCTGGTGGTGCACCACGACTATGACCTGGCGGGGCAGCCCCTGGTGGAGGCAGATTGGCCGGAGCTGAAGCAAACAGCCCCCTGGATGCCCCGGCTGGAGGAGGTGCTCGAGCTGGCCCAGCAGTACCCCCAGGCCTGGTTGAACCTCGAGCTCAAAAGCCAGCCCGGTCCCTCGGATGGGCGGGAGGCCTTGCTGGCCCAGGTGCTGCGGGGGTGGCCGGAGACGGGCCAGCTCTGGATCAGCAGCTTTGACCCCCTGGCCCTGCTCCGGCTGGCCCGGCTGGGGGTGGGCCGGCCCCTGGCCCTGCTGTACGCCCAGGCCGAGATGGAGGCCCTTCTGCCCTGCCTGCCGGTGCAGGGGGTACACCCCCACCACACCCTGCTCGACGAGGCCAAAGTGGCCCAGCTAAAGGCCCAGGGATGGTTTGTGGTCACCTGGACGGTCAACCAGGCGGCCCAGGTGCGCGCCCTGCTGGCCTGGGGGGTGGACGGGGTGATCGGCGACTGGCCCGAGCAGCTTTTGGCCGGACGTTGATTTGGGTTCTGGCTGGGCTTTGCGCTAGGCTGAAGCTATGCAGGGCATGCGCGTAAAGCTGATTACCGCAACCGACCCCGATGTCTTCCAGGACCGGCTCAACCGCTTTATCGAGGGCCTATCAGAGGAGACCCTGATTGTGGATATCAAGTTTTCCACCGCCCAGGCGGGAAACCAGACCGCCTACGCTGCTTTGGTGCAGTACAAGGCGGTGGAGGTCTGGCAAGACTGAGGCTGCTAGGCGATCTGCAAAGCCTGTTCGATCCGCTCCAGGGCCAGGGGGATGTCCTCGTCGCATAGGTCGCGGTGGGTCACGAAGCGCACCCGGTTGTGGCCCATGGGGTTGGCCAGCACCCCCAGCCGGCGCAGGCGCTGGGTGAAGGCGGGGGCCTGGGGAACCTGGGCATAGACCATGTTGGTCTGCACCGCTTGCAGGTCTACCCCCAGGTGCAGCCGCAGAAGCCCTGCGGCCAGGGCCCGGGCCATCTGGTGATCCCGCTTCAGGTGTTTGGGGCCTTCCTGCAGGGCGATGAGGCCGGCGGCGGCCAGCACCCCGGCCTGCCGCATCCCTCCGCCGAGCAGCTTGCGGTAGCGCCAGGCCTCGGCCCGGTAGGCCCGGGGCATGAGCAGAATGGAGCCCGCCGGGGCCCCCAGGCCTTTGGAAAGGCAGATCGAGACGGTGGTGAAGCCCGCCGCCACCGCTGCGGGGGGGCAGCCCAGGGCCACGGCGGCGTTGAACAGGCGGGCGCCGTCCAGATGGGTGGGCAGGCCGGCCTCCCGGGCCACCTGCTGGATGGCCTGTTGGGCCTCGAGGGGCACCACGGTGCCGCCTGCGGTGTTGTGGGTGTTCTCCAGGGCAATGAGCCCGGTGGGGGCCTGGTGCACCGAGGTGTGGATGGCCGCCCGCACCGCCTCGGGATCGGGTATGCCGTAAGGGGCCTCCACAATCCGGATCGTCCCGCCCGAGAGCACCGCCAGCGAACCCGGCTCGTACTCGTAGATGTGGGCCCCCTTGGGGGCGATCACCTCCTGGCCGCGCTTCAGGTGCAGCATCAGGGCCACCTGGTTGGTCATGGTGCCGGAGGGCATGAAGAGGCTGGCCTCAAAGCCCAGCATCTCCGCAGCCAGGGCCTCGAGCCGGTTCACCGTGGGGTCTTCGCCGTAGACGTCGTCGCCCACCTCGGCCTCGGCCATGGCCTTGCGCATGGCGGGGGTGGGCTGGGTCACGGTATCGGAGCGTAGGTCGATCAGGCGCACAGGCCTTATGCTACTCCCGATGCCCCGGATTCCCTACCTCCCCCAGGACCTAGAGGAACCCCAGGCCGTGGTGGCCGCCATCCGCCAGCGGCGCGGGGGCCAGCTTCTCAACCTCGACCGGATGCTGTTGCACAGCCCGCCCCTGGCCCAGGGCTGGAACCAGTTCATGGGCGCGGTGCGCGGCGGGCTGAGCCTGCCGGATAAGCTGCGCGAGCTGGCCATGTGCGCGGTGGCGGTGCTGAATGGGGCGGAGTACGAGTTCCGCCATCATGCGCCTTTGTTTTTGCAGGCGGGCGGTACCCCGGCCCAGCTCGAGGCCTTGAACAATTTCCAGCAGATCGAAAACAACGCCCTTTTTGACCCCCAGGAAAGGGCTGTACTCCGGCTTATTTTTGAGATGACCCACCACGTCCGCGTGAGCGACCAGACCTTTGCCCGGGTGCAGAAGGCCCTGCCGGATGCCCGCCAGGTGGTGGAGTTGGTGGGGGTGATAGCGGCCTACAACATGGTCTCGAGGTTCCTGGTGGCCCTGGAGATCGAGCCGGAAGTTTGACCGGGTACAAAGAAAGTTGTAGGCTGGGGCTGTTCCAAAGGAGCCGCCATGCAGCACCAGTCGTACGCTTACGGCAAGAACCACTGGGCATTAGACCCCGACCTGCCCGCCCTCTTGAGGCGCTACTGGAAGGGCTGGGAGGCCCACCAAGCCGAGCTGGAAGGCTTCGGGGCTTTGGCCGGGGGCGAGGCCTACCGCATCGCCGACCACGTGGACAAGGAGGCCCAGCCGGTCTTGGTGATGCATGACCTGGGGGGCCAGCGCGTCGACCGGGTGCGGCTCTCCCCGGCCCAGGAGGCCCTCAACCGCGAGCTGGCCGCCATCAACCGCCCACCCTACCAGGGCGGCAGCTGGCACCACCATTTCGCCCTGGGCTACCTCCTGGCCGACCCGGGCCTTTACTGCATCCAGACCATCACCAACGCCACCATCTACGCCATCCACAAGTACGCCCCCCAGTTTGCCCAGTGGAAGGCCCAGCTCCTGGAGGGCCAGGCCTTCGGGGCCACCTGGATGACCGAGGTGCAGGGGGGCTCCGACCTGGGGGCCAACCGGGTCAAGGCGGTGGCTGAAGGAGGGGTGTGGCGGCTTTTCGGCGACAAGTACTTCTCCAGCGGGGCCGGCCTGACCGACTACGCCATCGTCTCGGCCCGGCCCGAAGGGGCCCCGGCCGGGCCGAAGGGCATCGCGCTCTTCCTGGTGCCCCGCCTAGACAGCCAGGGCCGGCTCAACTTCCGGGTGCGCCGCCTCAAGGATAAGCTGGCCACCCGGGCGGTGCCCTCGGGCGAGGTGGACTTCGACCACAGCGAAGCCCACCTGGTAGGCCGGGTCGAGGAGGGGATCTACTACATCCTGGAGACCCTGACCCTCTCCCGGCTGGCCAACGCCGCGGGGGCCATGGGCCTGGCCCGCAAGGCCCAGCTCGAGGCCCTCTTCCGCACCCAGTACCGGGTAGCTTTTGGCAAACCCCTAGACCAGCACCCCCTGGTCCGCCGCGACCTCACCGACCTGGCGGTGCGCATCGCCGGCGGCCTGGCCCTCACCTTCCGCGCAGTGGCCGCCTGGGAGGAGGCCTGGCAGGAGACCCCGCCCTACAGCCCCCGCTACCACTACGCCCGCCTGCTGGCCCACCTGGCCAAGGCCCGCACCGCCGAGCACGGCACCTACTGCACCCAGCTGGCCATGGAGCTTTTCGGCGGGGTGGGCTTTGTGGAGGACTTCGCCATCGCCCGCCTGGCCCGCGAGGCCCTGATCACCCCCATCTGGGAAGGCCCGGCCAACGTGCAGGCCCTGGACACCCTGGAGGTGCTCTTCCGCAAGGGGGCCGCGGAGCCTTTTTTAGCCGAGTTTACCGCCAAGCTAGAGGCGGTGAGGAGCGAGGAGGCCCGGCTGGCCCTGGCTGTCCTGCAAGGCACCCTGGACGGCCTGAAGAGCCTCTCGCCCGAGGAGGCCCAGTGGCAGGCCAAGGCGGCCTTGCGCACCCTGGCCGATGCCGCCACGGTGGCCCTGCTCTACGACCTAAAGAGCGAGCGCCACGCCAAGCTGGCCGCGCTGTACGCCCGGCACTTCCTGGCTCAGGAGGAGTACCCCGCCTGGGCGATGCGGGAGCGGGAGGTCTGGGCTGGTTTGGAGGCCGCTGCCGCCTTCTAGCCTTCTAGTCTAAGGCCTCGAGCCGCACCGGGTTGCTGTGGAAGGTAGACCCCTCGCCCAGGTCGGTGAGGTGCTCCCCGGTGAGCCAGTTGATGCCCTTACCGTCGGGGGCTGGGGTCTCCCACCAGGTGCCCTCCTGCACCACCGTGCCCGGGATGGGGGCCGGGGTCACCCGCACCCGCCGCACCACCGCCCCGTGGGCCGAGCGGACCCGGACCAGGGCCCCGTCGGCCACCCCAAAGCGCCGGGCGTCCTCGGGGTGGACCAGCAGCACCGGCTCGCCCCCCTCGGCCCGCACCAGGCGCTCGAGGTGGCCGTAGGTGGTGTTGAGGAAGTGCTTGGCCGGGGGGGTGAGCAGGATCAGGGGGAGGTCCGGGGTGGGCTGGGTGGGGAGGACCTGGGGCGGGGGGTCGAACTGCACCTTGCCGGAAGGGGTGTAGACCACCTCGGCGTTGGGCCGGAAGCCGGGGGGGATGTTCAGGCGCACATACCCCTCGGCCTTGAGCCTTTCCAGGGTGATGCCCGCTAGCCAGGGGTGGTCGGTGTCCAGGAGCGCGCGGGCCAGGGTCTCGGCATCCCAGTAGAGGCTGGGGTCGTCCAGGCCCAGCCGCCGGGCCAGCTCGGCGAAGACCCAGGTGTTGGGCCGGGCCTCCCCCTGGGGCGGCATGACCGCCTCGCTCCAGGAGAGGTAGTAGTGGCCGTAGGAGGTGTAGAGGTCGGGGTGCTCCAGGAAGGTGGTGGCGGGCAGCAGGTAGTCGGCGTAGCGGGCGGTCTCGGTGAGGGCCTGCTCGAGGACCACCGTAAACAGGTCCTCGCGCAGCAGGCCCTGCCGCACCAGGTCGGAGCGGGGGGCCACCACCGCGGGGTTGGTGTTGAAGACGAAGAGGGCCTTGAGGGGCGGCTCCAGCTGGGTGAGGGCGCTGCCCAGCCGGGTCATGTTGATGTGCCGGGCGGGCTTCTGCAGGTGCCGCCCGCCCAGGTAGCGGCGGTTGAGCACAAAAGCCCCGCTGCTGCTGAGCAAAGCCCCCCCGCCCGGGTACTGCCAGGCCCCGGTGATGGCCGGCAGCAGGATCACCGCCCGCAGGGCCGAGCCACCCCCGGGGTGGCGGGTCAGGCCGTAGCCGGTGCGCACCAGGCTGGCCCGGGCCGTGGCGAACTCGCGGGCCAGCCGCTCCACGGCCTCGGCAGGTACCCCGGTAAGGGCCTCTACCCGCTCGGGGGTCCAGGCCTCGGCCACCTCCATAAAAGCCGCAAAGCCCCGGGTCATCCGGGCGATGTAGTCCGCGTCGTGTAGCCCGGCCTTCACGATGGCCCGGGCCATCCCGTAGGCCAAGGCGGCATCGGTGCCGGGGTGTATCCTGACGTGCTCGTCGGCAAAGCGGCTGGTCAGGTTCTCGTAGGGGTCGATGTGCACGATGCGGGCCCCGTTCTGGCGGGCCTTCTTGAGAAAGGGGGTGAGGTGGGTGTGGGTGTGCAGGCTGTTGATGCCCCACAGCAGAATAAACCGGGCCTGGGGTACCTCCTCTAGGGCCACCCCCAGGCGCAGGCCGTAGGTGGCCTCCCAGGCTGCCGCCCCGGCGGTGGCGCAGATGGTGGTGTCCAGCTCCGAGGCCCCGATGGCGCGGAAGAAGGCCAGGGGGTGCTCGTACTGCATCAGGCCCATGGTGCCGGCGTAGTGGTAGGGCAGCACCGCCTCAGGCCCGTGGGCAGCCAGGGTCTCCTTCAGCCGTCCGGCGATCTCGTCCAGCGCCTCCTCCCAGCGCACCCGTTCAAAGCGCCCCTCGCCTTTTTTCCCCACCCGCCGCATGGGGTAGAGCGGGCGCAGGGGGTGGTGGTGGCGCTCGGGGTAGCGGTAGGTCTTTACGCAGGCGAAGCCCTGGGTGATGGGGTGGTGGGGGTCGCCCTCGATTTTGAGCAGGGTGTTGCTGGCCTCGTCGATGCTGCCGATGAGCGAGCAGGCATCGGGGCAGTCCAGCGGGCAGGTGGTGCGGGCTTTGCGCAAGGTCATGGCGTCTATGCTAAAAACCATGGCCCTCTATTGTCCATCCAGCCCTTACAATGGCCCATCATGGGACCGCTCCGCTTGTTGCAAGTTGCGATTGGGCTGCTGCTGCTGCCGCTGGTGTTAGGGGCGGTAGCTTTCCTGGGGGTGAGCACGTTGACGGCTACCAGCAACCCTCAAGCCGCAGGCGGGCTGGCTACGGGGGCCGCCATCATGATGGGGGTTCTATTCATGGCCGGACTGGGCCTGGGTAGCCTGGTGGGTTTGCTGGCGCTGGTGTGGGGTGGACTCAGCGGACAACTGCCCAGCATGGCGGGCTGGGTGCTGGGGTTCTTTTTGGTTATGGCATTCTATGGGGCTGTGGTTGGGGTACTTTCAAACGGGCCCTGATTATCCCAAGGTCGTTTTGCACGAAGTTTTCTGTGTAGACTTGTAGTCAATGCAAGGCCGGCGCTGGCTCATCTACGCCACCGGGCTCCTCTGGCTGCCCCTGGTGATGGCCGGGGGTTCCTGGCTGCTGGTGCGGGGTGTGGCCGCCCCGCTTTTTATCGCCTACCTGGGTCTGTTTTGCCTGGTGGTTTCGTTGGTGCTGTTCTGGCTGGGTATCGCCCAACTGCTGCGCCGGCGGGTTCGGGTGGCCGACCTGTTGTGGCTGGGGTTGTATGGTGCAGGGGCCTTGCTCTATACCCAGCTGACCGGCGCCCTGAGGCCCTAAGGCCCGGCTTCTCAGTCCAGCAGGGCCTGGGCCAGGGCCTGCTCGAGCAGCTCGGCTAGCCCCAGTTCCCCCGCCCAGTGGTGCAGGTAGGCCAGGTCGAGCGCGGTCTGTACCCGCAGGATGCCCAGGATGTCGCCCCACTGCCGCTCGGATACGCGCCCGCCCATTTCGTACCAGCGCAGCTTGTGCAGCAGGATGTCTTCGGCGGTGCAAAAGGCCACACTGTAGGGCGGGGTAGGCTCTTCCAGGGTAATGCGGTACTCACGAGCGAAAGCGTTTTGCTCGAAAGCAGAGGGTTTGAGCAGGAAGATGTCCACCTTGACGGCCTTTTCCAGGTGGAGGAGGTTGAAGCTCGACCGGCGCCGGATGGCTTCTAGGGCGTGGGCCTGGTCGAAGTAGAAGTCCAGGCCCAGCAGCTGGGCCAAGGGAGCGACATGGTGGGGCTGTAGGTCGGCTACGATGTCGATGTCCAGGGTGGCTCGAGGTACGCCCAGGGCCGAGCTGGCCACCGAACCCCCCACCCGGTAGGGCACCCCGGCCTGCTCGAGGGCCTGGGTAACCTGCTTCAAGACCTCCAGCGTCGCGTGCATGAACGTAACCCTTCGGCCATACCGGCTCCGTAGTGAAGCCGCACCCACTCTATCTTGGCGGCCTGGGCATCGCCCAGCCTGTGCTCGAGGTTTCTGCGCGAGAGCCCAATCACCAAAGCAGACATCGAGCTCATCAGTTGCAGGCGATAGGCCGGGCTCTTCTGCCGCAAGAGCTCGAGCTGCAACCGGGCCACCTGGGGGTCGGTGTCCGAGAGCTTTTCCACTGCTTCAGTGTAGCAGCCCAAAGTGCTGCACGATTTTCTGGGCTGCGGCCTCTGGCGAGAGCTGGGCCGTGTCCAGCACCAGGCTTTCCACGAAGGGGATGGCCTCCAGGGCCCCCTGCTCGTCCAGCATATGGAGGAGGCGCTCGGGGCGGGAGAGTTTTTTGAGCGCTTTGCGCTCGGGCTGCGCCACCCGCTCCAAAAGTACCTCGCGCGGGGCCTCGAGCTTCACGAACAGCGGCTCGATGCCGGCCCGCTGGCACACCTCCAGCATCTGCCGGATAAACTCGTTGCTGCCGGGCGGGGTGTAGACGAAGGTGAAGAGCAGGCCCTCCAGGCCCATCTCGGCTAGCTGCTGAAAGGTAAAAAGCCGCAGCGCCCGCAGAAGCCTTACATAGTTGGGGCTGCCCCATTCGAAGAGCTTGGCGGCGTAGTCGATGGAGAGGTGGTTGTCGAAGATGGGATAGCCGGTGAGCCGGGCGATTTCCCGGGCCACCGTCAGCTTGCCCACCGCTGCTGGGCCATACAGAAAAACCAGTTTCAAGGGGTTTCCTCCAGGTAGGCCAGGATGGCCTGGGCGGCCTGGTCAGGGCTCAGCTCGTCGGTGTCTATTTGCAGACTATCGGCAAACGGTACCGGCATGAAGAGCTCGTATTCTTGCAGCAGGCGCTCTAAGACCTGCACATTCTTAAGCTTTTTGAACTGGCGGCGCGACTCTTCCTCGACGCGCTCGAGCAGCGTCTCGGGTTTGCAGCGCAGTTGCACAAACACGCACTGCCCACCACGGGCCTCAACAAAGGCCTTGATCTCCTGCACATAGGCATCGTCTTGCTGCGCGGCATACACAAAGGTCGAGATCAGGGAAACGTCTTCTTGCAGGGCCAGTTCCAGTATCTGAAAGCGCAACCTGCGCACCAGTTCGCCAAATGGAGGCGTGCCCCAGGCGAACACCACTTCGGCAAGGTCGTTGAGCAGGTGGTTGTGCAGCACCCTGTAACCGGTGGCCCTGGCCAAGGCCTGGGCTACGGTGAGCTTGCCGACGGCTGGCGGGCCATACAAAAAGACCAGCTTCATGGCAGCAGCATATCGCGGCGCAAGAAGCGCCTGGGTGAAAAGCCGAGCCAGCCGAGGTAGCGCATGGTTCTTTAGCAGCCGCGTCTCGTTGCAGGGAAATCCGCCTAGGGGCAGTGCTAGATGGGTTGTGGACTAGCGCAGGGCCTTGGGGGCCAGGAAGATGCCAAGCAAACAGACCCCAAGGGCGACCTCGAGGCCCCACAGTACGCTTTGCCCTATGAAAGGTGGATACACCAAACCCGCTACTGTACCGCCCAGATAGAAAGCCGCTACGTAGGTGCCGCTCACCCCGCTGCCACCCCGCCCCGAAACCCCGCCCGCAATGGCCTGAGCGGTAAAGATGCCTGCCATCATCAGCACAAACCCCGCCAGAATGACCAGAGGTTGGTTGGGTATCTGCGTCAACAGACCCAGTGCCACCACCCCGAAGGCCAGCCGAAAGGCCCGCACCTCGCCCCATCGGCGGACCAGGCTGCCGGCCAGGGCGCTGCCAGGGATGCCGGCCAGGTAGGCGAAGAAAATCCCGCCGATCTGCCCCTGCGACAAACCCAGGGCCTCGAGGCGGTAGGGCATCAGGTTGGCCACAAAGAAGTTGATGAATAGAAGAGCGAAGCCCAGGACATACAGGGGCCAGGCCGAGAGGGTGTAGCGTGGGGTGGGCAGGCTCAGGCGCTCGGACTGCCGCAAAACGAAAAGGGCCATGACCGCGACCGGCAAGGCCAGCAACACCAGGGCCAGCCGCTCGCCCAATCCCTCGGCCAACAGCCCCCCCAGCCCGCGCCCCAGCCCGCCGCCCAGCACATTACCCGCCACCCAGTACCCGGCCATCTGGGCATGCCGGCCTGGGAAGAGCCGGGGTAGAAGGGCCAGCGAAAGCCCAGGGACGGCTGCTGCAAAGGCCCCTTGCAGGGTTCGGCACAGCGTCCAGACTTCCAGCGTGGGGGCCAGCCCGGCCAGCATCCCGAATAAGCCCACTCCCAGAAGCCCCCCGCCAATCACGGTTCCCGCCGGCAGCCGGATGCGTGGCACCAGCGGCGAGAGCAGCACCAGCACCAGAAAGGGCAGACCGATGCCCAGGTGGGTACTGCCGGCTGGCGTGCCGAAGAGGCGCTCCAGGCCTGGCAGCATGGGCACCACCGCATACAGCGCGACATAGATCAGAACCCCCGAGGGAATCAAGGCCCAAGCCACAGCACAAGCATATCTGTACCCGCCCTGCTCGGAGGCGCGAAGCCCGCCATGCAAGGGTTTCCGACAACTTCTGGTGGTGGGGCAGCAGGGTTCTTGGGCTTTAGCCCGTGCAGGACTCCCTCAGGTCACACCAAATAGAGTAAGTCTCATATAGTCTAACAATCCAAAAAACCAAGAAACCCCATACAAGCCATCTTTTTGCCTTGTTTCGCTTTCGAAACAGGCTAGACCGGTGCACCAACAGAACGATCCCTGCGTCGTGCCATGGGTGCGGCCCAGGACAGGCAGTGTCCGATCACCCAAGAGAAACTCGAAAAGATGTGTTGAGGCCGGTTTGACCCCTGCAGCGGCGATAACACGAGTGTTTCAAAAAAACGACTCGCGGCAATTGGCAGTAAATTCGGTATATGTTCAAGGTCGTGCTTTTTCAGCCGGAAATTCCTCAAAATGCAGGCAACATTGCCCGCACCTGCGCGGCTACTGGAGCCGAACTGCACCTAATTCGTCCGCTGGGTTTCCAGTGGAATAGCGCCAAGCTCAAGCGGGCCGGGCTGGACTACTGGTCCGATTTGACCTACGAGCTGCACGATTCTTGGCAGGCTTTCCTGGAGACGCTGCCTTGCAGTAGCCGGGTATGGGCCTTCAGCAGCAAGGTTTCCCGGCGCTACACCGAGGCGCGCTACCTGCCAGGCGACTATCTGCTGTTTGGCACGGAAAGCCGAGGGCTCCCGACCGAGGTGTTGGAGCGTTTCGCGGCTGTGACCATCCCCATGCCCGGCAAGGGCGGACGCTCGCTTAACCTGTCTGTTGCGGTGGGCATTGGGTTGTATGAAGCCCTTCGGCAGACCGGTTGGGGCCGCCCATAGTGAATTTGGGCGCTGGCTATGGCTTACTGACCCCCAGCCGGGTCAAGGCGGTGCGCAGAGATTCGATGGCTTTCAAAAACTCGGGGATTTCCAGGTGTTCGTTGGGGGTGTGGTCGAGGGTGGAGTCGCCCGGTCCATAGGCGACCATGGGCACTTTCCAGTGAGGGGCCACAATGTTCATGTCGGAGGTACCGGTCTTGTATTTGAATACCGGCTCGCCACCGGCCTGGCGGATGCCGATGCGCATAGCCCGGGTGAGGGGGGTGTCCTTAGGCCCTACATAGGGCACCTCGCGCCCAGAGAAGTCTAGGTCCAGGATGGGAGGGGCATAGGCCGTAAGGTGGCGGATGGCCTCCTCGACCGAGAGGCGTGGGGGCAGGCGCAGGTCGAACTTCATCTCGGCAAGCTGGCGGTTGTCGGGGTGCTCGATGCGGAAGTCGCGCAGGTTGTACTGCACCTGATTGAAGGGCCCCTGGCCTCCGTTCATGGCCTCAGCCCAGGCCTTGATGCTGACAAAGTAGCTAATAAGCTCTTCGGCGGCGTTGGGTTCGTGATGGGCCGAGTGGAAGTTGTCTTTCTCGCGCCGTACCCGCACCAGCAGACGACCCTTGTAGCCCAGGGTGATGCCCTGCCAGCCGGAGGGCTCGCCAATGACCACAAAGTTGGGCTGGAGCTTGCCCACCACATAGCGGGCCCCCTTGGAGCTGGGAACTTCCTCCTCGGTGGCCCCGATCACATGCAGGGTCAGCTTCTGCAGTATCTCGGGCTCGAGGCTGGCTGCAGCCAGCACAAAGGTTACAAAGGGGCCTTTGGCATCCACTGAGCCCCGGCCGAACAGCTTGTCGCCCTCTAGGCGCACCGGTACGGCCCCCGGTACGGTGTCGATGTGGCCCAACAGCACCACCTGCAGCGGCCCTGTGCCAATCTGGCCTCTGGCGTTGTCGGCCTCGTCGACCCAGGCCCTGGGATAGCCCAGCCGTTTCATACCCTCGACCAGATACTGCGCTACAGCACGCTCCTGCCCCGAAACCGAAGGGATCTCGAGGGCACCTCTGAGAAACTCCACAGGGTCTATGTTCATCTAGCCTCGACGGTCGCTGTGCCGCGTTCATGCATCACGGCTACAGCCATGTTGGCAAGGATAGCACGGGATGCCTCTCGAGACCCCCAGCCCCTTGACTTTTCCGAAAATTCCCTAGAATAAAGAGCAGTTTGGTCGCTTGAGTTTCCAGAGCCTAAAGAACGGAGGAAAAACATGCCCCACGTAATTGTTGAGCCCTGCATCGGCACCAAGGACAAGTCCTGTGTCGAAGTCTGCCCAGTTGAATGCATCTACGACGGGGGAGACCAGTTCTACATCCACCCCGACGAGTGCATTGACTGCGGCGCTTGCGTTCCAGCTTGCCCGGTCTCGGCCATCTACCCCGAAGAGGATGTGCCCGAGCAGTGGCACGACTACATCGCCAAAAACCGCAAGCTGTCGGGTCTCGAGTAAGCCCTCTACCAGACAAAATGGCCGCAGCACTGCGGCCTTTTCGTTTGCTCAGACCCCCCCACTGCTGGCCCGCCTGCGATCGCGCCGAATCCGCCACCACAGGTAATACACCGCCACCATGCGCAGCAGCATCGAGACCACGATGGGCAGGTGGTAGGGGCTGGGGAAGAGCTTTAGCTGCTGGTGCAGGCTGCCCAACGCCCCGCCCAAAAGCGAGCCCAAAACCCCCCCCACCGCAAAAGCCATCCAGTACCAGGCCAGGTAGAGGTTGCGCTTTTCCGGGGGAGCGCTCTGCAAGGCCACGTTGGTGAGGGCGGTGCCAATGCCCCCCCAGGCCAGCGCATCGCAAACGGCGGCAATCCAGATGCTTTGCAGGTTGCCGGGCCCTCCTGCCAGCCACAACGGGGGCAGCACCAACGCGGCCACGCTGCTGCTGAACAGCAGCACCTGCCAGTGCCCTATCCGGTCGGCCAAGCGGCCCCACAATGGGCTTAGCACCAACCCACAAGTTGCAGCAATGACCGTCCAAAGACCCACCTGGGTGAAGGTCATGCGAACGTACTCGAGGAACAGCGGAAACACAAAGGGCCCACCCACGCTCACCGCACCTAAAAACAGCACTACAAAGCCCAGGTATCCCCGGAAGCGACGGTCGGAAAGGGGCTGAACGAACTCACCAAAGCCGGGAGCGTTGATCTGTGCGGGTGGCTCGTGTTGCCGCCGCAGAACGAAGGTCGCTCCCACCCCTGCGGCTACCGCAATGCCCAGCACCAGCAAGAACCCCCAGGGCTTGCCCAGCAGGTCAATCAGACTGCCGGCGGCCAGGTTGCCCAGGGTACCGACCAGGCCCAGCACCCCGTTGCGCAGGCCAAAGTAGCGGCCCCGCTCTTTCTCGGGTACCAGATCGGCCATCCAGCTCGTCCAGAGCACATTGACCGGGGCAACAATAAGCTGGGACAGAGCGGCCACCAGCAGCAACCCTGGTACGCGCCAGGGTTCGGGGAGTAAAGGCAGTAGCAGGGTCAGCGCGAACAGTCCGCGCCCCAGAGCCGACAGCGCGACACTCAAGCGCTTGCGGCTACCGCGCACGAAGAGCGCCAGCGGAGCGGCCAACTGACCCACCATCGGCAGGGCGCCCAGAATGGCCAGCGCTACCGGAGGTGCGCCCAGCCACAGCGCGTAGCCGGTGGTGACCACGCCGGTGCTCCAGTTGATGAACAGGATGGCCAGCATGCCTTCCCAGATGGCCAGGGTTTGCGAGCGGCGGGGTTCGGTGGGAGGCAGAACCGTCACAAAATACGATTATTGACCGACGGGTCAGTTTTGAGAAGAGACAAGGCGTTTGACAACCGGGGTTTAATGCGTGTGTCCATACTCTGCAAGGGCAGTCGGCATCAGGCTTGTTGCTTGCCTTTACAGCGTTGTGTTTGCCACCGCCTTCTATGGCGTTCCTGAGTTTTTTTAGACCATACGCCGACCCGCACCCACCACAAACGGGCATACAATGAGGTGATAGGAGCCGCGCAAAGCGGGCACGCTTCCAGAAGCCAGCTCCCGTCGTTGATGCAGTAGCGTTCCAGGGAGTGGGTTGGAATTGCACGAAAACATTCTGGACACAGCCGGTAGCCTCGGTTTGCCCAGAGCTCAGGGGATCCCTCGGCCTCATCCACGTCGAGCCTCCTTTGTTCATGGGCCCAAGGATGCAACAGAGCTGGTCAGCCGATGGTTACTTTTGCTGCGGATTGTGCCGATGACCTCTACATGCAAACTTCACAAAACCCACCTTACCCCTTCATGAAGA
>Ga0209721_1001583_pt1 | contig 16503 bp, 12 predicted proteins | sample TshhotsprinmetaG_FD_184139 | JGI IMG/M metagenome (GOLD analysis project Ga0209721, IMG submission 184139) | Hot spring microbial communities from South Africa to study Microbial Dark Matter (Phase II) - Tshipise hot spring metaG (SPAdes)... | ecosystem: Environmental > Aquatic > Thermal springs... | reverse complement strand
AGAAATGAAAAAATCCTCCTACAGAAAAAGATATTAGAAACACACTTAATGTTTTGTTTTCAATGTCTTTAGAAGCAGCAAGACAAGTTGCAATTAGAGATTTATGATACGGGAAGAATCAATGATGATAAACAATCTCTTATAAATTTGAGAATGTTAATTGCTCAAGGAGAAGATTTAGCTAAAAGATTACTATCAGAAGATCCTGATTTTCTTAATTTCTGTATCTTAAGAATAAAAGAAACGGTTGCTAAAAAATTAAGAACAGATCTTAATCAAATCCAATTAACCAACGAACAATTAAAGGAAAAGGTGGAAACATATATAATAAAGCAAAAAGCCGATTAGAAGAAATGATGGAAACATTAAAAGAATAGCATTCAACTCGATTTTAATTTCTAAAAAAGTAATATCTTGCTTCAAAAATTCTGTATAATCAATATATATGCTTAAAAATTTATTAGTTAGTTTTTTTTATTTAACAACAGCTTTTTTAGTTAATTCTTTCTTGAAAAAGTTGATTGATAACTTATCTTTAAAAATTAAAACCACCAATCAACAAAAACTGATTCAAAAAACCCAAACCTTAAAATCTTTTTTAAAAAGCGCCCTTACTATCTCAATCTTTATCATCTTTGGCCTTTTAACTCTTGATATTTGGGGCGTCAACATCACTCCATTTTTAACCGGTGCCGGATTAATTGGTCTATCAATCTCTTTTGGTGCCCAAACTTTGATAAAAGATTTAATCTCTGGTATATTTATTATTATTGAAAACCAAATTAATGTTGGTGATTATTTAAAAATTGGCTCTTTAGAAGGAACTGTTAAAAAAATTAGCTTAAGACAAATTATCTTAAAAGATGAAAAAGGAAATATTATATATATTCCTAACTCTCAAATTGGCAGTTTTACTAAGATAACTAAAAAAAATGGATAAAGATAAAATTTTTAAACTTGGTTTAAGTCAAAAAAAAGCTGACGAACTTCTTAAAACCTGGGGGAAAAACGAACTAACGGAAAAAAAACAATTTACTCTTTTAAAATCTTTTTTTTCCCAATTTAATAACTTTTTAATCTATCTTTTACTGGCAGCTGCTATTGTCTCTTACTTTGTCGGTGAACCAATTGATAGCATATTTATTTTAATAATTGTCATTCTTAATGCTTGTTTTGGCGTCTACCAAGAGTTTAGAGCTGAAAAATCATTACAGACAATCAAAGAAATGACAATTACTAAGGTTAGGGTAATAAGAGATGAAAAAGAAATCGAGATTGATAGTCGTTATCTTGTTCCTGGTGATTTAATTTATTTAGAAGAAGGAGCAAAAATACCAGCTGATGGAAAACTAATTCACACTCATCATTTTGAGGTCAATGAAGCCTCTTTGACTGGTGAAAGCCTACCAGTTGCCAAAAATGCTCATGATGAAGAAAGCAATCATATTTATTTAGGGACAGTAGTTGCTAAAGGTTTTGCTTATACTTTAATTGAAAAAACCGGTGATAACACCAAATTCGGCCAAATCGCCCAAACTCTTCAAACCATTGACAAATCAAAAACTCCTTTAGAAAAAAAATTAGAAACCTTTACCAAACAAATAGGAATTATTGGTATTATCGCCTCAATAATTGTTTTTATTCTCTCTTTTATAAAAACTAGTCACACAATTGAAAGTTTTATTCTTGCAGTTAGCTTGGCTGTTGCCGCTGTTCCTGAAGGGCTACCAGCAGTAATGACTATTATTATGGCAATAGGTGTTGAAAGAATGGCTAAGAAAAAAACCATTGTCCGTAAACTTAACGCTATTGAAACCATGGGATCAATTACCTTGGTGGCAACTGATAAAACTGGCACATTAACTACGAATAAAATGCGCGTCCGTCAAATTTTTATTGATAATAGACTTTATGATTTAAGCGAAAACAAACCATCTATAAAAAATCATCCTTTTGAAATAATGCTTATTAACTCAGCTTTAAACTCAACTGCCTCCCTTGCTTTTAATCCAAAAAATAATGATTGGGATATTATTGGTGACACTACTGAAGGTGCTCTTCTTATTATGAACGAAGAGTTTAAACTTTCCTATCAACAATTAAGACAAAATTATCAAATAATCGATCAATTAACTTTTAATCCATTTTCCAAAATTATGACTACCGTTGTTAAAGATGACAATGACTATGTCTTAACAAAAGGCGCACCAGAAACAATTTTATCAATCTGTAAAAAAATTCAAATTGGCAATAAAACAGAAGCCTTAACTGAAGTCCGTAAATATAATATTTTAAAAAATTTAGAAAACTTAGCTAAAAAAGGATATCGGTTAATTGCTTTTTCATATAAAAAATATAAACATGAAGATTTAGAAAAAAATCAGATTTTTTTAGGTTTTGTCGCTATTGCTGATCCAATAAGAACTGAAGTAAAAGAAGCGGTTGAAAAAGCCAGATTAGCCGGTATTAAGGTGGTAATGATAACTGGTGACAATGAACTAACTGCTGAAGCTATTGCTGAAGAAGCTGGTATTTTAAAAGATGGTGGCGATATTGTTAATGGTAAAGAGATAAAAAAATATACTGACGAACAACTTTTAAAAATCTTACCGAAAATTAGAGTTTTTGCCCGTACCTCTCCTGAAGATAAATATCGATTAGTCAAACTCTATCAACAATTAGGTGAAGTGGTTGCTGTCACTGGTGATGGAGTTAATGATGCTTTAGCTTTAAAACAGGCTAATGTCGGTGTGGCAATGGGAAAAACTGGGACAGACGTTGCCAAAGAAACAGCCGAGATGATTATTATTGATGACAACTTTGCTACTCTAATTAATGCAATTGAAGAAGGTAGAAATATCTTTATTCATATAAAAAATGCTATTAAATATCTTTTAACTTGTAATATCAGTGAAGTTATTTACATTATTGTTGCCTTATTATTTGGCTTTCCAATTTTAAAACCATTGCAGCTTTTGTACATTAATATTGTGACTGATGGATTGCCAGCAATATCTTTGGCTTTTGCTCCTAATGACTCAAGATTAATTAATCAACCACCAAGAAAAAAACTGACAATTTTAGATAAAATTGACTTTCATTACATTTTTATGGTCGGCGCTTTAATTGTTTTGTTTTTAATTCCTTCCCTTTACTTAAAAAAAAGTTTAACTTTAATTTTCTCTGTAATAATTTTTCTTCAACAGTTTATCTTAATTGATCTTTTCTTGTCTCACCGCCATATCATCCCTAATTTTAAACTTTTATTAAAACCAATATTTTTAATTGCTTTCCTTTTTCCTTTTATTCTCCACCCTTTAATTTTATACAACTCTTTCCTAAATCATGTTTTTGAAGTTTATTCGGTTCCCGCTTTAGAACTTATCTTTTTCTCAATCTACTCTGGACTAATTTTAATTGGTATAAGAGGCGTCAAAGAGTTCCTGAAAATTTAATTCTGCCACTCCTACAACCGACTCGGTTATCATAACTTTGGCATAAATTATAGATTGTTATAATAATCTAAAAATACACAAGAAATAAAATATTGACTAAAATGATATAAGTGTTAAATATAGTCAACAGTTAAATCAGTTATAATCAGTTGAATCGGTTGAATTGGTAATCAGTCAAAATTAGTTGGAATCAGACTCTTATGCCAAGTCGTGGGTGAACCTGACAAGTTCAGTAACTCAACTAGAATGAATTTTGTATTTTAATGTTTGATGTTTGATTTTCTACGTTTCACGTTTTACGTTTTATGTTTTATAATATAGTTTAAGGAGGAGTCGCCTAGAGGCCGATGGCAGCGGTTTGCTAAACCGCGTCCCCTAAACCGGGACACGTGGGTTCGAATCCCACCTCCTCCGCTTAACAAGCCTCTCCCACCAACCTTCCCTTTTTTAAATCCATAACTTTAACCGGATAAATCTCTCCAAACTGAAGTTTTTTAGAATAAGGAATTAAAATCGGTAGTTGATTATCTAATAATCCATGACAAAAATCACCCTCTCTTTTATTTAAAATTAACACTTTTGACTCCCGACCTAAGTTTTTTTCTAAAAACTGAAAATATTTTTTCCTTCCTAACTCAATTAACGCATTTGATCTTTTTTCTTTTGTTTTTTCATCTGGCTCTTTAAGTTTTTTTGCCATAAAATAAGCTTGGGTTTTGGTTCTTTTGGAAAATCTAAATACATGAAATTTATCAATTGGAGTAATTTTTAAAAACTCTAAACTGTCTTGAAAATCTTTATCTGTCTCCTCTAAAAAACCAACAATTAAATCTGTACCAATAAAAGCAAAAGGGTTGATTTTTTTTATTTTTTTTAATTTTTCTAAAATCTCAGAAGTTTTATACCCTCTTTTCATTAAGATCAACATCCTATCTGACCCAGATTGAATTGGTATATGAAAAAAATCAATGAATCGCTCACTTTTATGGTAATTTTTATAAAAATCAAAAAAATTATCATTTATGCTCCATGGATGAATTGATCCTAAGCTTAATCTTTTAATTTTGGTTTTTTCCAAAATTGTTTTTAATAACTCAATAAAACTTTCCTTTGTATCATAACCAAAAGCTTCCGTATTAATTGCTGTTAAAACTACTTCCGTAACTTTATCTTGCATATTTTTCACCATTGTCAAAATATCATTAATTTTTCTTGATCTAGGAAAAGCCCGTAGATATGGGACAATACAAAAAGTACAATATCTTTGACATCCATCTTGAATTTTAATCATGGCTCTTTTTGAAGATAGAAACTTACTAGTTATAAAACTTTTCTCACTATTATAATTAGAACTCAAATTTAAACTATTTTGAAAATGTTTTTTTAACAACTCAACTAAATACTCTTTATTAAGATTATCAACCAACAAACTAACTGGTAAATCTTGATAGTAGTTGTTTTTTTTCCAATACGTAGCGCTGCAGCCAGTAATAACAATTTTTGTTTTTGGTAAAGTTTTATTAATTTTATAAACTAACTGTCTTGCCTCTCTTTCAGCTTTATGAGTGACTGCGCAAGTATTGATAATATAAACGTCAGGATTTTTTTCATCAAAAATAAATCCATTTTCAATCATCTTTTTATCAATTTCTTCTTTTTCTGCTTCATTAACCCGACAACCAAAAGAAAAACTATAAAAGGTTTTTAGTTTTTTCATAAGGTAAATTATACTGAATTAAAACATTAATTTTTCCATCTTATCAACTATCAACCGACTCGGTTATCCTAACTTTGGCATAAATTGTAGATTGTTATAAAAATATAAGAATATATTGAAAAGAAAATATTGGATAAAATGGTAAAAATGTTAAATATAACCAATAGTTAAATCAGTTGAATCGGTAATCAATCAAAGTCAGTTGGAATCAGTTGAAAACAGCAGATGATTGGCAGGTTCAGTAAGATTTTCAATTTTTACCATGAACCAGAATAAATTCGGTACATAGCTAGATTTTGAATTTTTAATTTATTTATTATTTATTTGTGATTTGGTATTTAGGATTTAGGATTTTTATTTTAATGTTAGTCGCAAATAAACCCAAATGAACCTGCCAGTTTCAACCACGGATTGACAAAAAGATCTAAATTAACTAAATTTTTCCAAAAGTATTTTTCTTTTTTTAGAAAAAAGATGTTGATTTAAATGTATCTCTTCAATTTTTTTAGTTTTTTTAATTATCTCTAAAAGGGTTTTTTGAATACTTTCTAATTTATATCTTTTTATTAATCTTAAAAAATATTGACAGTCAAAATCCTCTAATAAAACCAAACTAATAATATCAATTAAGTCTTTTTGACCTTTGACACTATTTTTTCTGTCTTGATAAGCTTTAAGTTTTGTTATCAAGAGAAATTCCTTTTTTAAGACAATAAAACCATTGACCAAAGTTGTCTTTTTAATAATTTCTTCAACTGGCATCCCTAACTTAGAATAGTAAGGCAAATAAATATCAATATCAATTTCTTCAACTTTTATCTGATATTTTCTTAGTTTATTATTTTTCTCCAAAGGAAAATCTTTTTTGATTTTTTCAAGTTGTGAATAATCAATAATAATATCAATGTCTTTTGACTTTAAAGCATTAGTATAAAAATAAACTCCCCAACCACCAATTAATACAAACTGATAACGTCTTTTAAACTCGGTTAATAAGGTAAAACTTTTGTCAGTTAAATAATTTTGATAAAAATTATTCATTGTTTTAATTTATTTTTAATTTCCAAAAGAGTTGCCTCTTGAAAGTCTTTAGCATACCACTCAGGCAAACTCCATAAATCAACAAAAAGCTGAGCTAAACTAAGTTTTTTATCTCTTATAAGATATCTATCGGGTTTTAAGATAAAAATATTAGGTTTGCCATTTTTAATAGGAAATCTTTTTTTAATTTTTTCAATTTCATCTGAATAAAAATATACATTATCATAATCAGTAGGAATTTTTTTAAATTTTAACCGAAAGGCAGTATAAGCAGTTGGGATTACTTCAGCTGGCATTAATCCTTCTCGATCATAAACAGATAAATTAGAAAAGGTTGAATAACTAATATCTTTTTTAAAGTTTCTTCTGGTTACCCAAAAATATAATAATCTTTCCCAATCAACTACTCTTGAGGAAAATTTATTTATCTTGACCATATTCAAATCTCTTAAAGGAATTAAAGCATGATTGACAACACTGGTTGATAGATTATATTTTTTTGCCAACTGAGTAATAGTAAACTCAAAATTATAATTTTCTATAATTTGATCCAACAATTCTCTCCAGATAATCTCAATTTTAAGCATAATTTTCTATTTATTAAATAATTAACTACGGTTATTTTCTATAATAATAGAAAATAGAAAAATTGTCAACCTCATTTTCTAATTTTTATTTCTACTAAGTAGTAGACCTGTTAGATTAATCAAAGTGAAGTTTTGTTAATAAACAAAAATATTTATCAGCGTAAAAAACTTGGTAAAACTATTATTAGATTTATCCCTTATTGGTATTTAAACCTTTAATAACATAACATCTTTGGCTCCAATTTTCTTATAAGCACTCAACAACTTTTTTAACCTACTTGACAAGTAGTAGTAAAATAGCTCTATATGATAGAGAAAAAGATTGGGTGATTTCTATCTAAAAATAATAAGCATAGAGATCAAAAAGATCAATATTCATCCTATAAAGGTCCTGATGGAAAATATTATCCGACGCTAGAAAACCTAAACACAGCAAGAACAAAAATGAAAAAACAATTTTTACAAAAACCCCAATTAAGAAAAATAGGACATAAAAAAACCACTGTTATCAAAAAATATCTGATCCACTGATTTAATCGATTCAACTAATTTAACTGATTTATTAGATGTTTAAAGTTTGATGTCTTTAGAATATTGCCACAACCCGCTAGTGAATCTGGCAGGTTCACCCACGGCTTGGCACAAGACTTCTATTTTTAACTAGTTTTAAAAACCCACCAACTCACACACTATCAACTCATAACTCGCAAACACATAACTCGCAAACACGCAACCCGTAAACGCGTGAACCTATTCAAGCTTTACTTTTTATGTTTCACGTTTCATATGTTTTATTTTAATGTTAGATGTTTTTTCCCTCTTGGCATTGACAAAAAGAAGAAGTAATATATAAAAATATGAAGGGAACGGAAATATTATAAATTAAAAAAACCATCAGAAATGATAGAAATAAAGCCAAATATACTAAAAGAGCCACCAAAAATTATATCCAAGAAACAAAAATAATCACTAAAAATAAATATCTAATAACATAAAAAGAGAAGAAGAATGATGATTTAAATATTTCTAAAAAGTATAAGAATCCTCTAGAAAACGCATTAGATTTTATAACTGAAGGAGATATTATTCAAGAAATAATGCTTTTAGCTATTTCTCCTCATTCGAAAAATGACATTTTACTCTCATTAATAACATTGGGATTTAACTGTTAAGCAATTTGGCTAATTCATTAAAACATCATCAATCTAGCACAAAATAACTAATTTCCCTTAACCACCAAATTCACTACCTTTCCTTCGACATAAATTATTTTATATTTATCAGTTTTTAAATATTTTTTCACCTTTTCACTTTTTAACGCCAAATTTTCAATTTCTTGTTGATTTTTAATTTTTGATTTTTTAACTTTTATCGTGTCTCTTAATTTACCATTAACTTGAACTGGAATAATAACTTCTTCATCTATTATTTCCTCCTCAATTTCCGGCCATACTGATAAATGAATAGAAGTTTTTTCACCAAAAACCTCTCGCCAGATTTCTTCAGTTAAAAATGGTGTAAATGGAGCCAAAATCTTCAAAAACTTTTTTGCGTTTTCAACAGATAAATTTAGGACTTGGGATTTAGAATTTGAAATTTGAATGCTTTTTTCAAAATCGTTAATAAACTCCATCATTGAAGCAATCGCCGTATTAAACTTAACTTTAGGAATATCATCGGTGACTTTTTTAATGGTTTTATTAAGTTTGACTAGTAATTTTTTATCTTCTTCAATTTTCAACTTTGAACTCTGAATTTTAAATTTATTAAACATCTCCCAGACTCTTTTGACAAATCGATAAGCTCCTTGTAAAGCCTTAGTTGACCAAGCAATCTCACTATCAAAAGGTGCCATAAACATCTCATAAACTCGCAAAGCATCAGCGCCAAACTCAGAAACCACATCATCAGGATTAATCACATTGCCAAAACTTTTACTCATCTTTCGGTGATCCTCAGCTAAAATCATCCCTACATTTCTTAATCGTAAAAACGGTTCGGAAAAATCTAATAATTTAGCCTCATACAAAGCCTTAACCCAAAAACGAGCATATAAAAGATGGAGAACCGCATGCTCAGCCCCACCTAAATACCAATCAGCAGGTAACCATTTAGAAATTAACGGCTTAATATACTTATTCCAATTTTCAACCGATGGTTTAATTTCTCTTAATTTTGGCTCATTCCAAAAACAATAAGCTAAAAAATACCAACATGATCCGGCCCAATTAGGCATCGTATCAGTTTCTCTTTCAGCTGGCCCACCACAGTTAGGACAAGTAGTATTAACAAACCCTGGTATTTGAGAAAGTGGCGACTCACCTGTCTCAGTTGGTTCGTAAGAGTTAATATAAGGAAGTTCTAATGGAAGTTGACTCTCATCAATTGGCAACCAATTATCACTTTTATTATCAGTTGACAAAGAAGTTAAATTATGGTATAAATATTTTAGTAACAGTCCCCGCTTAAATGGCGGGGTTTTTTTATTACTATATTCTATATAATCCCTAATTCTTTCTAAATAAAAATACTTTCCTTTTTTTAACTCCCAAGATAAATTATGTTTAAAACTTAAAAATAATATCTTCTTATTATTTTCTAAAACCTGATCTCTTAAATAAACAAAATCACTATCACCAGATAAAATAATAAAAGTGTCATAATCAGAAATTTTTTTCATTACCTCAACAGCAATCTCTACATCAACGTTTTCTTTTTTCACAATTTTTCCACTGTTTGAATTGATATATTTTAAAGATTTCTCAACAATAGAAATATTTTTAATATTTTTAATTTTTTCCAAGTAATTAATAGTTTTTTTATAAGCACTATCCTTTTTATCAGGAATAGAAATAAAGTATTTAACATCAACCTCTACCTCAAACTCCTTCTCTAAATAATCAATCAGTTTTGATAAATCAACTTTAAAAAACTTTTTCTTTCCATAAAAAAAGTTCGAATCATCAATAAGAATAACTATCTTTTTTTTATCTATAAAAAAACTATTTTTAGCACATTTTTCACAAAAGACCATCGGAATCGGCTCGCCCCAATATCTTTGTCTGGAAAAAATCCAATCACGGAGTTTATAAGTTAATTGTCTTTTTCCTAAACCTAAATCTTCAAGTTTTTCCGTAATTTTCTTAATCGCCTCACTAGATGACAAACCATTAAACTCTTTTGAGTTAATTAAATAACCATAATCAGTTAGGGCCTTATCATAATCTCTTTCTTTTTTATTTTTTTGACGAACGATAACTTTTTTAATTGGTAAATGATATTTTTTAGCAAACTCAAAATCACGTTCATCATGAGCTGGAACAACCATCACCGCTCCATAACCATACCAACCAATCACATAATCAGCAATCCATAGAGGAATTTTTTCTTTAGTTAAAGGATGTATAACATATAACCCAGTAAAAACACCAGTTTTTTCTTTAGCTAAATCAGTTCTTGCTAACTCTGACTTTCTTTTTGCTTTTTCAATATAATCTTTAATTTCCAATAACTTTGAATTTTGCATTTTAAATTTTGAATTTAATATCTGATTAACAATCCAATGTTCAGGTGCTATCACCAAAGCAGTCACTCCAAACAAAGTATCAGCTCGAGTTGTAAAAACTGAAATATATTTTTTTTCTGATTGAGAATAAACTTCAAACTTTATCTCTGTCCCCTCAGATCGACCAATCCAGTTTCTTTGCATTTCCAATATTCCTTCAGGCCAGTCTAAATCTTTTAAATCATCAACTAATTTATCAGCATAGTTAGTGATTTTGAAAACCCATTGAGGTAGTTCTTTTTTAGTAATTAAATTACCGCAACGCTCATGAGTACCATCAGGTAAAACTTCTTCATCAGCCAAACCAGTCTTACATTTTGGACAGTAATTAATCGGCATTTTTTTTTTGTATAAAAGTCCTTGTTTGTAAAACTGAATAAAAAGCCATTGAGTCCATTTATAATAAGCGGTATCAGTGGTTGAGTACTCACGACTAAAATCATAGGAAAAACCTAGCATTTTTACCTGACGCCTGAAGTTTTTGATGTTTTTTGGCACTATATCGATCGGGTTTTTTTTTGCTTTAATGGCAGCGTTTTCTGCTGGCAACCCAAAGGCATCCCAACCAATTGGATGTAAAACCCGATATCCTTTCATTCGGTAGAATCGGGCAATCACATCCGTACCAGTATAAATACGGACGTGACCAACATGCAGTCCTGCGCCTGATGGATAAGGAAACATGGGAAAGATAAACTGTTTTTTATCTTTATCAACATTATTATTTACTTCATAAATTTTCTCCTCCTCCCATTTTTTCACCCATTTGTCTTCAAAATTTTTTGGTTGATACTTCATAATTTAAAATTATAACAAAATCCTTCCAGTTTGCCACCAGTATAACCGACTCGGTTATCCTAACTTTGGCATAAATTGTAGATTGTTATAAAAATATAAGAATATATTGAAAAGAAAATATTGGATAAAATGGTAAAAATGTTAAATATAACCAATAGTTAAATCAGTAATCAATCAAAGTCAGTTGGAATCAGTAGGTGAACTTGGTAGCTTAACTGAGATATTTAATTTTTAATTTTGAATATTTAACTTCTCAAACCAACCTTTACGCAATAAAATGGCAATTATTGCATAAACAGCAATATCAAGCCAAGAATCATCAAGAAATTCATTTTGGGGCTTTCCACCAGTCATTAAAAGATGCTTAATCCGATTAAACTTTTCACTAATCCGAAAAGCAATTCCTAACTCTCCCATATCTAAAATGTTTCCTTTTCCATAGTCTTTATGTTTTTTTAATAAAAGTCTCTAAAGCCTGTTGACAAACTTTCTCAAACGCCTCATCTAAATATTTTGGATCTTTCATAGGTTTTAAAAAACTAATAATAAAATGCAGTTAACTAATTAATTGTACTAATTTAATCATATTGTATAATTTATTCTTTATCTTTTCATCAACAAAAACTGCAATCAAACCATATTGAAAATGTCCATATAAAACTATACTTCTTAAAGGTGCTAAAAGAATTGCTGGTAATCCTAATAAATCCTCTTCTCCATCAATCATTAACGATTGAGGTTTTTTTTCTTTTAAAAATAAATTAATTAATTTTTTAATTTGACAGACAGTAGTTGAGTTAACTGTACCCGGTTGATTTTCCCATTTGTCAGCTAATTCATTAGTTAAATAATTTCTTTTAAATAAACTAGTCAAATCTTGAGAAATTGGTAATCTTTTTGATTTAAAATCAATTATTTTTAAATCTGGGGCTAGGTTATTTTTTAAAAACTCACCAACAATAATATCACCAACTGCCACTGTCATCACTGACTTAAATCTTTCCTTTAAAAACTGGCTAATGTTTTGATAGACTTTTCCCATTGGTTTTTTTAATTCTAATTTTATCGACTCAGGAATAACTAAGGTTTTTTTAAATAAATTAAAATAAACTCTTCCTTTTCTATCAATCTCACCGATTCTAATTCTCTCTGAAGAAACTAATTGGCCATCATCAGTTAAAACATCATTAACAATTATCAGTCTTAACTTTTCTAAACCATTATCTTCTCTCAATTGATTAATTTTTAAACCATTTAAATATGTCTGTCTTGATAAAACTAATCCTTGAACTTTTTTTAATTTATCAACTTTTCCAATAAAATCATTAATAGGAATAATTAGGGCTCTATCAAGCCACTTTTTTTTTGATAAAAAATTACAAACGGATTTTTTTCTTTGAGAATATGATTCGATTGCCTCAAATAAAACTTTATTTTTTAACAATAACTGACTTTTTGAAATACCAATAATCACTTTTTTACTTAAAGAAAAACTTATCTCTAGTAATTTCTTATGACCAAGATGAAAATGATCAAATGTCCCACCTAAAGCAATTTTCTCAAAAGAATATTTTTTTTTCTTAAAAAAAATCTTTAATTGAGATACTAAATAGTCCGGTACTCTATCTTGCCAGCTTTTATTATTTTTAACTAATTTTCTAATTCGCCAACCCTCATAAAGATATCTTTTATAATAAGGAAGTCTTTTTACCTGATAACCAGCCTTTTCCATAATTTTATTAGTCCACTCATTATTACCGATTACTAAATTAAATCTATCAACTTGTTTTTTTACATTTTCTAACCAGTTTTCATCATTAAAAAAATCTTCTAACTCAACTATTTTAATAATTTTTTCTGATAAACTCTCTTTTTCAATTACTTTTTTTAAAATTAACCGACGTTGCCAGCTACTTAAAGGATTATTTTTATCATAAATACTAGCACTACCAATCCCAATTACTAACTTGTCAATAAACTCAAAAGATTTTTTTAATAAATACAAATGACCAAGATGAAAAGGCTGAAAACGACCAATAAGAAGACCGATTTTATCTTCCATAAAAATTGAAGCTCCGATGGCTAAAAACCCTCGGACTCTTTTGATTAATTGTTAACTGGTTATCTATTCATATCTGAAATCCGTCCGAAGCGGAAACCTTCTATCTATCCGAGAATTGATAACCTCTCGGATTTTCGCAAAGGCGGATTAAATATTTAATCTTTAATATTAGTTATTTACATAGTATACTATAGAAAATTATGACAGTATTACCAGAAATCAATCCAGAAAAAGAAACTAAAAAAATTACTCAGTTTTTAAAATCAGTCCAAAAACAAACCGGTTTAAACCGAGTGGTTTTAGGACTATCAGGCGGGGTTGATTCTTACACAGTCTTAAAACTTTTAAAAAAAAGTTATTCTAAAAATAATATTTTTGTTGTTTATCTTCCTTATGAAGCTGGTTTTTTTTCCTTTTTAAATGATCAAACAAAAACTATTATTTCTTTAATAAAACAAGAAAAAATTCCTGAGGAAAACTTTATTCTTATCTCTTTAAAAGAAATCGGAGAAAAAATCTTTAATCAGTTAAAAACCATTAATAAAAAAGGTTGGGAAAAATTAATTTGCGAGATTAAAAAGTGTTTTACTTGTCCTAATGCTAATTATCTTAATAAAATAAGAGCTGGAAATGTTTTGGCTAGATTAAGAATGATTTTATTATTTGATATTGCTAAAAAAGTTAATGGTTTAGTTTGTGGAACAGAAAATAAATCAGAAAAACTTTTAGGTTATTTTACTCGTTTTGGCGATGCTGCCTCAGACATCGAACCAATTATCAATTATTACAAAACTCAAGTTTATCGATTAGCAAAACATCTAAAAGTTCCGGAAATAATTATTAAGACTTCTCCATCAGCTAATCTTTGGGAAAATCAGACTGATGAAGAAGAACTCGGTTTTACTTATAAAGAAGCTGATCAGGTCTTATATATTTTTTTAGAAAAAAGAAAAACTCTTAATCAGATTAAGAAATTAGGCTTTAAAAATACTGAAAAAATTATTAAGAGATATAAAGATAATTTATTTAAACAAAAAACTCCTTATTACTTAAGGAAATAAAATCTCAGTTAAAACAAAAAGAAGATATATCAAAAGCAAGATTTTACCTTCTTTAGCAGATATTTCTCTTTTTGAGCGAGAAAAAATATAAAAAACTCCTAAACCTAATAGAGTTATTAATAACGTCCGTAAAGAATAATTTGAGACATTAATTCTATCACCATTTAATAAAGTAAAGATCCCAAAAAATAAAGTATTAGCAGCGGCGCTACCTAAATAATCACCTAAAGCCACCTCTTTTTTTCCCATTAATACTGATCTAATTGCCAAAGACAGTTCAGGAATGTTAGTGCCAATAGGAATAAAAACAATACTAATCATAAAAGCAGAAATATTTAAAAAATCTGCTAACTCAACTGTGGTGGTGACAATAAACCGACTCATAAAAAAAGTGATTACTAAAGCAACAATTAACTCCAACCAATCCTCAAAGGCAGTTTTTTCTTTTATCAACGAAGTATCTTTAATAACTGTCATCAAACCTTTTTTCTTTTCAATAAAATAAAAAAGAACTCCATAAATTAAAATTAAAAAAACGCTTTCTGTCCGAGTTAATAAATTATCAGCAATTAAAAAAATTGGTGCTGCCACCACTAACAAAGCAAAAATCATATCGTTTTCTGATAACTGATGAACCATCTTTGCTCCTTTTCCAAAAATTGCCAAAACCGGAATAACAAAAATAAAAAGCATAAGGGAAGCGCCAACTAAATTGCCAACAAAGACATCCGGAGTCTTAGCCAAAATCGAGTTAATACCGACGCTAAACTCAGGAATCGAAGTTAGAATTCCCAAAACAAAAAAAGAAAAAGCAAATGAAGATAGGTTTAATCTTTTAGCAAATCGCTCCACTAAAGAGATAATAATTCCTGAACAAATCCATAAAATCAAAAAAGCAAAAGGATAAAATACTGTTTTGATGAAAAGCAACATAAATTAATCCTAACAAAAAAACAAAAAGAAGAAAAGAGATTTTTTTTCTTTTTCCCGCCCCGCTAAGGCGGGGCGGGAAGAGATAATTTTTATTATTGATTTTCTTCTCTGTTAAATCTCCTTCTATTTTGAAAACCTCCACGCCTAAAATTATTTGGTCTTTCTTGAGGTGGTCGAGCTTCAGAAACAACTAATTTTCTTCCCTTAAAATCTTGACCGTTTAATGTCTCAATTGCTTTTTTTGCTTCCTCTTCGGTCTCCATCTCCACAAAACCAAAACCTTTTGATCGATCAGTATCGCGATAACGAATCACTGTCGCTGAAATCACATTGCCTACGGTTGAAAAATGAGTTTTTAAATCCTCATCGCTAACTTCATACAAAAGATTACCAACATAAAGTTTCTTATTCACTTTTTATCACCTCCCTCCAACCAGCCAACTTTATATAACCGACTCGGTTATATTTATATGGTTTTAGCAAGTTAGAACAATACAAAAATTGGAGATAATCAAGATTAGTTAGAATTTTAGAAAATGAGGTTAAAGAAAAAAAATTACTCACGAAAAATTTTCATTACGCTATTAAGATTCTTTTATGAATAATCAAAAAGCAAAAATAATAATAAAAATACATTATAACAAAAAATAAAATCAAAATGCAAGAGAAAATTGAGTTAAAATCAGTTAAGATCAGTTAAAACCAGTTGGAATCGGTTGAATCAGTAATCAGTTGAGTCAGAGTCTTATAATAAGCCGTGGGTGAATCTATCAGGTTCACTGGCGAAGGTAAGTCAGTCTTCCTTGAAGATCCGTCCTCAGTAAATCATTTTGATATTTAATTTTTAATTTTGAATTTTTAATTTATTTATGATTTATTTTTTAGGATTTATTTTAATGTTAGAAATTTGATGTTAAATATCTTCATCTTGTCACCTGAAAACTTTTCACCTTTTCCAATAACTCTCTGGCTTTTTGATCTTCTTTAAAATGACGCCTGACTGGCTCAATTAATTTATCAAGAAGATTAGCTAAAGTATTTTTTAAATCCATTGGGTGGATTTGTTTTTCTAAATAACATTTTTCTAACTCTTGATAACTACCAAAAACTAACTTTCCTCCCCATTTCTCTGGTCTCTCAATCCGCAACTCACTAACTCGCAAACGCTCAAAACTCTCAAACACAATATATTTAAAATATTCTAAAATCGGATTACCATCAACAACACCCTCAGGACAATAAGCTTTATTAATCTTTCTTTTAATATCATCGGTTGTGTCGGTC
>Ga0209721_1001579_pt1 | contig 16526 bp, 13 predicted proteins | sample TshhotsprinmetaG_FD_184139 | JGI IMG/M metagenome (GOLD analysis project Ga0209721, IMG submission 184139) | Hot spring microbial communities from South Africa to study Microbial Dark Matter (Phase II) - Tshipise hot spring metaG (SPAdes)... | ecosystem: Environmental > Aquatic > Thermal springs... | reverse complement strand
TCTGCCTTGGCCGGGCTGGATCCGCAAGGTGGCCAGAGGTCTCAGCCTGTTTTGGACGCGAGTTCTGGGGCAGGCTGAGAAACCTCGGGACCCTTTTCGGGTTCCTTTTGTGGACTATGCTCGCGGCGATGGTAGGGCCGTGGGTCCCGGCCAATCCGCGGGCTGGGAACCGATCCTGATCGACGAGGATACGCCCTGGGTGGGGGGCTACCGAGGGTTGTGGGGCCAGTATGGGTATGACCCCATCTTCGGGGAGAACGCGCCGGCCGGGCCGATGTACAACCGCGACGGCTCTCTGCGGCGAAGCTGGCACGATCCGGTCGGGTTCGCCGGCCTGGAGCGGGAGCCACCTCCGCCTCTGGCCGTGGAACTACTGGCCCAACAGTGTCGCGAGCTGGAGGCTCGGCAGCTCGAGCTGGAGAGCTTGATCGAGGAGGAAACCCGGGCCCTGCAGAAGCTGGGGACCCAGCTGCTCGGTCTCGACGGCCACCCGCACCTGGAGAGCCGGCATCAGAGGCTCCGTGAAGCGGCCCAGGAGCGGGCTGCGCGCCTCGCCGGTCTCCGTGACGAGCTGGCGGAGAATCGGGGGGTGGTGGCTGCCCTACGCCACCGTCTCGAGCTACTGGAGAGGGGCCAGAAAACCTCTCCCAGGGCCCACCTCAGGAGACTGAACGAGCCCGTTCCCTGTCGAGCCTTGCGCTTCCACCGTATGGCGGAGACCTGGGGTGCGGCCAGTCTTAGCGTCATCCTGTTCGGCATCGTCGCCATACTGGTCTTTGCCCGGACCTGGCTTTGGGCGGGTCTGGTGGTGTTGGTGGTAGCTTTCGTCCTTATGGAATCGGTCCTTCGTGGTGAGTACAACCAGACGATCACACGACTAGCGGCGCTCCTCGCCATCACCTCTTCCGTCGTTCTCATAATGCATTTCTGGCTGTGGATCATCGTGGCGTTGCTCTTCGGCCTGGCGGTCTTCCTCTTGGTACAGAAGGGGCGGGAGCTGCGTCGCTGAGGAGTCGAGCGGAGATCAGGCCGGCGTGTCTAGCGGGGAAACCGGTGGCGGATGCTATCCTCTTGGCCTTGGTCTGAAATGGGGAGACCGTGCCTTGGCTAGCGAGTATCTCGGCCAGGCTGGGGGTGCCCCTAGGGTAGTGAGGGGTTGCTCTTCGTCCGCATGGGCTACATCGTTTCAATAGCAGGTTCCCGTTCGCAGGGTTCTAGAGGCTCCGGTCGCACAGTTCGTAGAGAGTCCGTCTCTGGCTTGGCAATCCGGGCTCGGCGCAGCAAGAGCTCTCGCGGCAATGGCAAGCAGGCGCCTAGGGGTGGTCGACCCCGCCAGAGTGGCTGGTGGCGCCGGTTGCTACGCGTCGGGATCGTGCTGGGGGGAATACTGGCCGCCTTTCTCCTCGGCTACTTGGTCGACTCCGCGGTCTACTACGGCAAGATCCACGCGGGTGTCAGTGTGGCCGGGTTGGACTTGGGAGGCTTGACCCGAGACGAGGCTGCCACCGCCCTCAAGCGACTGGTGAAAGAGGCAGAGGACAGCCCCGTTACGATCGTGAGCGGACAGAAGAGTTGGGAAGTACTGCCCAAAGCGGTCGGGGTCTCGATCGACGTGGAGGCAGCTGTTTCTGCTGCGATGGAGGTTTCGCGGAAAGGTAATCCCTTTGCCGACTTCTTCAGGCGGATCGCCTTGTTCATATGGGGTACGGATCTGCCCCTGGCCGGCGCTCTACAGGAGCCTGCCCTCGAAGCGTTGATCGCGCAGATAGCGGACGACCTTGACCTCCCCCCTGTCAATGCGGGGCTGCTGATAGAGGGCTCCACCCTCAGGATCACCAGGGGTCAGAAAGGCTTGGTGGTCGACAGGGAGCTGCTCAAGGAACAGCTCAAGACCCTGCTTTTCAGCCTTCACGGCACGCAACTGCCGGTGCCCATGGCCGTAAAGGAACCCGAGGTCCAGGCGGAGGATTTCGACGAAGCCATAGTCAAAGCCAAAGTCATGCTGTCCAAAGCGGTGGTTCTCCGCGAGGGCGATCACCTGTGGAGTCTGAGCCCCGAACAAGTAGCTGTCTACATGGATTTCAGGGCCGAGGACCGTCAGGGGGTGGCGACCTTGGTCCCCTTCTTGTCGGCAACTAAGATGAAGCCGTTTCTGGACAAGGTCGCGCAGACGGTCTATATGGCTCCTATCGACGCCAACTTCAAGGGAGACGGCAAGAAGGCCTGGGTGATCCCGGCTGTGGCCGGCAAGAAGCTTGATGCCGAAAGCACGGCCGCTGCTCTGACCGAGGCGTCCTTGAAGACCAGCAACCGTATCGCCAAAGCAGTAGTAGTGTCCATAGAGCCCGACCTTACTACCGAGGAGGCCGAGGCCATGGGCATCAGCGAGGCTTTGGGGAGCTTCACCACGCGTTGGGTCGGCACTCCTGACCGCCAGGTCAATGTTCGTCTGGCCACCCAGTATGTGAACAATGTAGTACTGGCCCCCGGAGAGATCTTCGATTTCGACAAGCAGGTGGGACCCCGTACCGAAGAACGGGGCTTCCGTCTGGCGCACGGCATCGTAGGTCCTGGCCGCCTAGAGGACGTTCTGGGTGGGGGCATCTGCCAGGTTTCGACCACTTTGTTCAACGCCGCTTTCTTCGCCGGACTGGAGATAATCGAGCGAGTCAACCACTCGATTTTCATCGACCATTACCCGCTGGGGCGGGATGCGACAGTGAGCGCCAATGGTCCCAATCTGCGTTTTCGCAACGACACCAAGCACCACATCCTGATCCGGGGTACTTCCGATGGCATCACTACCAAGTTCGTCATCTACGGGACCGACGAAGGTCGCCAGGTGGAGTTCACGACCAGCGAGCCCTACGACATAGTGGAGCGCACCGAGGTCACTACCAAGAATCTTTTGTTGGGAATCAGTACCACTTCCATTCTCAGCAACGGTCAACCGGGCATGAAGGTCAGAGTAGAGCGGATAGTCACTGGCCCCAACGGGGAGGTCATCCACAAGGATACTTTCCTCAGCGTGTGGGAGATGCTGCCGCGCAAGATCGAGATTGGCATCTCGACTACCACGACCGCACCGCCGTCCACGACCACGACCCGGTCGACTACCACTACCACTACCACTACCACCACGCCGCCCTCGACGACGGAAAGTAGAACTAACACTGCTTCCTAGGGCTTCGCGTTACAATCCGAAGAGGACTTTCCCTTCTTGACTCCGGAGGGCCGCATGCCAAGACGCTCTGACGTGCACAAGGTGCTGATCATCGGCTCGGGTCCCATCGTAATCGGCCAGGCCTGCGAATTCGACTACTCCGGTACACAGGCCTGCAAGGCGCTACGCAAGCTCGGCTACCAGATCGTGCTGGTCAACTCCAATCCAGCCACCATCATGACCGATCCGGTGATGGCCGATGAAACCTACATCGAGCCGCTGACCGCGGAGACTCTGGCTGAGATCGTGGAGGCGAGTCGTCCCGATGCGTTACTCCCCAACCTGGGCGGTCAGTCGGGGCTCAACCTCTCGTCAGAGCTCTACCGCTCGGGGGTGCTGGCGAAGAACGGTGTAAAGATCATCGGCGTCGGACCGGAGGCTATCGAGAGAGGGGAGGACCGCCTTGCCTTCAAAGAGACCATGGCTCGGCTAGGGATCGAGATGCCTCGCAGCGAGGTGTGTTTCTCTGTGAAGGAAGCAGAGGACGCGGCGGCCAGGCTGGGCTACCCGGTGGTCATCCGTCCGGCCTACACCTTGGGTGGGACCGGAGGAGGGATGGTCTATAACCGAGAGGAGCTCCAGGTGGTGGCAGATCGGGGTCTGCGGGCGAGCTTGGTAGGGCAGGTCCTGGTGGAGGAGTCTGTCTTGGGCTGGGAGGAGCTTGAGCTCGAGGTGGTCCGAGATGCCAAGAACCAGATGATCACCGTCTGTTTCATCGAGAATGTGGACGCCATGGGCATCCATACCGGGGACAGCTTCTGCACCGCGCCCATGTTGACCATCGCCCCGGAGTTGCAAGAGAAGCTGCAGCGCTACTCGTACGCCATCGTCGAGGCCATCGAGGTAATCGGGGGCACCAACATCCAGTTCGCTCATGACCCCAAGAGCGGGCGGGTAGTGGTCATAGAGATCAATCCGCGGACTTCGCGCTCCTCCGCACTGGCTTCCAAGGCCACCGGTTTCCCCATCGCCATGGTGAGCTCTCTCCTGGCCGGGGGGCTCACGTTGGATGAGATCCCTTATTGGCGTGACGGCACCCTGGAGAAGTACACCCCCTCGGGTGACTATGTGGTCGTGAAGTTCGCTCGCTGGGCGTTCGAGAAGTTCCGCGATGTCGAAGACAAGCTGGGCACGCAGATGCGTGCTGTAGGCGAGGTCATGTCTGTCGGCAAGAACTACAAGGAGGCTCTTCAGAAGGCCATACGCTCGCTCGAAATCGGCCGCTATGGTCTGGGGTTCGCCAAGGACTTCCACTCTCGCTCGCTGGACGAGCTGCTCGCTCTGCTCAAGGAGCCGACCAGCGAACGGCAGTTCATCATGTACGAGGCCTTACGCAAGGGGGCGTCGACCGAGGTGCTCTACGCCCGCACTCACATCAAGCCCTGGTTCATAGAGCAGATGCGCGAACTGGTGGGTCTGGAGGAGGAGATCCTGAAGTACCGTAAGGGCTTGGGTGAAGACCAGCCCTCGGCCTCCTGTCCCAGCGCGGCTACTGAGGGAATCTCCGCCGATCCGCTTCCGAACGAACTCCTCATCAGGGCTAAGAAGGACGGGTTTGCCGATGCCTATCTCGCCAGACTGCTCGGTGTGTCGGAGAAGGCCATCCGGGCGCAACGGCGCCGGCTGGGTCTGCGTCATGGCTACCACGCGGTGCCGGTGAGCGGAGTCGAGAACGCCGCCTACTACTACTCCACCTACAACGCCCCTGACGTGGTGCCCGTCAGTGACCGGCGGAAGATCATGGTCTTAGGGGGCGGGCCTAACCGCATCGGGCAAGGCATCGAGTTCGACTATTGCTGCGTGCACGCGGCCTTCGCCCTCCGGGAGGCTGGCTTCGAGTCGATCATGGTCAACTGCAATCCGGAGACAGTGTCCACGGACTATGACACTTCCGACAAGCTGTACTTCGAGCCCCTTACTGTCGAGGACGTTCTGGCCATCTACGAAAAGGAAAAGCCGGAGGGAGTGATAGTTCAGTTCGGAGGTCAGACGCCACTCAACTTGGCCCGAGAGCTGGAAGAAGAGGGTGTCCGCATCATAGGCACTTCTCCCGAAGCCATCGACCTGGCCGAAGACAGAGAGCGCTTCCGCGCCCTGATGGCTCGTCTAGACATTCCCACGCCGGAGGCCGGGGTGGCTTCGACCTTGGAGGAAGCCCGGGCGGTGGCGGCGCGCATCGGTTTTCCCCTCATGTTAAGGCCCAGTTACGTCTTGGGCGGGCGGGGCATGGAGATCATCCATGACGATGAGATGTTGGTCGAGTACATGGCGGCTGCTGTGGATGTGTCCCCTGAGCGCCCCATCCTCATCGACAAGTTCCTCGAGAATGCTCTGGAGTGCGAGGCCGACGCTTTGGTGGACGGCACCGACGCCTTTGTCCCCGCCGTCATGGAACATATTGAATACGCCGGTGTTCACTCAGGGGATTCGGCCTGTGTCATCCCGCCGGTCAGTATCAAGGCGGAGCATCTTGCCACCATCGAGGAATATACGCGCAGGATTGCCATCGAACTGCGAGTGGTGGGCTTGATGAACATCCAGTACGCCATCTGCGATGACAAGGTCTACGTGTTGGAGGCGAATCCACGGGCTTCCCGGACCGTGCCCTTGGTGTCCAAGGTGTGCAATGTGCAGATGGCTGGATTGGCTACCAAGCTCATGTTGGGGGCCAGACTGTCCGACCTCGGTCTGGTGCAGAGGAGCGTCAAGCACTTCGGGGTGAAGGAGGCGGTCTTCCCCTTTAACATGTTCCCAGAGGCGGACCCGGTACTAGGACCGGAGATGCGCTCGACTGGAGAAGTCCTGGGGCTGGCGGACTCGTTCGGTCTGGCCTTCGCCAAAGCCGAAGAAGCAGCGGGAATGAAGCTGCCCTTGGAAGGGACTGTGCTCATAACCGTGGCTGAGCGGGACCGGCAGGCTGCGCTGCCCGCAGCCAGAGAGTTCAAGGCCCTGGGCTTCAACATCCTGGCTACCGCCGGTACCCACGCCTTCCTGGCCGAACACGGGATCGAAAGCAGGCCCATACTGAAGCTCCATGAGGGCAGACCCAACATCACCGACGCCATCAAGAACGGCGAGATACAGCTGGTCATCAACACCCCGGCAGGCAAATCCAGCGAGTTCGACGACTCTTACATCCGCAAAGCCGCTATCCGGCACAAGGTGCCGTACATCACCACCACGGCGGCCGCTCTAGCAGCGGCCAAAGGTATCGCCGCCCGCAGGAGTTCGCGAAGCGCGGTGCGGTCGCTCCAGAGCTACCATGCGTCGATCGTTTGCTGACTGTGGTTTGCTGACTGTGCTCAGAAGGGGGAAGCATGCAGGAGGAACCTGACAAGCCGACCGGCAAGAAGCGCGGAAGCGGCTGGGCCCTCACCATCATCCTGATTGTCATCATTATCGTGGTCGCGGTCATCCTAGAGACCAGGTGAAATCGAGGTCTCCGGCGCGGCGTCGCGCAGGTACCGGGCTCGGCGAGGCGAGCTGAGCGGCGGTCCGGGTCCGAGGTGACGGCCAGGTCTTCCGAGGGCAGGGCCCTTTCACGGGGTCCCAGGTGCTGCAGACTCCCCGCCCGCAGCCTCACCGGGCTCCGGACCGGCAGGGACCGAAGTGTTGTAGGAGCTTGTGGTCTCTGAGGGGGCCGGGCTCGTCTCAGACGGCGGGGTCGAGATGGTCGTGTTCGTCGTGTCGGAGGGTGGAGGTGTCACAGCGGTCGTAGGCGGCGTGGTGTTCTCGTCGCTGCCGGGCGCGACCACGGTCTTCTCGATGACCTGCTCGTGGATCACTACCTTCTCAATGACGCGTGCACTGACAAACGAGTAGACGCTGAATGCGAAGGTCAGCACGGTGACACTGACAAGGGCCCATTGCCACAGCAAGCGCCAGCGTCGGTCTCTCAGACCGCGTGTGGCGTATATGGTCGGTCTTGCCGCTCCACCTTCTGAGAGGTCACCGCGAGGAGCGCCGACGGTCCGGCCTCTACGTCGGCGAAGCCAGCGCACCAACCGGTCGAGACCTTCGTTAGACCAGTGCGACACCAGGTTGTAGACAATGGCGAAAACGGCCGCCCCGGCTAAGGTCCCGGCCAGGCCCCAGCGCGTTATGACGAAGAATGCTGTCATGGAAGCCACGATCGCTGAGATGATCGCGGCCAGGCGTGGTCTACTCATGATGGCTCAAGTCACCTTTTTCGATCTCATTCCTCCGTATGACCCGGTGTCTGCCACCAGCGGTTCCGGGCCAAAGGCACAAGTTACCAATGGCGGGCCCATGGTCGACGCCCACTTGCAGCTTGCGCGTATACTGAGCCACCATGGACAGCGCTTCAAGACAGGAGCCGAGGAGAGAAAGTCCCCCGCCAGCCTTCCGAGAGGTGCAGCATTTCCGCCGCTCCTGGCTGTGGTTGGTGGTGCTACTCCCGACCATCCTGGCCTGGTGGCCCTTTGTGCGCCAGGTCTTAGGGGGCCAGCCGGTCGGGCAGCACCCCCTGCCGGACTGGGGAGTATGGTTGGTGTGGCTGCTCATTGGAGTGGGTCTGCCCTTGTTTTTTGGTCTACTCCGGATGGAGGTGGAGTTGACCGATCGGGAACTCACCATAGTGTACCGGCCTTTGGCCCGGCGGCGCGTGCTATTGGCCGAAATCTTGCAGGTGGAGGTTCGTCACTACAACGCTCTCAAGGAGTACGGCGGTTGGGGCGTCAAAGGTTGGAGTCGCGACAAGATGGCCTACAACGTCAGCGGTGACCAGGGGGTCGAGCTGCGGCTCAAAGATGGTCGAAGTCTCCTTGTAGGGTCGCGGCGACCCGATGAGCTGGCAGAGACCATCCGCCAGCAGTGTCGTCGGCTCTCCGGGGAGTAGCAGCGCGCTAGCGCCCTGCGCCCCGGGGCGGTCTTAAGTCTCGGTCTGCAGGCGGACCAGGTCCTCGGTATGGTACTTGCGTCGTAGAGCAGGCTTGTCAATCTTGCCGGTGGCATTGCGAGGTACTGTGTCGAAGATGATCTTGCGCGGCCGCTTGTACCTGGGCAGGGCGAGGCAGAACTCGTTGACCTGCTCCTCGGTCAGACTATGTCCCCGTTTCACCTGGATTATGGCCGCCGCGATCTCCCCGAGGCGCCGGTCGGGAAGGCCTATGACGGCGACGTCCTTGATGTCGGGATGGCGATGGAGAAAATCCTCCACCTGCACAGGGTAGATGTTCTCGCCCCCGCTGATGATGACGTCCTTCTTCCGGTCGACCAGATGGATGAAGCCGTCCTCATCTTCATAGGCCATGTCTCCGGTCAAGAGCCACCCGTCTTTCAATACGGCGGCGGTGGCCTCTGGGTCCTTGTAGTAGCCTTTCATGACGCCGGGACCCTTGACAGCCAGCTCCCCTACCTCACCCGGTTTCACTTCCGCCCCGGAATCGTCGACTATCTTGGTCTGCCAGCCGTAGCCGGCTTTGCCTATGGCGCCCACTTTGTGCACGTTCTCCACGCCCAGGTGCACACACCCGGGCCCGACTGACTCGGTCAGCCCATAGTCGGTGTCATACTGGTGATGCGGGAAGACCTGCAGCCAGCGGCGGATAAGACTGGGCGGGACCGGCTGGGCTCCCACGTGCATGAGCCGCCAACTGCTCAGGTCGTAGTCTTCAAGGCGTATCTCCCCTTGGTCGATGGCCTGCAGGATGTCCTGCACCCAGGGCACGAGCAGCCATACGATGGTGACCTTCTCCTCAGCCACCGTGCGCAGGATCCACTGGGGACGGGTTCCGCGCAGGAGCACCCCCTTGCTCCCCGAGAGCAGACTGCCGAACCAGTGCATCTTGCCTCCGGTGTGATAGAGGGGAGCGATGCAAAGGAAGTTGTCCTCCCGGCCTTGGCCGTGGTGGGCCTGTTCGGTAATGGCCGCCGATATAAGGCTGGCATGATGGTGGAGGATGGCCTTGGGAAAGCCGGTCGTACCCGAGGAAAAGTAGATGGCAGCGTCATCTTCCGCGGAGAGAGGCACCTTCGGTGGGCTGGCCAGGCAGTCGGAGACGAGTTCTCGGTAGCTCTCGGCAAAAGTAGGGCAGTCGCTGCCGACGAAGAAGCGGGGATCGAAGTTGGGCAGGTGATCGAGGACCTGTTCCACGCGTCCCACGAACTCCGGGCCGAAGACCAGTGCTTTCGCATCAGAGAGTTTCAGGCAGTACTCGATCTCCTCGGCCGTATAGCGGTAGTTGAGTGGGACGGCGATCGCCCCCGCTCTCAGAACCCCGAAGTAGATGGGGAGCCATTCCAGGCAGTTCATGAGGAGGATGGCCACTTTGTCGCCCTTACCCAGGCCGCGGCTGAGGAGCAGGTTGGCGAAACGGTTGGCTCCCTCGTCGAACTGCCGCCAAGTCATCTCTCGGCGGGAGCAGTTGTGAGGGTCGGTCTCCATGAGCTCGTATTCCCGCCAGGTGACCTCCCGCTTCTCCTTGAGCTCAGGGTTGACCCCTACGAGGCAGATCTCATCCCCGTAGAGTCTTGCGTTTCTAGCCAGCACGTCCGTAAGAAGCATGAGAGATGGTCCTCCTGGATCGACCGCCGCCCGCGGCCAGCATAGTGTGGCACGACATTGTACAGGCGAAAGCCGGGGCAGGGGAATGCAATACCTGACGGGCGGGAATAGACTCGTGTGACTGGCAGTTTTCGGCCTACTTACCTCCCGATGGACTCCGTTCTCACCGGAAGGGAGAGATCGTCCGGCTGTGTTCTTACCGAAAGGGGGCGCAAGTGAAAAAGGTCCTGATCGCCTATGTGTCGCTCACGGGGCGGACGCAACGCATGGCTGAGTACATCGCGGAGGGCGTGCGCTTCGCCGCGCACCAGGCCGTGGTGAAGAAGACTTCCGAGCTACAGACCCCCGAAGAGCTGGACGGCTACGACGGCTACATCTTCGGGTCTCCCACGTACCATCGTGACATAGCCGGCCCCATGAAGAACTTCCTCTTCATCGCCAGCCGCGCTGACCTCAAGGGCAAACTGGCCGGAGCCTTCGGCTCCTATACCCACAGCGGGGATGCACCAGCTATGATTCTCGATACTATGGAATACGTCCTCGGGATGGAGCGTTTTCATTTGGGTTCTTTCAACCTCAAAGAAGCGCTGGTGGGGACTGATGAGGGCATGCGAGCCTGCCATGACTATGGTCGGACCTTCGGGGAAAGGTTGGGCGCCTGAGTAGGGGTGGCCAAGAGAAAGCGGACTTCGCCCAGCGCTACGGGCCCTGGGCTCTGATAGCCGGCGCCTCGGAGGGTATCGGGGCTGCCTATGCGCACGCTCTCGCCGCCCGCAGTCTCAACTTGGTCTTGGTGGCCCGGCGAGCAGCTCTTCTTGCCGAACTGGGGGCACGAGTCGAGTCCCAGCACGGGGTCAAGGTCCACTGTCTTCCTGGCGACCTGGCGTCGGCTGACTTTGTCCAGGAGCTGGGGTACTTTTGCAGCGGACTGGACCTAGGCACTCTCGTCTACAATGCCGCCTTCGCCCCGGTGGGCGATCTCGCCTCCGCGGCTGCCGAGGAGTTGGCCGAGGTCGTTCAGGTCAACGTGTCCGCGCCTCTTTTGTTGACACGGGCTCTCCTGCCACATCTGCTGGAGCGGGGCCGAGGGGCCGTCATCTTGATGACCTCCTTGGCAGGCAACCAGGGGTCCTCCTATATCGCCGCCTATGCTGCCAGCAAGGCCTTCAACCGGGTCTTGGCCGAGAGTCTGTGGCAAGAATGCAGGTCCCGGAGAGTGGATGTCCTCGCCTGCTGCGCCGGAGCGGTCCGTACTCCCGGGTACGCCGTGACTGCGGCCAAGAGAGCACCGGGCACCCTGGACCCGGACGAGGTGGTAGAGGCGGCACTTTCGGCCCTGGGGCGGCGACCGGTGGTGATCCCGGGAGCGGTCAACAAGATTGCCGCCTTTGTGATGAGGCGGGTCCTGCCTCTACGTTCCAGCATAACCCTGATGGCTCGCTCCACCCGGGAACTCGGCTCTGTGCCGGCGGGCTCTGCGCCAGGCCAGGGCGGGCGGACACCGCCGGTGTCCGAGGCGTCCAGCAACCAGCGGAAGGAAGGATCATGACCGGGTTCGCTCAAGGCTTCTTTGCTCCGTGGATCATCTACGCGGTGATGCTTGGCCTGCACCTGCTCTTGCCCGCCCGCAAGGTCATCGGCTATATCAAGGATCCGGTCACCGGCGAGCCGCTTCGTTACCGGTTGAACGGTCTTCTGGTGCTGGTAGTGCTAGTGGCTGTGTGGGCGGGGTTGGGAGCCGGCGGGGTTGTAGCTTGGGACTGGCTGTACACTCACCGCTGGTCGGGGCTGGTTGGAGCAGCTGTTCTTGGCGTACTCTTCAGTGTGGCGATGATGGTCTTCTCGGCTCCCACCGGTCGCAGCTTACTGGCCGATTTCTACTTCGGTCGCCCGCTCAATCCCCAGTTCGGGCAGGGCCGGGTGGATGCCAAGATGTTCCTATACCTGGTCGGCGCGGTGATGCTCGCCCTCAATCTGCTGTCGTTTGCCGCTCACCACCTGCTTACCTTCAGCGAGTCAGTGTCACCGGGTGTGATCCTCTACTGCGCCCTCTTCCTATGGTTCGTAGTGGACTATCTAGTGTTCGAGCGTGTCCATCTTTACACCTACGACATCTTCGCCGAGCGGGTGGGTTTCAAGCTGGGTTGGGGTTGTCTTACCTTTTATCCTTACTTCTACCTAGTGGGATTGTGGGTGGCTGCCGATCTTCCCGACCCCGGGACGCCTTGGTGGGCTCTGGTGCTCTTCGCTCTTATCTTCTTTGCCGGCTGGATCCTGGCGCGGGGAGCCAACATGCAGAAGTACTACTTCAAGACCAGACCCCAAACCGCCTTCCTGGGCTTTCTAGAGCCGGAGGTGATCTCGGACGGTAGCAAGGCGCTTCTGGTCAACGGCTACTGGGGGGTCGCGCGCCACATCAACTACTTGGGCGAGATCCTGATGGCCACCGGCCTTACGTTGGTGCTCGGTTATCCAGGACGTTGGCCTGTATGGTTGTACCCCCTCTACTACGTGTTCCTTCTCTTTCCCCGGGAACGGGCAGATGAACGTCGCTGCGCCAGCAAGTACGGAGAGCTGTGGGCGGAATACAAGCGTCGGGTCCCCCGGCGGATCATTCCCTGGATCTACTGATTGGGGACTGCTGAGTGGCCAGGGGCAGTAGATGAGCAGACATCCCCGGCGAAGGGCTTGTCAGACATTGCCGACGACGGCGGTCTCGGGCCTGGGCGGCGCTGACGGCCAGAGTGCAGGCGATGACGGCCAGAGTCCAGCGAGGCTTTGCTGGCTAGGCGCTGGCGGCGCGTCTGCTGGCTAGGCACTGGCGGCGACTCTGATGGCTAGACGCTGGCGCCGCTACCTGCCGCTCGGGGCCCTGGTCCTGCTCGCCTTGATCTGGGGCTACTCCTGGGTGGCGATGAAGACCGGTGTCGAAGAAAGCGCGCCTTTCCTCTTCGCTGGGGCACGGGCTCTGCCGGGTGGTCTGCTCTTGCTACTCTTAGCAGGGCTTCTCGGCCATCCTCTACGGCCCCCGGCCCCTGGGCTTACGGCCGCTGTGGGTCTGCTGCAGACCGCAGGTTTTCTGGGACTCACCCAAGCAGCGCTGGTCACCGGCGGGGCCGGCAGGACGGCCATTCTCGCTAACACCTGGCAGTTCTGGATCCTGCTCCTGGCCTGGCCCATCTTGAGCGAGCGAGTGCGAGGTCTGCAGTGGTTGGCGGTGTTCCTTGCTCTGGGGGGCCTGGTGCTCATCATCGAGCCCTGGGAGCTGCAGGGGGTGCTTCCCAGCCTCCTTGCTCTGGGTGGCGCCCTTTGCTTTGCGGCTGGCTCCATCGTGGTCAAGATAATGCGCCGGCGGTACGAGGTGGGCCTGATCCCTCTTACGGGCTGGCAGTCGCTGTTCGGCTCGGTTCCTTTAGTGGTGGCCGCTTTGGCTTGGGAACGGACCGGCGTCCATTGGTCCGGCGCCTTCGTGATGTCGTACCTTTGGGCGCTGGTGATGACGACGTGTCTTGCCTCCTTCTTGTGGCTGTACGTCCTGAGGGAGCTGCCGGCCACGGTCGCCGGACTAGGTACTTTGGGGACCCCAGTGGTAGGAGTCCTCAGCTCCTGGGCTCAATTAGGGGAACGGCCGGTAGTGCCCGAGGTCGTCGGCATGGTGGGGATACTCGCGGGCCTAGCTCTCCTCTTGGCGGTGGGCGGCTCGTCGGAGCAGGCCGGAGCCCGCACGGCACGAATAAGGGCCTTGGCCCCTAGATGCCGGGTTCTCGTCGGTGGACTGGCGTCAGGGGTTTCGCGTTTCCGCCTGCTGGGGTACGCTCGGAACGGGAGTATGAGCGAGAGGAGAGACCCCATGAACGCTTACGACATCATGCACGAGTGGGATCGTGCGGTGGGCAATCCGCCGCGGACTGACGAAGAACTGGACCAGACTATCCCCTCTCTGCTGGCGGGCGAGGACTACGAAGCCTGGAAAGCGGCTCTCTTGGCCAAGGATAAGCGGGCCATCGTCAAGGGCATGAAGATCTGGGGACTTCCCATCGGTCCACTGGGGCCGTTCGAGATCGATGCCGCCATCGAGACCGCTGAACGCGGGGACTGAGCAGCTCGCGCGCCTCGGCTCAAGCTGATACGGAGCATCTTGGTGAGAGGGTGCCTTGGCCCAAAGAGAGATCAGCTTCTTCGCCGGAGGAGTCGAGCTCAGGGGCACGCTGGCAGTCCCGGAGGAGCCACCGAGTGCCGGCGTCCTGCTTCTGGGTGGATCCGGTCGGGTTGATCGCGACGAAAACACGCGAGGTTTTCGTCTCAACCTCCTGGCCGACCTCGCTCGTTCGCTAGCTGAAGGTGGCCTTGCTTCTTTGCGCTACGACAAGCGCGGCGTGGGGGTGAGTGCGGGGGACTTCTGGTCGACCGGGTTCTACGACAACGTGGCCGATGCCGAGGCGGCCTTGGACTTCCTGCGCTCTTGCCCCGAACTTGCTGGCTGTTCTCTCTATATCCTTGGCCACAGTGAGGGGGCCTATATCGCCATGCGACTGGGCGCTACGGTCAAGGGGGTCGCGGGCATCATCTTGTTGGCGGGGGGAGCGCGGCCTGTGGAAGAGGAACTTCGGTGGCAGGCTCGGCGGGTATCGGAGACGCTGACCGGGCTCAATGCCTGGGTCTTCCGCCTGCTCAGAGTAGATCTGGTCCAGAAGCAAGCCAAGGAGATCGAGACGATCGAACGCTCCCGGCAAGACGTCCTGCGCCGCCGGCTGGTTGCCAAGGTCAACGCAAAATGGGCCCGCGAGCTTCTCGCCTACGATCCTCGAGACGACCTAGGCATTCTGCAGGTCCCCGTCCTGGCTCTAATCGGAACCAAAGATATCCAAGTGGACGTGAGCAACCTTGACCGCATGAAGGACGTCGTGAAGTCGCCCCTGGAGGCCTACGCCCTCCCCGACGTCACCCACCTGTTTCGCATCGAACACCGGGATCCCGGGCTGGCTGGCTACCGTCGGCAGTTGCGGCAGGCACTCGCACCGCAGGTGCCGGAGATCATAGTCGGCTGGGTACGGCGGCAACTTGGCGGCTAGGTCGTAAGCGTCGCGCCAAAGCTTATCCCCAGCCACCCACCCGGATGCTAGACTCGCTAGCGCGGACCGTTCGAGCGAAGGGGGAATCTCTCATGGAGATCAGGATCCAGGGCAGCGCCACGGGGCCACTTTCGACCAAGGTCTTCTTCTGCGACGAGGAAGGGTTCGAGGTGGCGTCGGTCATCGTGATGGGCAAGTCACAGGCGGTGTTGATAGACGCCCAATGGACGCTGTCCAATGCTCACCGCTTGATTGCCGAGATCCTGGAGACCGGCAAAGAGCTCACTACCATCTACCTCACCCATGCTCATCCCGACCATTACTTCGGTGCGGGCACCATCGCCGCGGCGTTTCCCCAGGCCAGGGTGGTGGCGGTCCCTTCCGAAGCCAAGCTCATGAACGAGCAGTTCTTCGGCAAGATGGAGATCTGGGAGAAGGTAATCGGACCTCATAACGTCTGTCGCACCTCAGTACCGGTCGAAGCGCTGGAGCAAGACTTCCTCGAACTGGAGGGTGAGCGCTTGGAGATCATCACCAAGGTGATCGGCGACATGCGCTATAACACCATGGTGTGGATTCCCTGCGTCAAGACACTGTATGCAAGCGACGTGCTTTTCAACCAGGCTCATCCCTTTACTTGCGAGCTGACCGCCGAGGAGCGGGCCCAGTGGGTCCGAGAGATCGACAAGATCGAGGAGATGGGAGCAGAGGTCATTATCCCGGGACACCAGAAGCCGGGCATGCCTTTTGACCGGAGTTCCTGCACCTTCACCCGCGATTACCTGCTGGCGACCGAGGAGGAGCTACAGCGCCAGACCACAGTCGAAGGTTTCTACTACGCCATGGCCGAGCGTTTCCCGCAAGCCAACCTGCTCCACCTGAGCAACGAGATGAACGCCAACGTCTTCTTCGGCGGGCGCGACTGGCATTGGCGCGAAGAGGAATAAAGGACGCCTTTTCCCCCGGATCGTGGTTAACTGACAAGCGACGAGCGGTTAGGCAGCCTAGAACAACCACAGGGACGACACATGAACCTACTCGAGGCTATCGGGAATACTCCCCTGGTGGAGGTCCATACTCTCAACCCCAACCCCAGGACCCGCATCCTATGCAAGCTTGAGGGCTGCAATCCGGGCGGCTCGGTCAAGGACAGGGCTGCTCTCTACATGGTCACCAAGGCGGAGGAAAGCGGGCAGCTCACCAAGGACAAGATCATCCTCGAGCCCACCTCCGGCAATACCGGCATAGCCTTGGCCATGATCGGCGCGGCCAAGGGGTACGAGGTCCAACTCTGCATGCCCGAGTGCGTGAGCAGCGAGAGGCGTCTCATCCTGGAAGGCTTCGGGGCTCATGTGTTTCCCACGCCGGCCAAGGAGAACATCGACGGGGCTATCCGCAAGGCTTATGCCCTCATGGACGCTCACCCGGACAAGTACTTCATGCCTAACCAGTACGACAACGAGGCAAATGTTCTAGCGCATTTCGAAACCACCGGACCTGAGATCTTTGGGCAGACCGGTGGTGAAGTCGACTACTTCGTGGCCGGTATGGGCACCACGGGTACCCTCATGGGAGTGGGACGCTACCTTAAGTCGGTCAAGCCCTCGGTAAAGATCGTGGGTGTGGAACCGGTCCAGGGGCATACGATCCAAGGGCTCAAGAACATGAGCGAGTCGATGGTTCCGGGGATCTACCACCCGGAGGA
>Ga0209721_1001578_pt1 | contig 16535 bp, 20 predicted proteins | sample TshhotsprinmetaG_FD_184139 | JGI IMG/M metagenome (GOLD analysis project Ga0209721, IMG submission 184139) | Hot spring microbial communities from South Africa to study Microbial Dark Matter (Phase II) - Tshipise hot spring metaG (SPAdes)... | ecosystem: Environmental > Aquatic > Thermal springs... | reverse complement strand
TCGCAGCTCGGTTGGTCGGATCGTTATACTTGCAGCATGGCGCAAAATCCTGAATCCGGAAGCCCCCCGGCTTTCCCCAAGCTGCTCGCCCTGCCCGCCGTGGAGCGGCCGGTGCGCTTACCCGTGACCCATTTCGCCGAGGTCAGGTCGGCGGACGACCTGCCCGACCGGTTGCTGCTCGGAGACCTCAGGCCCGAGAGCTTCCGCTGGGAGAAGAAGGGCTGCTCGGCCGAATGGGTGGATGCCAACGGCTACCGCGCGCGGTTCCGCTATGCGGGGGGCTTGTCCTCGCTAAAGCTTGCCTACCGCGGCGATGAAGCAGTGACGCTGACTAGCGCTAAGCGTTTTATCGATCTGGGTCAGACCGTGCAGACCATCCACCCGGGCGCCTGGCTAGACATCCTCGGACGCGATCTAGAAGGGCAATATAACCTGCGCGTCTTTCCGCACCGTAAGGACAACACCGCAGGCGGCAACTTCCCGGACGGTCATGCGCTGGGCACGCCGGCAGCCGCGATGCCGGTAAGGGAGACGGACGAGGAGAGGGTCGCGGCCTGGACGCTGCGCCGCAGCCACTATCTCCACGTCGCCCACCTGCATCTGCGCGAGGCTGACCGCCTGGTGAGCCGTCTGGCAGGGGCCGGCTTCATCGCTAAGGCCGGCGAGGCGCGTGAGGGCCATCTGCATGCCCCAAAGTTCGGCGTGCCTTGCTGCCCTTCAGCTACGAATACGCCGCGAAGAATGCCTACTGGTTCGACCGTGACCGGCGCCGGCGCATGGTCTACCCGGTCTTCGCCGACGCCGATGACCGCAACGCCCTGGGTAGCCAGCGCGGTGAAGTGTGGATTTGCGCCCTAATCCGCGATGCGCAGAAGAAGTCGGAACAGCTCAAGACCGACACCGCCCATGCCTTCGTCGAGGGCTTTGCGGCAGGCATGGGAGGCTCGGCTCCGGAAAGACTGCATTGACCGAAGACATCGTATCGTCCCCCCTCACCCCAAGGCCATGATCAAGCTCGGTGTCAACATCGACCACGTCGCCACCCTGCGCCAGGCGCGCGGCACACCCTACCCCAGCCCGGTGCAGGCCGCCCTGATGGCGGAATCGGCCGGCGCCGACAGCATCACCCTGCACCTGCGCGAGGATCGCCGCCATATCCAGGACGAGGACGTGCGCATGCTGCGGCGGCTGCTCACCACGCGCATGAACCTGGAGATGGCGGTCACCGACGAGATGATCGCCATCGCCCTGGACGTGCTGCCGCAGGATGTCTGTCTGGTGCCGGAGCGGCGCCAGGAACTCACCACCGAGGGGGGGCTAGACGTCGTCGCTAATTTCGACCGTGTCGCCGAGGCCTGCCGCAGACTGGGCGCGGCAGGCATCCGCGTGTCCCTGTTCATCGACGCGGAGGATGCCCAGCTCGAGGCCGCACGCCGTGCGGGGGCGCCGGTGGTGGAGATTCACACCGGCCGCTACGCCGAGGCCAGGAACGATGCCGAGGCGCATATGGAACTCGAGCGCATCCGCCGTTCCGTGCAGTTCGGCCTCGCCCTGGGGCTACAGGTCCACGCCGGGCACGGTCTACACTACCACAACGTGCAGGCCATTGCCGGCATACCCGGTGTGGCGGAACTCAACATTGGTCACGCCATCGTCGCCCAGGCGCTGTTCGTCGGTTGGGAACGGGCTGTGGCCGAGATGAAGCGGCTGATAGTGGAGGCGTCGGCCCGGGTCTGATGGCGCTCTGTTGCGCGCCCCGTCTATGGCCCCGAGCGCATGCTGTCCGTCAGTTCCACCGCCCACACCAAAGCCTCCAGGTGGCGGGCACTAACGAGAGTGGGATACAGCCTCTCTCGCCCGATATCGGTCATGGTGTGCTCCAGGGAGGCGATCTTGTGGCAAGGCCGATGGCGGCGGAGTGCACATAGCGAGCAGCCGGAAGGCGAGATCGGATCAAGCCGCGCTAGCAGCGCCACCTGGCCCAGATCCTCGGGATCCTGGCGCAACTGGGCGATGCGCTAGGCCGCCACCATGTGGTTGCTGTCCAGTCTGGGTTCCCGCCATGCCCGCCGGTAGGTGACACAAGCACCCTTAAACAGCGCGAACGCAAGACTTAAGCAGGCCTTTAGCGTCTCCAGGGTGTCCACGTTGCGGGCGATCAGTCTGGCCTGGGGATGGCGCCTGACCAGTTGTCGCTGGCCCTCCAGGAGGTCGGCGGGATCGAGTGCCGCAACGTCCACTAGCAGATAGTCCGCGAGGGTCAGCAGCGGGGCGAGCGGCCCTCGCCCAGGGTGTCGGCACAGGCTAGCCAAAGCCCGCTGGCTTGAAGCCGCGCGTGCGCCCCAAGATGGCGGTCGCGTTCTCGCTGGCGGCGTCACGTTGCAGGCTGATGACCAGGCTGCTGCCCGCAGACGAAGCCACGGCGGTAAGTTGGTTAAGCTGGGGGAGGTCCAGCGAGACGGGGCAGCGGCAGAAGCCCATGCCCCGCCAGAACACACCGGCGAACTCGGTCCTACCGAGCCGGTCCAGCAGGGCGCCGTCCAGGAAACGCTGGGCGGCGGGCATGACGCACTCATCGATTGGGTGAGATCGCTTTACGCCCGCTTTGCGGCCCAAAACGTGCGTCTGGCTTTGTGTGGTCCTTCGGCTGCGGCTGCCAACCAGCACTGCGTGCTGTCCTGCGCCCTGCGGGCTAGTCGCGCAAGACACCCGTTTGCCCGCCCTTCGGTCGTGTTCAACTACGGTTTTCTGAACCCGGCTTGCCCTCTAGCCGCAAGCCGGACCTGGAGGCGCTCATCCCGCATCTCTTGCCGTCTCACCCCCCTCCAGCCGCAGCTCCGCCGCCGACAGTGCCTCGGGCGTGCCCCGCAGCACTAGGACATCACCGCTTTCCAGCCGTGTGCCAGGATCGGGTTCGGTGCCCCGGATCCCGCGCCGCCTGATTGCCACCACCGCCACCCCGATGCTGGCCAGATCGAGATCGGCCAGGGTCCGGCCCACGGCGGGATGACGCGATGCCAGGCTCAGACTAACTAGCCGTTCCTGTGCGGATTCGTCCTCCGTCGCCTCATCGGTCAGGCCCCGGAAATAGCCGCGCATGGTTGCATAGCGCGCCTCCCTGATCTGCCGGATGCGCCTTAGCACACGGGACAGGGGGATGCCGACCATGAGCAGGGTCTGGGAACCGAGCATTAGCGCGCCCTCCATCACCTCCGGTACGACCTCGGTGGCGCCGGCCGCACGCAGCCGCTCCAAGTCGGTGTCATCGACGGTGCGCACGATGACGGGCAGTTCAGGCTTGACCTGCCGGACCGCCGAGAGGGTGTGCAGGGCCTCGGCGGTATGGGCAAAAGTGATGACGACCGCCTTGGCCCGCCTCAGACCTGCCGCCAGAAGAACTTCGATGCGGGTCGATTCCCCGAACACCACGTTCTCGCCGGCGGCCGCGGCGGCCTGCACCCGCTTGGGGTCGTGATCCAGGGCGATGTAGGCCACCCCCTCCGCCTCCAGCAGACGCGCCAGATTCTGGCCCGTGCGGCCATAGCCGCAGAGGATGACATGGTCATGGATGCCGAAGGTGCGGGCTGCGATCTCGTGGATGCCCACCGCCCGTCGGCTCCATTCGCGTTCGTCCAGCCTCTGCGCCAGGCGCGGGGCGTAATGGATCAGGAGTGGGGCGAGCAGCATGGACAGGATCATCGCCGCCAGCAGGTACTGGTGTGTGACCGTCTCCAGCAGGCCGTGGCGGCCCGCCACGGACAGCAGGACGAAGCCGAATTCACCTGCCTGGGCTAAGGCCAGGCCGGTGCGCAGCGCCGTGGCCCAGCCCATCCCGAACAGGCGGGCGAGCCCCGTGACGAGCAGCAGCTTGACCGCAACCAGAAGGATCACGGCCGCCATCACTTTAGGCCAGTGCTCGATTAGCACCCCCAGGTCCAGCAGGAGGCCGATGGAGACGAAGAACAGTCCCATCAGCACGTCCCGGAAGGGCCGGATGTCGCTTTCCACCTGGTAGCGATACTCTGTCTCGGCGATAAGGACCCCGGCCAGGAAGGCACCCAGCGCTAGGGAGAGTCCAGCCTGGTCGGTGGCGTAGGCCAGTCCGAGGGTGATGAGCAGGACGTTGAGCATGAACAGCTCGCTCGACTTGGCCTGGGCGATTAGGTGAAACCAGGGCCGCATGACCCGCTGGCCGATGATGAGGATGACGCTAAGCGCGATGGCGGCCTTGACGCTGGCCCAAAGCAGGGCTGCGGTCAGGTTTTGGCTTGCGGCCAGGGCGGGGATGAAGATCACCAGCGGGGCCACGGCCAGGTCCTGGAATAGCAGCACTCCGATGACAGGCCGGCCATGGTCGGTGTCTAGTTCGTTACGTTCCGCTAGCAGCTTGCTGACGATGGCGGTGGAGGACAGCGCCAGGATGGCCCCCACGGCCAGGCCGGACTCCAGGGACAGGCCGACGGCGAGGCCCAGCGCGGTGAAGACCAGGGTGGTGAGCACCACCTGGAGCGCGCCCAGACCGAACACCTCTGTGCGCATGGTCTTAAGCTTGGCCAGCGAAAACTCCAGGCCGATGGAGAACATCAGGAACACGACGCCGAATTCCGCCAGATGCTGGGCGGGCGAGTCTTCCTCGTGATAGGGCAGCAGCAGGCCGAGCCCGGCGCCGATCAGGATGTAGGCCAGGAGAGGCGGCAGGCCCAGACGCCGGAACAGGGACACCGCCAGCACGCTCGCGCCAAGCAGCAGGAGCACAAGTTCCAAGGTGGTGGGCATGTTCGCGCCAGGGGGCTTAAGCTACAGTCGCCAAGCCGCCCCGAGACGGTTGCGCGGCCTGCCCGAGGGGGGGCGTGGCCGTCCGGGGCGGTGAAAACCGCTATACTTTGCCGCCATTATGACATCCCCCGAGATCAACGCTTCCGACATCCTCGAACTAGGCCGCCGCACGCTCAGGATCGAGGCGGATGCCGTGCGGGCCCTCACGGATCGACTGGATGCGTCCTTCCTGCGCGCCGTCGATGCTTGTCTTAACTGCACGGGTCGTGTGGTGGTAAGCGGTATAGGCAAGTCCGGGCACATCGGGCGCAAGATCTCCGCCACCCTCGCCAGCACGGGCACGCCGGCCTTCTTCATGCACCCGGCCGAGGCCAGCCACGGTGACCTGGGCATGATCACCGCCCAGGATGTGGTCCTGGCCCTGTCCAACTCGGGAGAGAGCCCCGAACTGGTCTCCATCCTGCCCTTAATCAAGCGTAAGGGGGCACGGCTGCTCGCCATAACCGGCAACCCCCAGTCCACCCTGGCGCGGGAGGCCGACATCCACCTCGACGCTGGCGTAGCCCAGGAGGCCTGTCCGCACAACCTGGCCCCCACCGCCAGCACCACGGCGGCCCTCGCCCTGGGCGATGCGCTGGCCGTGGCAACCCTGTTCGCGCGCGGCTTCACCGCGGAGGACTTTGCCCGCACACACCCCGGCGGCAGCCTCGGGCGCAAGCTGCTGGTGCGCGTGCGCGACCTCATGCACACGGGTGAGGACCTGCCGGTGGTGACTGACACAGCCAGTCTCAAGGAGGCGCTGCTGGAGATGACGCGCAAGGGTCTAGGCATGACCGCCGTCGTCGATGCTAAAAGGTGTCTGATTGGCGTCTTCACCGACGGCGATCTGCGCCGGCTTCTGGACCGCGACGTCGACGTGCGGACACTGATGATCCGGGAGGTCATGAAGCGCGAGCCGCGCACCATAGCCGACGATGTCCTGGCGGTGGAGGCGGTGCGCCTCATGCAGGAGGCCAAGATCAACGGACTGCTCGCGGTCGACGCCCAGGGGCGGCTCACCGGGGCACTGAACATGCACGACCTGCTTAAGGCGGGCGTGGTCTAGGATGGCGTGATCGGGACGAAGGATAATGGAGCTCGAACAGGTCTACGAAATAGCGGCAGCGATCAGGCTCGTCATCTTCGATGTGGATGGGGTGCTCACCGACGGCAGTCTGTTCTACGGTGACGATGGCCAGGAATACAAGGCGTTTAACTCCCTCGACGGGCATGGCATCAAGATGCTGCACCGCACTGGGGTGGAGTCGGCCATCATCACCGGACGCACTTCCCAAGTCGTGCTGCACCGGGCGAGAAATCTGAACATCTCCCGCATCTTCCAGGGCGCGGACGACAAACTGCTGTCCTACCAGACCCTGTTGCAGGAGACTGGGTTAAGGCCAGAGCAGACCGCCTACATGGGCGACGACATCGTCGATCTGCCCGTGTTAAGACGCTGCGGGCTTGCTATCACGGTTCCCGCTGCCCCTGAACTGGTCCGCAGCCAGGCGCATTACGTCACACGGGCCGCCGGCGGGCGCGGCGCGGTGCGCGAGGCCTGCGAGCTGATCATGCGCGCCCAGGGCACCTGGGAGGCGCAGCTGGCGCTGTACAACCGATGAGCACCGCCCCCGCATCGTGGCTGCCTCTAGCCATCGTCGCCGTGATGGCGGCCGTGGCTTACTGGCTCAACCATCTGGCAAGCCAGCCCCTGCCCATGAGCGACGCCGCCTCCCGGCACGACCCAGAGCTGATCGTCGACAATCTGGTCGCCACCGCCTTCGACTCGAAAGGCAATCCGCGCTACGTCCTGTCGGCCGCGCGCATGCTGCATTACACCGACGATAAGACCACGGAGCTGACCGCCCCGCGCTTTGAGCATCGCTCCGCCTCCTCACCCGCGATCAGCGCCGAGGCGACACGTGGTTTCATCTCCACACGAGGGGAGCACGTGTACCTCATCGACCGGGTCCGGCTGACCAGGGCCGCTACCGGGGCCACACCCGAGCTGGTCCTGACCACGGATTATCTGCAGATCACACCGGAGGCTGAGGTGATACGCACCGACAGACCGGTCGTGTTGCGCCAGGGGGCCTCCTCCATGCGTGCCGACAATCTGCTGCTAGATGGCAAGACGCGCACTTTGGAGCTCAAGGGTAACGTGAAGGGAAGCTATGACCCACGCTGAGCGCCTGCTCGTCCTTGTGACCGCCGGACTGCTGTACTTCGCCACCCCCGTACTGGCCGAACGCGCCGACCGGGACAAGCCGGTGCACGTCGAGGCCGACATGGTGCGCATGGATGACCTGCAGAAGATCGCGGTCTATGAGGGCAGGGTGATCCTGACCCAGGGCACGCTGCGCGTGCAGGCCGATCGCGTCGAGGTGCGCCAGGATGCGGAGGGCTTTCTCACCGGCACCGCGCTGGGCAAGCCGGTGCATTTCCGGCAACGCCTCGACGGACGGGGGGATTGGGTCGATGCCTGGGCGAACCGGGTCGAATACGATGCCCGCAAGCAACAGGTTCGCCTAATTGGCGATGCCTTTCTGAAGAAGGGGGAGGAGGAACTGCGCGGCGACCTCATCACCTACGATGCGCGTAGCGAGCTCTACCAGGCCAGCGGTGGCCTGCCGGGACAGAAGCCCGGCCGCGTTCGCGCCGTGATCATGCCTTACAAGGACGGTGTCACGGAGCCTGTAAGGCGCGAGGGCGGGGATGACAAGTCCGGCTTAAATCCCTCGCCTAGCGTCAGACCATGAGCGCCCTGGAGGCGATCGAACTGAGGAAGCGCTACCGTTCGCGCCAGGTGGTGAACGATGTCTCATTGCGCGTCGACAGCGGCGAGGTGGTGGGGCTTTTGGGTCCCAACGGTGCCGGCAAGACGACCTGCTTCTACATGCTGGTGGGGCTCGTGCGCCCGGATGGCGGCCGCATCCTGCTCGATGGTCAGGATATCACCCATGCCCCCATCTACCGCCGGGCCAGGCGCGGACTGTGCTACCTGCCCCAGGAACCCTCCATCTTCCGCAAGCTCAACGTGGCCGAGAACATCGCCGCCGTGCTGGAACTGCGCGGACTGAAAGGGGCGGAACTGGAGGAACACCTGGCGTATCTGCTCGAGGACCTGCACATCAGCCATCTGCGCGAGGCCCGGGCCGTGAGCCTCTCGGGGGGCGAGCGCCGGCGCGTGGAGATCGCGCGCGCGCTGGCCATGCAACCCCGCTTCGTGCTGCTGGATGAACCCTTCGCCGGCATCGATCCCATCTCGGTCATGGACATCCAGAAGATCGTGCGCTTCCTGGTCGAGCGCGACATCGGCGTGCTGATCACCGATCACAACGTGCGCGAAACCCTGGGTATCTGCGACCGCGCCTACATCATCAACGAAGGCTCGGTGCTCGCCGCCGGGGGCGCGGATGAGATCATCTATAATGAGAGCGTGCGCAAGGTTTATCTGGGGGAGCACTTCCGCCTCTAGAAATCGCCAGGCAGTCCGCTAATGGGGTGTACCCTTCGACGCTGCTTTACATGAAGCAAAGCCTACAGCTTAAGCTGCACCAGCAGCTCACCATCACCCCGCAACTGCAGCAATCCATCCGCTTGCTTCAGTTATCGACCCTGGAGCTCGACCAGGAGATCGGCCAGATGCTGCAGGACAATCCCCTACTCGAGCGTCTGGATGAGGGTGACCCCGCGGAATCCGGACAGCACGCTAAGCCATTCCAGGAGAGCGCGGCTGGTGTAGATGGGGACGAAATCTACAACGAGATGGCCTGGGGCGAACGCAGTTACGGCAGCGCTTCGTCCGAGGACGACGAGGATCGCGAGTATCAGCAAGCCGATGAAGCCGGCATGGGGTTGCGCCAGCACCTGCTCGATCAGCTCTCCCTCACCGCCATGTCGGAGCGTGACCGCCGGCTGGTGATGCTACTCATCGAGAGTCTCGATGAGGACGGCTATCTGGCCGTGAGCTTGGACGAGCTTGCGACCATGCTGCCGGCCGAACTTATGGTGGAACGGGTGGAGCTCGAAGTCGCCCTCAAGCTGCTGCAGAGTTTCGATCCCGTCGGGGTGGGGGCACGTAATCTCAGCGAATGCCTGCTGCTGCAGCTTAACGCCCTGCCGCCCGACACCCCTTTTCTGGACGCGGCGAAGACCGTGGTGAGGGAGCATCTGGTTCTCCTGGCCGAGCGCGAATACGGCAAGCTGAAGAAGATCCTGGATATGCCCCAGGAGAAGGATTTCATCGCCGTGCGCCAGCTCATCACCTCGCTCAATCCGCGGCCCGGTGCGCTGTATACCCCTGTCGGTGCGCGTTACGTGGCCCCCGATGTGATAGTGAAAAAGGTCAAGGGCATGTGGGTGGTGAGTCTGAACCCGGACGTCATGCCCAAGCTGCGGATCAACCAGATGTATGCAGACATCCTGCGCCACCACCGCGAGGAGGGCGGCATATTGTCATCCCAGCTAAAGGAGGCGCGCTGGCTGATCAAGAACCTGCAGCAGCGATTCGAGACCATCTTGCGCGTGGCCCAGGCCATCGTCGACCGGCAGCGGCATTTCCTGGAATACGGCGAGGTCGCCATGCGCCCGCTCACCCTGCGGGAGATCGGCGATGCCCTCGACCTGCATGAGTCGACCATCTCCCGTGTCACCACCCAGAAGTACATGATGACCCCGCGCGGCATCTACGAATTCAAGTACTTCTTCGGCAGCTCGCTCGCCACGGACGCCGGGGGAGCCGCGTCCAGCACGGCCATCAAGGCACTCATCCGGCAGTTCATCGAGGCAGAGGATCGCAGCCGCCCCTTGTCCGACAACACCATCTCGGACATGCTGAAAGAACAAGGTTTCGTCGTCGCCCGGCGAACGGTCGCAAAATACAGGGAGATGATGAACATCCCCCCGGCCAACCAGCGCAAGTCCGTCTAATCTGCTTTCTCAAGGAGCGTCATATGAATCTGAACATCACGGGTCATCATCTGGACGTCACGCCCGCCATCCGCGGCTATATCGAGGAAAAGCTCGCGCGGGTCACGCGCCACTTCGACCATGTGATCGATGTCTCCGTCGTCCTGTCCGTAGAGAAACTGCGTCAGAAGGCCGAGGTTAAAGTCCACCTGCCGGGCAAGGACATCTTCGTCGAACACGTCGATGACGACATGTATGCCGCCATCGATGCGTTGGCGGACAAGCTGGACCGGCAGATCCTCAAGCACAAGCAGAAGGCCGGTGACGTGCACCGCGAGACCGGTGGCATCAAGCGCCAGGCCACGGCACTGGACTAAAGCCGATGCCCCGTTCGGCGGGGCCGATATCGCCATGAATCTCATCGCTCCCCTAATCCGGCCGGAAAACGTGGTGCTGGACCTCGATGCCGCCAGCAAGAAGCGACTGTTCGAGCTTGCGGGTCAATTGTTCCAGTCCAACTGCGGCATTTCCGCCGGCGAGGTCTTCGATAGCCTGTTCTCGCGAGAAAAGCTCGGCTCCACGGCCCTGGGTTATGGCATCGCCATTCCCCACGGCCGCGTCAAGGGACTCAAGGACACCGCCTGCGCCTGCATACGGCTTAAGGCGCCGATCGATTTCGACGCCCCCGACAATCTGCCCGTCGATCTGGTGTTCATCCTCCTCGCCCCCGCCACCGCCACCGATTTGCACCTGCAGATCCTGGGCGAACTGGCGCAGATGCTCAGCGATGCCGGCTTCAGGGAGCGCCTGCGCAAGGCCCCAGATGCAGGGGCTTTGCGTGCGTTGATTGAGACGTGGACGCCGTGAGCCAGGGCATCACGGTGGCCGAGCTCTACGGCCAGGCTGCCCACAGGCTACAGCTCACCTGGTGTGCCGGCCGGGCCGGTGGCGACCGGCAACTGACCTCTGAGACGGTTCAGAAACCCAGCCTGGCGCTCATCGGGCACCTCAACTTCGTGCATCCGAACCGCGTGCAAGTGCTGGGATGCGCGGAAATGGACTATCTGCGCCGGCTCACACCGCAGGCCATGCGTCAGGCCATCGATCACCTCTATTCCACCGAGATCGCCGCGGTCGTGGTGGCCGACGGCGAGGTGGTGCCGGAGCTGATGATCGAGGCGGCCGAAAGGACGGCCACCCCGCTGTTCACCTCGCCCGAACAGAGCCCCGCACTCATGCGCGTTCTGTCTCATATCCTGAGCCAGGCCCTGGCCCCGTCTACCACGCTGCACGGGGTCTTTCTCGAGGTATCCGGCCTCGGGGTGCTGATCACCGGCGACCCTGCGGTGGGCAAGAGCGAACTGGCCCTCGAACTCATCTCCCGCGGCCATCGGCTGGTGGCCGACGATGTCGTCGATATCTTCGCCACTTCGCCCGACACCCTGGAGGGGCGCTGTCCCACATTGCTGCAGGATTTCATGGAGGTGCGCGGTCTGGGGGTGATCAACGTGCGCCGTCTGTTCGGCGAGACAGCCGTAAAGCAGCGCAAGAATCTCAAGCTCATCATCAGCCTCACCCCCGCTGAGCGTTGGGACCAGGTCGACCGTCTGGACATGCATGCCGAGGGCCGGGTGATCCTGGGCGTGGAAGTGCCCGAGGTCCGCATACCGGTGGCCGTGGGCCGCAACCTGGCCGTGCTGGTCGAGGTGGCGGTGCGCAACCACATCTTGAAGCTGCGCGGCTTCAATTCCTCCAGCGAGTTTGCCGAGCGTCAGCGTGCCGCCATCGCCTCGGCCGAGGCTGCATCAGGTCCATCCCCACCCGCCCAGGTTTAAAACGCGCATGCGTCTGGTCGTCATCACCGGGCTGTCGGGATCGGGCAAGAGCGTCGCCTTAAACGTCCTCGAGGACGCGGGTCTATATTGCATCGACAACCTGCCTGCCGCCATGTTGCGCGACACGGTGTTTTATCTCGACCAGTCGGGCTATCGGGACGTGGCGGTGAGCATCGATGCCCGAAGTCAGAAGAGTCTGGCTAGGCTGCCGGACGATCTTCGGCGACTGCAGGACAGACTGGACCTGCGTGTCATCTTTCTTGAGGCGAAGGAAGAGACCCTGGTCAAGCGTTTTTCCGAGACGCGGCGGCGTCATCCGCTCAACACCGGCGAGCTCTCGCTGCAAGAATCGATCCGCCTGGAGCGCGAACTGCTCGGCGATCTGGCCGCGCTCGGGCATCGCATCGATACCAGCGACACCTCCGCCAATACCTTGCGGACCTGGATTCGCGACATTCTCGGGCTGCAGAACACCCGCTTCACCCTGGTGTTCGAATCCTTCGGCTTCAAGCATGGCATCCCGCTAGATGCTGACTTGGTGTTCGACGTGCGCTGCCTGCCCAACCCACACTATGACCCCGTCTTGCGTCCCCTCACCGGTGCCGACCCGGCCGTGATCGCGTTTTTGCAGGCCGAGCCGCGTGTTCTGGAGATGCTAAAGGACATCCGCGCCTACATCGAGAAGTGGCTGCCCGTTTACGCCCTTGACAACCGCAGCTATTTCACCGTGGCCCTGGGCTGCACGGGCGGCAAGCACCGGTCGGTCTATTTCGCTGAGACCCTGGCCGAGTATTTCAGGCCCCGTCAGCCAGTGCTGATCCGTCACCGGGGGTTGACTGGATGAACGGCCTTAGTACCGCGCTCGGGCACGCTTTGCGCGCTGCCGCATCATTGCGCTGGCTGGGCTGGGGGGATGGCCTGGTGCTAGTCCTGGGCCTGCTGGCGGTGATGGTGGTGGCACGCATCGGTGCTGGGGGTGGGGACGACCGGGTCCTGATTTGGCAGGCGGGGCAGGTCTATGCAGAGGCCAGCCTGCGGGTCAACCGGCTCATCGAGGTGCCGGGTCCCCTAGGCGTCACCTTGGTGGAGATCCGCGATGGACAGGTGCGGGTGAGGGCCGACCCCGGTTATCATCAGCTCTGTGTCCGCCAGGGTTGGCTCGCACCAGGCGAGACCGCCCTGTGCCTGCCCAACCGGGTCAGCGTGCAGCGCGGAGCGTCCGCCTATGACAGCCTCAACTATTGAGCTGGCGGTGCGGGAGCAGGATCGCCGCGTGGCGACCTATGCCGCTGCGGCGGTCGGGCTGACGTTGGCGGAGGCGGTCATTCCCCTGCCCATCCCGGGCATCAAACCCGGCCTTGCCAACATCGTCACCCTTCTGGTTCTGGTTCTTTTCGGCTGGCGCATGGCGGCCTGGGTCAGCTTGTTGAGGGTGGTGGCTGGTGCCCTGCTGCTAGGCAATTTTCTCACGCCCGCCTTCGTGCTCAGCCTATCCGGTACACTGGCAAGCCTGATCACCCTGGCCCTGTTCCGAAGTCTCTATCCGGCCTTCCTAGGTCTGGTGGGCTTGTCGGTGCTGGCCGCCTTCGCCCACGTCGGTGCGCAGCTCATGGTGGTGGACCTCTGGCTTATGCCCGGTGTAAGCCTGCTGCCGCTGGCCCCACTGTTCCTCGCGGCTGCGTGGGTCACTGGCCTGGTCAACGGCCTGGTGGCGGTCCGCTTGCTTGCTGACGCTGCGCGCGGTCGAGTCGAAGACGCGCCGCGAACAAATGCTGAGCGTGTACAGAGGGGTCTTGCGCCTTGAGGCCGTCCTGGCCTGCATCCGTTGCACCATGGCCCGATTCGACGGCCTTGGCCAGCTGTTCTGCGTTACCCTGTGACCTCTGTACACACGGAGACGATCGACCAGGATGAAACGCATCACCCTCGCCCTCACCGGCGCCTCCGGCATGGCCTATGGGCTCCGTCTTCTGGCCTGCCTGCTTAAGGCGGGTTGCCGCGTGGACCTGCTGGTCTCCAAAGCCGCCCGCATCGTGGCAAGACAGGAACTCGATCTGACTCTACCCTCCGGCAGCGATGAACTCGCACGCTACCTGCGAGAGCATCTCACCAGCCAGGCCGGTGAGCTGCACGTCTATGGCTGTGAGGAGTGGTTCGCCCCGGTCGCATCGGGCTCCAACCCGGCCGATGCCATGGTGGTTTGCCCCTGTACCATGGGCACACTGGCCGCTATCGCCCAGGGGTCGTCGGACAACCTCATCGAACGGGCCGCCGACGTGATCATCAAGGAACGCCGCCCCCTTATCCTAGTGCCGCGCGAGACCCCCTTCTCCCTCATCCACCTCAGAAACATGACCGCCCTGGCGGAGGCGGGCGCCACCATCTTGCCCGCCAACCCGGGCTTCTACCACCGCCCAATAAGCGTGGACGCGGTGGTGGACTATGTCGTCGCTAGAATCCTGGACCATCTGGGCATCGTCCATGGTCTGCTGCCGCGTTGGGGCGAGGATAGCCCTTCCTGATCAACCGCGGTCAGGGGCTGTTGACGAGGAGATCGGCCTAGATCAGTCGGCCGCGCCTGGGGTTATCATTCCCACCTCGTCCCTAGTCTGCGAGGTGCCGTCATGCTGCCCATCCCCGATGCCCTCATACTCCAGTTCGACCGCGCCCTGCGCACGGTCTTCGCCCCGGCCGTGAGCCGTCGCCCCCACCCGGACAGCGGTGTGCCGGAGGGGGCTCTGAGCGACTCGGAAAGAAGGCGAGTGGCAGGCTTGATGCGGGTAAACCACAGTGGCGAGGTCTGTGCCCAGGCCCTCTATCAGGGCCAGGCCCTGACTGCTCGCAACCCCGAGGTGGCCCGCGCCCTGAGGAAGGCCTCCGAGGAGGAGACCGAGCATCTAGCCTGGTGCGAGCGGCGCCTGACGGAACTGGGCAGTCACAAAAGCTACCTCAACCCGCTCTGGTACACGGGCTCCTTCGCCATCGGCGTGCTGGCGGGCGCACTTGGCGATCGCTGGAATTTGGGCTTTCTGGCTGAGACCGAACGTCAGGTGGAGGGTCACCTGGACGGTCACCTAAAGCGCCTGCCCGAGCAGGACGCCAAGAGCCGCGCCATCATCGAACAGATGAAGGCGGACGAGATCCGCCATGCCGAAACGGCCATCGCCCACGGTGGGGCGGAACTGCCCCTGCTGGTCAAACTGGCCATGAAGCTCAGCTCCAAGGTCATGACCCAGACCGCGTATTGGGTCTGAACACCAAGTCGTTCGCCGGGCCGTCCCAAAAGCGACTTGGGCCTCCTCGGGGGCGGCTTGGGGCTCAATCCGCGCTGGTGGCAGCGCTGGGTGCGTCCTCCTCGATGATCTCGAAATCGTGCGTCATCTCGGCGGTCTTGCCCAGCATGATGCTGGCCGAGCAGTATTTCTCGGCCGAGAGCCTGATCGCCCGCTTTACCGTCTCCGCCTTCAAGCCGCGGCCGCGGACGATGAAGTGCATGTGGATGCGGGTGAACACCTTGGGGTGGTCCTCGGCCCGGTCCGCCTCGATCACCACCTCGCAGCCGGTGACCTGCTGGCGGCTCTTCTTCAGGATCATCACCACGTCCACTGAGGTGCAGCCGCCGGCGCCCAGCAGCAGCATCTCCATCGGACGCGGACCGAGGTTGCGCCCGCCGATGTCCGGCGCGCCATCCATGACGACGGCGTGGCCGCTACCGCTCTCGCCCATGAAACAGACATCCTCGATCCATCTGACGCGCGACTTCATGTCGGCTTACTCCTTCAGAACAGATTGCGCATACGGTACCAGATCAGGCCTATGCCTTCGTGCATGGCGTAGTAGCTGTCCAGCAGACCCCGCGCCGAGGGCACGAAGTCCAGCACGCTCGGGCTGTCGGGGGCCGCGTAGCCGATGCCGGCGGGGATGACCACTAGACCAGCCCGTTGGAATTCGGGTATGGCCCGCTTCAGGTGCCAGGCGTGGGTGACCAGGAAGATGCGCTCCACGCCGGCGGCCTTCAGAAGCCTGGCGCTGTAGAGCGCGTTCTCACGGGTGTTGCTGGAACGATCCTCCACCCAGCGCACCGGAATGCCGAATTCCCGTTCCAGCACCGCCTGCATCAATCGCCCCTCCGCTACGCCGCCCGCCGGCGCGCCGCCGGTGACCAGTACCGGCTTGGCCGTCTTGCGCGCCAGCCAGGCACCGTAACGCACACGCTCCAGGGTAAGCCGACCCACCGTGTCGCCGCCATACTCCAGATTGCCGCGGCAGACGCCGCCCGCGAGGATGACGATGGCCTCGGCCTCGCTACCCGCGATCGGTGTTGGCGGCGGCTTCAGGGCATCGAGCATGAGCTCGGCCAGATAGGGTGTGGACAGCAGCCAGAGTCCGGCGGCCGAGAGCCAGATCAGGGCGCGCCCCTGGCGCTGTCTTCGCCGCGAACGCAGCAGCCAGGCGCCCCAGACTATGAGCACGAGCAGGTTGAGGGGCGGCAGCAGAAAGGCGGCGATGAGGTTGGTGACGAGCCAGCCGATGTCCATAAGCGGATTATCGCGGCAGGCCGGTGCGGTTAGAAAGCCTGTTTGACAGGAAATTGAAACCACCGCTATGATCACATCCTTTACGCGATGCCCTGTTCAGGATCTGTCATGAAGACCTTTTCCGCTAAGCCGCACGAAGTCCAGCGCGGCTGGTATGTGGTGGACGCGAGCGACAAGGTGCTGGGGCGCCTGGCTTCGGAGATCGCCAAGCGTCTACGCGGCAAGCACAAGGCCATCTATACCCCGCACGTGGATACCGGCGACTACATCGTCGTAGTCAATGCCGAAAAGCTGCGCGTCACCGGCAAGAAGGCCGAGGACAAGAAGTATTATCGTCACTCCACCTACCCCGGCGGCATCTACGAGACCACCTTCGGCAAGATGCAGGCGCGCTTCCCGGGCCGTGCCCTCAAGAAGGCCGTCAAGGGCATGCTGC
>Ga0209721_1001577_pt1 | contig 16537 bp, 14 predicted proteins | sample TshhotsprinmetaG_FD_184139 | JGI IMG/M metagenome (GOLD analysis project Ga0209721, IMG submission 184139) | Hot spring microbial communities from South Africa to study Microbial Dark Matter (Phase II) - Tshipise hot spring metaG (SPAdes)... | ecosystem: Environmental > Aquatic > Thermal springs... | reverse complement strand
TTATCTGGCAGATTATGACAGTGATAAAAACAAACCTCTTTTGCAAAATCCTGTTATTATAATGGCAGGAGGGAAAGGCACAAGACTTGACCCTTTTACAAAAATACTTCCCAAACCGCTTATTCCCCTTGGCAACAAGCCTATAATCGAACATATAATGGATCGTTTTTATAAGGATGGTTTTAATAATTTCATCATAGTGTTAAATTACAAAAAAGAAATGATAAAAATGTACTTTAGTGAGAATGTTTCTTCCTATAATCTGGAGTTTGTTGAAGAGAGTGATTACCTGGGCACTGCCGGCGGACTTTCTTTATTAAAGAATAGATTAAAGGATACCTTCATCGTCACCAACTGCGACACCATTTTAGAGGGTGACTACAGGAATTTTTTTGAGTGGCACAATAACAGGAAAAACATAATGTCCATCGTTGGTTCTCACAGAGAGGTTACGGTTCCTTACGGTGTTCTCAGCATGAAGAACGGATCCCTCGTGGAAATAAACGAAAAGCCCATGTTTGATTTGTTTATAAATACTGGAACATATGTATTCGAACCTGAAGCACTTAATTTTATACATGAAAATGAGCGCCTCGACATGGATAAATTAATCGGCAGAATTAAGTCGGCACACGAAGACAGAATAGGAGTCTATCCGTACTGGGGAAAGTGGTTTGATATAGGACAGTGGGATGAGTACAGAAAGAGTCTGAAACACATGGGAGAATCGGGCGAAGATGTATAAAGGCAATAAAGTGATGTGTGTGATACCTGCAAGGGACGGGTCAAAAGGCTTGCCCGGGAAAAATATAAAAAAACTTGCGGGGAAACCTCTGATCGCCTATACCATTGAACATGCACAGCAGTCCAGATATATCGACAGGGTTATAGTTTCTACCGATAGTGGAGAAATCGCGGGTATTTCCCGGCAATACGGAGCAGAAGTTCCATTCATAAGGCCGAAAGAACTCGCTATGGACGGCAGCAGCGTTCTTGATGTCTTGCAGCATACGATCGATTGGGCTGAAGATGCAGATAAATATTCATTTGATATTTTAGTCCTGCTCCACGTGACTGCACCGTTAAGAAATGTCTCGGACATCGATAAGTGCATAAAACTCTTAGTTGATAAAAATGCAGATAATGTTTTCTCGGTTGCAGAAGCAAGCAGAAACCCGTATTTCAATATGGTTGAAATTCATGGAGATGGAAAGATAGGTCTTGTGAAAGAAGGCAGTTTTGTCACAAGACAATCCGCTCCGAAAGTTTTTGATATAAATGGATCGGTTTATGTATGGTGGAAGGATGTATTCAAGAAAAGGAGAAGTATTTTTTTGGAGAATACGCAAATATATATCATGCCCAAGGAGCGTTCTGTCGATATAGACGATGCTATCGATTTTAAGATAGCAGAGATGCTTCTTAGGGATGCAAAATAGGTCTAATAAAAGCTTTCATGAAATTCCCGCTGTTTGAAAGAAATGCCCTCGATATAAAACCCTTATCCGACAGGGAGCACGATTTGGACATATCGGTTATAAAGAATATTGCTATTGGTAAAAGGCAGATAGATAGCAAGCTTAAAAAAGTTGCAGAACGTATTATCAAGGCAAGAGAGGATAAGGCAGCAGTAGTAATGATGATGGGGGGGCATGTTGTCAGGTCCGGAGTGCAGAAATATATTATAGACCTTATGGAGAGAGGCTTTATTTCATGTCTCGCCATGAACGGCTCTGTTATGATACATGATTTTGAGTTTGCGCTTATCGGTGCTACAACAGAGAGTGTTTCAAGATACATAAGAGAAGGACAGTTCGGCCTGTGGCATGAAACAGGGTGGATAAATGATATTATTAATAGAGCATATAAAGACGGCATGGGAATGGGGGAGGCTGTAGGGGAGGCAATATTCAAAGGAGAGTTCCCCTACAAGGATGTAAGCATTTTAGCAGCAGGCTACAGGCTCAATATTCCTGTTACCGTCCATGTCGGCATCGGGTACGACATTATACATGAACATCCTAATTGCAGTGGCGCTGCAACAGGAGATACGTCATACCGCGATTTTCTGAGGTTTGCAAAAGTTATAGAGAGCTTGGAGGGTGGGGTAGTAATGAATTTTGGCAGCGCCGTAATGGCTCCAGAGGTTTACTTAAAAGCACTCAGTATGGCAAGAAATGTTGCAATGCAGCATTGCAGATATATTAGACGCTTCACTACCCTTGTCTGCGACCTTTATGAATTGCCAGAAGACTTTAGAACCGAACCGGATAAAAACAATCCGGCCTATTATTTCCGGCCGTGGAAAACCATGCTGGTCAGAACGGTTGCCGATGGAGGCGAAAGTTTTTATGTTAAGGGAAAGCATTCGGAAACCATACCGTCACTATGGTATGCGATAAATGAGGCTGTAACAAACAATTGATAAAATAAAACACTTTGTATTACTATAATCAAACTTTTATGAAGATAAAGAGCCTTGAAGAACTGTCTCTCGTAATACAGGAATTAAGGTCTGAAGGCAAGAAAATCGTACTTTGTCATGGATGTTTCGATCTCATGCACCCCGGGCATATTAAGCATTTTCAGGCTGCAAAAAAAATGGGTGAAGTGCTTTTAGTAACAGTGACTCCCGATGTATATGTGGACAAAGGACCGGATAGGCCTGTTTTTGATGAAAATCTGAGGGCGGAGTGTATAGCTGCTTTGGAGTGCGTTGATTATGTCTCTATTAACAAATGGCCAACTGCCGAGGAAACTCTGAGGCTGCTGAGACCCGATATATATGTCAAAGGGCAGGAATTTGAAAATCTGGAAGACAAGACCGGGAAGATTCAGAAAGAATATAAAGTTCTTCGGGAAATCGGAGCGGAGATGAAGTTTACCCATGAAATAGTATTCTCATCCACGCAACTGATTAATAAATATTTTCTGAAAAAACAGGGCGCAAAAACGGAATAATGACGAATGGAACAGTATAAGAAAAAAATAGTTTCCATGGATGAACTTGTAAAAATAGTAGAGACTTTAAAGTCGAAAGGGAAGACTGTTGTCCAGAGCCACGGGGTATATGATCTCATACATCCGGGCACGATAAAACACCTGGACTCGGCAAAAAAACAAGGGGATATTCTCATTGTTACGGTCATTAAGGATAAAGACGTTCGCAGAGGGCCGGGAAGACCGATTTTCCCTGAAAAGTTAAGGGCCGAAAACGTGGCTTCCCTTTCGCAGATAGACTATGTCAGCATTGTGGATGACGAGATCCCCTTTGAATGCGTGAAAAGAATAAAACCGGATGTCTTTGCAAAAGGGCAATCGCACAAGGAACGGGATGAAAAAATACATAAAAAGATATTCGAGGAAGAGAGGGATTTGTATTTCGGAAAAAGCAAGATATACGAGACGGACGGTTTTTCATTCAGTTCTTCTCAGATAATAAATAATTTCCTTTACATTTATCCGGATGAAACTAAAAATTATCTCAAAAACTTTTCAAAGAAATACAGTTTTAACGATATAGCGGAGAGCCTTAACAAGCTTAAAGATTTAAAGGTTTTATTAATAGGAGATGGAATAATAGATGAGTATCACTACTGCACTGCACTTGGCATGTCTGTAAAATCAAATCTTGTAGTAAATAAGTATTTAACCCATGAGGTCTTTGCCGGAGGGGCTTTTGCAATAGCGAATCATATTGCCGGTTTATGCGACAGGATAACCCTTGTCACCCTGCTTGGAAGCAGCGACTCTAAGGAAGATTTTATTTTAGAAAATCTTAAGCAAAATATTACGCCGAAGTTGTTCATAAATGACGGTCCTACTATAATAAAGAAAAGATATGTGGATCAATATCTGAACCAAAAGATTTTTGAAGTAAACTATTTAAACGAAAGTTATATAGACGAAGACAGCGAATCTAAGATTATCAAATATTTGAAGTCGGAAATAGGAGACTATGACCTTGTCCTTGTGTCGGACTTCGGACACGGCCTTATTACCGACAAGATAAAAAAGACAATTGAAGAATATTCGAAAAAGTATGCAGTTAATACCCAAACAAACGCCGCTAATGCAGGCTATAATATGATCACAAAATATAATAAACCATATTTTATTTGTCTTAACGAACCAGAGATAAGACTCGCAGCGCAGGACAGATATGCCAATATAGAAGATATAGCAAAACGGATAAAGAACGACCTGAATGCCGAATATTTAATAGTAACCATGGGGAAGAAAGGATCGATAGGACTAAATAAAGAAAATGAGATAAACAGAACGCCTATCTTCTCTACAAAGGTGGTTGATACAATAGGTGCAGGCGATGCCTTTTTTGCCTTCACAGCTCCTTGTTTTGCACTGAGACTCCCGTTGGATATGGTCTCTTTTATAGGAAATGCCGTAGGTGCATTGGCAGTTCAAATCATAGGCAATAAAAAACCCGTGGAGAAGTATGAATTTCTCGAGTTCATACATGCTATTTTGAAATAAAGAGGTGTGTGGATGCGTGAAATTGCTGAAAATTATTACAGCAATCTCTTTGATTTTGCAAATTCCATAAAGGTAACAAGCCGGAATGGGAAAAAACTTACATTCCCCAACGGAATCGAAGAATCTGTCAATATCATGATGTCTCAGGTAGCTTCAGGACAGAAAATCATTTTTATAGGCAACGGCGGGAGCGCAGCTATATCGAGCCATATGGCCATCGATTTCTGGAAAAACGGCGGGATGAGGGCTGTTTCTTTCAACGATGGGCCTTTGTTAACATGCATAGGCAATGATTACGGCTACAGGCATGTATTCGAAAAACCAATCGAGATGTTTGCCGAACAGGGAGATGTCCTTGTTGCCATAAGCAGTTCGGGGAAGTCGGAGAACATACTGCTCGGAGTTCGTGCTGCAAAACTAAAGGGCTGCAGGATAATCACGCTTTCCGGCTTTGATGAAAATAATCCTCTTTCGTCATCCGGCGAAATTAACTTCTACGTCCCATCGAAGTCTTACGGCCCTGTGGAAGTCCTTCATCATTCCATATGCCATTGCATGATTGATACGATTATGAGAGTAAAAAATGGATAGGTACAGAATCGACAGCCATAAACTCCTTTATCATGTTCCGAGAGTAAATGACTGGCTGAACGGCAGAATAATTTATCCCATCTACATGGAGATAAGTCCTTCCGGAGGCTGCAACCACAGGTGTACATTCTGCGCCCTCGATTTCATGGGTTATCAGAAGAAATTTCTTGATGCCGGAGCCCTTATGGAAAGGCTAACAGAAATGGGAAATCTCGGCTTGAAAAGCATAATGTACGGAGGCGAGGGAGAACCTTTGATGCATGAAAAGATTGCAGAGATAATCAATCATACAAAAAAAAGCGAAATAGACGTAGCACTCACAACGAACGCTACATTATTGGAAGAACCCATATCAGAAAAAATTTTGGGAGATATGACATGGATAAAGGTAAGCATCGGCGCTGCCACAAGGGATACCTATGCAAAGATTCACAGAACAAAGCCTGAAGACTTCGACAAAGTGATAAAAAATCTTTCTTCTGCGGCTAAGATAAAGCGAAATAATAAATATAAATGTACATTAGGCATGCAGATATTGCTGCTTCCTGAAAATAAAAATGAAATTGTCCATTTAGCCGAAATTGCGAGGGATATAGGAATGGATTATCTTGTAGTTAAACCTTATTCCCAGCATCCTCTGAGCAAGACCCAAAAATATAAAGACATTAAATATAATGAATATGCGGCTCTTTATGATGAATTGGTAAAACTGAATACAAAAGATTTCGATATCATATTCAGAATAAATACCATGAAGAAGTGGGATGAGGGCATAAAAAATTACAACCGCTGTCTTGCCCTTCCTTTCTGGTCGTACTTAGACTCCGGAGGCAATGTGTGGGGCTGCAGCGTTTATCTCGGAGATGATAGATTTCTTTACGGCAATATATATGAAAAGTCCTTTAAGGAGATATGGGAAGGGGAGAAGAGGATGCAGTCCTTAAAATGGGTGGGAAGGGATCTGGATGCCAATCAATGCAGAACAAACTGCAGGATGGACGAGATAAACCGGTATTTATGGGATTTGAAGAATCCGCCGGAACATGTCAATTTTATCTAACAACTTGCTTTATTCCACCAATAAAGCCTGCATGCAAAAAAGATATATCAAGGAGACGATTATATGACAGATATTCCGGCGTACGTTCTTATTGATCTCCTTCGCAAAATGCTGTTTATCCGGCGTTTTGAAGAAAAAATCGTAGACGTATATTCCGAACAGGATATGAAGACCCCTGTTCATTTGTGCATTGGCGAAGAAGCCATTGCCGTTGGTGTTTGTGCCAATCTTAATAGAGATGATTATATCTTTACAACCCACAGGAGCCACGGGCATTGTCTTGCCAAGGGCATGGATCCAAAACAGCTTTTAGCGGAATTTTACGGCAGAAAGACAGGATATTGTAAGGGTAAGGGCGGTTCAATGCATCCCGCCTCTGTCGAACATAATGTGCTTGGAACTTCCGCTATAGTCGGCGGTGGAATTCCTATTGCTGTTGGAACAGCCCTCGCTTCGTGGATGAAAAAAGACAACAGAGTATCCGTGACTTTTTTTGGTGACGGTGCAACAGAAGAGGGCACATTCCATGAGAGCATGAATTTCGCGTCTCTCAAAAGACTTCCGGTTGTTTTTGTTTGTGAAAATAATTTTTATGCTACGAACTCACCCATATCGGCAAGGCAGCCACACGATAATATAGCGAAGAAGGCAGAAGGATATGGTATGCCCGGCATACAAATAGACGGGAATGACGTTATACAAGTATACAGAACCGCAAAAGAGGTGATTCAAGTGGCCAGAAATGGCGGGGGTCCAACACTAATAGAGTGCAGGACGTACAGGTGGAAAGGACATGTAGGAACCGACTACGACTATGAGAAAGGATGCCGTCCCCGGCAGGAGCTTGAAGAGTGGATGAACAAGTGTCCTATAAACAGTTATAAGGATTATCTTATAGAGAGCGGCATTATAAGCAATACCGAATTCCAGGCTATGATAAGCGAAATCGATTCTGCACTGCAATGTGCGATAACTTTTGCAAAAGAAAGTCCTTTTCCTGATATAAGCGAACTTTTAAAAGACGTTTATTTTGAAAGGAAATAGTTATGCCGTGGACTAAGGTTTATATAGATAAGGCGGATTTCGAAGGAACTCTTGCTAAAGAAGGATTAAGGGGAGTTTCTTACAAGGATGCTATCAGAGAGGCGCAATTGCAGTTGCTCGAAAAAGATGACAGGGTTTTTTTAATGGGCGAAGGTATCGACGATCCAGGAGGCATATTCGGCACGACGGTCGGACTGGCTGAAAAATTCGGAAAAAATAGGATCATGGATATCCCTATTGCGGAGAATGGGTTGACTGGAGTTGCTATCGGCGCTGCGATTGCAGGCATGAGGCCGATATTTATTCACATGAGAATGGATTTTTTGCCGATGTGCATGGATCAGATTATCAATCATGCTGCAAAATGGAATTATATGACAGGAGGGCATGTTAATGTCCCGCTTGTAATACGAAGCATTATTGGTAGGGGATGGGGATCGGCAGCCCAGCATTCGCAGGCGCTTCACGCTCTTTTTACCCACATCCCCGGACTTAAGGTTGTTATGCCGAGCACGCCATACGATGCCAAAGGTCTCCTGATAGCGGCGGTGGAGGACGGGAATCCGGTTATGTTTATCGAACATAGATGGATATATGATTATGTCGGATATGTCCCTGAAGATATGTATACGGTGCCGATAGGAAAAGGAATAATACGGAAAACTGGGAAGGATGCCACGATAGTAGCACTCTCACAGATGGTTTATGAGACGATGAAAGCTGCAAAGACTTTGGAAGCCGGAGGAATAGATGTAGAAATAATTGACCCACGAAGCCTGAAGCCGCTTGATGAAGAATTGATATTGGATTCTGTAAAAAAAACCGGGAGGCTTGTAATAGCGGATGTTGCATGTAAGACCGGTGGAGTCGGCGCAGAAATAGCATGCAGGGTTGCAGAATCTGCCTATCAATATTTGAAGGCTCCGGTAAAGCGCGTAAACTTCCCGGATGCGCCTACACCATGCAGTCCAGTGCTTGAAGATGCCTATTATCCGGACCATAAAGACATTGAGAATGCCATCAGAGAACTGCTTTAGAAAATCATAATTATGGATAAAGTGTCGATCTCCGTTATTATGCCGACATTGAACGAGGAAGAAAATATCCTCGCCGCCATCGGTAATGTAATCAAATCGTTCGACGATTACGATATACATGGAGAAATTATAGTAATAAACGACGGCAGTACCGACAATACGAGATATCTCGTGGAAGATTTTATGAAAAAAGACAGCCGTATCAGATTGCTGAATCACGACAGACCTCAAGGAATAGGCGCATCGTTCTGGAGCGGCGTGGATAATGCTTACGGAGATGTGGTGACCATGTTGCCCGGAGATAATGAAAACGACCCATGGGAAATATTGAGATACAGAAAGCTACTCGAACATGTCGATATGGTTATACCTTTTGTATTCAATAAAGAAGTCCGTTCGGTATTCAGAAATGCTTTATCCTTCCTGTACAGGTTTATAATCAATACCACATTTCTTGTGAATTTTAACTATACGAACGGCACCGTCCTTTATCGTAAATCGATTTTAAAAGAGCTTGATTACAGGAGCACCGGTTTTTTCTTTCAAACCGATATTTTGATAAGAACCGTAAAGAAGGGATACCTCTTTGCTGAAGTCCCCTATAGACTCTCGGCGAGAAATTCAGGCGCATCGAAAGCCATCTCCTTCCCTTCGCTTATGAAGGTCGTTAAGGGCTATCTGAAGCTTGTAAATGACATTTATTTCAGCAAAGAAGGGAATATAAAGAAAAATTTTGCAGAGGATTCCCTGACGGCAAAAAGACACAACGATATTAAGTAGTTTTTAATTGAACATTCTGTTATGGAAAAAATGATTCTTGATGGGCATAAATTAGCATGGCATAAAGATAGGGTAGAGGCATGGCTTGGAGGCGAAAGGATAGCCCCTATTACCATCGACTGTGCCTTAACGAGACGATGTTCATACCGCTGCACTTATTGCTACGGAATGCTGCAGGCAAACGATGAGAGAAAAATGACGAGAGACGTTATTTTCAGATTCCTCGACGACGCAGCGGAGATAGGGGTAAATGCCATAAGCTTTGTAGGCGATGGCGAAAGCACGTGCAGTCCGCATCTTTATGATGCGATATTAAGGGGCAAGGCGAATGGTCTCGATATGGCGCTCGGCACAAACGGTTATCTATTAAAAGATGAAAAACTTGAGGATATATTGCCCGCTCTTACTTATCTTAGATTCAACATATCTGCCGGAGATCCGGACAGATATGCCGAGATACACGGCTGTAAGACGGAACACTTTTTAAAAGTAATCAATACTATTAGAGAGGCGGTTAAAATAAAAAATAAAAATGGTTATGAAGTAACCATCGGTCTTCAAATGGTGTTGATGCCGCAGTTTGCGGATCAGATAATACCGTTATCGAAGTTGGGAAGGAATCTCGGCGTTGATTATCTCGTTATAAAACACTGCAGCGATGACGAAAAGGGAAGCCTGGGAGTGGACTATTCGAAATATAATGAAATGATCAACCTGTTGAAGGAGGCTGAGACTTATTCGAATGATAAATATCTCGTAAAGGTAAAGTGGTCAAAGATATTAAGCGGGGGCAAGAGAAATTATTCGAGATGTTACGGGCCTCCATTTATAATGCAGCTTTCCGGCTCAGGTCTTGTAGCGCCGTGTGGAATGCTTTTCAACAGCAGATATAAAAAATACCATATAGGCAATATCGCGGAGAAGCCTTTCAAGGCACTATGGAAGGGCGAGCGGTACTGGGAAGTCATAGATATGATCGCATCGGATAAGTTCGATGCAAGGACAATGTGCGGATCTCTGTGTTTGCAGCACAAGGTTAACGAATGCCTTTGGAGTCTCAAACACGAAAATGGAAGACTCGAAAAGCCGGATTCCCCGCCGCCGATGCACATAAATTTCATTTAATTCATGTCAAATTCCAAAAATATCGTTTTAGCTGCTAAATGCGCACCCCGTGAGAATATCCTGTCAGATATACAAAAAGCCGGACTGGAAGCTGTTGAAATATATCTTTCTGATGAGATATTAAACGATATTGACAGCATTATCCGGCTATATGCCGCATATCCTTTTCGGTATGCTATCCATGCACCTATTTTTGGATTTAATCCGTCAAAAATAGTTGAACTGGCAAAGGCAATTAATGCCGGAATAGTGGTGTTTCACAATACCTATTGGGAAGATGAGTGGAAAGAAATATACAGCGTTTTTAAAGGAATTTCTACGAAACCATGTATTGAAAATACCTTCAGCGTCCATGAGCCTGTCAAATTTATTAGACGTTACGGATTCGGCAGGTGTCTGGACCTAGAACACCTGCAAATAGAATGTGCAGGGGTTTTTGAAGAAGAGTTTATCCGGGTAATCAAACAGGCATCACATATCCATCTGACAGGTTATACTTATGGCTCACAACTGTGGCATACACACATCCATCATTCGCCTGAACACAATTTATATATGCTCAATTTGCTGAGAAAAGCCGGCTATTCTGGTTTTGTGGTTTCCGAGGCAAAGACCTCACTCCAAACGTATGAAGAGTTCAGGAAACTCCGGGAATTTTATGATCGCTGGCAGTCAGGCATTAAACATGAGGCTGCCGCCTGGTAATATGAATACATTAAAAAAGTTAATAACTCACTGTATGAAATACTTCTTGCGGCAATTGTACTGATCTACTACGGTGGCATTTTATATACCGGCTCACACCTTACCGGAGCCGAAATCGGCGATTTTGTCGACCTCAGGGCCAATACGCCGCAAACCGCCGCATTCAAGAGCGCAAACCTGCCGGTCTATTATCTGTTTGAGTTTCTTTATGATGTTTTAGGTCTTCCCAATGATTTTATTAAAGCTGGGATAGCGCTGTTCAGCCTTTCCGCAATAGTTTTTTCGATATATAAAATAACCGTCTATGTGTTTGAGAATAAGTTGAGCGGTATTTTAGCCGTTATTTTGTTTCTGTTTTCTTCATTGTATTATACCATTCTGTTTTCAAACTTCCATTATATTGCCAGGCATAATAATAGGAGAACGCTCGCTGGTAGGCGCAGGAAGTGTTGTAACAAGAGATGTTGCTGATATGATTGTGGTTGCCGGCAATCCCGCTGTATTCTTAAAAGAGATTCGTGACCTGCCGTATTGAAATATCCCTCCAACTTATCCCCATCTATTTTATAAATCCCTTTAGCTTTTGACGTAATGGGTATATAACGGGCCGGGGCAGTTCGGGCAATTCTTTGTCCGCCCATTTTTTATAGGATATATCCGGATATTTTTTTATGATTTCACGGTTTATAAATATTTCGCCGTCTTTGTATTTTACTATTATCATATCCCGTGTGTCGGCCGTCTCTTTGCCGAACTGGGTCAGGCGTTCAACCGTAGCTGTTTCTTGGTTAAAGTGTTCCTGCAATTCATCCGGCGTATAAACGCTGTATCTACGAAAATCGGACGGATTGTCGGAACGTGCATATAGCAGATTTAATGCGAACTCCAATTTATAGTAATTATCGAGATCCGTATAAAGCTGTCCTGCCCTGTCTTTGGCATCTATCATAAATTTAGCCTTTTCGGGTAGAGCCGGAAATCGCTTTTCAAATGCCTGCCAGAATTTATTTTGCTCTTTCCACGCATTAAAATATAAGTCCAGATTCAGATTGTTAAAGAACACGCCTAATCCGAAAATACAGACAATAATTGCGCGATATATCTTATTTTTTAGATGCGAACCGGTAGATACGGCATAAAAGAGATACAAAACCACCCCTGTCACAACAGCATAACCGAACTGCACAATAGTGGCATGACTGCTGTTCATTGCCCTTCCCAGATAGCTTCCCACAAAATTGAGCAGCAGTATTGCAGGAATAAAAAGTAACATGCCGAGGATAAAGATAGGCCTGACTGTTTGCCAGATGTTCTTCCATGAACCGCCGGATGGTTCATGTTGCTGCAGTATCGAATTTTTTGTGAAATAAATGCTGAAAATAGTCCCTAAAAGTCCTGTAAAAAACGAGGAGATTTTTGCATAGCCGATTTTTTGCGCAAATTGTATCCACTGCACATGCATGAGGTATGCGATAGTTTTTGCGTTCAGCTTCCAGTTCAGAATAAAGAGCGGGTCTGTTGTATAGGTGCCGGCATAGATGCCGTAAGGTTTAAACATGAGCTTATATACTCCCAGCGGGATGCAGAGAATAAAGAAGGGCATCCAGTATACGAAGGCCTTTTTCATCACGCCTTGCTGCACACCGTTCCTCTTATTTAGGATATACCATATAACGAACAACCGTGCAGGTTCAAAAATTATCGTTCCCTCCAGGAATACATAATAAGAAATGCCTGACACGAGCAATGCCGTTAATATCAGGCTCCATCGGGGTTTTTCGTCAATAAATGCCTTTTCTGTCAGGTAGAACGATAACACGCCGAGCATTATCGACAGTCTGTAAGACGTGACAGTAGCATATGGCAGTGTGTAATCGAGTGGCAGCACGGTATAGCTGATGCCTATAAAAAATGCAGGTATGGAACAGTTTTTAAACATGTTTTTTATGAAGAGATATAAAAATACGGGCGTGCCTATCTGGGTTATCATATTGACCGTATGCCATATTTCGTAAAAATAGTCCGTCGTTTTGTGGAGTTTGAAAAAGTAATATAAAAATATTCCCAATGGAACACGACGCAACTCTACGAAGCCTGTTTGAAGGAAGTCGTTTAAATTTATGCTCGAATAAAGCGATTGCAGCCAGCAGTTGTCATCCCAGACCACATCCCGAAAAAACCAGATATTACCGTAACTCAGCAAAGCTAATACGGCTATGATGGCGGGAAAGGGTAGTGCAGTTTTATTGTTTTTCTCAACAACTTCCATGAATTTTTAATAAAATCCTTTGAGTTTATGTCTCAGCGGATATGCGGCGGGAAATAAAGGCATGAGAATGTCCGAATGTTGTTGAAAAATTTCGCGATTAACGAGGAATTCATCTTCCCTATAGCGAATGAAGATAAATTCCTTTATTTTGATAATATCTTTTCCCCAGTGTGTGAGTCTTTCGAAAGCGGTTTCCGGGCTCTCAAGATGTTTTTCGATTAATTGCCATTCATCCGGTGCCAGTGCCCTATGTTTCCGAAACTCTTCAGGTTTATCGGATTTTGCATACAGAAGGTTTAAAGGCAATTCGAGATCGTAAGATGTATCGAGATTATAACTATATGGCTGATTTTTGGCTTTAGCATCGATGAAAAAAGTCGCCGATTCTGGAAGCGCCTGAAATCGTTTTGTAAATGCCTGCCAGAACTGCTTTTGTTTCTGCCATGAGTTGAAGTATAAGTCGAGGTTTATGTTGTTGAAAAATACGCCAAGTCCAATGAAGATTGCGACCAAAATGGTCGCTGTTTTTAATTTAGAATAAGCGTAATACAGCATATTAAAAAAGGTATAAAGTACGCTTCCCAATAAAAAAGTATAGCCGATCTGCAATATAACTCCATGCCTTGAATTTACTCCGAAAATAGGAACCCTGCCGGCGAGTTCATACATAATAACAGGAGGTATGAGAAAAATAATTCCGAGGATAAAAGCGATCAAGACCGGAGTCGAGCTTTCTTTGAATTTGGATAAAAAATTGTAATGCATGCCGCAAGGTGCAATATTTCTATTGTAATAAAAGCTTTTCCACTTCATGAGATAAAAAATAAGAACCGAAACGACGGCAGAGATGCTTAATAATATCGACCATGAAGTTACGTGAGAAATGTAATTCTTTGCAAAAACATACCAGTTCTGAAATAAAAGCGTCTTTAGAAGCTCCTTCTGCATCTGCCAGTCAAAAACGAAAGACAGACTTAAGGAATATGTGCCTTCATAAATTCCGTAAGGCTTGAATATCAATTTGTAGATAACCAATGGGATGCACAAAATGAGAAACGGAGACCATACAGCAAGCGATTTTTTTATCAGTTGCTTCGATTCCATGCCCTTTTTATAGAAAACATATCCTATAACCGCAAGCCTTGCCGGTTCTATAGCCATAGTCCCTTCAATTAAAACATAGTGGGAAATCCCCGAGAGCAGAAGGGCGGGGATTAACAGCGGCCATCGGATATTTTCAGCCAGTGCCCTCTTTGTAAGATAAAGCGATAGCAGGGTGAGTATTATGCCGATTCTGTAATAGATGTTAGAGAAAACAGGGACAGTAGTATCGATAGGATAAATTATAAGGGAACATGCTATAAAAAAAGACAGAGGATGTTTATCTTTAAATAAATTATTCGCAAGTAAGAATAGTAGAATCGGAGAGGCGACCTGCAGAGCCAGATTTATAGACTGCCATATTATATACGCATAATCGGTGGTTTTATGGAGTTTCAGGAAGTAATATAGAAATGTTCCCTGCGGTATGCGGTTCAACTCTATCCAGCCCGTGCTTAAAAACTCCTGAAGGTTTTTGCTTGAATAAACCGAGAGAAGCCAGCAGTTATCGTCTTCGAAGATTCCTTGTAAAAATAACAACCTTCCGTAGCTTAACACGGCAAGTATGCCGATTAGCGCTATTGGTATATATAATTCTTTATGTTCTTCTGTCTTAAGTTGATTGGTCATGCTTTTCCCTATACAGCAAGCCGTCGAATACTTTCATAAAATGCCTGAATGATATTGCGGTCTCCTTTTTAAAGACCGTATAGTAAAACATCTGACCAAACTTTACAAAAAGCATCAGGCACAGGAATACGAGGGCAGGCAATTTTTTTACAATGTCTATTATTTTTTCACCGGCGTTAAACCATCCCACCCCCTGGTCGGGTCTTGTAAAAATGCTCTTAAGCCTGTTCGCGTCGAGGTAAAAGCTGAAATAGCTGAAAAGCAGATCCCTTCTGATTTCATGCTCGGTATTGTTAGCAGGAACATAAGAAAACGGTATCCTTTTAAAGGGGTTTTCGATAAACGTCGAAACGGAATTAAAATTTTCATAAATTCCATGTATGTAGAGACGGTTTTCTTTTGTCGCGATCTCGTACAGTTCCGTCCCGGGATACGGGGTTGCGTTGTTATAACGGACCATGTCGATATTCAATTCCCTGCTTAATCTGACAGCCTTCATCCTGTCGCTATGCTTTTCCCCCGGAAGGCCGTAAATGAACGTTGCACTTACATGAAAGCCCGCTTTTTTGGCCATCTTCACAGCCTCTATGCACTGCGAGACCGTTTCGCCCTTTTTGACAATTTTCATCACATCTTCAGATGCGGTCTCCATTCCGAAGAATATGCTCCTGAAACCGGCATCATAAAGATCCCGGAGCAACCCGGGATTTACATTATCCCCGCGCGCCTGAAATTTAAACGACATCTTCTTGTGCAGATCTTTTTTCTTAATGGCATCGATCAGCCCGTAAATCCTTTCTTTACTCACAAGAAGATTATCATCAAGAAAAAGGATATGCTTTTTCCCGTATTTCTGATAGAGCATTTCCATTTCTTCGACAACAGCACCCGCTGACCTGAATCGGTACTTTCTGCCTGTCGTGACCCTGTTGCTGCAAAACACACACTGATAAGGGCATCCCCTCGAACTCAAGACGAATCCAAGGTCGTATCTCTTCGGATTAAAAAGATGGTAAGGAAACTTCGGATAACTGTCAAGATCATCCATGATAAAATGCCTGCCGTTATGTATCACGCGGCCGTCTTTCCGGTAGGAGAGATTGTCTATATGCGTATAATCTCTTCCTTCCTTCACACAACGGTAAAACTCTATCAGTGCCTTCTCTCCCTCTCCTCTGATGACACAATCGACGTGGTCATATGATAGCACTTCATCCGGCATGGCGGTAGGATGTATCCCGCCGAACAGAATTATTGAGTCCGGATACCGTATTTTAAATTCCTTTGAAACCTCCAATGCACGCTTAAATGCCGCTGTCAGAACGCTGAAACCAAAGATATAAGGGGGATCCATAGTTTTAACATATTCATCTGCCTTGCCCAGGACATCATCCTCAACCTGTTCGTCTATAAAGCGTGCCTTAATTCCTTCCCGTTCGGTTACGGCAAGCAGACAGCCGATTCCAACAGGAACAAATATGGGAAGAAAAGGCTGGAATATCTTCAAGGCATCTTTGGGAGAAGAGTTTATTAAAATCATTGTTCGAAAAATCTCCTTTTTAAATTTACTATTGTAACAGATGCGGGCATGTTGATTTTAGGTATGCGATTACTCAAATTCGCTTCTTTTGCCGAGCAAGACGAGTTTCATGAATACCATAATTCTGGCCATTGCAAGCATTACTGGGCTGGCTATGAAAT
>Ga0209721_1001575_pt1 | contig 16565 bp, 9 predicted proteins | sample TshhotsprinmetaG_FD_184139 | JGI IMG/M metagenome (GOLD analysis project Ga0209721, IMG submission 184139) | Hot spring microbial communities from South Africa to study Microbial Dark Matter (Phase II) - Tshipise hot spring metaG (SPAdes)... | ecosystem: Environmental > Aquatic > Thermal springs... | reverse complement strand
TCCCGTTCGCGACGACGATCCAGGACCGGCTGAACTACTTCGGCTGGCCGCTGGGCCCCGGCGACAGCGCCTACGACGCCACGCAGTTTTCCACCAAGATCGCCAGCGTGGGGGTCTGGTTCGACGGCTACGACACGGCCCGGCTCGCCAACACCCCGCGCGTCTACCTGCTGCCTGCCGGCAGCGATGTGGTGCGGCCGCGCGGGACGACGGGCGTACTGCGCTACTGGCAGGTGACCGAGCAACTGCTGCCGGTGCCCTACCCCATCGGCGAGGCGGATCAGCTAGACCCCGACTGGATCCCCAGCATCGGCGGACTCAATGGCCGGCTCTTCGCCATGAAGCCCTATGCCAGGCTGCGCGCCTACCCCTACACGCCCGACCTGCAGCCGGGCGAGCTGAACACCGACACGCGGCTGATCGGTCGCTCGGTGTGGAACACGCGTTGGATCCTGGTCATCCCCGGCTCAACCCTGCTGGCCGATCCGCAGCTCGGCATTGACCGCTTCATCCAGGACGTGGATGACATCTACATCTACTTCCAGACTTACGCGTATGCGGGGACGGCGGCCGCCACGAACGCGCAGGCGCCCGAAGCGGCGAAGACGCACGCAGATACACGCCCCGCAGACACGACGGTCACGGCCATCGCCGCCACGGCCAACCCCAAGCCGCAGCCCGACGCCTTGTTCTACGGCGTGGTGATGCGCGACGGCGCAGCCATGACGAGCGGCACGCTCACCGCTATCCTGCCCCGGCTGGGCACGGTCAACACGGAGATCAAACCCATCGCCGGCACAAGCTACAATTATGTGATCCCCGTGCCGCTCGGCTACTATGATCCGGGCGATACTAACTACGCCGCCGATTCGGCGCGCATCAGCGAGACGGTGCGCTTCACGGTCAACGGCGTGCCCGCCTTGCTGCGCGACAACGCCGGGGTCAGCTATCAGGCGTACTCGATCACCTGGCCGGGCGCGGGCTACCTGCTTACGGTGGACGTCAGCGGGCCGGGCAGCTATCCCATCGGCGATGTCAACGCCAACGGCCTGCGCGATGCGGCCGACGCGCTGCTCGTGCTGAAGTACGACGTGCGCCTGATTACCGGTGTGACGACCTGGCCGCCCGGCCCCGGCACGATCTACCTGCCGCTGTGCGACATCAATCAGGACGGCAAGTGCAACTCGACCGATGCCCTGCGCATCTTGATGTGCGACGTCGGGCTGGCCGCTTGTCCCACGGCTGCAACCGCGGCGACCGCGCTCGAATCGTCCAGCGAGACGGCCCAGCCGGTCGCCTTCCGCAGCGAGCAGACGGCCGATGCGGCCAGCGGCCAGGTGATCGTGCGGGTACTGGCCGAGTCGCCGCATGCGCCGCTGGCTGCGGCCGCGTTGGAGCTACGCTACGATCCGGCTCGCTTCTCGCTGGCATCCTGCGTCGAGAATCCGGCCGGCCGACTCGATCTGGCAGCCTGCAACCCGACCTATGCCGACGCCGCAGTGCGCTATGTGGGTGTTACGCTGGGCGGCATCGTCGAGGCGGCTCCGCTGGTCGAGCTGCGCCTGCAAGCCCGCGATCCGGCGGCGCTGGCGCGGGCTGCGCAGGGCGCGCCGGCCGTCGAGCTCGTCGTGATCAGCGCGTTCGACCTGGATGGCGTCGCGCTCCGGCCGGTCGTCGTCGCGCCGCCTACGGCCGATGGCCCACGGCGACTCTATCTGCCGCTGATCTTTTCCGGTCAGGCGGATGCCGGCCTCCCCACTCCGCGCACGATCGCCACGCCCACAGCGCCGATTGCTACGCAGCCGACGCCGACCATATTGCCGTCCGGCACGCCGACGCCGACCACAACCGCACCCGTGCGCATCACGCCGACGCCGACGCCGACCATATCGCCGTCCGGCACGCCGACGCCGACCCGGCCCACACCGGTGCGGGTCGAACCGACGCCGATCGCACCGGGAGAATGAGCGGCGGCGGCTCTGCTGCCTGCCTCTGCCCGACTGCGACAGGGGCTTGCGGTGAACGATGCCGCCGCCGGCGGAAACGACCGTTGCAAACGCTTCTGCGTCGCGAAGGATTGCCAACGATGAGCGGACATGCGCTACGATTGCCGGAGGTCGGACCTGCTCGCTCGCGCATGACGCATGAGATGGCAAGGAGCGGCGCGGCTGGCGCCATCGTCATCGTCTGTGTCGTGGCCTTGTTTCTGCTCACCGCGCACGCGGCCTGGGAGCTGGCGGCTGCGCCCGCCGGCGAGCCGACCTACCAGGTCACCTTTCAGGTCGGCGCGGGCGCGGCCGATGCACAGGATGCCTGGCCGTTTGCCTATGATCTGCCCAAAGGCATCAGCCTCACGCTGCCCATCAGCGTCTCGGTGACCGGCCCGCAGCCGCTGGCGCTCGCCGCGGTGTTCATTTCGTACGATCCGGGCCTGCTGCGACCCACCGGCTGCGTCCTGCGGCCGGCCGCGCCTGCGGGCTTCTGCAACCCGGCCTACGATCCGGAGCACGGCCTGATTCGTCTCAACCTGCTCGCCGGCACCGGCATCACGGGCCAGGTCGGGCTTTTCGACCTGACCTTCGAGGCGGTCCCGACTGCCCCCCTGGGAGCTCAAAGTCTGATCACGCCGTTGATCGAAACGGCATCTGACGCGCAGGGCAATCCGATGATCGCCCGCGGTCTGGGCAGCCGGATTCGGGTGGTGGCAGGCGCCGGGACCGGGGCCATCGTCCATGTCGGCGCGCCCGATCAGACGGCGGCGTTCACGCTGACGCTCGGCATGACGACCACCGTCCCGATCTGGGTCACCGGCGTGACCGATCTGGGCTCGGCCACTTTTGCGCTCGGTTTCGATCCGGCGGTCGTGCAGCCGCTGGCCTGCCATCCGATTGGCGGCGCAAGCGACGATGCTTCGGGCCTGTGCGTCCTCCATGTGGATCAGGTGCGCGCCAACTTGTTGTCGCCTTCGGGCCTGGCCGGGCCCCTGCTGGCGTTTGAGGTGGTCTTTGCGGCCGCCGGCGCGGCGCAGCCCGGCGCCACGAGCGATCTCGTTCTTACGATTGACGCGTTCAGCAACGCCGCCGGCGCGCCGATCCCCGTGGAGGTGCGCAACGGCGCCCTGGGCATCGCACCGGCCTCAGGCCCCGACGCGGCCACGTTGCGCCTGGCGCCGGCCGGTCAAACGTTGTACGACGATGGGCCGGCCACGGTGCACGTCTTCCTGGATTCCGGCGCCGCGGTGCGCGCGGCCACGTGGAGCATCCGCTACAACCCAGTGGTGCTACTGGCCGCATCCTGTCAACTCGCCCCTGAACTCGCCGGCGGCGTCTGCAACACGCGCAGCGAGCCAGGCGCAATCCACATGAGCCTGGTGAGCACCGGGCCGTTGCCCCCCGTCGCCGACATCGCCGCGCTCACCTTTCGCCGCCATCCCAACGCGCAGCCGGGCGCGCGCACCGCGCTGACCTTCGAGGTCGCTAACTTCACCGACGCGGCCGGCAACCGGCTGCCCTACCGGACCGCAGGAGGCGAGATCGAGCTTGCCGCCGCCGGGGTCGTCACGCCAGCGGTCGTGCTGCGCCTGGCCGGCGCCACCCCTGCGGGCTTCCTCCTGCCGCGCGGGGCCAACCTGGATCTGCCTATCGCCCTCGATGTGAATCCCGGCCAGCCATTGGGCAGCCTGATCGGCAACCTGGCCTATGACCCGGCCGTGGTGCGGCCGGTGCGCTGTGCGAGCGCTGCCGGGTTCGGTTCCTGCAACGCCGCCTATGACCTGCAGGCCGGGATCATCCGGTTCGTCCTGCTTGCTCCGGCTGGCCTGTCCGGTGCGCTGACCCCCTTCACCGTGACCCTCGCGGCGGCCCCGGCAGCGTCCGATGGGGATACGAGCCCGCTCGACCTGTTGGCCGAGTCGGTGACCGGCCCCCAGGGCGATCCCCTCACGTGGCAGGCGCAGGACAGCCTGGTGCGCCTGCTGGCGCCGATCGCAGGGCCGCGCGTGCTCATCGGGCCGCCGGAAGCGACCGGCGTCTACACCGTTGCGCCCGGCGCGGCCGCGGCCGTGGATGTCTGGATCGCGGATGTGGCCGGACTGGGCGCGGCGACCTTTGCGGTGACCTATGACCCGGCGGCAGCGCGCGCTGTCAGTTGCCGCATCCGCAGCGACCTGGTTCCTGAACTGAACGGCGGCTTCTGCCGCGCGGCGGACGGCGAAGGCCGGGTTTACGCCAGCGTGCTGACGGGCCAGGGCTACAGCGGCGCCGGGCCTTTCCTGGAAATCATCTTTGCGCCGGCCGCCGGCCCGGTCTGCATCGCCGACACGCCGCTGACCGTGCAGGTAGAGAACTTTGTTTCGACGGCAGGCGATGCCATTCCGGTCGTCGCGCGGCACGGCCGGCTGGACATCCTGTGCCCGACCACAGCGACCCCGACGCCAACGGCGCCGTCAACCGGCCTTACGCCACCGAGTCCGCCGACGAGCACCCCCACGGCGACGCCCACCGCCACGCGCAGCGCCACCCCGACGCCGACCGGCGCCCCCACGGCGACACCCACCGTCACCCCGACGCCGACCGGCACGGCCGGGGTCACGCCGACAGCTACCGGCACCCCCACGGCCACGCCCACCGCCACGCGCAGCGCCACCCCGACGCCGACCGGCACACGTCGCGCCACGCCGACGGCCACCGGCGCGGCCACATATCGGTATTATCTGCCGGTAGTGCACCGCGCGCACATCCCCCGGCCCGACCTGGTCATCACCAGCCTGATGGTGACGGCAGACGGCGTGCAGGTTGTGATCCGGAATCAAGGCGAGGTGCCGGTTGTAGATGAATTCTGGATTGACTTCTATGTCAATCCAATACCGCCGCCGGTCGCGGTCAACGAGATCTGGGACGACGGCCGCAGCGCCCAGGGCATCGCCTGGGCGATCACGAATGAACGCAATCCGAGAATACAGCCGTTGCCGCTGCTGGCGGGCCAGTCGCTCGTTGTGGCCTTCGGGGACGCGTTCATGGACGCCGACTACACCTGGATCGCTTTCCCGTTGCCGCCCGGCACAGCCGTGTATGCCCAGGTGGATTCGGCCAACGACCTGACCGACTATGGCGGTGTGCTGGAGACGCACGAAGCGCGTGGCGGCGCCTACAACAACGTGTTCGGGCCGGTGTACGTGCCTGCGGCCGCGGCCCAGGGCATGCGCTCTCCGGCCGCGGCCGCAGACCGCCGCCGGTCGCCGGTTACCATGCCGCCGCGCTAATATCTCAGAGGTGTGCGATGCAGACCGGAGATCAAGCCCGGAATTTGCCTCAGCGATGCTGGCAGGCGATCCTCGTCATCTGTCTTGCCCTGCTCATCGGCGCGGCGGCGCTGGCCCCTGCGCCCGCCGATGCCATGCCCCCACGTCCGCCGCGCGCCACTGCGACTCCCATAACACCGCCAGCACCATCGCCTGGGCGCACGCTGATCGTGCTGGTATTGACTTTGCCGGTCGGACAGTCGCCGGCCGACTGGCAGGCGCTCTGGGCAGGCGTGCAGTGGCAAGACGCGTTCGGAGCCTGGCACGATGTCACCGGCTGGCAGGGCGCGCTGGACGAAGCGTTTCGCGGCATTGGGAAAAAGACCTGGGCCGTGGCCGACGGCCACCTGGGCAGCGGCCCCTATCGCTGGCTGGTTTATGCGCGGCCGGCTGGCGAGGTTGTTGCCGCCAGCGCCCCCTTCTACTTGCCCTCAGCAACCGGCGACATTTACGAGGTCCCGGTCGTGATCGGGGACAGGCCGGAATGACATCCGGCCAATTGACAATCTGCGAAATGTCCTTATAATCCTCTGGTGTCGGATGGAACGATTGGAGCCCCGCGCATCGTTGCGCAACCATCGCTGCCGCCTTTCATCTGACCTGGATCAAGCACAAGCATCCACTTCGACAGTTTGATCGTTTTGCCCCGCAGCAGAATTTACAGCGTCGTACTTGCCTGCTGATTGATTTATCCCGGCCGGATGTCCCTCCGATCCGTAGGGTTGGGAGGCCATTGGAGTCTGATCGTGCGACATGGTACAGCCCAGAACGCCAGCCATGACGGCTGGACTGTGTGTCTGACCTTCGACTTTGATGCGTTGAGCGTTTGGCTGGCCAGCTTTCCACCGGCCACCCCGGCCAAATTGTCGCGAGGCGAATACGGCGCACGCGTCGGTTTGCCGCGCGTGCTGGACTTATTGGCCGCATATCGGCTTCCGGCCACCTTTTTCGTGCCGGGCCACACCGCCGAATCGTATCCCGAGGCGGTTGCGGCGATCCTGGCTGCCGGGCACGAGATCGCACATCACAGCTACAGCCATCGCGATCCCAGCACGCTGAACGTTGACGAAGAACGCCGGGAGATCGAACGCGGCATGGCCGCACTCGAACGCCTGAGCGGGCAGCCGCCGGTCGGCTATCGCTCCCCATCCTGGGATCACAGCAACGCAACCCTGTCCCTGCTGGTAGAGTATGGCTTTGCCTACGATTCCAGCCTGTTCGCCGACGACTTCTATCCGTATCATCCCCGGTTGGGCGACCGGGTCGGACCAGACATACCCCTGCAGCCTGGCGCAGAGGCGCCGCTGTGGGAATTTCCGGTAGACTACGCGCTGGATGACTGGCCGCATTTCACCTTCAACTTCAATCCGCTGCGCGTCGGCCTCTCGGCGCCGTCCAAGGTGTGCGAAATCTGGACGGCTGAGTTCGACTACATGGTCGTACATGCGCCGACCGGCGTGCTGACCCTGACGATGCATCCGCAGGTCATCGGTCGCGGGCATCGGCTGACGCTGCTGGCGCAGTTCATCGAACACGCGCTGGCGCATGGGGGCGGCCGTTTTGCGCGGCTGGGCGATGTCGCCAGGGAGCTTTCGGCGCATAACCTCGCGATGGAGCAACAATAAATGGGGCGCTACATTCTCATGCGTCTGGCCGGACTGATTCCGGTCCTGTTGATTCTCTCGATGATCACCTTTGCGCTGATGCACGAAGTGCCGGGCGGGCCGTGGAAAGAGGGCCAACGGCCGTTCTCCGAGGAACAGCTCGCCGCTTTGCGGGCGCGCTACGGACTGGACAAACCGCTTTGGCAGCAATATCTGATCTGGATTTCGGGCGTTGTCCAGCTGGACTTCGGCATGTCGTTCAAACACCCTGACGAGAGCGTGATCGGCCTGATCAGCCGTACGTGGCCGGTCACCGCGCACCTAGGATTGATGGCACTACTGGTCGCTTTCGGCACCGGCCTGCCGCTCGGCATCATTGCGGCAATCAAACAGAACAGCTGGTTGGATTACCTGGTGACCCTCGTCTCGACGCTCGGCTTCGTGATGCCGCACTTCGTCTGGGGCATTCTCTTCATCCTGATCTTTGCCCTGACGCTGAAATGGGTGCCGACCGGCGGCTGGGACACGCCCAGGCAGTGGATCCTGCCGGTGCTGGCCTATTCGCTGGCCCCGATGGCGACGATCGCGCGCTACACGCGCGCCAGCATCATCGAGGTGATGCGCGCCGACTATGTGCGCACCGCGCGCGCCAAAGGCCTGGGCGAGCGCAGCGTGATGCTGCGCCATGTGCTGCGCAACGCCATGATCCCCCTGCTCACCGTCTTCGGCCCGCTCGTGCCCGACCTCATCACCGGCTCCATTTTCATCGAGGCGATCTTCCGGGTGCCCGGCCTGGGCAAGTTCTGGGTGACGAGCACGTTCGACCGCGATTATCCCATGATCATCGGGTTGACAATGCTGTGGGCCGTGCTGATCGCCATCACCTACCTGATCACCGACGTGCTGTACGTCTTCGCCGACCCGCGCATCCGTTTGAAATAAGCGCCGAGACCATGCCATGCCGACCGATTTAGACCGTAGCGACCTGCTCCTGGCACCTGCTCCTGTCGAAGCATATCGAGAAGAAGCCGATCGTCGCGACCTCATTCGGCCGCCGCGCAGCCTGGGCCGCGATGCGCTGCGCCGTTTTGCCAAAAACAAGCTCGCCATCGTCGGTGCGGCGATCGTCCTGACGCTGACGTTCTTCGCCGTTTTCGCCGACGACTGGTTCATTGCGCTGCCGATGGGCCGCACCCCGACCCCGCTCCTCGCCCGCACGCCCTACAACAAGGGCTTTTTCGGCCCGGTGGGTGCCTTCCCCGGCCGGGAATACTGGATGGGAACCGATCTCAACGGCCGCGATCTCTACAGCCGCATCGTCTACGGCGCGCGCATCAGCCTGTCCATCGGCTTGCTGGCGCAGCTCGTCGCACTCGCCATCGGCATCCCGCTGGGCGCCATCGCCGGCTGGCGGGGCGGCCGCGCCGATTTCCTGGTGATGCGCCTGGTGGACATCATGTCGGCGATCCCCACGCTGCTGTTCGCATTTCTGATCATGGCCCGCCTGGGTGCAGGCTTCTGGAACGTGATGCTGGCCATCGGCCTGACCAGCTGGATCAGCATCTGCCGGCTGACGCGCGCCCAGTTTCTGTCGCTGCGTGAGAAGGAGTTCATCGAGGCCAGCCGCATGATCGGCGCGTCGGCCCGGCGCATCTTTCGCATCCATCTGCTGCCCAACGCCCTGACGCCGATCATCATCGCGCTCACCTTCGGCATTCCCATCGCCATCTTCGCCGAAGCCTCGCTGAGCTTTCTGGGCGTCGGCATCAATCCGCCCATGCCCAGTTGGGGCCAGATGCTGGGCCGGGACGGCATCACCAACATGACCTACTACTGGCACCTGGCGCTCTTCCCGGCGCTGATGATCGCGTTGACCATGTTGGGGTTCACGTTGATGGGCGATGGCCTGCGGGACGCCCTCGACCCCAAGATGATCAACACGAAATGAGGTGAACCTGCAGAACTCGATGAGATGAGGAGGCAAGCCCCAATGACTCGTCTTGAGCGATGACTGCACCGACGGATTGGGCATCCAACGGTCAGCGCCACATGTTCAGAGCAATCCACCAGCCGACTGATTCTTCACAGGAGGAGAACACGATGAAAGGCAAGTTCGCACGACCGCTCTTCGTCTTGATCCTGCTGTCGCTGATCGCGGCGCTCGTGTTGGGATGCACGGCGCCCGCGCCACAGCCTGCACAGCCGACCGCGGCCAAACCGGCCGTCGAGCCGACCAAGGCGCCCGCGCAGCCGGCGGCTGCGCCCACCAAAGCCCCCGTCGTCAATCGCGCCGGCGTGGTCCTCCCGCCAGACGCAGCGCCGATTGAAAAACAGGTCATGCGCTATGGCGAGACAGAAGCGAAGTGGATGACCTGGGATGCCAGCGTCTACGACGAGAACTGGGGCGATTATGTGGCCTGGGCCGATTCCTGCACCCGGCCCAACAAGGAATACGAGCCGCAGCCGAACCTCTGCACCAAATGGGAGATCTCGCAGGACGGTCTGACCTGGACCTTCTACATGGACAAGAAGCGGGTCTGGAGCGACGGCAAGCCGATCACGGCCGACGACATGGTCTTCACCCTGCAGCGGTTCGCCCGACCCGACTACGACTTCGAGTGGTTCTACAGCATGGCGAACATCGTCAACTGGAACGATGTCGTCAGCGGCAAGAGGCCACCCGAAGAACTCGGCGCCAAGAAGGTGGACGACTACACCTTCACCGTGACCACCGATCGGCCGACCCCCTACCTGGACAAGATCTTCGCCGATCTGTGGGTCGTGCCCAAACACGTGGTCAAGGATCGCCTGAACGACGGCTCGTGGGCCTTCGACAAGAACAACTGGGTCTTCGCCGGGCCGTACAAGCTGGAAAGCTACACCAAAGGCAAAGAACTCGTGTTCGTGGCCAACGAGAAGTATAACGGCCCCTTCCCGCCGATGATGGACAAGATCATCGTGACCTTCATGGCGGTCGAAACGCGCTGGCCGGCCTACAAGAACAACGAATTAGACGCGATCGGCGGCGGCTATCAGCAGGACCTGCCGCCCTCGGCTATGGCCGAGATCATGGCCAGCCCCGAGCTGAAGAAGCAGCTCATCTCCTGGCCGAACTTCATGACCTACTACCTCTTCTTCGACACCTGGAACAAGCCGTTCGACAACCTGAAAGTACGTCAGGCGTTCAGCCACGCCGTGGATCGCGACAAGCTGATCGCCGGCCCGCTACAGTATCAGGGCGTGGCGGCCTACACCATGAACCCGCCCGGCTTCCCCGGCGAGAGCGTGGAAAAGCTGAAGAGCGTGCAGAACTACGACCCCAAGCTGGCGGCCAAGCTGATGGAAGAAGCCGGCTATCCTGGCGGCAAGGGCTTCCCGAAGCTGACGCTCTATCTGCGCAACGCAGCCCCGGCGCTGGTGGCCGCCTCTGAGGCGATCGCCGGCATGTTGAAGGAAAACATCGGCGTGGATGTCACGATTCAAAACCTGGATTACAGCATCTACACCGAGAAGATGCGCTCGCAGAAGAAGAACAAGGGCGGCGACTTCATCTTTGCCCTCGTGCCCTATGAGTTCGACTTCGTGGACGGCAGCAACATGCTCAGCCCGTGGGGCGGCTGCGAGAAGGGCGGCGTGACCGATCTGTCGGCCATGCCCGGCCGCCACACCTGGTACAACAAGGACTTCAACAAGCTGCTGTGCGAAGCGGGCGCCGTGCTGGGCGACGAAGCGAAGCGCAACGCAATGTACCAGCAGGCCGAGAAGATCCTGATCGAGGACGTGGCGCTGGTGCCCCTCTATCACCCGATCCTGACGGCGATGGTCAAGCCCGACATCAAGGGCCCGATGTTCACGCCGGACAAGAACGGGACGGTCACCTGGCACCGCCACCGCTTCACCAGCCGCGAGTCGTTGATCTATCGCTCGACCGGGACGCGGTAAGCCCCTCAAACAACCGCCCGACGTGCCAGGCACTCTGCAAGATGCCTGGCACGTAAATCCATCCGACCGAATCCAGTTCCCAGCCTATGAAAATCACCAACCTTGCACCCGATTTGATCCTCACCGGTGGCCGCATCTACACCATGGACGCCGACCACTCGATTGCCCAGGCCGCGGCAATCAAAGAGGGCCGTTTCATCGCCGTTGGAGCTGACTCCGAGATCGCCAACCTGGCCGGGCCGGACACGCAACGCATCCAACTCCAGGGCCGCGCGGTCATCCCCGGCCTCTTCGACGCACACGTACACATGATGGAGACCGGCGCCAAGCAGGCGACCATCCGCCTGGACGAGTGTGAGTCGCCGGAAGAGATGGCAGCCCTGGTTGCCGCGCGCGCCAGGAATACGCCGCCGGGCGCCTGGATCATCGGCCAGGGATGGAACGAGGGCAACTTTCCGGGCGGTCGCCTGCCCACCCGCCACGACATTGACCATGCGACCGCCGAGCACCCGGTCGTGCTGATGCGCTTCTTCAACACCGACCTGGTCAACAGCGTTGCCCTGCGCCTGGCCGGCATCACGGCCACCACGCCCGACCCCGACGGCGGCCGCATCGAACGCGACGCGGACGGCACGCCGAACGGCCTGCTGCGCGGCCAGGCAAAGGGCCTGGTGCGCCGTCTGATCCCGCCGCCGACCCACGAGGAGATGCAACAGGCCATCCGGCTGGGCTGCCAGCAGATGCACCGCTTCGGCATCACCAGCATCATCGAGCCCGGCCTGAACGCCGCCGAAATGCGCGCCTACCAGGCATGCTATCAGTCCGGCGGCCTGACCGTACGCACGAACCTGATGCCGAGCTGGCATGGCTTCCGGCAGGAAGAGACCGAGGCGCAGCTCGACAGCCGGGCGCGCGAGCTGGGCGTCTTCACCGGCCTGGGCGACGAGTGGCTGCGTCTCGGCGGCCTGAAGATGGCGATTGACGGCGGCACCACGCCGCACACAGCCTACATGTACGAACCGTTCGAGGGCGAGACAGAGGTCGTCAATTACAACCGGCTGAGCGTCGAGGACCTGCGGCGTTTCTTCCGAACAGCCAACGAACTGGGCTGGGATGTGGGCATCCACTGCTGCGGCGACCGCGCGCAGGACCTGGCGGTAGACGCCTTCGTCGCGGCCGGCCAAGCCGTAGCCAGGCCCGATGCCCGCCACAGCATCATCCACGCCTACTTCCCGACCGACCACGCGCTGGAACAGATGGCACCACATCGCATCGCCGCCGTCATCCAGCCCACATTCATCTACTGGGAGGGCGACCTGCTCTTCCGAGATGTCGGCCCGCGCCGGGCAGCCAATTACAAACCCGCGCGCAAATACCTGGATCACGGCGTGCCCCTGGCCGCCAGCTCCGACGATCCCAGCACGGTATCGGCCAACCCCTTCGTGGCCCTCTATGCACTGGTCACGCGCAAAAACAAGCTGGGCCACCTCGTCGCAGCGCACGAAGCGATCACGCGCAGCGAGGCGCTGCGCGCCTACACCCTCGGCGGCGCCTGGCTGACGCGCGAAGAACACCTGAAGGGCACCATCGAAACCGGCAAACTGGCCGATCTCGCCGTCCTGGATCGAGACTACTTCACCGTGCCGGAGGAACAGATCAAAGAGATACGTGTGGAGATGACGATCGTCGGCGGCAAGATCGTGTGGGAACGCGCAAGGTGAAACGTGAAGCGTCAAAATGTCAAACGTCAAATATGCCCCATGAATGCCTGACGTCCGATGTTCGACGCCTCACGTTTCATGCTTCACATTCGCTCTGCACCGTACACCCACTCGCCGCCCACCATCGTGGCGAGGACCTCGGTCTCCAGGATCGCCATCGGATCAATCGCGAAGATGTCCTGCGAGAGCACGACCAGATCGGCGAGCTTGCCCGGCGTCAGACTGCCGCGGGTCGCCTCTTCGCCACTGGCATAGGCAGCGCCGAGCGTGTAGGCCCGAACGGCCTCGGCCACGGTGAGGCGCTGTTCGGGATACCAGCCCTGGGGGCCGGGAGAGCCGTCGGCCCGACGCCGCGTGACCGCCGCGTGGATGCCGGCCAACACGCTCAGGTCTTCCACGGGCGAATCGGAGCCGAATGCCAGCACCGCGCCGGCATCCAGCAGGCTGCGCCAGGCGTAAGCGGTGGCGCTGCGCTTGCCCCACAACCTGTCCGCGATCAGCATGTCCTGTGTGGCATGGATCGGCTGCATGGAGGCGATGACGCCGAGTGCGGCAAAACGCGGAATGTCGGCCGGATGCACGATCTGCGCGTGCTCAATGCGGTGGCGCAGAGGCGAGCGGGAAGCGCCGTTGGCCGCTTCGACTTTGCGGGCCTCGGCGATGGCATCCAGCACCATCCGATTGGCACGGTCGCCGATGGCATGGATGAAACAGGCAAGGCCGGCTCGGCTGGCCTTGCGGACCACCTCACCCAGATGCTCCGGAGAGCACATCGGCAGGCCGACATTATTCGGATCTCCCTCGTATGGCTCCAGCATGTAGGCCGTGGTCGCGCCCAGCGCGCCATCGGAGAAGATCTTCACCCCGCCGATGCGCAGCCAGTCGTTGCCGAAGCCAGAACGCAGCCCGGCCTGGATGGCGGCATCGAGGTTCTCTTCGGGAATCTGCATGGTGATGCGCAGCTTCAACTCACCGGCAGTCTGCAACGCCTGAAATGCCCGAAACGCGGCGGCTCCCTCCATCGTGTGCACGCCCACCAGGCCGACCCGATGCGCATAGGGCATGGCGGCCCGGATCGCGGCCATGGCCTCGGGCAGCGCAGGCTCCGCGAACAGCCGAAAGATCAGGTCCATGGCCGCATCCTTCAGGATGCCGGTGGGCTGGCCGGTGACCGGATCGCGATCTATGGCACCGCCGAAAGGCGCCGGCGTCTCCGCGGTGATGCCGGCCAGCTCCAGCGCGCGCGTATTGGCCCAGCCGGCATGACCGCATTTGCGCCGCAGGAAGACCGGATGCTCCGGCGCCACGCGATCCAGATCGTGCCGGGTCGGAAACTCGCCGCTGCCCCAAAGCGTATGATCCCAGCCCCGTCCGGTGAGCCACTGGCCGGGAGGCGTCTGGCCGGCGCGCGCCGCAACCCGCGCCAGCGCCTCCTCCAGCGCGGTCACGCCTGCCAGCTCGATCTCTTGCAGGCCGATGCCATATGAGAGAAAATGAAGGTGCGCGTCAATGAAGCCGGGCACGACCGTGCGGCCGGCCAGGTCCACGGCTTTCTTCGCCGACCCCAATGCCCGGAGCGCGTCGTCGCCGGCGGCCACGATCCGGCCGCCAGCGATGGCAAGCGCCTGGCAGGCCGGCATGGTCGCGTCCATGGTGTGAATATTGCCGTTGTAGAGGATCAGATCGGGTTGCATGTCCTTTTACCTCGCTGATGGGGGATCACCAAGCCGTCCCCATTATAGCCGATATCGGGAGGAACCCAAGAATGGATGCAGAAACACGGGGCTGGCTCGATGGGCCGACCAGCTGGCTTGAGCTGAGCCGGGCTGCCCTGACGCACAACCTGGAGGGAATCCAGCGGCTGGTCGGCGCAGCGTTGATCATGGCCGTGGTCAAGGCGAACGCCTACGGTGTGGGCGCGATCGGCATGGCGCAAGCGCTCGCCGCGGCCGGCGTGAGGCTGTTCGGCGTGGCCACCGTAGCCGAGGCGGTCAAGCTGCGTCAGGCCGGCGTGGCCGGACAGATCGTCTGCCTGGCCTGGTTCACGCGGTCGGAGGTCCCCGCCCTCTTCGAACACGCGCTGACGCCGGCCGTCTTCGACCTGGAGGCCGCGCGGCTGCTGGACGCCCACGCGCGCGCGGTCGGGCAGCGTCTGCCCGTGTGGGTGAAAATTGACACCGGGCTGAGCCGGCTGGGCGTGCCGGTCGCAACCGCAACCGACTTTCTACGTCAGCTGCTGGCGCTGCCCGGGCTCCAAATCGCCGGCCTCTTCAGCACGCTGACCGAAAACCCCGGCCGCGATCCGATCCAGACGCAACGGCTGCTGGCGGTGCGCCGTGCTTTTTTTGCCCTGACCAGGCCCCGGCCGGGCCAGAATGACTTACCTTTGAGCCTGGCCTCCAGCCATGGCATCATCTCCCTGCCTGCCGGCTATCTCGACATCGTCCGACCGGGCATCCTGCTGCACGGCCTGGAGCCGAGCGAGCGCAGTCGGCTGGACGAGGGCCTGCTCGCGCGCGCCGACCTGCGGCCAATCGCCAGCTGGAAAGCGCGCGTCGTGGACGTGCGCACCGTGGCGGCTGGCGAGCAGATCGGCTATGGCCGGCAGCCGGCCCTCGCCGATCCCACCGCGCTGGCTACCCTGGCCATCGGCTGGGCCGACGGCTACCCGCCGGCCATGAGCCAGGGCGGCGCGGTGCTCATCGCCGGCCGGCGTTGCCCGGTTGTGACCGTCAGCGCCAACTGCACCATCGTGGACGTCAGCCAGACGCGGCGACCGGCCATCGGCGACGTGGCCGTGCTCCTGGGCGAACAGAGCGCCGAAGCGATCAGCGCGGCCGAGATGGCCCACATCACCGGCAGCAACGTCTATCGGTTGCTCGCCGCCGTCCCCGAGGGCGCGGCCAGGATCTGGCGTTAACATGCGCCGGCGATCTTGACAGATCTGGCCGGTCGTGCTATGCTTTTCCTGAAATTTGCGAAAGCCATTTCATCCACCTGAAAGGCCGACTCATGGGCGCAGAGAAGCCCCGCCCCAGCCTCAATGATGTCGCACGCCAGGCCGGCGTCTCGCCGGCAACCGTATCGCGCGTGCTCAACCAGACTGCGCCGGTGAGCCAGAACGCGCGAGAACGCGTGCTCGAGGCGATTGCGGCTCTCGGCTATCAGGCACTGCGCCCGCCCACGCTGGTCGGTTCCCGGCGGGACACGATTGCCCTTCTGATTCCGGACATTCTCAATCCGTATTTCACGGAGATCGCGCGCGGGGTTCAAGAAGAAGCCAGCGCCGACCGCCTGCTGCCTTTGCTGCTCGACACGAGCGAAGATCCGCAGCGCGAAATCGAGATGTTGCACATGCTGGTCAGCCAGTCGGTGTGCGGCATCATCATCCTGGGGACGCGCAGCCCGGCCCAAGACCTGATCCGACTCCGTGACCTGTCCGGCATCCCGATGGTGATCATCAACCGCTGTCTGCAGATGCCCAACGTTGCCTGCATCGTCGTGGACCTGGAAGCCGGCACCTATCGGGCCACGCGACATCTGCTCGACCTCAACCACACACGCATTGCATTCCTGCCCGGCCCGGCGGCCTCTGAGACATCGCAGGCGCGGCGTCGTGGGGTAGAGGCAGCTTTGACCGAAGTCGGGCTGGAGCTGCGGGCGGAATGGGCGCCGGCCAGCTATCCGGACGTGAATGGCGGCTTCCAGGCGATGAGCGCGCTGCTGGCACTGCCGACCGCAGAACGGCCCACGGCGATCATCACCCACAACGATCTGATGGCCCTGGGTGCGCTCCATGCCATTCGCTCGCACCATCTGCGCGTGCCGGAAGACATCTCCGTCATCGGCATTGACAACATCCACATGGCGGCACATGCCAACCCACCGCTCACCACGCTGGCGCCGCCCAAACACCGCATGGGACGGCTGGCGATGCAGCTGCTTCGCAGCATGATCGAGGGAAGGCCGCCACCGGAACCAGGCTATACACTGGTCGAA
>Ga0209721_1001573_pt1 | contig 16570 bp, 17 predicted proteins | sample TshhotsprinmetaG_FD_184139 | JGI IMG/M metagenome (GOLD analysis project Ga0209721, IMG submission 184139) | Hot spring microbial communities from South Africa to study Microbial Dark Matter (Phase II) - Tshipise hot spring metaG (SPAdes)... | ecosystem: Environmental > Aquatic > Thermal springs... | reverse complement strand
GCGGATGATCGAAGGCCAAACCCTGGACCTGGCCATGGAAGGAAAGCAAGTTGGGGTGAAGGACTGGACGGAGATGGCCCGCAGGAAGACTGGGGCCTTGTTCGGCTGCGCCCTGGAATTGGGGGCCATCGCCGCCGGCCACCCGGAATGGGGGGAGGCCCACGCCCGACTCGGGGAAGAGCTGGGCTTGGCTTTCCAGGTCCAGGACGATGCACTGGCCCTGTGGGGGGAAGAGCGCAAGCTGGGGAAACCTGTGGGCAACGACCTGGCCCGCGGCAAGCGCTCCTACCCCATCGTGTGGGCCCTCGAGCGCGACTCCTCGGTGGACACGGTGCTGCAAACCGGCCAGCTGGCCGAAGCCCGGAAGCGGCTGACCGCCCTTGGAGCCTACCAGGCCAGCCACCAGGCGGCCCAACATCACTGGAACAAAGTCCAGGAAATGGCGCGCAACCTGCCCTGGGCCCCCTGGGCCCACGCGGAGTTCGAAGCCCTTTTGGCCGCGGTCAAGGAAAGGCAGGCTTAGATGGGCCGCCCGCTGTGGTTGTCCTACGAACTGGCCCGCTACCTGCTGCCCCGGAGGAAGTGGCCCGAGCAAGGGCGCCTGTTCCCCATCGTGCTCATGCTCGAACCCCTCGAGGCCTGCAACCTCCGCTGCTCCGGCTGCGGCAGAATCCGGGAATACGAAGACCACCTGAGCGCGCGGCTCTCCGCGGACCAGGCCCTGGAGGTGGCCGAGCAAGCCCGCGCCCCCGTGGTCTCCGTCTCCGGGGGGGAACCCCTCCTCCATCCCGAAATCGTCCGCATCGTCGAGGGCTTGATAGCCCAGAGGCGCTGGGTTTTCCTGTGCACCAACGGCTTGCTTTTGTCCCAGCGCCTAAAGGAATTCCGGCCCCACGAGCGCTTGTGCTTTGTGGTGCACCTGGACGGAACAGAAAAAGTCCACGACGCGATCACCGGCCGGCCCGGCACCTATGCCCAGGCCCTCCAAGCCATTCGCCAGGCCCAAAAGGCCGGTTTCAGAGTATGCACCAACACCACGGTCTTCCACGGCTCGGACGTCGAAGACCTCCGGAAGTTGTTCGCCGCGTTGAAGGCCCTGCGGGTGGAGGGCCTGATGGTTTCCCCCGGTTACGCCTACGGGGCCGTACCCGAACGGGAGCTTTTCCTGCAGCGAGAAGAGGCGGTGAAGGTCTTTCGGGTGCTATTGGACGGGCGGCGGGGCTATCCGTTTTATGACAACCCCCTGTTTTTGGACTTCTTGCGGGGCCGGCGCACCTACCCCTGCGCGGCCTGGGCCGTGCCCACCTACACCGTGCTGGGCTGGCGCCAACCCTGCTACCTCATGGCCGACAGGCACACCCCCAAGTTGGCCGAAGTGCTTGACCCCCAGCTGTGGGAAAGGTACGGGCCGGGGAAGGACCCCCGCTGCGCGGGGTGCATGCTGCACGCGGGATTTGAGCCGGCCAGCGTGCTCGACCTTTTGAACCACCCATGGCGACTGGTGCTGCGCTGACCGTGGCGGCCTTGCGGACGGAACTTCTGTTTGTCCCAGGCCGAAAGAAAGCCCTGGGTGTGGGCCCCCAGGCCCTCGGGCCCCTGCGGAGGGTTTTGGACCAAGCAAGGCCCCAGGCCGTGGTGGTCGTGGGCTACTGCGCAGGGCTGCAAGGGTCCCTCCCCCCAAAAATCCTGATCTTGGCCGACCGGGTGGGGAAGGACGGGGAAACTGTGCGCGTTGGCGCCGGCCACCTGGCCCACGCCCAAAAGCTACTTCCCCACGCCCACGTGGGCCCCTTAATCCAGGTGGACCGGCTCCTTTCCGTGGAGGAGAAAGCCCGTTTGGGCTTGGAGGCCATGGGCGCGGACATGGAAAGTTATTCGCTGGCCCAGGAGCTCTTTCGCCGTGGAGTCCCCTTCCTCATCGCCCGGGTGGTTCTTGATGCCCTGTGGGAGGAACTTCGTCACGGGCCAGGCCAGCTGGGCTGGGCCCCCCGGGCCCTGGCCTGCTCGGGGGTCCTTGGGCGCGCCGCGCCCTTGCTTGGGGAAGCCCTCGCGGAAAAGTAGGCGGGTGAACATGGGCAAGAGCCGGGTAGTTCGGGTCGGAGGGGTGCCCCTTGGGGGCGGGAACCCCGTAGTGGTCCAGTCCATGACGAGCACGCCCACGGTGGAGGTGGCGGCCACCGTGGAGCAGATTCGGCGCCTGCAGGCTGCGGGCTGCGAGATCGTGCGCGTGGCCGTGCCCAACGCCGAGTCCGCCCAAGCCCTCCGGGAGATCAAGAAAGAGGTGAGCGTGCCCATCGTGGCCGACATCCACTACGACCACCGCCTGGCCCTGGCCGCGCTGGAGGCCGGAGCGGACAAGCTGCGCCTCAACCCCGGCAACCTCCGGGACCCGGACAAAATCCGCGCTGTGGCCCAAGCCGCCCAGGAGCGGGGTGTGCCCATCCGCGTGGGGGTCAACGCCGGCTCCCTTGACACCCGGTTCCTCCAAGGGCAGCGAGTCACGCCCGAGGGCATGGTAAAAGCCGCCCTGTGGGAAATCGAGCTTTTGGAAAGCGCAGGCTTTGAGGACATCGTGGTCTCCCTCAAGGCCCACGACGTGCCCCTCACCGTGGAGGCCAACCGCCTGCTGCGGCGAGAAGGCGACTGGCCGCTGCACTTGGGGATCACGGAGGCAGGCACAGCCTGGGAAGGGGCCATTCGTTCAGCCGTGGGGATTGGGATTCTTCTCGCCGAGGGGCTGGGGGACACGATCCGGGTTTCCCTGGCCGGGGACCCGGTGAAGGAAGTGGAGGCAGCGTGGGAAATTTTGGGCTCTTTGGGGCTGCGGCAGCGGGGGCCAAGCTTTGTGGTCTGCCCCACCTGCGGCCGCACCGGCATCGACATCGCCGGCATCGCCCAAGCCGTGCGGGAGAGGCTCAAACCCGTAACCACGCCCATCTCCATCGCCATCATGGGCTGCCCGGTGAACGGCCTGGGGGAAGCCCAGCGAGCCGACTTCGCCATCCTCGGAGGTCAAAAATTTGGGACGATCTACGCCCACGGCCAGGTGGTCCGCCCCAAAGTCCCTGAAGAAAAACTCGTCGAGGAGTTCGCCCACCTCGTGCTCCAGGAGGTCCACCATGGATAAGGAAACGCGCGAGTCGCCCCCTAAAACAAGTGTTTCCACCGAGCAGCGAGCTCCCCTGGCTGACCTGGACCGGGCCACCGAAAAGGCCGTGGACTGGCTTTTGGCCCACCAGGCGCCCGAGGGGTACTGGTGGGGGGAGCTGGAGTCCAACGTGACCATCACGGCCGAACACCTTTTCCTCACCCACGTCTTGGACCTCGGCTCCCAAGAGCTTTGGGAGGCCATCGCCCAGGAGATCCTGGCCGAACAGCGAAAAGAGGGATTTTGGAGCAACTGGTACGGCGGTCCGGGGGACCTTTCCACCACGATCGAGGCCTACGTGGCCCTGAAGATGGCGGGCGTGGACCCCGAGCGGCCGGAGATGAAAAAGGCCCAGGCGTGGATCCTGGACCAGGGCGGGGTGGAAAGGGCCCGGGTGTTCACCAAAGTATGGCTGGCCCTGATGGGGCAGTGGCCGTGGGAAGCCACCCCTATGCTGCCCCCTGAGCTTGTGCTCCTGCCCGATCGTTTCCCCACAAGCCTTTACGCCTTTGGGTCCTGGGCCCGGGCCACCATCTTGCCCTTGGCCATTCTGCGGGTGCTCAAGCCGGTGAAGCCCATGCCCAGTTGGGCGCGGATCGACGAGCTTTTTGTGCGGGGGCGGGCCCGGGCCGACCTCCGCCTCCCCCGCAAGAAGGGCGCTTGGGGCCAGTTCTTTTACGGGGTCGACCGGGCCCTGCGGGCCTACGAACGCCGGCCCCTCCGAACCTTACGCCGCCGGGCCCTCCAAAAAGCCGAGGCCTGGATCCTCCAGCGGCAAGAGGCCGACGGCTGCTGGGGCGGCATTCAGCCCCCCTGGGTCTACAGCCTGATGGCCCTCCACGCCCTGGGGCACAGCGTGGACTCCCCCCCGCTCAAGCGGGGCCTGGAGGGGTTACGCCGCTACGCGGTGACCCCAAAGACCCTGGCCCAGTACCCGTTTTTGGTCACGGACAAGCCTCCCCGCGGCTTCCGCCTGCAGTCCTGCATCTCCCCGGTGTGGGACACGGGCCTGGCCGTGATCGCCCTCCGGGACGCGGGGCTTCCCGCAAATCACCCAGCCCTGGTCCGGGCTGGTCGGTGGCTTGTGCAAGAACAGATCTTCACTGGGGGCGACTGGGAGGTGCGCTGCTCGGCTCGCCCCGGCGGCTGGGCCTTTGAGTTCGACAACGACGTCTACCCCGACACGGACGACACAGCGGTGGTGATGATGGCCCTTTTGGGGGTGGAGTTGCCCGAGGGGGCCAAGAAGTGGGCCTTGGACCGGGGCCTGGAGTGGCTTTTGGGGATGCAGTCCCGCAACGGCGGCTGGGGGGCGTTCGACCGGGACAACACCAAATTCTTCTTGCGCCAAATTCCGTTTGCCGACTTCGGCGAGCTTTTGGACCCCCCTTCGGCTGACGTGACCGGGCACATCGTGGAACTTCTGGGCCGGCTGGGCTATCGGCCGGGGTTCCGCCCCCTGGACCGGGCCCTGCGCTACCTCCGCCGCGAACAAGAGGAGGAAGGCTCGTGGTACGGCCGCTGGGGGGTTAACCACCTTTACGGTACGGGCGCGGTCCTTCCGGCCCTGCGGGCCTGCGGCCTCCTTCCCGCCGACCCCCGCGCGCGGAAGGCCCTAGACTGGCTGAAATCCCACCAAAACCCCGATGGCGGCTGGGGCGAAGACGTGCTTTCCTACCACCGGAGGGAACGATGGGGAAGAGGACGGTCTGCTGCTTCGCAGACGGCGTGGGCCTTGCTCGGGCTATTGGCCGCCGACGAGGCCCGCTCCGAGGCCGTCCGCCGGGGCATCGCCTACCTTCTGCAAACCCAGCGGCCCGACGGCACCTGGGACGAACCGTACTTCACCGGCACGGGCTTTCCCACCGACTTCATGATCCGGTACCACCTTTACCGCCACGTGTTCCCCCTCATGGCCTTGGGCCGCTACCGCTCCGCGTTGTCCGGAGGCCAGCCATGACCCTAGGGCGGAGGCCTTTGGTGATCGAGCTGGCCGGGGTGTACGGGTTCTGCCCGGGGGTGCGGCGGGCGGTGGAGATGGTGGAGAAGCACCTGCGGGAACAGGGGCCCCTTTCCACTTTGGGGGCCATTGTGCACAACACGCAGGTCGTGGAGCGGCTGCGGGCCCAAGGGGCCGCGGTGACCAGCTCGGTGGAGGAGGTGCGCACCCCGGCCGTGGCCATCACCGCCCATGGGGCAGGGCCTGCGATCTACGAGGCCATCCGCCGCCGGGGGCTGGTCCTTGTGGACACCACCTGCCCGATTGTGAAGCGCGCTCAGGAGAGCGCCCGTGGCCTGGCCGCGGCCGGCTTCACCGTCCTCATCTACGGCGAGACCGCCCACCCCGAGGTCCAAGGGCTTTTGGCTTGGACCGGAGGCCAGGGCTACGCCACGATGAGCCCCGCCGAGGTGCCCGCCCCCAAGGAGGGCCGCCTGGCCGTGATCTCCCAAACCACCAAGGAGCGCGAGGCCTTCTGGGAGTTTGCCCTCGCCGTGGCTGGCCAGCACAAATCCCGGCTTTTTGAGCTCAGCGTTGTGGACACCATTTGCCCGGAGACGGGCCGGCGCTACCGGGCCGCTGCCGACCTAGCCCAACGCGTGCAGGCCGTGTTCGTGGTGGGATCGCGCAACTCCGCCAACACACGCAAGCTGGCCGAGGTGGTCCGCTCCACCGGTGTGGTCACTCACTTCATCGAGTCCGCTGAGGAAATCGCCCCGGCCTGGGTCCGGGGCCTTCAAACTGTGGGCGTCACCGCCGGAGCCTCCACCCCCAACGAGGCCGTGGAGGCCGTGGTCCAGCGCCTGAAACGCCTGGGAGGTCAACCATGAACCCCACGTGGACTTCCACCCCCAAAAGCCTTTGCCACCGCGCCAAGTTCCAGGTGGTCACCGAACGGGCTCCCCAGTTCATCGACATCACCGAGGAGGTCCAGAGGGTGGTGCAAGCCAGCGGAGTTCGGGAAGGGCTGGCCCTGGTGTTCTGCCGCCACACCACCGCCGCTGTGCGTATCAACGAAAACGAGCCCCTGCTTATTGCCGACATGGAGGAGTTTTTGAAGCGCATTGCTCCCCGGGACCTGTACTACCGCCACAACGACTTTGAAATCCGCACGCACAACATGACCCCGGAGGAGTCCCCCAACGGCCACGCCCACTGCCAGCACCTCCTGTTGGGGGCCAGCGAGGCCATCCCCGTGGAACATGGCCGGCTCTGCCTGGGCTCATGGCAGCGGCTGTTCCTCGTAGAGCTCGATCGCCCTCGGGAGCGGGAAGTCACGGTCCAGATCTTCGGCCATGGATGAAAAAGAGCGCTGGAAGCGGATTCCCGCGGGGGAGAGGCTTTTGCTTTTGCCCCACTGCCTACGGCCGAGCTCGGGCTGCCCAGGGCAGATGACCCGCCAAGGTCTTGTTTGTCCCCCGGACTGCCCGCTTTCTTGCCCCATTGGCGTCTTGCGCAAGGAGGCCGAGCGGTTGGGGTACAAGGGCGCTTTTGTGGCCCCGGGCGGGGCCTTGGCCCTCGGCTTGGTTCGGGAAATTCAGCCCCGCGGCATTCTGGCCATCGCCTGCACAAAAGAGCTTCTCGAGGGCCGCCAGGCCGTGGCCGAGCTTGGCGAAAACCCTCCGGTTGTGGTCGCCCTGGCCCTGAGCCGCGACGGCTGCGTGGATACCGAAGTCGACTTGGAGCCGGCCCGCAAGCTTCTGCGGCTGGGACTGGAGACCTGCACCCGGCACCTCAAAGCCCAGGAGCCCGCGCAAGTGGAAACCTAGGGCGTGTCTGCAAACCACTGCTTCGGACCGTGGGGCCGATGGACCTTCGCCTTGCCGCACCAAACTCTCAGCGAATCCTCGCCCAGGGCTTCTTTGCCTTTGAAACCCTCTCCAATCGGGTCGAGGGTCACAAGCTCACCGGCGCCTTTCAAGATAGCCCCTCCACCATCACCTGAAGGACGTTCCCGTGGAATGGTCCTATCGCTTGCCGAACCCAAACTGGCCCGAGCCCAAGGTGGCTCTGGGGCTGCGGGCCGTGGTTCTTTCCGGCCTCTAAGCGAGTTCCAAGCAGGCGAGTCTTTCAGGGGTGGGAACGCCGTTTTCGTCCCAACCGCGCAATCGGTAGTACTCCAAAAGCCACTTTCGAAACTCCTCCTCCGTCATCTTTCTGCCCCGAAATAGTCCGGCTACGTGTTCTTCGGCAAGGAACCGGCGAGGAAGCTCATCCTTCTTGCGGCCGCAGGCGAGGTTGAAAAGGCGGTGAAGGTTTTCGATCCTCTCTCCGCTGGTCATCAGATCCGAGGAGCTTAGATCCATCCCAGTTATCGCGTTCAAGATCGGGGCCAAACGATCGAAGCCGAAGGGAAGAAAATCGCAGACGCTGAGGGAATTTCTTGCTGCGACCTCGTCTTGTCCTTCCTTCACAAAGGCGGGCACGGATTCCATGGAGAGGGCTTCTTGCATCTCCGCGGTGGCCGACCAAAACCGCGTGTGGGAGGCAAAATCCGCGGTGGCCAAGGAAAGGGACATCGAAGCGCATCCCAAGGGGTTCACCCCGGATAGCTCCATCCCTCCGATTTGGATGGCCAAGGCCGCGGCCTCCTCGCCCAACCTTTCGGCGGCGATCCGCGTTCCCTCCGCAAGAAGGTCGCCAATTCCCTCCCGGTAGGAAATCTTTCTGATCAGCTCCAGGACCTTTTCCGGGTTGGCAAAACCTCCGTCTAAGGAAAGAATCCCCTTCTCCGCGGCCGCAAAGGCAAAGCCCAGAACCACCCCCGTGGAGATCGTGTCCAATCCGAGGTCATCGCAAAGCAAGTTGGCCTGCGCCACCGCCCGGGCATCTCCGATCTCCAAATTAGCTCCGAGAAACGCGGCGGTCTCGTACTCCGGCCCTTCGAGCTCGACCCCGTTCCAGCGGGCAAGCTTGGCGCAGCGAATCGAACAGTTGTAGCACCCAGAGGGCTTCCAGGCGAGCTCCCTCTTCATGGCCTCGGCGGTGATTCCCTCAAACCCGGAAAACCGACCGAACCGGAAATTTCGGGTGGGAAGGAACCCTGCCTCCTGGGCCATGCGGACCCACATGGTCGTTCCAAGCTCTTCCCGTTTCTTGCGCATTGGGTGATCTCGAAGGACCTGAGCGAGTTCGCGGTTCAGGCGCCTGAACTCCGCTTCCCTGGCTAGAGGCGGTCTGGCTGAGCCTTCGACCACCAAGGCCTTGAGGTTTTTTGCTCCCAGCACTGCCCCAGCTCCGCCTCGGCCGAGCTGGCGGAAGCGGCGATGGCCCACACACGCGTAGCGCACGAGGTTTTCCCCAGCTGGGCCAATCGCAGCGATCTCGGCCTTTGGAAATCGTTCCTTGAGGATCGCCTCTGTGCCCAGGATTCCCTTTCCCCAGAGGTCTTTGGCTTCATAGAACTCAACGCCGGCAGCGCTGGCGTGCAAAAAGACCGGGTCTTTGGCCTTCCCTTGGATTGCGATTCCGTCAAAACCCGCGCCCTTTATGGCCGGCCCGAAGAACCCCCCCAAGTGGGAATCCACCGCGGAAAGGGTGAGGGGCGACTTGAAAACCGCGCAGGAACGGCCGGAGGTAGGCACTGGGGTCGCCGTCACCGGGCCGGTCATGAACAAAACGAGGTTTTCCGGGGAAAGTGGGTCAGCACGAAGGGCCCGGTCGTACAGGATCCTGAGCCCAACCCCCTTCCCGCCCAGGAACTTCGTAAGAAGGCTTTGCGGAGGTTCCCAGACCCAAGATCTTTCCTCGCTCAGATCGACAAAGAGGAGCCGCCCCCAGTACCCGCCGAACATGGTCTCAGCTCCGCTGAATGAGAAGGAGATCGGAGAGAACGGCGTGCCCGGTGACCTTTCCTCCCGCTCCCGGCCCGATCATCGTGATCGCTCCCAAGGGTTCAAGCTCCAAGGTTATGGCGTTGAGAACGCCTCTTACCTGGCTTAGGGGATCGGAGAGAGGGACCCTCTCAGGCGCCACCCTCGCCCAAACCTTCCCATCCTCCCCGCGCTCGGCCGTCACGACGAGCTTCCAGCGGAACCCTTCCTTGGGAGCCTTTCGAACCTCTTCCGGCGCGAGGTGAGTTATTCCCTCTCTGGGCACATCTCCTGGCCCAAGCTCGCCGTCCAAGACCACATTGGCCAAAATGAGAATCTTTGCCAGGGCATCGTAGCCCTCGACATCGGCAGTGGGATCGGACTCGGCGTAGCCAAACCTTTGCGCTTCCTTCAGGGCTTCCTCGTAGCTTTTTCCCTCTTCCATTTGGGTAAGGATGAAATTGGTGGTGCCGTTGACGATTCCGCGGATGCGACGGACCTGGCCAGCCAACCCGAATTCGACAAGGGAAAAGAGCGGCGTCCCGGCCATGACGGTGCCTTCAAACCTGAATTGCATTCCGTTTTCTTGGGCAATCCTTCGCAACTCCCGGTAGAACAAGGCCACCGGGCCCTTGTTTGTGGTGACCACGTGCTTTTGGGCCCTGAGGGCCGTGCGGATGTGACTGGCTGCGGGTTCTCCAGTCTTGAGGTCGGTGGGAGTGAGCTCCAAGATCACGTCGGCCCGGGATTCGTTGATGACGGAATCCACATTCCAAGCGTCTTTTTTCTCGGCGCTTAGGACGTCAAGCTTTTTTCTGCGAGCGAGGGTCTCGAGGACCCTTTTGGGCTCGAGGCCATCGTGGTTTACGGCTGTACCCCAAGAGAGGTCGTGGACGGCCACGATCTTCGGGCTGAAGGAAAAGCGGCTCTTGAGCCAGGTTTCGTTTCCCATAAGCACTTCAAGGAAGCCCCGCCCCACAACTCCGCACCCAATCAAACAGAGCTTTTCTGCTTTCAGCCTACCATGGTGATCATAAGCTCTCCAGGGGATCAAAGGCAATGGGCACAGTCATTTCGCAGTAGTTTATTCCCGGGCATCCGCACCAAGCTGGACCCATTGCCGTTCAAGAAGGCTAGAGCAGGAATTCGGCGAAGTCAGAGGTGATTGGCCTGGCGGAAGGGAAACTAGCCGGTTTTGGTGGCGATGACGTGATCAGGGACCTCGATTCTCTGGATCTTCCCGGCCTCGACCGGGTAGTATCCTGCCAAATTGTGTCCGCAAGGTAGCACGGTAGCCTTCCCCGAAAACAACCGAAGAAAGGAGGAAGGCCACCACGCAACAAGAAAACCGCGAGGAGATCGTGGAGAAAGCGGGAAAAGAGATCAGGGCCATGATCAAGGGGCTTTTGGAGAAACTGGCGGTTGGCGGCAAGGAGATTTCTGGGAAATGCAGAAGTTGCGATGAAAAACAACCATGCTGAGCAAACACACTCAACGAGACACTATGGCGCATCAGGACCTAGCACGGCCCGCTGGACAACGGTACGCTAGGAGGGAGATGAGGATCGTAGACTTCCACACTCTCCACGAACGCGCCATGCGTCAGGCAGCGGAGCTTCTCGTGCGCTGCTTTGCCCATCTCCCAAGCGGGTGGCACTCCCTGGAGGAAGGGCTGGCAGAGGTGCGAGAGTCCCTGAAGCCGGATCGTGTCAGCCGCGTAGCCCTGGACGAGACCGGGGATTTGGTGGGGTGGATCGGGGCCGTCCCTTCCTACGGAGGCCACGTGTGGGAATTGCATCCCCTTGTGGTAAGCCCGGACCGGCAGCGGCAGGGGATCGGTCGGGCCCTGGTCGCAGACCTGGAGCAGCTCGCCCGCGAACGGGGTGTGGACACGATTTTGGTGGGCACAGACGACGAAGAAGGGCGAACGAACCTCTTCGGGGTGGACCTGTACCCGGACGTCCTGGCTTGGGCTGCGCGGATCGAGGACTTGGGCGGGCACCCGCTCGCGTTCTACCGCAAGTGCGGGTTTGTGGTGGTCGGCCTGATCCCGGACGCCAACGGGTTCGGCAAGCCCGACATCCTGCTGGCCAAACGGGTCTCACCGCGGAGGGACTAGCCCAGGGATGGCCCCCCTGCAAGTGGAGAAGGTGTCCCCGTCGGCTGCGTTGTTGCACCGCCCAGGAGAAGACTTCCCCAGGAGGGGACAAGGAGCGCAAAGCCAGCTTGGGACTGGGGAGAGAAACGCTGTGCCCAACCGCAGAATTTGGGGGCTAGCCCCGGGGGAACGACGGCGGCTCCTCCTCCCGAGGCCCAATCCGCACCGCAAGCGTTCCAATCCCCTCGATCTCTACGGCCACCTCGTCCCCGGGCTGCAGTTCGCCCACGCCCTCCGGAGTTCCAGTGAGGACCACGTCCCCCCGCTCCAGGGTCATGAACCCACTGATGTAGGAAAGAAGCTGAGGAACAGAGAAAACCATGGCAGAGGTGCGGGCGTCCTGGCGCACTTGCCCGTTGACGAAGGTGCGCAAGCGGAGGTCCCGTGGATCGAGGTCCGTTTCGACCCAGGGGCCCAGAGGGCACAAGCCGTCGGCCGACTTGGCTCGGATCCACTGGAGGTCTGTTTTCTGCACATCACGGGCTGTGAGATCGAGAGCGCAGGTGTAACCCAAGACGTAGTCAAGGGCCTTGGACTCGGGCACGTTGCGCATCCTCCGCCCCACCACCACCGCCAGCTCCCCCTCAAAGTGCAAACTCTGGGTGAACCAGGGGTAAGGGACTGTGGATCCTGAAGAGACCAAGGCGTTGGGGGCTTTGAGGAACAGCCCAGGCTCCGGCGGCACGGCCTGCCCCATTTCCTGGGCGTGAGCCCGGTAGTTGCGGCCCACGCACACGACCTTGGTGGGCTTGGCAGGAACGCCAAGCTGAACGGCGCTCAACGGAAGAGAGCGCCCAGTCCTTGCCCCTTGGGGGCCCCGCGTGATCCGCACCCGCGGGCCATCCACCACACCCCACGAACCTGTGCCCAGCCGAACAATTTTCACGTGGCCTCCTTCAGCGGACGATGCGCAACCCGGCTCCGGCCAAAAGTCGGTCGCACTCCTCCTTGGTGGCCCACACCAAGTCCCCGGGGTTGGTCTGCTTGAGGGTGGACAGGGCCACACCGTAGCGGAGGCCGGCTTCCACACCTTGGGTCAAGTACCCGTAGAGAAACCCGCCGGCAAAGGCGTCCCCTGCCCCCACCCGGTCCACGATTTCAATGTCAAACAGCGGCCCACGCAGGATTTGGCCCTGGGTGTAGGCCAATGCCGTCCAGGTGTTGCGCCAGACGGTGGGCGTCTCGCGGATGGTAATGAGAACCACCTTGAGGTTGGGGAAGGTGCGGCTGAGGGTCTCGGCGACTTTTTCAAAAGAGGGCTCTTTGACCCCAAACACGCGCTCGGCGTCCTCTTCCGTGGTGATCAAGATGTCGGCCTGGGCCACAAGCTCGCCCATCACAGCCCGAGCCTGCGCCGGGGTCCACAGCTTGGCCCGGTAGTTGAGGTCGAGGGAGACCACAAGCCCGTGGGCTTTGGCCTTCTCCACGGCCTCCCGGGTGGCTTGGGCCGCTGTGGGAGAAAGGGCAGGGGTGATGCCGGTGGTGTGGAAGGCCCGGCTGCCCGAGAAAAGCTTGGGCCATTCCACTTCCCCGGGGCGGATGTTGGCGATGGCCGAGTTTTGGCGGTCGTACAGAACCGAGCTTGCTCGCGGGCTGGCCCCAAACTCCACAAAGTAGAGCCCCACCCGGTCGCCATCGGTCCAGACCACGTGAGAAGTGTCCACCCCGTGCTCCCGGGCCTTGTTGGCGATCATGAACCCCAAGGGATTGCGGGTCAGGCGGGTGACGTAGGCCGTGCGCAACCCCAGGCGCTGAGCAGCAACAGCCACGTTGAGCTCGGCTCCCCCGACGTTGACCTCCAACGTGTTCGTCTGCTCCAGGCGCTGGAAGTGGGGAGGAGACAGACGAAGCATGGTCTCGCCAAGGGTGATCAGATCGAAGGCCATCTAGACCACCTCCTGGCGGGCCTTTCGGACCGCTTCCACCAGCTGACGGGCCTTGGCCGTGAGGACTGCGTAATTGCCTTCCTGAATGGCCTTCTTGTCCACAAGCCACGAGCCCACGCACACGGCCACAGCCCCGGCACGGATAAATTCCCCGGCGTTCTCCGCGGTGACCCCGCCCGTGGGCACCAAGGGGATTTGCGGCAGCGGTCCGTGGACCTCCTGGAGGTAGCGGGGCCCGAGAATCCCCGCGGGGAACACTTTGATCATGTCCGCACCCGCTTCCCATCCGGTGAGGATTTCCGTGGGGGTCATGGCGCCGATGATGGCGGGAACACCGTAGCGGTGGGCGACTTCCAACACGTCCAACTCCAGTGTAGGGGTGACAAGAAACTGAGCCCCCGCCAACACCGCCTGACGAGCCGTGGACGCATCCAACACGGTCCCCGCACCCATGAGAACATCGGGCAACTTCACCCGGGCTTCCTCAATGGCCCGAAGGGCGCCCGGGGTGGTCATCGTGATTTCCAGACAGCCGAGGCCTCCGGCGTACAGAGCCTGGGAGATGGCCACCAGGTCCTGGGCCGTCTGCACCCGGATGATTCCAAGGGCTCCGCAGCGTTCCAGTCTCTGTAAGATCTCTGCCCTGCCCACAGTCCCTCCTTTGCCAGTCCAAGCCTACCCGGGGCGTTTGTTTTCGTCAACGCTCATTTGTGTTAGACAAACCGAGCGGCCAAGTAGCCCCCGTCCACGAAGATCACCTGTCCAGTCACGTATTGGGAGGCCCTGGAGGCCAAGAACACCGCAGCCCCCACCAGATCGGGCGGTTCCCCCGCCCTCCCCACAGGCACCTGGCGCACCAACCTCCTCACCCAATCCTCGTCGGCAAACAGTTGGGCCGTCATGTCCGTGCGAAAGTACCCCGGGGCCAGGCAATTCACACGGATCCCCCACGGCCCCCATTCCGCCGCCAACACCCGGGTCAGCCCCACCACCCCAGCCTTGCTGGCGGCGTACGGCGCCAGGGTGGGTATCCCCACGGCGCTGAGAAGAGAAGCGATGTTGATGATGCTTCCCTCGCCTTGGACCCTCATGACCTTAGCTGCTGCTTGACAGAAGAAGAATGTCCCCCTGAGGTTTATGTTGACGATGTTGTCCCACAACTCTGGGGTCACCTCCAAGGACGGCCGCCGCTGGTTCACCCCGGCCGCATTCACCAGAACGTGGAGAGCCCCCAGCTCCTCAACCGCCCTGGCCACGAGACCTTGGACTTGCTCGACCTCACCCACATCCCCGACCAGCGCCAAGGACCTCCCCCCGATCGCCCGAATCTCCTCAGCCACCTCCCGCACCTCGTGCCCTGTCCGACTCACCACCACCACGTCCGCACCCGCCTGGGCCAGACCCAGGGCGATCGCCTTTCCTAATCCCCGACCCCCGCCGGTCACCACCGCGACCTTTCCCGCCACACTGAAGTCCATGTCGCGCTCCTTTTGCTCAAGCCAAAGGACCTCGCCTCAGGTATAAATACCCGGCGAGGTTACCATGAACGACAAGAGCACCTGGACTGTGGTGGTGACGGACTTCAATTACCCCAACCTCTCCATCGAAGAGGAGGAGCTGTCCCGGTGGGGCGCCCAAGTCGTCCCTGCCCAGTGTTCCACGCCCGAACAAGTTCTGGCGGCAGGGACGGAAGCTGACGCCCTCATGTCCCAGTATGCCCCCATCACCGCCGACGTCATCCGCGGCCTTGGCCGCTGCAAGGCTCTCGGGCGCTACGGGATCGGCGTGGACAACATCGATGTCCAAGCGGCCACCGACGCCGGCGTGGCCGTTGTCAACGTCCCCTCGTACTGCGAGGACGAAGTGGCCGACCATACCCTGGCCCTGATCCTGGCGTGGGCAAGGAAGATTCCCCACTATGCCGTGGAAACCCGTCACGGGGTGTGGGATTGGAAAACGGGCCGGCCGATCCGCCGTATTCAGGGACAAACCCTGGGGTTGCTGGGGTTTGGCAAGATCGCCCGCCACGTGGCCCAGCGGGCCAAGGCTTTCGGACTGAGGAGCATCGCCCACGATCCCTACCTTCCCTCCCATGTCTTCACCGAAGCGGGTGTCGAGCCGGTGGGCTTCGAAGACCTCCTGGCCCAAAGTGACTTTCTTTCCATCCATGTGCCGTTGACCGACGCCACCCGCCGTTTGATCGACGCCCGCGCCCTGGCGCGCATGAAACCCACGGCCTGCATTGTGAACACTTCGCGAGGTGGGGTGATCGACGAGGCGGCTCTCCTGGCTGCGCTCCAGGAGGGGAGGTTGGCCGGCGCCTGTGTGGACGTGACCGACCCCGAACCTCCCCGACCCGACAATCCCCTCTTGAACATGCCCCAAGTTCTAGTTTCCCCGCACGTGGCTTGGTACTCCGAGGAGTCCCAGGTAGACCTGCGGAGGAAGCTGGCCCACGACATCGGGCGAGCCCTCCACGGTCTGCTCCCCACCGGCTTGGTCAACAAGTCCCTGGCCCACCGGTTTCACCCCGCCTAAACCCCCGAGAGACCAGGGCTTTGCCGGCCTCTTTTTCTGGGCGGCTGGCCGCGCGCTACACTCCAGCGAAGGCCGAGAATCCGCCATCGACGGGAATCACCGCGCCGGTGACAAAACAGGCCTCGGAAGAAAGCAACCACTTGACTGCTCCCAGGAGGTCCTCGGGTTGACCGAACCGTGCCATCGGGGTGTGGGCCAGAATCTGGCGTCCCCGCTCGGTGAGTTGGCCCCGCTCGTCCAAAAGGAGGTACCGGTTCTGCTCGGTCAAGAAAAAGCCAGGAGCGATGGCCGCAACACGGATGTTGGGGGAATACTCCTGGGCCATGTGGACCGCCAACCACTGGGTGAAGTTGACCACCGCGGCTTTGGCCGCGGAATAAGCGGGCACTTTGGTGAGCGGACGAAACGAACTCATGGAGGCGATGTTCAAAATCACCCCGCTTCGCTGCTGCGCCATGACCCGGCCAAACGTCTGGCTCGCGAGAAAAGTGCCCAGGAAGTTAAGGTCAAACACGAACCGCACGCCATCTTCAGGGAGGTCAAAGAAAGGAACCGAAGCGGAGGTGGTGGCCCGCGGATGGTTGCCCCCCGCACCGTTGATCAAGAAGTCCACCCGGCCCAACCGCGAGACCACTTCCCGCTCCGCCGCCTCCAGTTCCGCACGGGAGAGAACGCTGGCCTTGAGGGCCACTCCTTGGGAACCGGCCTTCTCCACCTCCCCCAGGGCCGCGTGGGCCTTGTCTTCCGCGATGTCCAGAAGGGCTACCTTCACCCCTTCCTCCGCAAGCCCCACGGCGATGGTCCGGCAGAGAATGCCCCCACCGCCCGTGATCACCGCGACTTTGCCTTTCAAGTCCCGCACATGACCTCCCTGCTCAACCCCTTAGTCCATAAGATAACCGCCGTTCACGTCCAGGATCTCCCCCGTGACGAACCCCGCCTCCGGGGAAGCCAGGAACACCACCGCCGCCGCCACTTCCTCCGGTCTGCCCAGCCGACCCAAAGGGATCTGGGCCACGATAGCCTTCC
>Ga0209721_1001571_pt1 | contig 16582 bp, 19 predicted proteins | sample TshhotsprinmetaG_FD_184139 | JGI IMG/M metagenome (GOLD analysis project Ga0209721, IMG submission 184139) | Hot spring microbial communities from South Africa to study Microbial Dark Matter (Phase II) - Tshipise hot spring metaG (SPAdes)... | ecosystem: Environmental > Aquatic > Thermal springs... | reverse complement strand
CAGAACGTCAAGAATAGCATTTACTAAGCCGTACTGAAGGGTAATCTCAAAAAGTTTGACAAACATCTGAGCCACGGCCACGGTGGGAAGCACCACAGGGAAAAACACAAGTGTTCTAATAAGGACCGAGAGGCGGGAGGCCCGTTTCAAAACCAGAAAGTAGAGGAGGGAAAGGAGAAATCCGAGACCTATCTGTCCTGGAGTCACCACCAGAGCGTATTTGGCACTAAACCAAAAACTCCTTAAGAAGTCCTGGTCTTTCCAGGCTCTCAGGTAGTTTCCAAAACCCATGAATCGGAAACCGGAAATGGGGAAGCCGTCAAAAAGAGAATATCCCATGGACCAAAAAATTGGAACAAGAAGAAGAGCGCTATAGAGGATGAGGGCCGGGGCTACAAAAAAGAATACATACTTCCAATCCCTTAAAATTCTCTCCATGGCATGGTCTCCGCTTTCGAGGAGGGACAAGCATGCCCCTCCCATCTAAGGTATATTACTTGGCTTTTTGCTCGTCAATTGCTTTCTGGAGTTCCCCCAGGTATTCCTCGGGAGTCATCGTACCTATGGCCAAAAGCTGAGCATTGTCCCACGCTACGCTTGTCGTTCGGGCGTCAAAGAGGGCTTCAAACCAGAATGCTCCGCCTTTGACAGTGGCAAGTTTCTCTAAGACCATCTTGGTAAGAACCGGAACTTCTTCCGGCATTTCCTTTACGCGGAACCCAGTAATGAGCCCGAGTTCTTTCATGGCCCGATCACCATAATGGGAGAACACGTACTTCATCCAATTCCCGATAGCCTCGGGATTTTCTGCAAACTTTGCGTGAGCTATGGAAGTGGTGAGACCGGCGTTGACGTTCCACTCCTCAAGAGTGCCTACCCCACCGGGCACTAGGGGAACGTTGAAGAAACCAATGTTTTCGATGCCGATTTTGTTGATCTCAGGATTGTTGAAGTCTCGCAAGGCCCAACTTCCCATGTAATAAATGGCTGCCTTCCCCTGGAGGAAAAGATCCTGAGCTGGACCGTAATCGAGGGTATTCACGCCTGGTCCAAAATAATCTTTGTGACCCCACTCATAAATCCAGCGGGCGGCTTCAACAAATCCTGCGTCATTCACCTTAAGTTCTCCTTTTATTACCCGACTCATTACATCGGTACCGTATTTTCTGATGACATAGCCGTTGATGAGGCGGGTGATTGGCCATTTTTGGATTCCCGAAACGGCAAAGGGTTGAATTCCGGCTTGGTGCAGTTTTTCGGCGATTTCCGCCAGTTCATCCCAGGTTTGGGGTTCTGAGAGACCGTGGTTGGCAAAGAGCTTTTTGTTATACCAGAAACCCTCGATGTTCATCTCCAGGGGAAGAGCGTAAAGGCCGGTGTCATTAACGAGCCTTTTCAGTACGCCGACGATACCGGGATTGAGCTCTTCATAAATCCCCAGGTTCTTGAAGGTGGACTCAAGCTCCAGCACCTTGTTGGCCTTGATGAGCTCAAATAGAGGTGCTCCAGATTCATAGTTGAAGAGGAGAGGTAAGCTGTCGGCTGCGGCAAGGAGCTGTACTCTTTGCATAAGATCTAGTTGGGGTATATACTCATACTTCCATTTGATGTTTGGATTTTGGGCTGCGTACTCTTCAGTCAATGCCTTGATTATTTTAGGCCATCCCTCGTTTTCCTGCTGGACGGTGAGGTAGTGGATGGTTATCTCTCGGGCCAAAGCAGAGAAAGTAAGAGCACCGAGGAACACAAACAAGAAGCACAGGCCTGCCAGTTTGAGGACCTTCTGAGTCATAACCAACCCTCCCTTAGTAGTTTCACGTTTAAGTTTACACGTGTAAGTTCGCATGCTCCTCATTATATCAAAGGCTTTTTGGAAAGTCAAGAACCCGCATTAGATAATGGAAAATGTCCGTGAAATGAATTTGATAGATAAAAATGAAGTGTCCGTGAAGAATATATTATCTCCTGAGTGAGTATCACTGTGCTCAGGAGGTAAAAATGCTCAAGGAGTTTGATATGGAGTTACTGAAAAGGTATGTGAAGCTCTCTATCCGGGCTTCCAAAAAGGAGAAAACTCAGATCATCCGGCAATACTCTGAGCTTGCAGGGGGAACATGGGGACAGCCCAGAAAAGGTTGAAAAGGTGCACCAAGAAATACCTCAAGGAGGAAGAGAAAAGAAAACCGAGTTCTCCAAAGAAGGGAAGGAAGAAGAAGTACACTTGGGAACACCTTGCCATCGTGAGGCAATGTTTGGTGCTTACCGGATACATATGGGCAGAAAGACTTTATCCCATTCTTCCCTTTTGCATCGCAGAGTTCTCAAAGAGTGGATATCTCTCTCCTTATCATCCCCGAATCCTTTGTGAGGCCAAAAACATCCCTTGGGGAACATTGAAATTCATGCTCAGGCAATTCCCTCTCCCTACCCCAGGAAAAGGTATAAAGGTAATGCCTTCATTTACCGGCAAGTACCCTGGGTATCTGGAAGTAGACTTTGGGGAACACAATGGGAGGAGAAACAGTGGTTCCTTTGCCGTGACGGCCATCTACACCGATTCCTATAGCCAATGGACAGTGAGGGTAGCTGGACGGGGAAAGAACCTCCAGAGGGTACAAGAGAGGGATCGAATAGCCCGGGAGAGAATCCCCCTTCCAGTCGTGCAGTATCATTCTGACAACGACAAAACCATTCGGAAGGTGCTCTTGAACGAGTGAGGAGCAGAAAAGAGAGGTTGACCCGATCAAGACCCACAAGAAGAACGACAATGCCCATGTAGAACAATCGGATTTCCGATCTCCTCGATAACTCCTTCATTCCCTCAGCGGAGCTCAAGGAAAAGGTGAGGGATGAGAGGGGGAGGGTGATCAAAAGGGTCTATGATAAACCCAAGACCCCTACGAGAGGCTCATGGAGTGTGAGACTGTCGCTTTTCAGGTTCAGGAAACACTGCAGAGAGCAAAAGAGGAGCTCACAGAATTGAGAAGAAAACTGGATACATTGTTGGAACAACTCTTTGCCAGGAAGTTCCGTGAGGAAAGAAGAACCGTGTTTACGAACAAAAATTGTTATCTACCCAATGACAATTTCACGGACATATAGCTTTTATCTAACACGGATTGTTCTACAAAGACCGTTCAAGAAATTCCATGACTGATTTGGGCGACTTACCCCGTGCAAGAGGAGAATCCACAAGATTCTGCCCATTTCTCCCAAGACTTCTCTCCACTCCATTCCCGATTTGCTACAATACCGGAGGGGAGGCGGTTTCTCTGGAAGGATTCGATTGGTATACCATGGTGTTTCTCCCTTTACTCATTTTTGCTTCCCGGGTCGGTGACGTGAGTCTGGGAACCATGCGGATTATCCTCACCTCGCGGGGCAAGAGGAAGATTGCTCCTCTCCTCGGATTTGCCGAAGTGCTCCTGTGGATTGTGGTGGTCAGTAGGCTGGTCACTCGGCTCCAGAGTCCTCTTGCCTTTTTAGGATACGCTGCCGGCTTTGCCTTGGGCAATTTCGTCGGCATGTACATCGAGGAATGGTTTGCCCTGGGGCACGTCATCGTAAGGGTAATCCTCCAAAAGGGTGGCGAAGAACTCTTCCATGCTCTCCAAAAGGCCAAATGTGGGGTTACCGCCTTTGACGGGATGGGCAGTCGGGGACCGGTGAAACTCCTCTTCACCGTGGTTCGCCGGAGAAACCTCAAAGAGGTGATAAAAATCATCCAAAACGTTTGCCCTCATGCCTTTTTCTCGGTAGAAGACGTACGCACCGCCCACGCGGGGATCTTCCCTTCGGTAATCCCTGGAGAACGGAAGGGAAAGTAGCAAGAAGTACGGTAGTCTCTCGGAGAAAACTCTCGTATAATGGAAAAAAGGATTCTGCGAGGAGGTAGCCATGTGCGGCATTATCGGATATGTGGGACAAAGAGAGGCCATTCCCATTCTCTTACAGGGACTGAGGAAGCTTGAGTATCGGGGATATGATTCTGCCGGCATCGCCATCATCGAAGATGAAAAACTGCACATCTTCCGCAAAAAAGGGAAGATTCAGGATTTACAGCAAGAAATAGGAGCAAAAACCTTCCATGCCCGCTACGGCATCGGTCACACCCGCTGGGCGACCCATGGGGTTCCCTCGGACTGCAATGCCCACCCCCACTGTGACTGTGGCGGGACCATTGCCTTGGTGCACAACGGAATCATTGAAAATTACCGGGCTCTCAAAGAGCGCCTGCTTGAGGAGGGACATCACTTTTCCTCCGACACCGATACCGAAGTGATTGCCCATCTCCTTGAAGGAGAGGGAGAACCCCTCTCCAGGTTGCTCAAGCTCGTTTCTCTCTTAGAGGGCTCTTTTGCCCTGTGTGTCCTCTTCCAAGAGGAACCAGGAGTTCTCTACGGCGTACGTCAATCGAGCCCTCTTCTCCTTGGGGTTGGGGAGAGAGAATACTTCTTGGCCTCCGATATCCCTGCTTTCCTCGAACATACCCGGAATGCCGTACTCTTAGACGATGGAGAAATTGTGCGTCTCAGCGAGACGGGTTTTACCGTTTTCGATTTCACGGGAAAAGAAAAGGAGAAAACCTCCTTCACCATTCCTTGGGACCCAGTCAGTGCGGAAAAAGGTGGTTTTAAGCACTTCATGCTCAAAGAAATTCACGAAGAGCCCCGGGTTTTCGAAGATACCCTGGCGGGGAGACTCCACCCCGAAGCGGGAGAAATCATCCTCGACGATCTTTGCGTGCCCTTCTTCTCTTTTGAGCGAGTGGTTATGGTGGCCTGCGGAACCGCCTGCCACGCCGGAATGCTGGGGAAGATATACTTGGAGAAACTTGCCCGTCTCCCCGTCGGTGCGGAATACGCCTCCGAGTTTCGCTATCAAGACCCCTTCCTCGAGAAAACCCTGGTGATTGCCATCTCCCAATCGGGTGAGACCGCCGATACCCTTAAGGCGGTTGAGCTGGCCAAAGAGCGTGGCGCCCGAGTGCTATCGATTTGTAACGTTCTCGGGGGTTCTCTGACCCGAATTTCGGATTGGGTTCTCTACACCCGGGCGGGGATCGAAATTAGCGTTGCCTCAACTAAAGCCTTCTTAGCCCAGGTTACTGTCCTCCTCCTCCTTGCCCTCTCCTGGGGGAAGAAGAGAGGAGTTCTCGCCTCAAAAGAGGTGGAAACCTTCATCGCGGAGCTTCTTGGGCTGCCCCGCAAAATGCACACTCTCCTTGAGAAAGGTGATACCCTCCACCACATCGCCCGGCAGTTCTACCTCCACCAGAACTTCTTCTACTTGGGGAGGGGAGTTTTCTATCCTTTGGCTCTCGAGGGAGCGCTGAAGCTCAAGGAAATTTCCTATGCCTACGCCGAAGGACTGAGTGGAGGGGAGATGAAACACGGGCCTATTGCTCTGGTGGGACCGGACCTCGTGAGCGTGGTTTTGGTGGGAGAAGGGGAGAGGCGGGTCAAAATGCTCGGTAACATCGAAGAGATTAAAGCCCGTCAAGGCAAGGTCATCGCCATTGCCGAAGAGGGTGACGAGGAAGTAAGCGAAAAAGCCGAGGTCACCGTTTTCATTCCTCAAACCCTGGAATTTTTGAGTCCGCTCCTTGCCATCATCCCCTTGCAACTCTTCGCCTACTATATGGCCTTAGAGCGAGGGTGCGATGTTGACCAACCGAGAAATTTAGCGAAAAGCGTTACCGTAGAGTGAAAAGATTGATCTTTACCTTGCACTTACCGGTTTCAAAATCTGTTTCCCGGGTGAAAAAAGCGGTTCGCTTGAGAGAGATAAAGAAGGGATAAGTGGCAAACCCCCGAAAAGTGAGAGGAGAGTTTACGCAGGTTTACGGGGTTAGGAAGAGCAAGGGTTTTTCAATGGAGAGCGTTTAAGCTCTTGGGGGAAGAATACCGGTCAGCGAAGAGAAAGAAAAGCAAGAAATTTACGCTCGACTCAAGTGGCTTTCGTGCGAAGCAAAAATCGTGGTGGCATTTCTTATCGCCGGAATTGTGGGGTTATTCGTACCTAAAGTATTAGGTGGAGGACACGAACTCATAAGTTCCTTCGTGACCACCCCATTTTCGCTCCCGTTCCTCCTTTTCATTCTCCTCATCAAGTTTTCTTTCACTATGGTCAGCTATGGTTCATCGGCAACGGGTGGAATATTCTTGCCCCTTTTAGCGATCGGGGCACTCATCGGCATCATTTACGGGAAAACCGTGCATCACTTGGCCGGTCTCAGCGAGGAGCATGTGGTCACTTTCCTTACCCTTGCCATGGCCGGATACTTTACCGCCATCGTGAAGGCACCCATCACCGGGTGTATCTTAATAACCGAAATCACCGGTTCCTTTGCCCATTTTCTCTCGATGGGCTTGGTTTGCCTCACGGCATACCTTGTCGTTGATATTCTGCATGGAAAGGCCATTTACGAGGCGCTACTCGAAAGGATTCTCCATAACCGAGTTTTCCAAAAGAGTGGGAGGAAAGATACTAAGGTCGTTGTTGAAGCTGCAGTTTGCATGGGCTCAAGGTTAGAAGGCAAGAAAATGAAGGAGATAGAGTGGCCTCTCCATTGTTTGGTGATGGGAATCAAAAGAGGGGAGACGGAAATCATCTCCCATGGAGATACACAAATAGGAGCGGGAGATTACCTCATCGTACTCACTCGCGAAGACAACGCCGCCGCAGTAAGAGCATTCTTATCCCAAGCAGGAGAGAGCGTATACCTCTTTCCGAAGAAAGAAGAGAGAACGAGCGAAGGCTGAGGTATATAACCGCTCTATAGAAACCCCAAAACTCCGCAAGTGTGCTCCGAGAAAAGATCACAAGGCAAGGGAGATTGGAGCTCGCCGACCCAGAGGAATGAGGGAGGACACCCTTTCTTTTCCTTTTGGAACAGAATACTTGTTGACGGAGATGTGTAAAGAAGAGTATTATTCTTATGTACTCATATGAGTATATAAGAATAAATTTGGGCGAGGGAAGAATTGCATGCATGAGTTAACCGATTTTTTCAAGGTTTTGTCTGATGAAACACGTTTAAGGATACTCATTCTTCTCTATCATAGAAAACTCTGCGTATGTGAGATATGTGGAATAACCGGGGAGCCACAGCCCAAAGTATCGAAACATCTCGCTAAACTCAGGGATATGGGTCTTGTCAAAGATGAGAGGCAGGAACAATTCATATTCTACGATTTACACGTGGGTGAGCGAGTGCACAAAGAAATACTGGAGAGAATAGTGAGGAGTATCGACGATTATCCCCTGCTTAAAAGCGATATCGAAAGGTGTAAACACGCTGAAAAATATATTGAAGCGTGCAGAAAGTGAAAAGAAGAGTTCCGTATGCACATTGTGGCTCTGATAGGCGGTCTATTCAATGACCACATGTTGAAAATGACGTGGCTCGCAGAACTGGTGAGACTTCTCGTAGAAAAGGTATTCCACTTACCCGTGAGCGATCGGCTGGGTGGAGGCATCCACTTCTTCATTTACGATACCATAAAGATTTTTACCCTCTTATCGTCCTTGATACTCATGGTATCCTACATCCGGAGTTATTTCCCACCAGAGAGGACCAAGCAAATTCTTAAGGGGATAAGAGGCATCCCAGGGAACATCCTGGGGGCGTTGCTCGGAACGGTAACGCCTTTTTGCAGTTGCTCCAGTATACCGATTTTCATAGGTTTTACTTCCGCCGGATTGCCCTCGGGGGTTACCTTTTCGTTTCTCATTTCCTCCCCTCTTGTCGATTTGGCTTCATTGCTCCTCTTAATCTCCTTCTTCGGCGCCAAAATCGCCATAGCCTATGTCACGGTGGGCTTGATTATCGCAGTGATCGGAGGAACTTTGATAGAGAAATTAGGACTCGAAAAATACGTCGAAGGATACGTGAGAGAAGCGGACAGTGTGGATCGCGAAGCCCCCGAGATGACCCGTAGCGAAAGACTCTCCTATGCGAAGGAACAAGTTAGGGATATTCTCGAGAGAGTGTGGCGCTATGTACTCCTCGGAGTCGGCATAGGGGCAATCATTCATAATTGAATCCCTCAGTCGACCATAGAAAATGTGGTGGGAGGCAAAAACCCATTAGCAGTATTGCTTGCTACCGCGGTGGGCATTCCAATGTATGCTGATATATTCGGTACCCTGCCTATAGCCGAAGCGTTATTCGCCAAAGGGGTAGGCATGGGGACGGTACTGTCATTGATGATGGCAGTAACAGCCCTGTCGTTGCCTTCCATGATTATGCTCAGTAAGGTAGTCAAACCCAAACTCTTGGCTATTTTTGTATTCATAGTATCAGTGGGGATTATATTCATTGGATATTTATTCAATGCTTTCCCTTCCATTTTGCAATGAAAACCATGCGACCCAGAGTATGGATAGAGGAGTTGAACTCGATGTCAAAAACTTTTATCCGGTCATTCACTATGAAAAGTGTTTGAGTGCGGAGCGTGTTTCAACAAGTGCCCACACGGGGTTTGCAAGAGAGAGGACAAAAGGCTGGTGGTAGTGTATCTCCAAGGTTGTATTGAGGGTTGCCGAGGAGGCCAAAATTTATGTCCTTGAGGTGCAATCGAGTACCTTGGCGATACAGGGGAAAGGAAGAATTGCCATTGCAGATGCTACAGCTCTGAATTTTGGATGAGACGATCCGTCCCGCGCAGGCAAATATCTCCATAGCGATACTTCCATTATCGACGGACGAGACCTAAGGAAAGAGCATGATACCTGTGTAAGAGACACCGTGGAGTGATAGGGTTAGAGGTGTGCAAAACATCAATTGATAAGGAGTGATGCTTTCATGGTCATTAAAGTTTTAGGTCCTGGATGTGCCAATTGTAAGAAATTAGAAGCTCATGTCAGAGAGGCGGTAAAGGAACTGGGAATTGAAGCTAAGATTGAAAAAGTGGATGATTTCAAGGAAATTATGGTCTATGGCGTCATGAAACTCCCTGCGCTTGTGGTGGATGAACAGGTAAAGGTGATGGGAAGAGTTCCCTCGCCAGAAGAGATCAAAAAATACTTGTGAAGCTCCAACCTGAAAACTTCTCTCTACACGGTGAATATATGGGCGGGGTGCTGAAAGAGAGAAATGTTTTACTTTCGCCGACCTTTCTTTTACTATACTGCTATAGGAATTTCTTAAACCACGGGGGGAAGAGTATGGACTTAGGACTCACCGGAAAGGTAGCGGTCATTACCGGAGGGAGTATCGGTATCGGGAAAGCAGTGGCGGAAGCTTTTGCCCAAGAAGGCGTGCATCTTGTCCTCTGTGCCCGTGACGGAGAGCGGGTGAAACAGGTGGCAGAAGCAATCGGGAGCACCTATTCGGTTCGGGCCACCGGTGTCCGCTGTGATGTCACGAAACCCCAAGACATCGCGGAACTGGTAAGAACGGTAGAGCAAAACTTCGGTGGAGCCGATATCCTCATCAATAACGCCGGTACAGGAAGCGCCGAGAAAATCATGGACGCACCGGATGAAAAGTGGCAATACTACTGGGATCTCCACGTCATGGCGGCGGTGCGGATATCGAGAGCCTTGGTTCCCTTCATGCAGAAAAGGGGCGGAGGGGTCATTCTCAACAATGCTTCTATCTGCGCCCGCCAGCCTCTTGACTACGAACCGATCTATAACGTCACCAAAGCGGCCTTAGTTATGTTCTCCAAGTGCTTGGCGAACGAACTAATCCCTTACAATATCCGGGTGAACTGTATCAACCCCGGTCTCATCCTCACTCCCGATTGGTACAAAACTGCCGGCATCTTGAGTAAAGACTTGGGGATCACTCCCGACGAGTACCTCAAACAGATCGCCGAAAAGAATACCCCCATCGGCCGCTTCGCTACTCCCCAAGAGCTGGCCCAATTCTTCGTCTTTTTGGCTTCGCCGCGAGCGAGCTACTGTGTGGGTTCCACCTATTACGTGGACGGTGGATGGTTAAAGGTGGTCATCTGAGAGTGAAGAAAGGAGAGGGAAAATGTCTGCGGAGAGAGAACTTTACGAAAAACGCCTCAAGCGGTACCTCACCGCCATGCGTAACGAAAAACCGGATATGGTACCGATTCGCCCCTTTGTGGCCGAATTCACTGCCAAATACGCCGGTTTCACCTGTCAAGAGGTCACCCAAGACTATCGCAAAGCCTTCGCGGCGGTATTACGGTGCGTGGAAGACTTCGACTGGGATGCCGTGGTGGGAAACATGGTCTACGTATTTGCCGGAATCCCGCAAGCTTTGAATCTCTCTTACTATGCCTTTCCGGGGGTAGAACTCTCGCCTCAGGTGGGTTTTCAGTACCTGGAACCTCCTGAAGAAAAGGCTTTTATGCTCCCGGAAGAGTACGATCTCCTCATCAAGGATCCCACCGGTTACCTCTTCAACGTCTGGCTCCCTCGGGTTTCCCACGATATTGTCCCTCCTGGTGAGCCGGTCACCTTCCGGCACAATCTTGCCCTCCTCAAAGGGGGCATGGCTATGCTCGATTACTTCACCGCTTTGGGGGGACAAAACCAAGCCCTCAAGGAAAGAGGGGTTGTCCCGGCAATCTGCGGAATCTTGAAGGCGCCCCTTGATATCTTGGCTGATAAACTCCGCGGATATTACGGCTTAGCCCGTGACCTCATGGAAAGGCCAGAGAAAGTACAAAAAGCGTGTGAGGCCCTGATGCCTCACCTCTTCAAAGTGGCTCTCCTCAGTGCCGACCCGGAGAAGCAACTCCCGGTGACCATGTGGATGCACCGCAGTTGCGTGCCGCTCATTTCCATGAACCATTTCCAAAATATTTACTGGCCCACTACGAAACCCATCTTAGAAGCCCTGTGGAAGGAAGGCCATCAGGTGCTCATGTACGCCGAGGGGAACTGGGATGCCCACCTTGAGACCTTCCGTGAACTCCCTGCGGGGAGTATCATTTACCACGTCGACCGAGGAGATATTTTTAAGGCCCGCGGGCTTTTGAAAGACCGCTTCGCCTTGAGTGGAGGAATCCCCAATGACCTCCTCGCCTTTGGCACCCCTCAAGAGGTACGAGAGTATTGCAAGAAGGTGATCGAAGGGGTGGCACGTGAAGGAGGATACATCATGGATGCCGGCGCCATCATCCAAAACGATGCCCAAATCGAAAACGTGCAGGCCATGACCGAAGCCACCCGTGAGTATGGACAATACTGAAAAAGGAGGGTCACCATGGAGAGCCAAACCCGAAGAGCTCCCGGAGTGTGTATTCCCTGGGAAGGGAAAGAGCGAGAACTCCCCCCTTTGACCGGGGACCTGGAGTTAGTGCGGAAAATTTGGGAAGAGATTGACCTTTTCGCCTACATTTTCATTTGGCATTGTCTCGTATCGTTTTGAGAGGGTTTCTCGAGGTTTCGGCTCAAAGGAGTGTCACTCCTTTGAGCCGAAACCTCGAGATTATGCCAAAACCCCTCGCAGGAGGAGTAGCGCCAGCACCACAAATAACCCTGCCAAAGCGATCTTGGAGACGAAAACGTTCTTCCGCCCAAAGCTTACCAAGGCTTTGGATTGACTGCCAAAGAATATCCCCAAGAAAACGATGAGGAGAGGAATGATGAAAAAGGCGTTATAGAAGAGGAGATACCCAAAAGCACGCAGACGATATTCTTCCACTTCTTTGGCAATGTACATAATGGTGGGAAGATACACCTGCCCCGTGCATCCTGCCTCGACAATGGAAATGACAAATCCGCTCAAAATGGCAGCGAGGAAGAAACTCTTATTGGTGAAACAGCACTTCAGGTACTGGTTGATTTTCACCCGCCATCCCTTGGGAAGACCTAAGGTCATCTCGGTCTCTCTTCCCTCCCGGCGGTAAAAGAGAGCGTCTTTGAGGCTGAGGGCGGCCAAGAGGAAGAGAATCCCGGCCATAACCCCGTACACCACTCGGGAAACTATCTGATACACGGCGAGGGTCCGCCAAATTTCAAAGATACCCACTCCGAGGAGGAAATAGGTCACAAAGACCGCTGCCGCATAGGTAACGCCGATTTCAAAAATCCGCCTGCGGGTATTCCCCAAGACGAGGAGGAGGTTCACCATGAACACGATGGTCGCAAAGGCACAAGGATTCAAACCATCTAAGAGCCCCGCACCGATGACTACCCAGGGCGTGAATTTCCGAAAGCGCTCGGTGACGATCGCCTTCGCTCCCCTAGGAGAGACGACTACTTTTTTTTTATCCTCTTCGAGTTGGAGGGTTTTCTCGATGAGTTCCTCGAGCTTCTCGTTTACCGTGGCTTCATCCTCTGCCACGACGTACCCGGCCGGAGAGAAGATTTCCACCGAAGCGGTTTCGGTAATTTTCCACTCTTCTTCCAAACGAATTAATTCCTCGTAGTGAGCGGTAATGGTGTAATCGAGGTACACCACCTTGATACGGTCTTTGTAGCGCTCGAAGACGGAAGGCGTGACCTCGTTTTTCAGCTTGCGGCAGGAAGGGCAACGGGAGGAATAGAAGAAGAGGAGAACCGGCTTCTCGGGCAGAGAAACGATCTCGCTATAATTCTGCGGCAAGGTATCGCGTTCTATGAATTGAGTAGCGATGGAGAGAGAGGCAAACTTTTCTCGAAGAAGGGGCATATACGGCGAGGTTCCCACCACAAAGAGAAAATCAGGATTCTGATCGCGAATTGCCTGTAGCAAATCTTCCCACGGGATGGACCGACTCTCATCGAGGAAATTGAAGAAGAGAACAGTATGGTAATTCTCCGTCCAAGTGAAAAAAGGGAGGTAAGGGGGTTCTTCCATCCCGTAGAAATCAGAGACTACCACCTCTCTTTTCCGCTTGTGGAGGAAGGGAGTATTTTGCTCGACATCGTTTTTCGCAGGGAGGAGAAGGTTTTCCCCTGAACTCAAATACTCTTCCCATTCCTCAAGAGAGAGACTATGTCCTCCCAAATCGACGCGCAAAAGAACCGCTTCAAAGGTCGGTAAAGCAGTGGGAGAACAGTTCCCGTATACCCCGATTTCTAAAGCAAAAAGAGGGAAACCACCAAAAAAGAGTATCCCCAACCCGATGAGAACACTGAGCGCGCGGCTTCGTTTCATGAGTTTCCTCCTTTCCTGGTATATGATATTATACAAAAGAGGAGGAGAGAAAAGAATACGAAACCTCCTTCATAGAGGAGAAAAGGAAGGGAGCAACATGGCGGACGTTTTAGTCACCGGAGGAGCGGGGTTCATCGGCTCGTGGGTGGTGGACCGGTATGTGAAGGAAGGATTGAGCGTGGCAGTGGTCGATAACCTTTCCACCGGGAGCCCCGAAAACCTCAACCCCCAGGCAAAGTTCTACGAGGTAGATATTACCTCCTTCCGGGATTTAGAAGCGGTGTTTGCCCAAGAAAAACCGCACTACGTCAACCATCATGCCGCTCAGATCAATCTCCGTCGCTCGGTGGAGGACCCTATTTTTGATGCCTCGGTGAACATCTTGGGAACCTTGCATCTCCTCGAACTGAGTGTTCGTTTCGGAGTGAAACGGTTCATTTTCGCTTCTACCGGAGGAGCGATCTACGGAGAGCCGGAAAAACTCCCCGTTGACGAAACCGCGGTCCCCGCGCCCCTCTCTCCATATGGGGTGGCGAAATACGCCGTGGAGACGTATCTTGCCTACTACGAAAAGGTGTGGAGTCTTGAGTACGTGGCCCTCCGCTACGGGAATGTCTACGGTCCGCGACAAAATCCCGAGGGAGAGGCGGGAGTAATCGCCATTTTCTCTTCTCGTCTCCTGCAAGGAAAGCCGTGCATCATCTTCGGTGACGGAAAGAAAACCCGCGACTACGTCTACGTGGAAGATATCGCCCAGGCGAATTTCCTTGCCCTCTCTTCCCCCGGGGGGGTGTACAATCTGGGAACCGGTCAAGAGACCAGTGTCTTAGAGCTCATTGAGCTCTTACAGAAAATTGCCCAACAGGAAGCGCGCTTTGTCTTCGGTGAAGAGCGGAAAGGGGAAGTGAACCGTATCGCCCTCTCTTTCGCCAAAGCTCGCTCTACCCTTCCTTGGTCGCCAAAGGTGTCCCTGGAAGAAGGCATGAGCAAAACCATGGAATGGTTCAAAAATCGCCTCCTTTAGCCGGAAAAAGCTCCCCTACTTTCCACACCGGTTTAGGAAGAGGAGGGAGTTTACCTCCGCAGGGAAAGAGGAATACCGTTGCCGGACCGCAACTTGCAAAGAGCGAAAAAGGGTGCGAAGGCAAGAGAACGAGTTTGGCACAGAGCTCACAAGCTAAGGTCAGAGCTTCACAGAAAATACCCCGTGAGCCAACCGGAAGCACTACCGGCGAGAGAGCATCGCGCACGAAGAGGAGGTCCGGTAAGGTGGCAATACTCTCTTCGTTCTCGATCACCATTTCCCCACAAGAAGGTACTCCCAAGGCATAGAGGGTGGAGGGAAGAGGTGGAGGAGGGGGAGTGGGTTTCTTTTTTCCTATTACAGTGATCCCCAAGGCGGTTTGAGTGGTAGGAATATTCTTTTCACTCGACACAAGGAAAGGAAGTTCCTCCTTTCCGATGGTACGAAGCTCCCGGCGAATGGCTTCTTCGGCCTCCAAGAGGAAAGGGTAAGGTTCAACACTGAGGGTAAGAATGAGTAAAAGTGGGTCTGCGCCGCAACTCAACACCTCCGCCAATGCGACCCGTGCGGTAAATTGCGCACTCACCCCGAGGGGGACACGGACGCGGTCCCCCTCTTTGGGACCAATCGCCCCGAGCGAATCACAAGCCACCACAAGATCGCCGGGAAAAGCATGAGAAAGAATGAACACATCTCTCATCTCTTCAAGAGCACCCGGTGCACCAAAGAAGCGATCACCAAGTTCGCCGCCGAGGTTACAAGGAGAGAAACCACTATCCCGGTGAAAAACCCCCATCCGAAAAAGGGAACTAAGCTCAAAGGAGCAATAACTCCGTTGAGTGCGGTGGTCACTCCTATTGCCAAAGGATATCCCCATCGCAAGAAAAGGAAACGGAAAGCCAGGGCAATGAGCGCCATCTCACCGGCAATCACGAGGTGGAAGAGCACCCCCAAGGGGAAACCGACGTTGAGGGAGGTGAGCATGTGACCTAAGAAGGCGATGAGCGCCCCTTCTTGGTATCCCAGGCTCAGTGCGCCCACAAAACCGGGGAGAGAATCCAAGGCTACCGTTCCGGTAGGGCTGGGAATTTTGATGTACGACCCAACTACCGACAGAGCCACTAAAGAAGAAACCAAAGTGAGTTTAAAGAGAGGAAGAGAAAGAGTTTTTTGATTCACCGCAAAAAACCTCCTTTCAAAATAAAAAGTCCTCAAAACATACGCTTTGAGGACTTTACCATCATCCTCCAAGCTCTCTCTGTGGCAGGTCTTCTGGCTCGGGTTCATCGTTTGTGGAACCTTCCCGGCTTCCGCCAGTGGTTGACCCACTCTCCCCCTCACAGCGGCGGGTCCGCGCCGGATTTGCACCGGACTTCCCTATTCTCTCCCAAGGAGCACCACAGAGAAAGAGAGGCTCTTCATCTTTTGGGGAATACTATACCAAAGCCTCCTCAAAAAAACAACTCTCCTCCTCAAGAAAGTCTTTTCCCCTCTCTCTCCCTCAAATGAAGTCCACAAAAAGCCCCCAAGGAGAGTTCTTCTTTTTCTCTCTCGGCCTACTGAGAATTTGCCCGATTTCGCTTCCTCAGGTCAATTTGTAACGTTGGCGGATTTCTCTCGCCACTCTATAATTTCTCAAAACACACTCTCTGTTCCACGATCGGCACCACCTCGGAGACTTCTTGAGAAGGCGGTCCCCTTCAGAAGACATTGTTTCTCGTCCTTTGCTCTTCTCTCCTGTCCACACTTTGGAGAGAGACGTCCTTCACTGTGACAAGAAGCCGAAGAGGAAAACACCGTAGAGTGCAAAAGTCCCTGGGGAAGGAAAGAAAATGACGAGTACTAGGTTTTTCGTGGTGGCTGTGATGGATTTTCTCCCCCTTTCACTACCTCTCCTTCCTCCTATCCCTCTATCCTCGCCGGGATGTACCATCACGGTGCGGGTGGGTGAACGCATCCAGGGTACTATTGACGGCGCTCCGGTGGGTGCACCCTCTGCCTCACCGAGGGAGAGTGGACCGATTACCGGGCCGAGCCCTAAAGACGCGCTCGTTGCTCCGTTGAAGAGAATCCACGATAGCGCATCGAGATCGTCACCGTAGACACTTACATCGGCGATGGTGATTACTTAAAAACCCAGTGAATACTCTTTCCCTCCCACTCTTATCGGCACGGATAATTTCCAAGGCGGTGTGGAAGTAGCACACCGTTGAGCAGAAATGATTGGAAAGAAAGGAAAGGTATTTGTTTCCACCACTAACCCCGATGCATCGAGCGTGGTAGAGAGAGTAGAGGGATTCAAGAAGGGGATATCGGAATATCCTGACATCGAAATCGTAGGAATAGAGTACAATTTAGACATCCATGAGAAACCCAACAACAAACCGCTCTGCCTTACAAGCCCCATCCTGACATTGTGGGCATTTTTGGTACCAACCTCTACAGTGCGCAGGGTGCGTATCAAGCAGTGGTGAACGCCGAGATCA
>Ga0209721_1001567_pt1 | contig 16661 bp, 15 predicted proteins | sample TshhotsprinmetaG_FD_184139 | JGI IMG/M metagenome (GOLD analysis project Ga0209721, IMG submission 184139) | Hot spring microbial communities from South Africa to study Microbial Dark Matter (Phase II) - Tshipise hot spring metaG (SPAdes)... | ecosystem: Environmental > Aquatic > Thermal springs... | reverse complement strand
TCAATTTACCAGGCCAGCGCATACGACATGTGACGCCGTTGACCGCCCTCCAGGTGCGCATCCTGGAGTTGCTAGGCTTGTCGCCTGCCGTCTACACCGCCCTGGCCCAAAATTGAGCAATGTCACCGTTTTTTCAGCGAATGAACAGTTTCTATCGTGAATCTTTTTTGTAATTGAGGAGAGTTTTTAATCATGTTGATGAATTTAAAAGATCTACTGACTGTAGCCCGCACCCATCATTTTGCAGTCCCAGCCTTCAATATTAGTAGCAACATGCTACTGACTGGCGTGCTAGAGGCCTCAGAGGAAAAGCAATCACCCGTTATCTTAGCAATTCATCCGGATGAGCTAAGATTTATTCGCCCTTCTTTTGTAAAAGCTGCTATTGAAGAAGCAATGAATGCCTCAATCCCTGTGTGCATTCATTTAGATCATGGCTCTTCTCTAGCCCAGATTGTAGAGGCAATCCGCTACGGTTTTACCTCTGTCATGATGGATGCATCCCTCTATCCTCTAGAGGAAAACATTGCCATATGCAAAAAGATCGCCGAAATCGCCCATGCTGTAAACGTTTCGGTTGAGGGGGAGTTAGGGACAATCGGAGTGACTGATCCAGAAGCAGAAACAGGTTCCGAGGAAATTATCTACACCAATCCTGATGACGTAGAGACTTTTGTCAAAGCGACAGGCGTCGATGCGCTGGCTGTGGCCATCGGCACTTCTCACGGTATTTATCCTAAAGACAGAAAACCGGAAATTAGGCTTGATCTATTAAAGGAAATTCGTTCTCGAGTAGAGATTCCGCTCGTTTTGCACGGAGGGTCGGCGAACCCCGATGAGGAAATTGTCGCTGCCATTCGATTGGGGATAAACAAAATCAATATTTCCAGCGATATTAAAGATGCTTTCTATCGCAAGTGCCGAGAAGTGTTAGCGAATTCCTCCCTCCGAGAACCGAATTCTATCTATCCACCTTGCATCGAAGCGATGAAACAAGTCGCCCGCTTTAAGATTGATCTCTTCGGTGCGGCTGGCAAGGCGACGCTCTATTAAAATCAATTTTTCATCTTGAAATTGCTCACCAAAAGCTATGTTGGGAAAAATAGCCCTGGGGTTCGGCAACAATGTCGATTTTGAAGTTCATCTAGATCCCCGCGTTTTTCAAGACATGATTGACCTCTACGACATCCATCCTGGCGAATTGAATCAGCCTAGAGAGATTCGTACAGAACGCGATTTGATCCTCTCGATCCTTGGCTTCTTACACTCCGGAAGCGGAGGGGAACGCTTTGTTTTATCCTCAGAAATTATTGAGTGCTTTTCTCAAAAATTTCATAAAAAGGTAACTTTGGGCGGCACTTCAGTGCGAGCAGCATTCGCAATGTGGGCTTTGGGGCATCGGCCAGTTCTGCATCTTGTCACGATCAATGACTATGTAAGAAAACTGATGCCGAGCGATCTCTTGTACGTATGCAGCAATTCTCAAGACACCCTGTATCCCCATTTAATCGTGCAGTTTGATGAAGGGGTGACGGTTTATGTCGACAACATTCAGATTCGTAGCTCTCGCGCCAACCGAATCATCTATCATAACGATATCGACAATATCCAGATGCATTTAAACGAGGAGTTTGCCCACCTGATTACAAATGCAAAAATTTTGCTGATTTCTGGGTTTAACGCAATGCAAGACCCCGATCTCTTGACTGAGAGACTACAAACGTTAAGAAAAATTTTGCGTTACTTACCTCCAGACGCGGTAGTTTATTACGAAGACGCTAGCTTTTACGAACCAAGTTTCCGAAAACTCATCCACGCCGCTTTGGCCGAAGATATCGACATCTACGGCTTGAATGAAGATGAACTTCAGTCGCATTTAGGGAAAGAAATCGACCCGTTGGATGTGGTTCAAGTCCAAAAAGCGCTCGAGGAACTGCATGAACATCTCAAGGTTCCCCTGATCGTCGTTCATTCCATGTATTGGGCGTTGGCTTATGGAGAAAATGCAGGAGATGTAGAAAAAGCTCTTCAAGATGGCGTGACGATGGCGACAACACGTTTTTGTTATGGGGATAACTTTACTCTAGAAAATTATAGACAGGTGAAGAAATTGCCGTCAAACCCTAAAGGAGTTGCATTAATAGATAAGATTAAGTCTCTTTTAGGCAATAAAATTAGCTGTGCGCCCGTACCCCATGTTGACCAGACGAATGCAACGACGGTTGGGCTCGGCGATGCGTTTGTCGGTGGTTTTCTTGCTGCGCTTTCCCGGTAAGGTCTTTCTTCCGTAGAGAAATCAAGTTCTAGTGCCGAGCGCCAACCTGTGACCCCGCTCACCCGGCCAGTTGGCGCCGGCGGTAGTGCTCATCCAACCGGTTGTCGATGCGGGCGGCCTCTGCGTCGGGCATGTAGTTGGGGCCGCCGAGCGCGTATGTCCCCAGCAGGATGCGCGCCCATTTGTCGGCCATCAGGGTGATGTTGAGCGCCTCCTGCATGGTTCGACCGAGCGCCGTGATGCCGTGGTTGACCATCAGCAAGAGCTTCGGCGAGACGCCGTGCGCGTCCTGGTAGCGGCGCAGCTCGGCGCGCACGGCCTTAGCCAGTGCAAAACCGGGGTCGACGTAAGGCACGACGGCCGGATAACGTCCACAGACGACGATGCCATCGGGGAAAAGGTGACGCAAAAACGGCTCGGCGCCCAGCCGGCTGCACAGGATGGCGTTGCAGGAGATAGGATGCGTGTGCGCCACCCAGCTGGCGCCGCCTTCGGAGAGGCACAGGGCGTGAAGGAAGGTCTCCACCGAAGGACGTTTCTGTTGAGGGTCCACCATCACCTCCGGCCAGATCGCCTGCACTTCTTCCTGGCTCATGTGATCGCGCTCCACCAGCGCCAGGATGGCGTCCATCTTGACCTGGGTGAAGCCTGCTTCGGTGATGGTTCCGAGCTGACTGCCCGAAGCTTTGACCCAAAAAGTGTTTTCGTCGATGCGGGCGCTGGTGTTGCCTTCGCCCAAAATGGCCAGTTGGCGTTCTTCTCGCCCCAGCTCGTGCGAGAGCTTGACCAGAGAGTGCAGCAGTTCGTTCATGGTGGCGTGATCTCCAGGTGCAATGTTGTCGTTGTGGAATGGATTGCCCGGCTGTTGCGTGGTGCGCGCTTCATGAAAGCCATGTTTTCGTGATGCGTTATGAATGACCGGCGAGCGCCGCGCGCATCAGCCGATGGATGCGATCGACCATGTCCGCCACAGAGCCTTGATAGACGCCCTCGAGCAGCTGTAAATTGTCAAAAAGTTGTTCGATCGCCGGGTCAATCAGCGCGTTGTTCGGCTCTTCATCGACGAGACGGGCCAGATCGGCAATCATCGGGTGGCGGCGGTTGATTTCCAGGATTTTCGCCGGGGCCACGTAGTTCTCTTCAAGCACGCGACGCACATATTGCAATTCTCGCGCAAAGTCGTCCTCCGGCGAGACAAGGCGGGCGGGGCTGTCCACCAGCGTTTTGCCCTCGCGCACCTCGCGCACGCGCTCACCAAGCACCTGCTTGATGCGGGCGACCAGTTTGTCAAACGCCTGCGCGCTGACCTCTGATTCAGCTGCCCCTTCCTCGACTTTGGGCAGCTCCAGATTGGGGTCATCGACGTTTTGCAACGGCCTGTCGTGGACCTCGCGAAGCTGGCTGACCATGTAGCCGTCGATGAAATCGGTCAGGAAGAGCACTTCGATGTCGTGCTTGCGGAAATAGTCGAGGTGCGGGCTGCGCATCGCCGACTTGAGGCTGTCGCCCAGGATGTAGTAGATCGCCTTTTGGTCGGGCTGCATGCGCTCGATGTATTCTTGGAGCGTCGTCCAGCCTTCGGCGCCGGTGCGCGTGCTGTGGAAGCGCAACAGTGCAAGAAGCGCCTCCCGGTTGGCGTAGTCGGAGGCGACGCCTTCTTTGATGAACACGCCGAACTCCGTCCAAAAGGTGTTGTACTTCTCAGGCTGCTCGTCCGCCAGGCTGCGCAGCTCCTTGAGGAGGCGACTCGTCAGCGCCTTGCGGAGCTGGCGAACGAGCGGGTTGCTCTGCACGGTCTCGCGCGAGACGTTGAGCGGCAGGTCTTCGGAGTCGACGACGCCTTCGACGAAGCGCAAATACTCCGGCAGCAGCTCTTTGTTGTGCTCCTGAATCAAAATTTTGCGCGAGTACAGGCGCAGGCCATATTCGGGGCGAAGGCGCAGTGAGCTGCGCTCGCGCTGCGCCGGCACAAAGAGGATGCCGCGCACGTTGACGGGCGAATCCGCCGAGATGTGCACGTGCAAAAGGGGCGGGCGATCGTCGAAGGTCAGCTGCTTGTAGAACGCTTCGTACTCGGCTGGCTCCACCTTCGAGGGCGGCTGCCGCCACAGCGCAATGCGCCGGTTCACGACCCGCGGCTCCCCGTCTTTGCTCTTCAGATAGATGGGGAAGGAGACGTAATCAGAATGGCGCTTGACGATGGTCTCCAGTCGCCACGGCTGGGCGAATTCCGCAGCGTCCTCCTTCAGGCGAATGCGAATCTCGGTGCCGCGGTCTTGTTTGTCCGCCTCGCCCAGGCTGAAGCGGCTGTCGCCCGTGGAACGCCACAACGCTGCACGGTCATGAGGGCGGTAGGAGCGAGAGATGACCGTGACTTCCTCCGCGACCATAAAGACCGAGTAGAAGCCGACGCCGAACTGGCCGATAATTTCTTCTAACGCACTCTGATTTTGGTTAGCATTCTGAAGAAATGCACGCGCGCCGGAATGTGCAATCGTGCCGAGATTTTCGACCAACTCGTCACGATTCATCCCGATGCCGGTGTCGCGAATGGTGATCGTGCGTGCGTCGCTGTCAGCCTCGATGTAAATCGCCAGCTCCGCCTCGGGATCGACGACGTCGTGGTTGGTCAGCATCTCGAACTGAATGCGATTGAGCGCATCCGAAGCGTTGGAGATCAGCTCGCGCAAAAAAATTTCACGATCCGTGTACAGAGAGTGGGCGAGGATGTCGAGCAGTTGTTTGACTTCTGTGCGATATTCGAGCGATTCCAGCTGCGTTTCAACCCCTTCTGACATAGCTCCTCCTCTTCGACGCAATTGTCGTCCTACCCTTTGTCAGAAGCTTTATTGTACGCCCAGCGGATCGCTCAAGCAAGAAAAATGAAGCTCGATACGCCTCACTCCTGCACGACGATTCTCCCCCCGCGCACCGTGCTGCCCAGCACAATCGCCGCCGTAATCAAGGCGAGGTTCTTCACGATGTACTGACCCTCAATGGTCAGGCCGAAGGGGAAAACGGTGAAAACAGCCTCCGGCAAAATCACGATCGGCAGCGCAGTGCCGGGCATCTGCAAAAAGAGCAGCAGAAGCGTGACGCGCATGAATTGCCCGCTGATCAGGCCGATCCCAATGACCACCTCCCAGATCGCCAAAATCGGCTGGAAGATTTGCGGATCGATGAAGAAAACGGTGTTGCGCACCAGGTCCTCAGCAGGGCTGAGTCCGGGGATCAATTTCAGCGCGCCGAACCAGAAAAAGATGATCCCCAATGCGATGCGCATCAGGGTCAGACCATAGCGCGCCATCCACCGGGTGAGTCGCCGATCCAGCTCGTCCAGTTTCGGGAAAAAGGGCAATTGTTGCAACAATCGATCTTCCAGCGTCAGTTTGCGAGGCGTCTGCACGGAATTGTTGAGCATCGGTCTTTTCCTCCATGTCTCTCCCTACGCCAATTGTGAGCCGCTTTTCATGCAATCAACGATCGTTCGCAGTATACTAAAGGAAACAGATCGGTTATGTGAAAATTATCACGAATTGAGCGCTCTCTGAACGAGTAACCCATGAAGGGCGCAAGGAGCACCGATATGACGACGCACGAAGCGCTATCCGCGATTTCATCCTACACTCGACCGGTGGACTTTCCCGGTCACTGGCTATGGGGCGCGGCGCCCGCCTTCAACGCCGATCCGCTCGGCGCCATGATGGCGGCTGCGCAAATGGGGCGCATCGTGCGGCTACGCTTTTTCAACACGAGCGCCTACCTGTTGCGCGAGCCGGAAGACGTCAAGCATGTGCTTGTGGACCATCATCGCGCCTATCACAAGGGCTATGGACTGCAGGCGCTCAAACCCATCTTGGGCGAGGGGTTATTGACCAGCGAGCCGCCGTTGCACACCCGCCAACGGCGCATGATTCAGCCCGCCTTTCACCGTCAGCGCATCGCCGCCTACGCCGACATCATCACCCGTTACGCCGATGAACATCTGGCGAGCTGGCGCGACGGCGCTCAGCTCGACCTCCACGAAGAGCTGATGCGGCTGACGATGGTGATTGTGGCGCGCTGCCTCTTCGACGTCGACGTGAGCCGAGAGGCTGCGCAGGTCGGTTGCGCCATCACCGATCTGATTCAAATGTTCGACTTCAATCGCATCGGCCCGCTGGGACAGTTCATCGATCGCCTCGACCTGCGCAAGCGACGCGAGCGCGAGCGACGTCTCAAGGTGCTGGACGATCTGATCTACGCCATGATTCGCGCACGCCGCGCCGAGGGCGTCGACCACGGCGACCTGCTCTCCATGATCGTGCTGGCCCAGGATGAAGAAGCGACAGATGCCGTCGATCGTCACATGTCCGAGCGCCTGGCGCGCGACGAAGTGCTCACGCTCTTTATCGCCGGCCACGAGACGACAGCCATTGCGCTGACGTGGACTTTCTATCTTCTTGCCCAACATCCGGAGGTCGAAGCGAAGCTGCACGCCGAGGTGGACGCCCTGCTAGGCGATCCGCAACGGCCGCGGCGGCTCACCTGGGATGATCTGCCGGGCCTGGAGTACACGCGTCGCGTCTTCGCTGAGGCGATGCGCCTCTATCCGCCCGCCTGGGCGACGGGACGGCTCGCCATCGCCGACGATGTGATTGCGGGCGTATCGATCGGCAAGGGCGCCAGCGTGCTCATTAGTCCGTATGTGACGCACAGACTAGAGCATCTGTGGCCGGAGCCAGAGCGTTTCGAGCCGGACCGTTTTGCGCCCGAAGAGGAGCATCGCCGCCCCAAATTCGCCTACTTCCCCTTCGGCGGCGGGCCGCGACGTTGCATCGGCGAGCCGTTCGCCTGGATGGAAGGTCAGCTCTTGCTCGCCACGATTGCCCATCGTTATCAGGTGCGGGTGACCCCTGGCTATGTGGCCGAACTCGACCCGCAGATCACGCTGCGCCCGCGCCATGGCATGCCTGTGATCTTGAAGCGGCGAAACGCAGCCGGGATTCCAGAGGGCGAAAGCGAGCGTTTCAGCGTCCGTCTCGATTGACATTTGACCTTCTTCGGCTAAGATTGGATGCATTACACCTGTTGAGTTTGGGGAAGCTACATTGCAAACCACCTATCGCGCGATTCAAGAGGTCTTTTTCTCATCGAACCCCATCTTGCGTAGGCTGGCGCCGGCCGCGCTCCTGCTCGTCGGCGCGCTGACGATTGCGTTGTTCGTCGGCGCCGCCGGCCCGCTTCTGGCGCTTGCGGCCGCAGCTGCACTGATCGGCGGGACGCTGCTCCTCAAGGACACACACTGGGGCTTTGTGGCGTTGTGCGCCGTTGTTTTTTTGCTTCCCTTCGCCAGCCTGCCTTTTTCGATCGGATTCAAACCCACCTTTCTCGACCTTGCGCTGGGCGCCCTCTTCTTCGTCTGGCTTTTCAAACTGGTGATTGGCCTGCAGGAAGACTTTGTGGCCTCGCCGATCGGCCTGCCGGTGTTGCTCTTCATGCTGCTGGCGCTGTTCAGCTTTACGCTGGGCTTGTCGCACAGCCCGGCCAATGCCTTTTTGCTGCGACGCTTCCTGGAAATCTTGATCGGCATTTCGCTCTTCTTCGTCGTCATCAACACCGTGCGCACCGAAGGGGAAGCGATCTGGGTGACGCGTTGGGTGCTGCTGGGAGGCTGGGGCGCGGCTGCGATCGCCGTGCTCTTTTATGTCCTGCCGCAAGAAACCACCGTGCGCATTCTCGACAGTTTAGCGCGCTTTGACTACCCGGGCGGCTTCGGCGCATTGCGTTTCATCGAGGACGATCCGAACGGCGTCATGCGCGCCATCGGCACCGCCGTTGACCCCAATGTGCTCGGCGGGATGATGATCCTGGCGGCGGCGTTGATGCTGCCTCAGCTCGTCTCCGGCCAACCGATTTTCCCGCGCTGGCTGACGTTTTTCATGTGGACGACGGCTGTCCTGGCGCTCTATCTGACCTATAGCCGCTCCGCGCTGTTGGGGCTGGCGTCTTCGATGGCGCTGCTGGCCGTGCTTAAGTATCGCAAGTTGATCCCGCTTGGCCTGGTCGGCGCGCTTTTGCTGCTGCTGTTGCCGGTGACGCAGGAATACGTCGCCCGCCTGATCGAGGGTTTCGCCGGCCAGGACCTGGCGACGCAGATGCGCTTCGGCGAGTACAAAGACGCCCTGGTCTTGATCGAGCGCTACCCCCTCTTTGGCGTCGGTTTCACCGGTGCGCCCGACCTGGACATCTACCTCGGCGTCAGCATGCTCTATCTCATCATCGCCGAAAACATGGGGTTGATCGGGCTCGGCATGTTTCTTGCGGTGATGATCGGATTTTTCGTCATCGCATGGAAAGCGTGGCGCAGCGGCCTCAGCGTAAAGATGGAAGCCTTGCTGCTGGGCTACACCGGCGCCGTGCTCGGCGCGCTGGTCAGCGGCGTCTTTGACCACTACTGGTTCAACATGACCTATCCACACATGACGGTGCTCTTCTGGCTTTATATCGGCATGGCGACGGCGACGGCGACGACGCTGATCCACGCAAAGCAGCCGCAGGCCCGCCTCGCCGACGGAGCGCCTCTTACAGGCAGAACTGAGGGCAGTTGATATGGCAGCCAATATCATGCACAACGAATTCGGCGTCATCACGTTGGAGCCGGCGCCTTCGCCCACCGGCGGCAATCTCACGCGCGGGCGTCGGCCTGAGTGGCTGCGCGTGCGCGCCGCCGACAGCCCCAAATATCGCGAGTTGATGCAGCTCTTCCGGGGCCAACGCCTGCACACCGTGTGCGAAGAAGCGATGTGTCCAAACATCGGCGAATGCTGGGGTCGCGGCACGGCGACCTTCCTGCTGATGGGCGACACCTGCACCCGCTCCTGCGGCTTCTGCAAAATCAAGACCGGCCGCCCCGGCCCGCTCGACCCAGACGAACCGCGCCGCGTCGCCGAGTCGATCCGCCAGATGGGGCTGAGCCACGCCGTACTCACCAGCGTCAACCGCGACGAGCAGCCGGACGGCGGCGCCTGGGTCTTCGCCGAGAGCATCCACTGGATTCGCAAGCTTGTCCCCGGCTGCACGATCGAGGTGTTGATCCCGGACTTCAAGGGCGACTGGGCGGCGCTGCAGGTTGTGATGGACGCGCATCCGGAGATTCTCAACCACAACACCGAGACAGTGCCGCGCCTCTACCGCACGGTGCGGCCGCAGGCCAAATACCAGCGCAGTCTGGAGCTGCTGCGCCGCGCCAAACAGATGGACCCCGAGGCGCTCACCAAGTCCGGCATCATGGTCGGCCTGGGCGAGACCTGGGACGAGGTTTTGCAGGTGATGGACGACCTGCGCGCCCACGACGTGGACATCATGACCATCGGGCAGTATCTGCAGCCGAGCCGCTTTCATCTGCCGATCGTGCGCTACTATACGCCCGATGAATTTGTCCGCCTCAAAGAAGAGGGCGAAAAGCGCGGCTTCAAGTGGGTGGAAAGCGGTCCGCTCGTGCGCTCGAGCTACCACGCCGACGGGCAGGCGCACCTCAGCCCAAGGCGACAGTAGCCCAGATAGCAGCAAAATGGGCGCTCTGCACCCACGACCGTTCCTGAAATGGGCCGGCGGCAAAACCCAGCTCGCCGACGCCTTGCTGCAGCGTCGGCCCGCGCGCTTTCAGACGTATCATGAGCCATTCGTCGGCAGTGGAGCGATCTTTTTTCGCCTCTATCGGGAAGGACTGATTCAACGCGCCATTCTTTCAGACGCCAATGCAGAACTGATAGACGCCTATCGGGCGATTCGCGACCATGTGTCAGAAGTGATGGAAATCCTATCGGGGCTTCCTCACAGCAAAGAACTCTACTACGAGATTCGTAGCCAGGACCCCTGGTCGCTGAGCCTGCCTGAGCGGGCAGCCCGAATGATCTATCTGAACAAGACGGGATACAACGGCCTGTACCGCGTCAATCGACAGGGACGGTTCAACGTGCCGTTTGGACGCTACAAGTCGCCCACATATCTGGATCGAGAGAATTTGCTGGCGGCGTCACGGGCGCTGCAACATGTCGAACTCCTGTGCGCGCCGTTCGATACGGTTGTAGAGAGGGCCGAAGTCGGCGATTGGGTGTATTTTGATCCTCCCTATGTTCCTGTTTCTCAGACGGCCAACTTTACATCGTATTATGCAAATGGCTTTACATTGCAAGATCAAGAACGGTTGCGAGACATCTGCATCGCGCTGAGTCAAAAAGAGGTTTATGTGATGGTCTCTAACTCTGATGCGGCGATCGTGCGTTCCTTGTACGCTTCTTCATATTTTGCCATGGATGAGGTGCAGGCGAATCGCGCAATCAACTCCAATGGAGCCAAGCGCGGCAAGGTTACCGAACTGGTGATCACGAATTATCGAGTCGATCAATTCCTGGAGCCACGCCTGCAATAGAGCGCGCCGACCTTGTCTTGGCTTTTGGAGCGCCGCTCGTCAGGCGTCTGTGTGAATCGCTTCGCTGCTCTACCAACCATCATCGTGAAGGGCAGCCCATGACCCTGCAGACTATATGCAAAGCATGTCCGATCAAAGATTGTTAGACTATTTCCATCGTCGTCAGGGTGAAATTCTCGAGACTATCGGCCTCTTCGTCTCTCATGAGACCCCCAGCCATGACAAACCTCGGTTGGACGCCTTCGCCGACCTGCTGGCCAGACGTCTGGCCGCGGTGGGCGCAAGCGTAGAAGTGATCACCCAACCCACGCGCGGCAACCACCTGCGCGTCCGTTACATCCACGGCAACGCAACTGAAAAACCGGCCCTGGTGCTCTGTCATTACGACACCGTCTGGCCGGTCGGTTCGCTGGCGACGCATCCATTCCGCATCGAAGATGGCAAAGCCTACGGCCCAGGCATCTTCGACATGCAGAGCAGCCTGGCGCTGGTCGAATATGCGTTGCGCGGGGTGGGCGAGCTGGACATCCAACTGCCCAGGCCGATCACGCTGCTGATCACCTCAGATGAAGAGATCGGCAGCGGTTCGTCGCGCGCGCTGATTGAGGAAGAAGCGAAGCAAGCCGCCTACGTGCTCGTCATGGAGTCGCCGCTGCCGGGCGGCGCGCTGAAAACTCGCCGCAAGGGCACCGGCTCTTTCACCGTCGAGACGATCGGCCGCGCTGCGCACGCCGGCGTCGATCCCTATCAGGGCGTCAACGCCATCGAAGAGATGGCGCATCAGGTGCTGGCGATCCATGCCCTGGCCGACCGAGAAGCAGGCACGACGCTCAGCGTCGGCGTCATCGAAGGGGGCACGGCCACGAACGTCGTGCCGGCGCGCGCCAAAGCGCGCGTGGACGTGCGCGCCTGGACGCAGGCCGAAGCCGATCGCATCACCAAGGCCATGGCGGCGCTGCAACCTGTGCTTCCCGGCGCGCAGGTGATCGTGCGCGGGGGCTGGAATCGTCCTCCGCTCGAGCGCAGCGCCACCGGCGCGCTCTTCGAACGCGTGCGCAAAATCGGACGACGACTCGGGATGGAGCTAGAAGAGGGAGGCACCGGCGGAGGCAGCGACGGCAACTTCACCGGCGCGCTTGGCGTGCCCACGCTCGATGGCCTCGGCGCGCCCGGCGCAGGCGCCCACGCGGATCACGAACATATCCTGATCGATGAAATTCCAGGCCGAGTCGCTCTGTTGACGGCCATCTGGAAAGAGTTGGAGCCGCCATGACGTCAACCCTGAAACCCGCAGCGCAAAAAGTTCAGGACGCCCTCCGAGCCAGAGGTTTCCGCAACGAAGTGATCGAATTCACCGCCTCCACGCGCACCTCGGCCGAAGCTGCAGCTGCTGTGGGGTGCACCGTCGAGCAGATCGCCAAATCGCTTGTGTTCGTGGGCAAGAGCAGCGGTCAAGCGCTTTTGGTGATCGCGTCGGGCGGCAACCGCATCGACGAAAAGAAAGTGCAGGCCCTGGTCGGCGAGAAAATCGCCCGCGCCGACGCAGATTTTGTACGCGCCCAAACCGGTTTTGCCATCGGCGGCGTCCCTCCGCTCGGCCATGCTCGCCCTCTTCGCACCTTCATCGACGCCGATCTCCTCGCCTACGCAGAAATCTGGGCGGCGGCCGGCCATCCGAACGCCGTCTTTCGCCTCACGCCGCATGAGCTGGTGCAGATGACCGGTGGAACGGTGGCGGACGTCAAGGCAGCGCCAAATCCATGAGGCAACCTTGTACAAACTTTATCGGCGAATCGTGCTTGACATCTTGTACAAGCGCCGGTAAAATTCTGGATTAAGTAAGCTGCATTCTCATTTTAAAAGTTGTTGACCGATGGTGCAGCCACCATTGTCGTTTTGATTTCCCACGAATCTGCTTGAACTGAACAGTTTTGAACTGAGCCACTGTAGTCGACATTGACCTGAGCGTTTGCAAGTTTTCCATCTTTTCGGCTTGTCATTTTCTTTGTTCAATCGAAGTCGGTTCAATTGAAGTTGCACCAAAAGGAGAGACTCATGATCGGTGGTTTCGTCAACCGCGTCGCCTGGATCGATCTCACATCCGGCAATATCGAGTACAAAGGCATCGATGAGAACGATGCGCGCAAGTATATCGGCGCACGAGGGTTGGGGGTGAAGTACGTCTTCGACAACGGACCGGACGTCGATCCTATGTCGCCGGACAACATCCTGTGCGTAATGAACGGGCCGTTGACAGGCACCAACGTCAATATGAGTGGACGCCTGGCCGTCGTCACCAAATCGCCGCTCACCGGCACGGTCGCCGACTCGCACATGGGCGGCTGGACGGCGGCGAAGCTGAAGTGGGCCGGCTTCGATGGACTGGTTTTTAAGGGCAAGGCAGAAAAGCCGGTCTACGCCTACGTCGAGGACGGCAAAGTGACGCTGCACGACGCTTCGGACTTGTGGGGCAAGGGCATTCACGAGACGTTGCGCATCCTGCGCGAGCGTCACGGCGAAGATTGCGACGGCATGGCGATCGGCCAGGCGGGCGAAAACCTGGTGCGCTTCGCCTGCTGGGTGAACGTCGACGACCGCGCCGCCGGACGCAACGGCACCGGCTGCGTCGCCGGCAGCAAGCATCTCAAGGCGATCGTCATCAGAGGCGACAAGAAGAATCGTCCTGAACCGGCCAATAGAGACGCCGACCGCGAGGCGCGCAAAAAAGCGCTGGCAGCCATTATGGCGGAAGAGAACATCACTTCTCCTCGCAAGGGTGGTCTGAGCGTCTACGGCACCAACGTGCTGATGAACATCACCGACAGCATCGGCGCCTTGCCCGCCTACAACGCGCAGAAGACCGCCTTCGGCAAAGAGAACGCCGAGAAGATCTCCGGTGAATATGTCAACGAGCACATTTTGATTGACAACCCCACCTGTCACGCCTGCCCGGTGGCCTGCAAGAAAGAGGTCGAGGTCAAGGAAGGCCCCTTCAAGGTGAAGATGGAGAGCGTTGAGTACGAATCGGCCTGGGCGCTTGGCTCCAACTGCGGCAACAACAACGTCGAGTCGATCGCCTATATGATCAACATGTGCAACGACTACGGCATGGATCCGATCGAACTCGGCAACGTGCTCGGCATGTACATGGAAGCCAGTGAAAAAGGCTACACCAACGGCGCAGGCAAGCTCGCCTGGGGCGACGCCATGGGCATGGTGGAGACGATCCACAAGATCGCCAGGCGCGAGGGCGTCGGCGATACACTGGCCAACGGCACGGCGCGCGCCGCCGCCGCCTTTGGCCATCCAGAGATCGCCATGACCGTCAAGGGCCAGGCGATCCCCGCCTACGATCCGCGCGGCCTCAAGGGCATGGGCATCGCCTATGCGACCAGCAACCGCGGCGCCTGCCACCTGCGCGCCTACACGCCGGCGGCGGAGTTGGGCGTCATGCCCTTCGGCTCGCTCAAGGTCGACCCGCTGGAGTGGAAAGGCAAAGGCAAGCTGACCAAGGTCTTCCAGGACGTCCACGCCGTCTCCGACTCGCTCGACCTGTGCAAATTCTCCGCCTTTGCAGAGGGCATGCAGGAATACACCGAGCAGTTCAACGCCGTCACCGGCCTCAACTACACGCCCGATGAGCTGCTCAAGTGCGGCGAGCGCATCTATAACCTGGAGCGCTACTACAACAATCTGGCCGGCTTCGGCGAAGGCTCGGACTACCTGCCCAAGCGCTTCACGACCGAGCCAAGCACGATGCCGGGCTCTGAAGGACATGTCTGCGAGCTTGACCAAATGTTGGAAGAGTATTACGCAGAGCGTGGATGGGTCAACGGCGTCGTGCCGGAGAGCAAGCTGCGCGAGCTGGAGATCATCTGACCTTCAGTGCAAACGCAAGACGTTGCCGCATGGCGTTGTTTGTGTTGTAGATTTTAGACTGTCGCCAAAAGCAACAGCCTGACCCTCGGGTCGGGCTGTTCTTTTTGTAGAAGGATCGATTCATCGCGACGCCTCAGCCATCTGCTATAATCTTGTTCATGTTGCTGGCAATGGACACCGCCTCGACCACCGCTTCGGCGGCGATCTATGATCTGAAGAAAGCGCAATTGCTGGGTGAATGCACCTGGGAGGGCCGACGCAGGCAGACGCAAAATCTGCTCGTCATGGTGCGTCATCTGATGACGAGCGTCGACGTAGAGCCGACCGACCTCACCGCATTGGCGGTGACGACCGGCCCCGGCAGCTTCACCGGCGTGCGCATCGCCGTCAGCGCAGCCAAAGGCATCGGGCTAGGGTTGCCCAGCCCACCTGCTGCGATCGGAATCCCAACGCTCACGGTCACGGCAGCGCCCTGGCATGCACTTGCATCTGCATGCAGCGCTGCGCCTACGCTTTGCGCTGTGATGTTCGCCGGGCGAGGCCGCTATCATTGGACGCTCTTCGCCGCCGATGAGCCGCTCCATCGCCCCGACGCCAACGCGCATCGCACCGGAACGGCCGCTGATTTGGGCGCCTTTCTAGAGCGCCTGAACCTCCACCCATGCTGGCTCGTCGGTGAAGTGGACGCCGACCTCGCCGCCGCTGTGGATGCGCTCGCTCACGTGGTTGTCATCGAACCGGTCTATGGCCTGCGTCGCGCCGGGGTGCTGGCGCACGTGGCGGCCAGATTGCTGGAAGCAGGCGTCGTCGAATCGCTGTCCTCCCTGCAGCCTCTCTATCTGCGCGAACCTTGAGCAGCCGATATGAACGCACCCGAGGTCACCCTTCAACCGATGAGCATCCATGACATCCCGATCATCGAAGAGCTGGAGAAGCGCTGCTTTTCAGCTCCCTGGTCGGGCGAAGTCTATCGTCACGAGTTGACTTCCAATCGACTCGGTTCGTACTGGGTGATGCGCCGCGCATCAGGGTCAGGCGAAGGGACGCCTCCAATCCTGGCTTACGGCGGCTATTGGCTGATGGGACAGGAGGCGCACATCGTGACCATTGCCACGCATCCGGACTTTCGTCGTCAGGGCCTGGGGCGCCGTCTGTTGCAGGCGATGATTGACAAGGCGATCGATGCTGGCGCGCTGGAGATCACACTCGAAGTGCGCGCCAGCAACTATGCTGCTCAGGCGCTATACAGATCAATGGGCTTTGTCGTGGTGGGCGTCCGGAAACATTACTATCACGACAACGGCGAAGACGCCATTCTCATGACGCTCTTTGCGCCCACGCAAGAAATGCTCAATCGATGACCCCGAGCGCCGCCTCCAGTTCATGCAGCGCCGCCCATTCTTCTGGACTGATGCGCTCCCCGCCGAGGCCCAGAAAACCACCTTCTTTAGTCGCCTCCGCGGCCCTGCGCGCAAGCGTTAAAAGCCAACGGCGAAAAGCCTCCATTTCCTCAGGCGCTTTCTGCGCCACAGTGCGAACCGCTTGTACGCAATCTGCAATCAGATACGCTCTGGCTTCTGCAGGATTGTCCGGCAGATCGGCGGGCAGATCAAAGTCATCGCCCTCCCGCGCTAGCATGCGCTCCGTCACTGCACGGATCAGAACACTGTCCACCTCCGATTCGAGCGCCTCGGCGGTGTCGAAGACGGCATAAAGCTCCTGCAGCCAGCGCCTGGGATCGGAGAGATCGCCTACGGCAAGGCCGGCTTTCATGGGTGCGCTTTCCAGCAGCCTCCATTCCTGGTCGGTGAACTCCAGTGCTCCGGTCATTTGTTATTCTCCTGGATGCAGGTGGAAAAATGTTGAACGATCGGGTGTTTGGCGCCTCAGGCCACATTCTCGCTCAATCATAGCGCACTGTCAATCTGTTTTTATTTCCTTTCAAGCAACGTACAATTTGACAGTTATAGTCGGGAGGTGTAGATTTAGGATTTGTGCCCTGCGGGAGGGCGAGGCTGCTGACGGGGAGGCGAGAGGCGCCTGCGTCGGCGGAGGGGCCTGAGCGGGGTGGGTCGAAGGCCTGGCGCTGCGGCG
>Ga0209721_1001564_pt1 | contig 16692 bp, 18 predicted proteins | sample TshhotsprinmetaG_FD_184139 | JGI IMG/M metagenome (GOLD analysis project Ga0209721, IMG submission 184139) | Hot spring microbial communities from South Africa to study Microbial Dark Matter (Phase II) - Tshipise hot spring metaG (SPAdes)... | ecosystem: Environmental > Aquatic > Thermal springs... | reverse complement strand
GATAAGCCTCTCGCACACAGAAAGCAGGTTTGAGTCATCGCCGGTACTTTTGTGGACTGAATGAATCGCAGTAGCTGACGCATCGTCATTCTCCTTTTATTGTTTTTTGCCTATATTCGGTGTACGAACCTCCAAAGGCATCGTGGCCACTGGGGATTATAACACGTTGCTCCGAACAAGGTCGCAGGCATGTTAACGATGAACAACCCGCTACTTTGTTGGCTTACTTCCCTTAGGACTATGTTACAATTGTACCAGGGCGGCTCAAGGAAAATGAGGCTTTTCAAGAGAATGTTTGCGACATGCCATCTTAATCGTGGGGCGAGGTTTGCTATAAACGGTCTCTTTGATGAAGCAATTCAAGAATACAAAAAAGCACTCCGTCTAGAACCGGGGCTTGCTGAAGCCTGCTTTGATCAACGAAGTAACCACAAGGATTAAGCAGGCCGCAAGACTATAAAAAGCATGGGAAAGTCACATTTTCAATTCAGCCTACTGTCCCGAATACTTTATGAAAGTCTACATTTTTCAATCACTCTTTAGACTCAAGAGAAGATGTGGCTCTCCATATGGTCTCTCTCTTGAACAACCAGTTCGCGAAATCCTGGGCATCTTCCGAGAACACCAGGCGATATCCGAGAGCGTTACGTGTACGTGGTAAATGTGATATGGTGCTTTGGGAGGGAAAAGAAGAAGAGGAAAGACCATTGGTTGCAATTGAAGTGAAGGAGGATATTAAAGATTAGCGTGCAGACATTCGGAGACTGGCAGGTCTAGTTCAACGAAAGCTCAGATACGGTATCTTTGCATCACGTTGCGTTCAACCAGTGGAAGATAAAAGTCAAGGTGCCGAAGTTGAACTTATTCGTAGAACCAATCTATAGGTAAAGGCATCCAACAAGAGCTGAATATGCTCGATGAAAATCTGTATTTGACTTCAGAGGCGGGGCAACATAAGGGTATTACAACTAGAAGGAGATGAAGATAGATTCGTCTGGTGTCCTATCTGTCTCTTAATTCGAAACAAGAAACATTGTCAGTAAACTGTGTGTTCTCCTGCAATAAGAAAGCTCAACTTAGCTGCTCTGTTTTCACTATGGGACAAAATGGTGAAATGCGAGAATCCACAAGACACGTCTGCACATTGGGGCAACTGCTCGGGGCAAGGCATACATTTCGTCAGATTGTGAGCGAAGTCTGTAGTTTGCCAGGCTCTGGTGAAGAAGTAGCTGACTTAAGGTCTATGGGTAACTGGACAGGGATTTAAGATTACCCTGTAGTCAATTCGGGAAGCCGTCCAATAGAATCCACGCAGTAAACGATTCCGCGGGATCAAAATCGGAGATAGTTCCACAACTATAGAAAATGGAAGGAAACGTAAACCCGTCTTCTGTTTTCATCCTGAAGCCCACCACAGGTGGATTGAAATATGCAGGGTTTCTGGCTTCTCCAGTCTCAGTTACAGGAATGGCATATACCTCAGCCTCATCTAAGACTTCGAAGAACTTAGAGGTGGTTCCTCCAACCATTATTAAGCCAGCGCCTCGGGATGAGACAAGTCTGAGGAAATCGTGAAGCTCCGTATTATGGACTTTTCCTTCAAACCACTCGCCACCAAATATGACAGCGGTCTTGGAATCAAACTCCACAAGTTCCACAAAGTCAGCCGAACGTGATACATGAGCTCCTTGTTGCTCTAAGCGGTCAACTACTTGAGAGGCAAGAGCACCACCTCCTATGTGGAGTATGGTCAGGTCGTCCAACTCAGCGCTTAAGAGATTCATGCCCATTTCGCTCTCTGCTGATGTAGGCAAAATTATCATGAGAGGCAAGATCAGCAGGACAAGAGCAGATACACACAACATACCTATTTTGGTAACCATCGCAACCTATACCTTCCTTTTATTCATCGTTTTTTATTTCGTTAGGGCAATTGTAACACGCGATGTTTAATTTGTCAGTCATTATCCGTTGCAGACGCGTAAGTTAGGATTTTGGATAAAAAACAGGACCGCTGGCGGTGTCACTAGCATTCTTTGGGCTTCTCAGCTTAGCGTGCAAAATGGCTGGACAGAGATTCATGGTTACTGCATAATGAGTTTGGACAGCCGTTCAAAAATTGTGAATTATCCGACTCTGTGTTAGACGTAATATGACAGTGTTTCTGGACAGGATTGTGGGAGGTTATCATTTTCTTGCTGACAGAGTGCCAGCCAATATTCCCAGTGTGGAGCCAAAGCCGCGCAAGAGTAACCCGTGGCGGAAGGATAGCCAGCCAGTCGTTGTTAAGGTGAGAGCACAGGGCGACTTGCGCCGCACTGTCGAACAAGCCCTGTCTCTGATGGGCGATTTGAAGCAGATCATCAGCAGGGGCGATCATGTTCTGGTAAAGCCAAATTTCAACAGCCCTGACCCTTTCCCAGCCTCCACTGACCTAAACTTTCTTCAAAGTGTCGTTGAACTTATCTTGGAAGCTGGTGCTAAAGTCACCATTGGCGAGAGCTCCGGTGGTGTTTGGCGGCCAACCAGAAAGGTCTTCAGTCAGCTTGGTGTTACTGAACTAGCTCGAAAGCTGGGCGTGGAACTTATCGCCTTTGAAGATAGACCTGACGAGTGGGTGAAAGTCAGGATTGACGGAGATTACTTAAAGGAAGTTGTTGTGCCTCGCTCCGCCTATGAAGTTGATAAACTGGTTTACCTACCATGTCTCAAGACTCATAGCCTGGCAGCCTTTTCCGGTGCCATCAAGCTTGCTTTTGGCTTTGTTGCTCCCGGGCAGCGACGTAGCTTTCACATCAGCCATTTACAGGAGAAGCTAGCTGAAGTAAACCTTTGCTGGCAGCCTGACCTCATCATTATGGATGGAAGGAAAGCCTTTGTATCTGGAGGACCTGCTAAAGGACGATTGGTTGAGCCAGGGCTGGTGCTCGCCTCAGGTGACCTTGTTGCTATTGATGTCGAGGCGATGAAGGTGCTGTTAAGCTATCAGTCTCCTAATAAGCTTCCTGCTAATCCCTGGGAGTTACCGCAAATTGTCGTTGCATTGAAGCACAAGCTAGGAGCAAGAAAAGGCGAATACATATTGGTTGAGTAAGCTAGTTGGAAACGGTGCTCATAGCCCCCTCAGGAATTCGGGTCTGAGGAGAGCAGGGTCTCTGGCTGCCAGAACCTGATTGAGTTTTTTGAGCACCCTCGCTTTGTCCTGTGGCAATCTTCCTCGGACAGAGAGATAGTTTGAGGCATGCATGGAGCTGAAGAAGCAATTGGTGAAGTTGGAGTTCTCTATGATTGACTTTAGTTCTGTCAGGGACTGGAAAGGGGAAAGGGGGTGAAATTCACCTTGTTCCCATTGTTCGTAGAGTGGAGTACCAGGAACGAGCATCAAAGTCAGTGCTCCGACGTACTCGGGGTCAATCTCTGTGAGCACTCTGGCTGTCTCAATGGCGTGTTTCTGACTTCCCTCGATACCACCGAGACCCAGAATTATCGTTAGAGAGAGGATTATGCCGGCTTCCTTGGCTTTTCTGCCCGCCTCGACTATTTGTTGTGAATTTACTCCCTTCCCCACCTTTTCAAGCAGTTCGTCATCGCCAGTCTCAAGTCCTGTGTAGAAGATGCCCAGCTTGAGTCGCTTGAGTTCCTGGAGTTCTTCCACTGTCCGACGCAAGATATCCTGCGGTGTGGCATATGTGCCGATCCTTTCGATAGAGGGCAGCTTTTCATTCAAATACGTGAGAACTTCTTTCAATTTCGGGAAAGGATAAACAAGGGCATTGCCATCCTGGAGAAATATCCTCTTGCCATCCCAGCCACGAGCCACGGAATAAACTATGTTCGGAATATTCGGGAGCCGGATGCTGCTTCGACAGAACAAGGCTAGCGCATCTAGCTCATTCTTGATATCTTCAACATCTCGTATCTGGAGACTGGAGCCATAGTAGCCACAAAAGATGCAAGTATTGTTGGAACACCCGCTGGTCAGAGGGAGAAAATAGCTTCGCCATTCACTGGGAGGTCGGATTATCTCTGGTCTCTGGAAGCTCATTTCCAATGAAATTTACGGAGTATGAGATTGACTGCTAGCCGTCTTGTGGCTCTATTTTATCACCGCTGACAACACATGCTCAAAGATGACAGAGGCTGCTTTTTGCAGGTTGCAAGGTATGGAAGCGGCTTCTTGGCTAGGCAGTGAAGTTGCATGATGCTGTATAATGTATCTCGTTGATATTGCCAGAAGGAGGATTGGTACTATGAGGTTTGAAAGCAGCGTGGAAATCAACGCCCCTGCCAGCAAGGTCTGGACACTGATAGATAAGCTCGAAGAATGGCCACAGTGGATGCCCTCCATCAAGAAGATTGAGAAGCTTTCTAAGGAACCTTTGGGAGTAGGCTCACGGATCTCCGTCAAAGCTAAAGTCAGTGGACTAACGGTCACACTGCTGATGACCATCACCAAGTTTGTGCCGGAACGGAGTGTGGTGTTGGAAGGAAAGGCGCTGGGCACCAAATTGACACGCTTCTACAATCTTGATCCTGTAAACGGCAGGACGAAAGTGACCATCGGTGGTGATGTCTCGGGGGCTCTAGCCTGGTTAGCTTGTCGTGGCGGTCGGAAGGTCTCGGCTGAGATTGCCCAAACAGTCAAAGAAAAGATTGAGGGCTCGGGCAAATAGTATATTTGCCCGGTAAACCAGGATAGTGTGAACGTTCATTCTTGCTTGACCCGGCTTAAGGCTAGTATGCAAAAAGCAAAGAGTTCTCGTGCTCTGGTTTCCCTCAATTGTGCTGACAAATGCCTCCTGGCTCTGGATAGCATAAATGAGCCCATGCTCATCCACGTAGTCATAACCCTGGAGGGACAGGTAGATCCAGGGAGGTTGAATCAAGCGATTTTCCTGGCGCAGAAGGCTCACCCTGTGACCAGAACAATTCTCCGTACTGGTCTTTTGCGAACATTTCGTGAAGTTCAGGAAGACCTTGGTCAAGGAGTTCTTGCTGTTGCCGACCAGTCTACGCTTGGGGGCACTGATTATGAAAGCTACCTCTCCTCGTGGATGAACAAGCGTTTCGATCTTAGAAAAGATTTCCCAGTCAGGGTTCTGCTCTTAAAGAAAAGCGAACAAGAGTCTTTGCTGGTTTTCACCTTTCATCATTCGGCAGCCGATGGATTGCGTGCTCTCCTGTTCATAAGAGAGGTTATCGAAAGCTATAACAACGGGTCGCCTAAAAACCCGGAAGGCGATGTTAGAGTCAATCGCAGGAGCGATGAGTTGCTGGAATTTGCCCACAGCCAGCGGTCGAAGGTGCCACACTACTATGCGAAAATGCTTTACAGTCTTTTCCATCGCTTTGTTTTAGCTGCGCTTCCCCCGCCAACGCGTGTTTACCACGACAGGTCGGGACATTCCAGGGAACTTGGCTTCTGTTTTCGGACTTTAAGCCCCAGGGAATTCGAGCAAATCCAGTCCAAAGCGTTATCGGTCGGAGTCGAACTGAACCATATTTTCCTCTCAGCCTATTACCGCACCGTGGAGAAGTGGAACAGCCTGCATGGAAAAAAGAGCAATAAAATCCGTATAATGGCTCCCGTAAACATAAGTCCCAAAGGTTTTCGCTATGTGGTTTCCAATCAGGCGTCATGGTTTTCCTTACCTACGGCTCCCAAGGATCGTGCTGAACCTGCCACGCTGCTGAGAAAGGTCAGGTCAGATACTATAAACGCAACTAGAAACAGGATAGCTTTTTCCCTGGTTTATTTCTTCTATTTCTGCTCCCTGTTTCCTCTCTGGGTTATGAAATTGATGTGCCATTTTCTGATGATTACACGCACGTATGTTGATAGTGTTCTCTTCACCAACGTTGGTTTTATCTGGCCAGGATTAGGTTCAGAAGAGCCGGCAGTTCGAAAGATAGGCAATGCCAGAATACTCAATGTGACCGGGTCGGCGCCCACGGTTACCCCTATAGGGCTGGGCATCGCTTCGGGCGCTTATAACAGAAACCTCAATTTCTCCCTCAGTTACCGGACAGCACTCTTCTCCAAAGAAAAAGCCCAGCAGTTCCTGGATTTGTATGTTGATGAAGTCGTAAATTACGAGGTCGGTGCCAAGAGTCCATGACCGTATCGTTGGTAAAGTTTGATGGCTCTCTGGATTCTCTGCGCAAGGCTATTCAGTTATGTGATGGATTCAGCAAGCTCCACACGAGCCATAGCGTCCTCATAAAACCCAACAACTGTTTCCGTCATAAGGCGATGCCCCCCTATGGGATGGTCACCACTTCCTGGATTGTAGAGGGAGTCGTGCAGCTACTATTGGAATACGGGTGCCGCGATATTTCTATTGGCGAAGGGGCTATCATTGGCATATTTGATGAACTTCAACCGTATACTAAGCGTGGTTTCAAAGGCACAAGCATAGAAAGAATCGCCAGAAAGTACGGAGTCAAGCTAGTTGATTTCAATCACCATCCCTTTTACGAGCTCGATCTGGCTGGAACGAAGGTCGAGGTTTCCCAGGCTGCCATAGACACGGATTTCCTCATCAATATTCCTGTGCTTAAGACCCATTTCCAGGCTAAAGTCTCACTGGGATTCAAGAATATGAAGGGTTGCCTCAGCCCCGGCTCTAAGAAACGCTTTCATACCGGCAAACAGCTTGATACGCTCATCTGCCTTTTGAATGAGGCTGTCAAGAGCGACCTTGTGATTATTGACGGTATCTATATGCTAGAGAAAGGACCGGAAACTTTAGTGGGCATAGCTCATCGCAAGGATTTGATTATCGCTGGCACGGACATATTTGAATGCGATGTCGTGGGAGCCGCTATCCTGGGAGTTGACCCGGCTCAGGTTGACTATCTCAGGGAATTTGCTGAGAAGAACAATCGTTCTTTCGATCTTGGCACAATTCGGACAAGGGGAGAGAGCCTGGAATCTGTCAAGGAAAAGCTTGAGTGGCGATTTGAACCAGATAAAGAATTGCTGGGCTTAGCCAATGTAGCCGGAATTTCTGCCCCTCATCCCGGACACAGCCTCTGCTCCGGTTGTGGAGCGACACTGGCACTGGCGCTATCTATATTCGGCAACGATAATAGGGGGGCGGATTTTGGCGGTGCGGCATTTTACTATGGACTGGACTTAAAGCCGGAGGGGGATGTGGCGAAAGTCTTCCTCTACGGTGACTGCGCTATCAGAAGCAACAAGAATTCAGTAAATGCTATCAAAATAGATGGCTGCCCGCCCACGCTAACTAAGGCTCTTCTTGTCCTTATGAAAAGCTTGTTGACCAAGCCTAGAATGCTCAGGATGCTGATTGTGCAGGGTATCAGGTTAGCCGGGATGAGGCTAGGGCTTCAGCAGGAGATTTTCCCTCGCTGGCGACGCTACCGCGGTAAAGAGTTTGATAGAAAGCTCTTCTGAAAGACCTGGCGCGAAATATTAAATGCTCAGCAATATCGCAATAGTGATGTCCAGAATCTGAAACAGTTCGTATTTTCGAATCTAGAGACTTGGGTTTGCCCGTGATTCCGGTGTTGCGATTCAGACCTTGTCGGTAACTATCCATTCAACCTGGTTATCATCTTTGATGACAGAAATGATATGGTTGTTGTACCGCAATTGCTCGACAACAAAAGTCTCTCCCTTGTAGTCTAAGGTGATGAGGTTTTCGTCCGGGACGGAAGTTACCCGGCAGGTTCGTAGCCCACCCACAACGCCAAGACCGATAGCCTTGAGCACTGCTTCCTTGGCAGTCCAGTAGCGGAAGAATGTGTCCCAGGATCTGTCTCTCAGTTTCCACTCCTCGTCACTCACCGCATAGTTGAAAAGCGATTCGGTGCGAGGCACAATCTCCTCAATGTCAATGCCAATTCTAGCGGTGCTCACCACAGCCGCCACATATTTAGGCTTGTGGGAGATAGACCAGTAAATCCCGTGGACAGGAAGCGGTACCCCTTTTTCGTCCTGCATCAATTTCCCCAGCTTCACTGCACTTTTTCCAGCACTTAATTTTAGTGCCTCACGGGCAGCTCGACTTAGATGGTCTACCTTTTCTCGACCGCTCAGGCTTCCCCTCTTAAGATAAGAGGGATCAGGGAAGTCATGATTGCCCTTGGTTGGGAGGTGGACTGGCATCACCACCGGAAATAGAGTCATGGGCTTATCGGACCCCTCAGCGCCTTCTTGATGATATCTTTATCGAAATAGTTGACGGACATCCCGGCATCTACGACGATGCCCTGGGCGTTAATGCCACTGGAACGCTCGCTCAGCAGAAACGCCACGGTGTTGGCTACTTCTCTTGTTGTCAAGCCTTTTTTGCGCAACGTCAACTGCTCGGCGAAGAGGTAGTAGTCCAAGTACCCAGGTATCCCTGCCGAGGCTGAAGTCTTCAAAAGTCCCGCGTTCACGGAATTAAACCGAATCTGAGAAAAAGCGCTGAAGGATTTCGCCAGAAAGCAGATAGTGGAATCCAGGGCAGCTTTTACCGGAGCCATAAAACCATAGGGTTCGGCTGCCATCTTGGTGGTTGAGATGGAGATAGTGACAACAGATGCTTTTTCATCCAATAGGCCTTTAAACGCATTAGCAATGGCGATCAAGGAATAGCAGGAGATATCAATTGACTGCAAGAAGTCTTTCTTTCTTGTCTCGTGAAATGGCTTAAGTCCTTCTTCGTAGTTGGCAAAGGCGATAGAATGGACGATGCCATGAAGCTTGGGATACTTCTTGGCGACATCCTCCGCCAGCTTCTTTATCTCCTCCTCTCGCTCCACATCGCAAACGTAGATATCGGCAGCGGGGAGAATCTTGGCGACGCTCTCCTTCCTTGCCTCCGAGCGAACGCTGTAAATCACATTAGCGTTAGCCTCAGTGAGAACCTCGCCCACAGTGTAAGCCACGCTCTTCTTATTCGCCACCCCGAAAACCAGAAAATTCTTGCCGGCAATATCCAGGAAGTCCATATTTCGCTCCTTTTATCCTCGTGAAGTCAAGGCGCCTCTTTAGCCAGGGTGACGGTGAATTCGACGGTGACCGAGGTCTTGCCGCCAACCGAGGCTTTGCCTTTCATGTAGTAGGCGTTGCTGATTTTTTCCACAAGCTCGGTTTCAATGTCCAAGGTATCGCCGGGCCTGACGATATTTTTGAACTTGGCGTTGTTAATTCGGGTCAGGACGGGAATGCCGCCGCTCAAGCCACCTATCATTTTGGAAAGCAAAATCGCTCCTGTTTGGAAGATGGATTCGCAGATGAGTGCTCCCGGCATGATCGGTTGCCCGGGGTAATGTCCCTGAAAAACCGGGTCATCGGGTTTTACCTCTTTGACCGTTTTGATTTTTGTTCCGCTCATCTCCACGATTCTATCCACGAATAAGAAGGGTGGGCGATGCGGTATTGCGTTGAGTATTTCCTCCATGTCATAGTCCTCCCGCAACCTCAAGATCGGAGCCGGTGATATAAGATGCCTCTTTGGAAGCCAGGAAGAGGACACAGGCAGCTACCTCTTCGGGCTTGCCGAACCTCTTGATGGGAATCCTGGCAAGATAGGCTTCACGCAGTTTATCAGGCAAGTCTCGAATAAGTTCAGTTTCGATAAAACCTGGTGAGACGCAGTTGACGGTGATGCCGCGGGTAGCGACCTCTTTGGATAGCGATTTGGTCAGGGCAAGTAAGCCAGCTTTAGCAGCAGCGTAGTTAGCCTGACCTTCAAAGGCATACCTTTCCATGACCGAGCTGATATTGATAATCCGTCCATATCGTTTGCGCATCATATTCAGGACGGCGAATTTGCACATGTAAAAGATTCCTGTAAGGTTGACATTAAGAACATCGTGCCAATCCGTTTCCTTCATCATAGCCAGGACAGAGTCCTTTCGGATGCCGGCATTGTTGACCAGGACTTCAAAGCTCCCATATTTACTCTCTAAGTATTTAAAGAATCTCTCCACTTCCTCATACCTGGACACATCGAGCTTCTGGATATCGAGATTTTCGGCGAACGGGCTGTTATCCTCTTTGAATCTGGCGGCTGCAGCCTCATTGGTGGAATAAGTGACTATAACTCGGGCGCCAGCCTTGAGGAAAGCCTCGGCGATGGCTCTGCCTATGCCTCTGGTGCCGCCGGTGACGATGACAGTTTGTCCTTTGAAATCGTACATTTCGTAACTCCCCTAACCCCTCTTATCTTAAGGGGGAACTTTAGGCACCTCTTGAGCAGAGGAACTTATCTACATCGTTGGCGACTATTACGCCGTAATTGGCGGCGCCTAGCCAACCGGACATAATGATGCCCACTGAGCCAGTATGGAAAAGCCCGGCTATTTCTTTGGGAAGACCCATACTGGTCTTTAACCCTTCAAATTTGGTGCCGAAAGACGCGCCGTTGAGGTGCAGCGTATACCTGTGAAATGTCTTGGGCGTAGCTGCCTCGACGTAATCCATCTTGCGTCGAATGTCAGGTATATATTTCTCCAGAGCATTCAGCGTCCGCTGAATCAATTCTTTTTTGGAGGCCAGGTATTCTTCTTGGGACAAGTTTGCCCAATCCTCGTAGTTGGCGTTGGATGAAGCAACGATGGAGTACATGTTCGAACTGGGTCGGGTCTCTGGATAGTAGATGGAGAAAGTTCGGCTGGTGGTATTCTTGCTGCGAAGTTCTACAGGGTCAAATTTCTCGGCTTCCGAAGTGAAGAGCAAATCTCCGATATAGTCAATCTTCTCGCCTTTCTTAATGCCAATATAGACCTGACAGCTGCTGTTATTGAGACGCACCTTGCCAGCTTCCTCCAGAAAGCCAGGAGAAAAGTGCTCATCTCCCACGAGCTTATGGACGGTGGATAACAGATTGCCGTTGGAGACAACTGCTTTAGCTTTGATTGATTGCCCATTGGCGATAACGCCGGCAACCTTTTTGTCTTTAACGAGTATCTTCTCAACCAGGCACCTGGTGCAGATATGCACACCATTTCTTGCCAGTTCTTCCTGCATCTTCCCGATAAACTGGTCTGTGCCGCCACGGACAGTGTAAACCCCTTTGCTCATAAAGTTCGAGAATACGATGCCGTAGCTTATAGCAGGGTCTTCCAGAGTCGAACCATTGGCGTAGGTGATGGGTTCCATGAGCAAGCGATGGACGTCATCACGACCGGGGAAGAATTTTTCAAAGAATTCCCTCGTGGTCATAGTCTGGTCGTCGTAAAAATTCATCTTGCGGGCTGCATCAAAAAAGTTTTCAATGTTCTCACGCGGCACCTTGAAGTGCTCCTGCAAGATGCGAGTGAAGTCTTCGCGGTCGTAAGTGGTGGTGAGGGAGAACTGCGGATTATCGAATCTGATGCCTTTGAGCTGAACAATCATATCGGCGATTTCCGGGCTCCAGTATTTGCGGCAGGTCTTGATCATGCCCACAGGGAATCCGTGTAGGGCGACATCGAAGATATGTTGTTTTCTTTTGAACCAGGTCGCTAACCCGCCCAGCTTGGAGTGCTGCTCCAGGAGAAGGACTGAATGTCCGCTCTTAGCCAGCATATTGGCGCAGGACAGACCGGCTAGCCCTGCTCCGATGACGATGACATCGTATTCTGGCTTGATGACCTCAGGCAAGCTGTGGCTCATACATCTTCCTTCACAGTTAGATTTTGTGCCCTAAATTCCCTTCTCGTTGCAACCTCTCTTCCGTGATTCCCCTCACCCCCTCTTATGCCAAGAGAGGGACTTTTAGGAAAATCTTCTGACTACTGGATTTTAGCATTTAGTTTTGATTCAAGTCTTCTGGAGAATGTGGAGGTTAGCCATGGAGATGCCGCTGAGCATAGCTCCCACAATTCCCAGGAAGCCCTGGTCAGTGCCGCAGATGAACAGATTCTCGAGATGAGTCTTGCCTGTTTTGACCTTGTGCGGCGTTCCGTAGACTGCGCCATTGATATGACCGGTGAACCGGTAGATCGTTCTGGGAGTAAAGATGTCAGTAAAAACGATGTGCTTGCGGAAATCAGGGATAAACTTCATCACTTCTTCAAGCGTGGCTTCCAGACAGGCCCCTTTCTGGGCTTTGTAAGCCTGTTCATCTAATTGGTTCCAGAGTTCGTAATTTGCCAGGTTCGTTATCCTGATTATACCTTCGGGAAGGGGCTCATCAAATTGAAAGTTATTGGGGCAGCATACCACGCCACTGGAAACATCCACCAGCTGTTCTGGCTTGCGGTACCTAAATTTGTCCGAGTTATTGTAAAAGGTAATGGTTGCAGTGTAGCCGAGTTCAGCGGGCTCTCTGTTCAAGACCAGAATAAATTCCACGAAGGAAAGTTGGCCAGCATAGTGCTCGAAATGTGCGGGCTCGTGGTTAGCCAACAGATTCATTGTTTCCACGTAGCCGGCAGAGGACAGTATTCTATCTGCAGTCAAGATTTCCCCGTTTTCGAGCACAATTGATTCAACTCTCCCGTGGGCACATTTGAGGCTTCTTACGGCGCAGCGCATCCTTAGTTCACCGCCGCAGTCTTTGTATTTTCTGACCAGAACATCCAGAATCTGCCGCACGCCGGCTCGGGGACGGGCGAAGCCTTCACAGAAAATGCTCTTGAACATGATAACGAACTGTCCGAACTCCATATCGTTCTCTTGGGCATTTCCGTAGAACATGAGCGGACAAAAGAGCATGTCAATAAGGAGCGGGTCGCCAAAGATAGAACTCAGGATTTCACGAGCTGATCTGGGCTTGGCGTAGAGATTGAGTTCGTCGTAATCAAAGATAGTTTTGAGCAGCTTCTGAAAGTTGTCAGCTTCTCTCGGGAAATTGTCTGTCACCTCTCGGACAAAGAAACTGAAATCGTTGTTGAATCTCAGAATCTTGTTGGGAAATCTGATTACGGACATGCGTTGTGGACAGAGGGCAAAATCCTCAGGCTTCAACTTGAGCTGTCGGAGTAGCTTGGGCAAAGGTGCTAGCCTCATATTTTTAGAAACGTAATTGGTTACAGCATGGAGTCCGACGTCGAATTTGCGTCCACTGCGGTTATAGAAGGAGTTAAGTCCTCCCACGCGATAATGCTTTTCCACGATACAGACCCTTTTACCGTAGTAAGCGAGTCTGATGCCGGCGGCAAGGCCAGACATTCCGGCTCCAATGATCACGACGTCGTAATGCATGGCTGGCTCTGTGACAAAACGAAAGCTAACTCAGGTTCCCATATCTCTGGGAAAGCAAAGCGAATACTTAACCTCCTCCGCCAGCGCTACCGTTAAAGGTTTTTCATGCGCGGTTCCAGATAAGCCACGGAACTGTCCAGAGTAGCTAGTTGTACGTAGTCGTCTTCGGGGACCTCGATGCCGTAGCGTTTTCGTAGTTCCATAATGATGTCAAGAAAATCCATGGAGTCCAATTCTATCTGTTCTCGTATCGGGATATTTCCCTTGAGGTTGCTAAGGTCTTCATCCGGTACGATCTGAGCTATGATTTCGAGGATGGTGGCTCGGATTTGCTCTTTAGTCATGTCGCCTCCGTTTATTGAATACTTACTGCTTTACCTCTCAAATCTTTTTACGATAACAACTGAGTTGATGCCCAGCATGCCGAAGGAATTATTCAATATGTAGTCTACCTTGTCAACCTCTTTGGGCTCATTGATTACGAAGGTACCGAGATGACACTGTGGGTCGAGGTTATCCAGGTTGATTGTGGGATGGATTAGGTGGTCTTCAAAGGAAGGTAGATTGCCAGCTAATTCCAAAGCGCCGGCAGCACCCATGGCGTGACCAATGAAACTCTTGGTGTTGTTTATAGAGGCATGGGGATATTCGCCAAACACTTCTCTGATTGCTTGGCACTCCACGGGATCTCCTTCAATGGTGCCTGTGCCGTGAGTGTTGATAATATCAATATCATCAGGCGAGATACCAGCTTTCCTCAGAGCAAGTCTCATGCACTCCACCTGTCTATCCTTGTTGGGAAAAATAAAGTCAGAGGCGTCTGAATTTATGCCATAGCCCACGATCTCGCCGTAAATCTTGGCTTGTCTCTTAAGGGCATCGCTCAATCTTTCTAGGACGAAAATGCATCCGCCCTCGGAAACCACCACACCGTTTCTATCCTTATCGAAGGGACGGCAGGCTTTTGTCGGGTCGGGATGAGAAGCTAAAGCACCTTCGCTTCGGAAGCCGGCAAAGATACCAAAAGAGCCTGTGCACTCCGAGACGCCGCCAGCCAGGGCTAAATCTACCTCGTTCAACAAGAGCATCTGTAAACCTTGAATAATTCCGATATTGCCACCAGCGCAGGCAGCTCCCAGAGTGTAGTGTGGTCCAGTGATTCCCAGATTCAGAGTAACTTCGCCCGCTGGGTTGTTAGCCACAACTCTGGGATTATGGTGGTGCGACCAGAATTTTACGTCGTAGTTGTACTGCTTGATTTCATATATTTCGTTTTCTGTTTCCACAGTACCGTGCTCGGTGATGCCGAGGTAAACACCAATTCGTGACCTGTCGAGGCTGGCAAGCTGCAAGCCGGCATCGTTGATTGCCTCCTGGGCACAGTAGATAGCTATGGAGCCGGCTCGTGTGCCACGGCGCAGATCCTTCTTTTTCTGGTATTTGAGGGGGTCAAACTGACATATGCCAGCTAATACTTCGCCCATATAGCGGACAGTAATTTTTTGTATTCCAGACTTGCCAGTAAGTAAACTCTTTCGGAATTCCGCCAAGTTATTCCCGTTGGGCGCAGTCAGTCCCACGCCGGTTATTACAATCCGTGTTTCGTTAAGTTTGCTTGTTATCATATGGTAGGACTTCCCCTATGCGTGTAGACCTTGAAGTGGCTTGAAGAAATCTAATTACATCACTATCTGCAGATATGCTTTTCTGGATTCACTTCGCTCTGGGTCGCTCCAAATTCTACCATTCCAGACCCAGCATAAGGCAAACTAATCCGCTGCCAATCCCCAGCATGGCAACCTTATCACCATGCTTGAGGCAACCTTGGTCAATTGCAATAGCCGTAGTAATGGGGAGGGAAACGGAGCCAATGTTTCCCAGATATTCTACAGTGGAGAAGTTCTTGGATTCATCAAGTCCGAGGGCTTTGAACAACAGTTTATTATGCACGGAGCTAACTTGGTGAGTGAAAACCTTATCTACATCGGAGTTACTCCACCCGAGCTCTTGTTTTGTAGCTTCCCAGGTGATAGGCGCCAAACTCAGCCCGTTCTTCAGGAGATCTCCGTAGTCTGTGCGCATATCAGGTATTTCCTCTAAATCGAAGAAGGAAACATCGGTTTCTATGCGGCAAAGGTTATTATGCCGCGAGGCAGTGCGTGTTACTCCGCCGAGAATTCTGTGACCGTTTTGTGATAGATGGGCATGAGTCAGTACTGCAGCCACTGCTCCTGATCCTAAAGTTAGGGTGGCAAAGGCGAGTTTGAGCTTGTCTCTTGTGAGGTTTGGGTCCTTCAAAAGTTTATCTATTGTTGCCTCAACAATAGGTTTACTACTCTCACAACCAACTACAATCCCAGCTTTGACCTGTCCCAATTCAATCATATTCGCCAGAGTCACCATGCCGTTAATAAATCCCAAACAAGCATTAGAGATGTCGAAGATAGTAGCTGTGGAGGGAAGTCCCAAGGAATCGTGAACTACAGTGGCTGTCGCTGGCTCAAGGAAATCGCGAGATACCGAAGTGTGCAGGAGGCATCCGATATCCTCTTTCTTGACACCAGATTTACTAATGGCTTTTTCTGCAGCTTTCATACCTGCTTGGCTCGGGGTTACTCCGTCGTCCCAAAACCGCCGTTCGCGAATGCCGGTCATCATTTCCAACCGGCCGAAAGACAGGTTGAGTTTCTCATATACCGGAGCCAGCCTTTGTTCCAGGCTCAAAGAGGTTACAGCATTTTGAGGGAGTTCGTAACCGAACGACTCAACGCAGACTTTCTCGTACCGCATTCAGTAACCTACTTTTCCCTCACAAATACGGCGAGCAACCAGGACGTGACTAGCTATAACAAAGCTGGACGCTCACTTCCGCTTGGTTGAGACTAATCTTGGAATATGGAACTTTGCTTTCAGGTTCTGCCACTTGCTTGCTGACTCTGGCGGAATAGCTTCGTCCGGTATGTACTTTCCCACTCCAGCAAGAGCAGCGCAGACCTTTCTTGAGTTTGCCACCTCGTCAGGGACATATTCATCGGCGGCAGCAATAGCCGCAGAAAGCAACCGGCGAGGCGCGAATCTTTCGACGCACTTAATTGCGAAGGAAACCGCTCTATTTGGAACATGCTTGTCTAGAAAGTTGAGAGCAAAAAGTATCAACCTATCAGGGGCATATTTGTCAACTACTTTCACAAAAAGGACAAATCCCTTTTTGGCAAGAGACTTAATCATAAAATCGAACTTGGATTCTTTCTCCTGAGATGCCATGTCCCCTCACACCAAGATATTATTATATTTACCACTTTTTGCTGGTATTTGTCAATCACGATAGCTTGTTTCTGTTGCCATCGCCATTTTTGTTGCAATGCGGAGGCCGAGATACATGGGTGACAATCATGGTATGTTTAGTGACGAAAACCCATTGTCCAAAAAGATAGATATGAATCCTGGAGAGGAGTAGCCAGCGTTCTAGGCTTTGAAGCCACGAAAGGCTGAGAGTGGAGTGGATGGTGTTCTACTATACCGCAGGAAAAGAGAATGCCACTCTC